>Ga0207952_1000768_pt1 | contig 19541 bp, 21 predicted proteins | sample SubbioR12Aug_8Ca_FD_184831 | JGI IMG/M metagenome (GOLD analysis project Ga0207952, IMG submission 184831) | Serpentinite rock and fluid subsurface biosphere microbial communities from McLaughlin Reserve, California, USA - CR12Aug_8Ca (SPAdes) | ecosystem: Environmental > Terrestrial > Deep...
TTATTTTTAATTTTTTGTATATTGGAAAACGTTTTAACATACTTAAACTTCAATTATGAATTATGGGGGACATGCGTAAAGATTATGTTTCTGAACGCTTTATGATCGTCTCTAAAAAAGATGACAAAGTTGTAGATCCAAAAAAATCTCCATATGCTCCTGGAAATGAATCAATGACAAACCCTTCTGTTCTTTCACTAGTTGCAAAAGATGGTATGTTACAGCGTCTTCAGGATAATGAAGATGAATATGTTGAAGGTTGGTCAATTAGAGTATTTGAGAGTAAAAATCCTATAGTTTCCATTGAAACTGAAAATTCATACAGTGACAGACCTCATTATAGTGAACCAGCTTACGGTTATCATTACATTGTGGTTGCATCCCCTAAAGAAAAAGACACTCTCGCTACTATTGATTCTGAACAATGGTCCAATATCCTTGTGGTCGTTCAGGATAGACTACGATGGCTCTATACCCAAAAAGGTGTCACATACGTTTCAATTTATGCTGATCAGGGAGAATCAGCAGGCAGTAAAAACCCTCATCCGCATTTGAATATTTTGACATTTTCCACTATTCCTCCTGTTATTGAAGAAGAGGCAGAAGCTTCATACAAAATTCTTAACGAAAAAGGAGTATGTCCAATGTGTCAAATTGTTAACGAAGAAATGGGTGGGCCTAGACAAGTTCTTCAAACTGAAGGATTTATTGCATTTTGTCCTTGGTCTCCATCATATCCCTACGAGTTTTGTATCTCTCCAAAAAAACACACGACTAGTTTTTCTAAAATAACTCAAAAAGAAATTAATGATCTTTCTCTTATTTTACGAGCTACGCTTGGGGGTTTATCAAAAACTGTTAAAGATGTTTCATACAATATGGTATTTCATTTATCTCCTGAAAAGAAAAATAGTCGACAAATTCATTGGCATATTGAAGTTTATCCAATAACTAAACCCTGGTCTGGTCTTGAACGCGGTTATGGTATTTTTCTAAATGATATATCCCCCGAACAGGCAGCAGAGAAACTTGGTGCATCATGTAGAAAAGAATTAGCCAACTTGGTTGGCATTGTTTGAATAGTTTAATTATCAACTCGATTTTGTTAATATAATGGCATTAGAAAAATGGGTAGCAATTGCAAGTGTCGGATTATATGTGATGTTTGTTGGAGAAATTATCTCTGTATTTAATTTTATAATTAACATTCCTGCTAATTTTGAATTTGGAACTTCATTTGAGCCAAGTCCGAAAATATTACAATTCATCTCAATTGGTGTAGCTCCAGCTAGTGTTTTATCTGGACTTGCGTTTATACTATCAAGACGTTATGGTTCCAAGCAAATTGGTTCTATGATTCTTAGTGGTGGAATTATTTTGTTAATCGGAATGGCATATTGTTATTCACTTTTAGATAAAATTCCTGACTCTTACATGGTTGACGCTGTTATTATAACTCCGCCTTTGTTCATGGGAGTTTCTATACCTGTGATGATAGTTGGATTGATTTTAATAAAAACAAACAAGAAACGTCCAAAAAAAGAATATTTCTAAACATGATCAAATCTTAGTGCATTTGCATTGTGTTTGAAGCCTAATTTTTCATAAAATGGTTTGACATCATCTACGCAATCTAAAATTGTTTTATAACATCCTTGTTCCTTTGCATATCTTAAGAGATAGGTTATCATTTTTTCTCCAATTCCTTTCTTTTGATATTCTTTATTTACTACAACATCTTCAATATGTCCAACTTTGCCGCCATTGTGGATAAATTTAGTTTCAATCAATAATGTAGCTGCACCTACCACTTTTCCATCTAATAATGCTACTATGGTTAATTGATCTTGGTTCGAATTTATTTTCTCAAATGTTTTTTCTATAATTTTTTTATCTGTATTGCTAGTTTGTCGTAATGAATCTAATGTTTGTAAAAACCCATTTGTTAAATCCTCTTTTTGTAATTTTCTAATTGTTATACTGTTCATTTTTAATATTCTAAATTTTTCCTAGTTTTTGAAGATATTCTTGATTTGCTTTTCTATACGTAGCTTTGTTTCCAATATCCAAAAACCCTTTTTTAGACAAAACACTGCTAACTAGTTTATTTTTTACCATTGCTTTTCTAATTACATCATCCATTCCATAGGGAATATTTTTTGGAATCAATTCCATTATTTCTGGCTCCATCACATAACATCCAGTATTTACATTTGCCGTGATTTCTGGTTTTTCATTCCATGTAACTACCTTTCCGGTTTTGGTGGTCTCTATTACTCCATACGGTAAATGTGTTTTGTATTCATACAAATTCATTGTTACAAATGATTTTTTTTGTTTATGCTGTTTTATCATATTTCGTAAATTAAAATCAAATATGGAATCTCCATACATGCAAACAAAAGTGTCATCAATAAATTCTTCTGCTGTTTTAAGTTGACCTGCAGTAGCTAATGGTTTGTTAGATACTGCATATTCGATATTTACTCCAAATCGTTTACCATCTTCAAAATAATCTTCAATAGTTTTTCTTAGGTAGCTTACACATAGTACTATGGATTTTATTCCGTTTTTTTGTGTCCATTCTATTAGGTGTTCTAAAATAGGTTTTTCACCCAAAGGAAGCATCGGTTTCGGTAGAAAAGTTGTATACGGTTGCAATCTTGTACCTAAGCCCCCTGCAAGTATTACAGCTTTCATGAATCTCTAATTGAGATATGACTATTTATGTTCAAGTATGTACTTCTCTTATAGTTTAAAATTAATTAAATAATTTTGAAACTTTTTCAATAATGGATGCTGGAGTTTTGGCAAAAATAATGATCATTGGTTCTTTGCCGAAATCTCCCTTGTGATAAATAACATCTGGGGCTATTTCTGATTTTTTTAGTGCTGCTTTTATTCCCCATTCTATGGATGAACCTTCTTTAGTCTTAATTTTATTTGGTTCTGTATTTCTATCATAGCTAGAAATGATTAATTTTATTTTTTTTAATTTTGCAATATTTTCTTTATTATATTTTAAATTAATTGCTGAGCGTATTTCTGGAAATTTTTTATTCATAACTATCAATGCTGTAGCAACATGTTTTGAACCACCATACTCTAAATCTCCTGCCATTATGACCTTATTTCCTGTTTTTACTATTCTCCCTGCAATTCCTACCACGTCTTTAATTGATTTTGGATTTATTTTTGAAAAGACAAAATTTGTTTGGCATTCAGGAATGTTTTTGTAAATATTTTTTATTCCAATGAAATTGTTAATTCCGTTTAATAATTCCATTTGAATATTGTCTCTTTTTTTTATTTGTGTAATTTCTATTCCATGTCCAATATTTTTGGCATTTCTTATTGAGTTGTACGTGAATTGTTTTGAAAACTTGGCAGATTCTTTTAATGATTTTCCATTTGCCAATGAAACTAACAATGCGGATGAATGATTACACCCACTACCATGATTGGTTTTTGGAATTATGTTGCCAGAAATCATGTATTTTGTTTTTTCTTCTAATATGAAATCTGAGATTTTCTTATTTTTTGTTTCTATTCCTGTAATTATGACACTTTTTGCACCCATCTTTTGAATTTTTAGGGCAGCTTTTAGAAGTGATTTTTTTGAATTTATTTTAATTTGAGATAGGAATTCTGCCTCAAATTTATTTGGTGTAATGGTTGTTGCTAATGGAATTAAATATTTTTTAAAATCTTTAATGGCATTTTTTTCTATCAACGAACCCCCGGTGGTTGATTTTATTACTGGATCTAATACAATTGGAATTTTTAATTTTTTCAATTCATTATGTATTGTTTTTATAATATCTGAATTGTATACCATTCCAATTTTTATTCCATCTATTTTAAAATCTGAAATCAATAATTCAAGTTGATTTTTTAATATTTTTTTTGATACTGGTTGAATCATCCCAAAATTAGATGTATTTTGTCCTGTTATTGCGGTAATGACGGTCAACCCATATCCGTTTAACATATCAAATGTTTTGATATCACTTTGTATGCCAGCTCCAGATGATGGATCCGAACCCCCTATCGAAAGTAAGTTCATTTAGTATTCTCTAATTTGATTACACTAATCTGTTTTTCCATTATATTTTTAATTTTTCTATTTTTTATGGATTTGTATTTTTGATTTTTTTCTATGATGATATGGCATTTATAGATCTAACTCCATTCTTAATTGTTAATTTGACTGAAAAAAAAATTCCTTTAGTTAATGATCCTCCACCTGAATTGAACTGTACGGTATGTTTGTTACCAATGCAATATCAAAAGAAAATTAACAATGTCTTTCTTTGGCAGTGTTTTAAATGTGGCAAAAAATATTTTGTTTCAAACTTGACTGTTGGTTATAATGTATCTGAAACTTGGAGTTCTGCTAAATGAAAATTAATATTTATAAAATTAGCATGTAAATAAAAAACCATGTATACTTTTTTTATCTGAAATTAGTCTGTCAAATAAGATCAATGGTTTTATTCTTTTGATGATATCGTGCCTAAATCCCTGTATTTTTTATTGATTTTACATTTTGCTATATGATTTGATATTTTTAGTTAGGTGGTATCGTTAATTCATTATGATGTTTGGTTAGCACATTCAAATGAACAAAACTCATCTTTAAAACTTTGAAATTCCTTCCCACAATGAACACATTCTTTTGCCATTCTCATAATATCTATTATCGGTTTAAGCATATAAGATCGATCAATTTTATGTTTATAGTGACAAGTATTATCGGATATTTTTATCGTTTGATCCTCTCATGATTGTTTAAATCAGGCAAAAACGTAGATTATGCATGGGTACTCAAATGACTGCTGCTCGAAGAGGTGTTGCTACAGAAGAAATGAAAACTGTGGCAAAAGATGAAGATGTTACATTAGAATGGCTTATCCCTAAAATTGCAAATGGTTCTATTATAATTCCTAGTAACAATGTTAGACCTCAAAAAATTCACAATGTTGGAATTGGTAAGGGTCTTAAAACAAAAGTGAATGTAAACATTGGAACTTCTACACTAAACGTTAACCTTGAAGAAGAAATTGAAAAAGCAAAGGTTGCTGTTAAATATCATGCAGACACATTAATGGATTTAAGCGACGGCGGTGATGTTAAAAAAATACGACGAGCATTATTAGAAGTTACACCTATTACATTTGGAACTGTACCAATCTATGAAGCATACAACTATGGTATTGAAGTTCATAAAAATCCATTAAATTTAACTGAAGATGATTTTTTAAACGCATTTGAAAATAATGCAAAAGACGGTGTTGATTATACTACTATCCACTGTGGAATTACAAAAGATATTGCAAAAAAAATTCTAAAAGTCAAAAGATATGGTGGTGTGGTGAGCAAGGGTGGAACAATCACAGCTGCTTGGATGTTACGACATGATAAAGAAAATCCCTATTTGACTCATTATGATTACCTTATTGAAATTGCTAAAAAATATGATGTCACATTTAGCTTAGGTGATGCATTACGACCTGGTTCTATTCTTGATTCTCACGATGAACTTCAGGTTCAAGAAATGATACACATGTCTCAACTAACAAAACGTGCTCATGAACAAGATATTCAAGTGATGGTTGAAGGACCAGGACATGTTCCGTTAAATGAAGTTGCTACTAATGTTCGGTTAGCTAAATCTTTGATAGGTGATGTTCCTTACTATGTGTTAGGTCCTTTGGTGACTGATGTTGCTTCCGGACATGATCACATTGCAAGTGCTATTGGTGCTGCAGTTTCTGCAAGTGAAGGTGTTGATCTATTGTGTTATCTTACTCCTTCTGAACATCTCGCATTACCTAATGCTGACGAAGTAAAGGCTGGTCTAATTGCATATCGAATTGCAGCACATGCAGCTGATCTAGTAAAACTTCGAGATAAGGCAATAAAATGGGATATGGCAATGACTGAAGCTCGTAGAACACTGGATTGGGAAAAACAAATTGCATTATCTATTGATCCTGAAGAAGCAGCTAAGATTCATGGTAGAACTGGGCAACGTCCAGGAAATAATGTTCCTTGTACAATGTGTGGTGGAGCATGTGTCTATGTCATGCTACCTCAACAAAGAAAATATGACAAAGAAGAAAAATTACAACAGATTTAGTAATACTCTTTCAAGACTGGGAACTGATTTATAATTTTTTAATTCATCTATAGTAATCCACAAATATTCTGAATTTTCCCAATTCAATTTTATTTCTGGATTGTTTGCTTCAAATAAAAATGGAAATATTTCCCACTCATGATTTTCATATTGCGGTGAATTTACTCTGAGTTTTTCTGCAGATTTTATTAGTTTTATTTTATCTTCTGAAATACCAGTTTCTTCAAAAATCTCTATTTTTGCTCGTGTTAAAGGAGTTTCATTTTTTTCAATTATACCGCTAATTCCGGCCCATAACCCTTTCATTGTTTTTACTTTATCACTTCTTTTTAGAATGAGTATTTTTTGCTCATCTTTAATAAAAGATGTAACAATTTTGGTTGCACGCATTTTTTTTATTTTTCAACTGCGTGTACCATTTTTGTCAATTTTTTATAAGAATCATCCAAATTTGTATTTGCAGAGAGTTTTTCTTGACAATTTTTAATATAATCTATCACTTCTTCTGTCTTTGATTCTTGTACTGCTGTCAGTAGTCTACCTATGTCTTTCCAAAGTTCTTCTGCAACTCTTCTAATTTCAGGATTTGCGATAATTGTTTCAATTAATTCTGGAGATTCCGTCATTATGCTTTCAGCAAGTATTTTTTGAACCCTGAATGTGGTTCCTGACATTTTTTCAGTTAATGACATCTTTTCATCTTTTGAAATAATATTTGCAAATACTAGATTCATCAAATGAGTTAATCCTAAAATAACTGCAATTTTTTTATCATGCTCAACTGCATCGATTGTTACAAAATTTGCACCATCAAAAAGTTCTTTTACAACTGTCAATTCTTTTTTTGCATCTTTTATTGGAACTGAAATTATATTCTGTCCTTTGATTGATTTTGCTCCCGGACCAAACATCGGATGAATGCATATTGGATTAATTTTTGCAGGCATTTTTGATAATGATGCCACTACTTTGGATTTTTCTGATGATATTTCAATTAGATATGTTCCTCTTTTCATCTCTTTTGCAATTAATCTAATTATTTCTGGGGTTCTTCTTGTAGGAGTGCACAACACAACATAATCTGCTTTTAAAATACCTCCTACTAGGGAATCTGATTGGATTATTCCTTTTCCTTGTATTTTGTTTTCACTATCAAAACCAGTAACTTCAAAATCATTTGCTAGAAAATATTTTGCAAACCATTGCCCCATTTGACCCCCAACTCCAATTATTGTAATTTTCTTCCTCATTGCTTATCTCTCAACATATTACCAAGTATATTCATTCCCTCCATTAGTATTTTTTCGTCTTGACATGCCGATAATCTAATGAAATTCTTGAATTCTCCAAACCCCTCTCCAGGTGCAACAGCTAATCCTTTTTCTAAAAGACTGTTTGCAAATTGCACTCCGCTAAAACCATCTTGATTGATGCGAGCAAATAGATACATTGCTCCATCTGGAACAACAAAGTCCAAATTCATCTCTTTTGCCTTTTCAACCAATACATTTAGTCTGGTTTGTACTGTATTAGTATTATCTGATATGTCTGCCTCCAAGGCTTTCATGGCAATATATTGAATAGGTTCAGACACATTTGTCAGGCAAAGAGCTTCTAATTTTGATAGTTTTTCTATAATCTCTGGTCTTGAAATAGCATATCCTATTCTAAATCCAGTCATTGCATGTGATTTTGAAAATGATTGTGTGATGATACTTTTATCATAATTATAACAGAGTATGCTTTTCCATTCTTTGTATGCATATTGCGAGTAGATTTCATCACTTAAAATATATAAATTATTTTTAATTGCTAACCTTACGATTTCATCTTGTAATTCTTCGGGAAGAATTTTTCCTGTTGGATTGTTTGGATAATTCAGTATGATCATTTTTGTGTTATTATTGATAACTTTTTTAATTTGTTCAATTGTTGGTTCCCACTTTCCTTCCAAGGTGGTGGTGATAGTTCTTACTTTGATTCCAGAATTTAATGCACACTCTTTGTATGCCGGCCATGATGGTTCAATTAAGATTAATTCATCTCCTGGATTTAACAAAGTGCTAATTGCAGTATAAATTGAAAAGCGAGCACCTGGACTAACCATTATATTATCTTGTGAAACTTTAACTCCAAATTTTTTAGATGAATATTTGGCAAGTGCTTCTCTAAATGAAGGCAAACCTTTTGCATTTCCGTATTTTAAAAATCCTTTATCGAAAACTTCTTCGAGAGCTTTTTTAACAATTTGGGGAGGGGGAAAATCTGGTTCACCTACTTCCATGTGGATAATTTTTTTACCGTCATGTTCCATTGCTTTAGCTTTATGAAAAATTGATAGATGTGTTTGTTTATTGTCTGATTGTACTTTAATGGATTCATTAAGTAAAAAGTTTAAAAATTTTGTTGCAATTGATTCATCAAATTTTAATTCGTTACATAGTGTAATTATTTTTGAACGAAGATTATCTTCCCGAGTTTCATCAGTTACACCTTTTCCTATATTTTTTTTAATTTCTCCAATTTCTTTAGAAATATCTGTTCGCATTTTTAGCATCTTGATCATTTCTATAGTGATCTCGTCAATTCTATTCCGAAGTTGGTTAATGTCTGACATATTGTTACAATACAGGCTTGATTGCCCCAGATAAAAGAGCATGATCTGCCAAAGTTAGAGCGACTAACGAATCTACTACTGGTGGAGCTCTGGGAACTACACATGGATCATGTCTTCCTTTTACTTGCAGTATGGTGTCTTTTTTGGTTTTAATATCCACTGTACTTTGTTTTTGCGCTATCGACGATGCAGGTTTGAATGCAATTCTAATTGTTATTGGCATACCGTTTGATATTCCGCCTAAAATTCCTCCTGAATTGTTTGTTTTTGTAATTATTTTTCCTTTTTTTATTGTGTACAAGTCATTATTTTCTGAACCAAATAATTCTGAGCCTTGAAACCCTGAACCAAATTCTACTCCTTTAACGGATGGAATTGAAAATATTGCTTTACTTAAATCTGATTCTAATGACCCAAAGATAGGTTCCCCAATTCCAACTGGTACATTTGTTGTGACAGATTCTATTATTCCTCCAAGAGAATCTCCTTTTTTTCTTGCATCTAGTATTGACTCTCTCATTTTTTTTGCAGTTTTTTCTTCAGGACATCTTACTTCATTTTTATAAATTGAGTTAACCATTTTATCATTAAATTTATTTTCCATTTTTATTTTTCCAATCTGCGCTGTGAATGAATTTGTTTCAACACCTAGTGTGACTTTTAATAATTTTCTTGCAATTGCCCCTCCCATTACATGAGTGGCAGTTAATCTTCCAGAAAATCTGCCTCCCCCTCTATAATCATTAAAATGATTATATTTAACCATGGCCGGATAATCTGAATGTCCAGGTCTGAGTTTTGTTTTCAAATTTTCATAGTCTTTTGATTTCTGATCACTATTCCAAACTATCATTGTAATTGGTGCACCTGTTGTATGTCCTCTAAAAACTCCTGAAATAATTTCTACAATGTCTCCCTCTTTTCGCTGCGTAGAAATTAATGATTGTCCAGGTTTTCTAAGATCCAGCATCTGTTGAATTTCTTTTTCATCTATTTCTAATCCTGCAGGACAACCGTCTAAAATGGTTCCTATTGATTTTCCATGACTTTCACCAAAACTGGTTAAAACAAGACGCTGACCAATTGAACTTCCAGGCAACATATTGTGATAGTAAATTGATGCTTATAATTCCTCATTATGAAAAAATGCAAAATTTTTTCTCAAATTTATCTAATTTTATATCATTTTACATATGTTTAAAAATTATGTATTTTCTTTGATATAATTAAAATTTTTACAATTAATACTTAAATATCAAAATAATGTATATTATATGTGCAAAAACGTGTAAAATCTAACAAATGATTTGCGCGGCTCTGCGAAAAATGCATGTTATCTTCGTTAAACCGAAGTGGGTGAGGAGAATGCTTTTCACTCTATACAGGGTCGCGCCTTTTACCCCCTTTTGATAATTTTTTTTTAAAATTTTATTCCAATGTAATTTTTGCTCCTAATTTGTTCATTTCACTAACAAAATTAGGATATGATACTGATACTGATTCATAATCTGTTACTATACAATTACTAACATACATTCCAGCTATACAAAATGCCATGAATAATCTGTGATCCTTTTCGGAATTTAATAACGCCCCTCTTAATTCATTTGATGACTCTAAAATTAAACCGTCTTCTTTTTCTTGTACTTTAATTCCTATTTTAACTAGTTCTCTGGATAGTATTGAAATCCTATCTGTTTCTTTTAATCTTGCATGTTTTACATTTATAATTTCAATTGGGTTTATTGTTTTTAATGCTAGAATTGCTAACGGAGGAAGCAAGTCTGGTGAATTGTTTAAATCAAATCTTCCACCACCAAGTTTTTCTGGTGTTTTAATTGTAATGTGATCCTCTGCTATGGTTATTTTTACACCCATCTGTTCTAAAATATCTATAAACACTTCATCTCCTTGAGGTAGATTTCCAATTTTGCCATGGATTACAACATTTTCTCCATTTAATACTGCAGCTGAAAGTAGTAATGCTAAACTTGAAAAATCAATCGGTACTGTAAATGCAGATGATTTGTATAATTGGGGTGAAATATTATATTTTTTATATGGAATTAATGTTTGTACTGTAACTCCAAAGTTTCTCATTGTTGCAATAGTTGCATCAAGGTATGGTTTTGAAACTAAGTTTCCATCAATGTTTAAATTAATTCCTTTTTCAGTTAATGGTGCACAAATTAGTAATGCTGATACAAATTGACTAGAAAAATTTCCAGGAATTGAAATATCTCCCCCTGAAATTCTTCCTATAATTTTGATTGGTGGCATTCCATTTGTTGAAGTACATTTTGCTCCTATACTTTTTAATGCATCAAGTAATGGCTGCATTGGTCTTTTTTGAAGACTGGAATCTCCAGTTAGTGTGATCTCATTAGTAAATAATCCTGCAATTCCTGATGCAATCCTTATAGTTGTTCCTGAGTTTTTAGCATCGATTTCAGATACATTTATGTCAAATTTTATTGGTTTTCTGACAATTATTGATGAATTCGACTCTTCAATTTCAGCTCCAAATTTCTTACATGTATCTATTGTTGCAATGGTGTCATCTGAAAACAATACATTGTCTATTTTACTATCATTGCCTGCAAGTGCCGCAAGAAAAATTGCTCTATGTGAATAACTTTTATTTGCAGGGCATGTGATGTGGCCTGTTATTTTTGATTTTTCTACTTTACAATTCATGAACTTCTGCCTTTTTGTTATTAATTTTAGATACTATTACATTTCCTTCTAATGCTGAAAATACTTTTTTTATGTTTGATTCATTTTCTTTTTTTGTTATAGCTGCAATTGCAGGACCGTTTCCTGAAACTGATGCTCCAAGCGCTCCTTTTTCTAATAAATTTATTATTATTTTTGGATCTGAATTTAATATGGTAGCTGTTGCTAATCCATTGATATTCATTGCATTCCAATAGTCTGCTTTTTTTGCCAACTCCCATGCGCCATTAAATATCTCTGAAAGAATTTTTAGATTTTTTAAATTACCGCGTTTTCTATTTTTAGGAATAAATATCACTGCAATTAAATTTGCAGGCGCTTTTTCTGAATGAATTCTGTTTTTTTTAAAATTATCAGTTACGTTAAATCCTCCGTAATAACATGAACATGCATCATCGTATGCTCCAGTTATACTTACTTTGGATTCTAATGATGCATCAACCCCTGCAAGTAAAATTTGTTTATCTGTCAATTTTGGTTTGAATATTTTTGCGCATGCAAGAGCAACTGCTGATGAAATTGCACTTGAACTTTTCAACCCATATCCTGTAGGTATTTCTGAATTTAGTGTAACGTCAATCTTGTTTTCATCGATTTCTTTTTTTGAAAGGATTTTTTCTATGGTTTTATTTATTAATCTTGAACTTAGGCTCTTATTTTCTGATTGGATGAAAATTCCTTTACCTGGGCTGGTCTCAATTATTGCATCTACTTTCAATTCAATGCCTAATGTTGCACCCTTGTGGGTTGCAATTGCATTTACAAGTGATACTGCACCATGCACTGTAGCCATTGCTTTTGCCATTATGCTCCTCCTAACAATGCTTTTTTCATGGCATTATAAGGTGCTTCTACACCATGCCATATTTGAAACGCTCTTGATGCTTGACCCAATAGCATCTCATAGCCATAAATTATGATGGCACCTTTTTCTTTTGCCTTTTTAATAAAATCTGTGTTTATTGGAGAATATACTATATCGTATACAATTGTTTTTGAGTCAATTCCATCTAGTGAAATAATGCTTAGTTCGTTTTTCAATCCTACTGATGTCGCATTTACGATCACATCATAATTTTTTGCCGTATCTCCTATCTCATCTATTCTAATTGCATTTGCTTTTAATCCGATTTTATTTGAAAACTCTGAAATTTTATTTGCATTCTCTAAAGTTCTGTTTGCTATGGTGATACTTTTTGCATGTTCTTTTGCAAATCCTGCTACGATAGCTCTTGCAGCTCCACCTGCTCCTAATAATAAAACTTTCAAATCTCTTATGTTCAAATTTCTTTTTTTAAATGGTTCTAAAAATCCATCCATATCTGTATTGTATCCTTTTAAAATTCCATTATCGTTTGTAACTGTATTTACTGCACCTATGATACTGCAAGACTCGTCTAATTTATCCAAGTATTTCATCATTTCAACTTTATGTGGAATTGTAACATTGAATCCATTTATCTTGATTTTTTTAAGCGATTCTATTCCTTCTTCTAATTCGTCTTTTGCTATTTTATATGCGATATATGAGCAATCCAAATTCAATTCTCTGAATGCTGCACTATGAATATTTGGTGATAACGAATGATCAATAGGATCTCCAATGACTGCAAATGTTTTTGACATCTTATTTTCTAGATTACTATGATTGATTTAAACTCTCAACTATGTATGGGATATCTTTTTGATTACTATTTTTTACAAGTTCTAAAATTATTTTCTTTATTTGGTTGGGTTCTTGGTATTTAATTTCTCTTTAGGCTGATGATTTTTTTTACCTCATCAACACTGAATTGTCCTGGTGCTATTGGCTTTCCAAGTGATACGTAGGTATATGGGCTTCCTAGGTATAAGCACAAAATTCTAGATAATCTCCCATTATCTCCCATTGCAAATGCTATCAAATTATTTTTTTTATTTTGGCTATAGAGTTGAAGTGTCGTAGTTGAATCTTTAGCTGATTTAGCTGTAGTGACAATTTTTACATTATTTGAAAACTTACTCATCTGACTCATTTTGTTTTTTAACTCAGAAAATTTTGGAGTTTTTTTAAAATCGTGCCATGAAATAAGCAGTCTGGTCTTTGTTGATTTGAGGTATTTTGCCAATTCTTTATTTTTTTTTATTGTATTAAATTCTACATCGAGCAAAAATGGATTATATTCTGCAATTAATTTTAATATCGCAACTCTTTCTTTTTCACTTCCTTCAAATTTACCTCCTTCTGATTTTGGTCTAAGCGTACATACTACTTTTTTTAAATCGTCTTTGATGTTTTCTAATGTTTGTGGTATATCTTCTGTTTTTAAAAAATCAAATCTTACTTCTGCATAATCTGATTTTTTTAGTGCTTGTTTTAGATTAGTTTTGATCTTATTTGAAGAATTTTCTGCAATTGATACACAAGTTTTGTATTTCATTTTTATTTTTCTAAAATATATTCATCTGATACTTCCATTCCAAAATGTCTACCTGTTGCAGATTTTGCATGAACCATTACTGAATCTCCTTTCTTGAGATGAGTCACTGATACAAGTTGACCATTTGGTTTTACAAAACGAATTGTTTCTGCGTCTTGTGCAATTATTCCTCCAATCTCTCCTCCTACTGATGCTTTAATCATCAACATTGGGCGTCTTTCAATTTTTGATCTTCCTACAGTCGCTCTTCTTGCTTTACCTTTGGAATTTATTATTAATACCTCAGAACCTGTTTCTACTTCTGAAAGATAGTTTGTAGTGCCATCAGGTGACAGTGTATAGCAATGAACTGCTCCAGCGTTTACTCTAAATGGTCTTGGTGATGTAAATGATGAACCTACTGATTCATTATGAACTAAAAACAAAAAATTTGATCTGCTTCCAATGAGCATTCCCTCTCCTTTGTGTAACATAGATGCGGTATCTACACAAACTCTTTCACCGTCTCCCACTTCTTTAATTTCTATAATTTTTGCAGATTTCAAATCAAAGCTTCTGGTTCCTAAATACACCATAGCTTCTCTTACTTCATTAATTGAACCTGTATTAAAAATAACCCCGTCTACCCCAACTTCAAGTATTGAAAACATCTTTCTTACTTCCTCTGGTGTATTTGCCATTGCAAAAATTTTTGTATTGATTTTGTGAAGTTTTGCAATTATGTTTTCAAGCGGAATAATTTTCCAGTCTTTTACTTCTACTATTACAAAATCTAGTCCTTTTTTTGCAACCGTTAAAATATTTTCAATATCTTTGTTTGATAAAACCTCAAATTTCCTGCCTATCTTTTTCCCCTTTGGTTTTGCTGAACCTTCTTTTTCAATTATTATATAGTTTGCAGCAGATGATGGATATATCGTATCTAATTTTGTCTTTTTAGAATTTAGTTTTTTTGGATCAAGATACACTGTCTTGATTCCCTCTTCTTCTAACTGTGGAAGAAATTTTGCTAATTGCGCTTGAGGTACTTTGGGCGAAATTATTAATTCTCTAATTTTGCTCAAGTTTTTTCATTGCTTCCTTTACGGATTCTTTTCTGAAAATTATTGATGCTAATGCTTCTACTATTTTTTCTGGATTTTTATGTGCAAAAATATTTCTACCATATGTCACACCTTTTGCTCCTGCTGTCATGGCATCTTCTGTCATTTGTAAAATATCTAAATCTGTTTTAGTTTTTGGTCCTCCCGCAATAACTATTGGAACTGGGGTGCTCTTTACAATTTTTGCAAATGAATCTACATCGCCAGTGTATAATGTTTTAACAATATCTGCTCCACACTCTGCTCCTATTCTTGCAACATGTCCTACAATTTCTGGATCATGCGGATCTTTGATATTTTCGCCTCTTGGATACATCATTGCTAATAGTGGCATATCCCACTTGTGACACTGGTCTGCAGTCATTCCAAGCTGTTCTAACATCTCAGGTTCTTCTTTACCGCCGACGTTGATGTGAAGTGATACTCCGTCTGCTCCAAGTCTTACAGCTTCTTCTACTGTTCCAGTTAACATTTTACGATTAGGAGACATTGACAAAGAAGTACTACTTGAAAAATGAACTAGTACGCCAATCTTTGTTGGTTTTGGTAATGTTTTGAGAATTCCTTTGTTAATTATGATACTTGTAAGTCCATGTGTTTCACATCTGTAAATCATAGATGCTGGATCTGCTAATCCCTCAATAGGACCATTTGAAATTCCGTGATCCATTGGAATGCATAACATTTTTCCTTTTCTAAGAATTCGATTTAGTCGAATTTCATGACCCGATACCATGGCTGAATCTGTTTTTAGTGCCCTACTTAAAAATAACGTGAATCTTTAACTCAAAATTATCTTATTTATGCATGAATGTGTCTGATGTGTTGTTTTATCATATCCTCTCAAGGAATAAATAGAAATCATAGATGTTGTTGAACAAGTTAATTGAGTCAAACTACTGAACAAATTAATCGAAGTGACATTGGAGATATTCTTGAAAATTCTCTAAATGGTAATAGACCTAGTCCTGTAGACTGCCTTAGATTATTAGAGTCTGATGATGTCCATCTAATGGGTCTAGTTTCTGGCCATCTGACAAGAAAGCAATTTGGAAAGAAGGTCTCTTTTGTAAATAATATTATTTTGAATTACACTAACGTTTGCATTACAGATTGTAAGTTCTGTGCATTTTATCGTTCCCCTGGCTCTGAGGATGCTTATACACTATCTTTGGATCAAATTGAATCTCGGGTAAAGACTGCATGGGACATGTTTAAGATTAGACAAGTCTTGATTCAAGGTGGACACAATCCAAATCTGAAAATTGAATATTATGAAAATGCCTTTAAAATGATCAGACAAAAATTTCCAGAAGTTGGTGTACATGGACTTTCTGCATCTGAAATTGATATGATATCTAGAATTGAAAAAACATCTACAAAAGAAGTTTTATCTAGATTAAAAGAATCTGGGTTACAATCAATTCCTGGGGCAGGAGCTGAAATTCTTGTAGACTCTGTTAAAGATGTTATTAGTCCAAAAAAAATATCCAGCGCAGATTGGATTAGAATTATGGATGAAGCTCACTCCCTTGACATTCCAGCATCTGCAACTATGATGTATGGACATGTAGAAAATAATGACGATATTGTTGATCACTTTTTTAAAATTGTAAAACTACAAGAAAAGACTAGTGGATTTATGGCATTTATTCCTTGGAATTTTGAGCCAAACAATACATTGATGCAAGAAGAAAAATTAGTGGAGTATGGAACCGGTGGAACTCAACTACTAAAAATGATAGCGATATCTAGACTTGTTTTTAATGGATTAATACCACACATTCAGTCTTCATGGCTTACAAATGGAGTTGGAATGGCACAACTTGCTTTGCAATATGGTGCAAATGATTTTGGTGGTACATTGATTGGTGAAGAGGTTGTATCTTGTACCGGTTCACGTTCTACTGAACTAACTGGTAAACTAATTGTAGATGCGATTCATCAAATTGGTTATCAAGCAGAAGAGCGAGATAATTTCTATAATCCTATTGCTTTACTATAATCCGTAACTAGACCATTTAGAATCTACTAGGTTTTTTGTTTCGTTATCTACCTTGACTAATTGTTGAATTTCTCTTTGGTACCCTTCTTCTCTAGTTTTTTGAGTGGCATCAATTCCTAATTTTGAACCCAAATTTACCATTGGAGATGCAGGATCAAGTGTATCTGTAGGTGTGTTGTTGATAATTGTTGTATCGCGTGCAGCATCAGCTCTTGTGGTAATTGCCCATATTACATCATTGATATCATGAACATTGATGTCCTCATCTACTACCACAAACATCTTTGTTAATGCTAGCTGTCCCATTCCCCATAATCCCATCATTACTTTTTTTGCTTGTCCTGGATATCTTTTCTTGATTGAAATTATTGCGAAACCTTGAAACCATCCAGATGCTGGCATGCTAAAATCTACAACCTCTGGATGAAACATTCGTATCAATGGTAAAAATGACTGCTCGATAACTTTGCCAATATATGCATCCTCTAGGATTGGTTTTCCCACTACTGTTGTGACATAAATGGGATTTTTCCTTCTCATGATTCCAGTTAATGTGAAAGTTGGGTATGGTTCAATTGGAGTATAGTATCCTGTATGATCTCCAAATGGTCCTTCATCTCTGATGTCATGTGGGTCAACATATCCTTCTAAAACAATTTCTGCATTTGCAGGTACTTCCAAATCAATTGTTTTGCACTTTACAGTTTTGATTCCTTTTTTTCTTGTAATTCCTGCAAACAAATACTTGTCAAGTCCTTCTGGAACTGGAGCAATTGATGAAAATACAGTTGCAGGTTCACATCCAATAATTACAGCTGCTGGTATTTTCTCTCCACGTTCTTTTGAAATCTCTCCATGCTGTGCACCGCGTTTATGTTTTTGCCAGTGCATCATTGCATGTGTGCTATCTATGATTTGCATTCTATACACTCCAAGATTTCTAACTCCAGTTTCTGGATGTTTTGTAGCAACTAATCCCAATGTGATAAAACGTCCTGCGTCATTTGGCCACGATTTTAAAATAGGTAATTTATCAAAAGATGCATCCCTTGAAGTTATCTCAGTTACTGGTCCACTGTTTTCTAGTTTAGGAAAAGACTCTGCCATTTTTGAAAGTTCGGGAAGTTTTTTTATCTTATTTAGAAATCCTGATGGCATATCCATCTTTGTCATATCTACAATTCTTTGTCCTATCTCTGTAAAGTCTGTCATTTCTAGTCCTATCTCTAATCTTTTCATTGAACCAAACGCATTGCCTAATACTGGCATGTCATAATTTTTTACATTTTCAAAAAGTACAGCTGGACCATTTGAATACATCTCTCTTCTCAAAATTTCTGCAATTTCTAAATTTGAGTCAACTTCTGTTTTGACTCTTTTTAATTCACCATTTTTTTCTAATTCTGTTACAAATTCATGGATGTCTTCAATTGCCATAATTTTATTAAAATTGAATCTAGTATAAGCTTAACTAGATTTACGCATGCTTGATACTTTAAAAATAATTTTAACACGTGGAACTTAATTCCTACCACTTGGAACTTATCTCATTGGTTGATGACAAATGCGTGGTCTGTAATGGAACTGGCACTATCGAGCTATTGGGTTCTCAATGTCCTTTTTGTAATGGAACTGGTGAATCAAACAAATTAGCAAAATCTTATCTTGATTCACATATTTGTCAATGCGTTTTTCTTGATAGAAAACGATGTCCATTATGTGGAAAGAGATGTCATCATGATACTCCAAACAAACCAAAAATTTTACTTAGTCCTGAATAGAAATTTTACATTGGTGGAAGTTCGTTTTTTCTATCATGTCCACCAGAACCAAATTTACAATAGAAACATAATTCTGATTCCATGTATTTTAACTGCTCTACTTGAATGGCTCCAAGTTTTAATGCAATTTTTGTTAAAATTCTATATTTTAATGGCATAGCTGGAATTACTTCTTGAGTATACACTCTATAATGATCGGGACAGAATTTTAGAGTTATTTTTGATGGCTCTTTACCTTTCTGATTTACTTGTCTTGTAAAATTGATCTGCTCTCTAATGTATTCGTGTTTTGGACAAGGGCAATCTTTTCCTCCAGGGTGTTTGTATGCTGGTGTATTTTTCCAATCAAATCCAGGATACTCTTTTTCAAAATCATCCATAGTTACAGTTAGGTGTATTATGCATATAAAACTTGATCAAATTTTACTTTGATACTTGACCCAAATGTAAATAAACCCCGAAAATTCATCCAAACTAAATGTCGGCTGCTAAAAAGCAAACAAAACAAGATCTTGAAAACAAGATTGCCGAATTAGAAGCTAAATTAGATAAATTGGCAACACAGCTTGAAGCAAAACCAGCACCAAAACCAGCTGAGGTTGCAAAGCCTGCTGAAGTTGCAAAACCAGCACCAAAACCAGCTGAAGTTGCAAAACCTACTGAGGTTACAAAACCAAAAGGCGTATTGCCAAAAGGTTCTGAGCCAAAACCAGCAGATGTGCCAAAACCATCTGAGA
>Ga0207952_1000769_pt1 | contig 19538 bp, 9 predicted proteins | sample SubbioR12Aug_8Ca_FD_184831 | JGI IMG/M metagenome (GOLD analysis project Ga0207952, IMG submission 184831) | Serpentinite rock and fluid subsurface biosphere microbial communities from McLaughlin Reserve, California, USA - CR12Aug_8Ca (SPAdes) | ecosystem: Environmental > Terrestrial > Deep...
AAATAAGCATCGTCTGTCTTCGGATCACCATGCATCAATGTCCCAAGATTGTCCATGTAAGGGCCAGACATATCCGACCAATTTACAGTAAACAACATTTTCACATCTGTCACGCCAACCCAATTGACACCACATTTGTACAAGTCAGGGTCTTTGACCAATCCGTACATGGTTGCATATCCGCCGTAGCTTGCACCGATGATGCAAATGCGATTCTTGTCGACCATACCTTGCTTGACGAGACTTTCAATGCCATCCGTAATGTCATCTTGCATAGCGAGGCCCCATTGCTTCCATCCTGCAGTATGATGCTTCCACCCAAAGCCGGTAGACATACGAAATTGTGGTTGCAGAACTGCATATCCCCTAGATGCCAACATCTGCGCCATTGGATTAAACCCAAACTGATCACGTGCATGAGGGCCACCATGTACGAATGCTATCAAAGGTAGATTCTTTGGAGCTACCCCTTCTGGCAAGGTCAAGTATGCAGGGATATTCAAACCGTCCCGTGCGCTGTAGCTGATAACTTTTTGCGCCGAAAGTTTTTTGCCTTCAAACTCTGGTTTGCCTACATATAAAAGTTCCAGAGCTTTTTTTTCTGTATCGAAAAAATAAACTGAACCGTAATTATTATCGCCTCTCGTAAAAACGATAACATTTTTACCGCTCCATTGAAAATCAATATCCTGCCCTGGAAAACTTGCCTTCAATGTTGCATCCAGGCGAGCGTAATCATCGTCAAAGTAAATTGTTTCGGGTTTCATCCCATCTACAGCAACACCATATACTTTCTTCTTATGTGGGTCTGTCAATAGATCGTCAACATCAACCAATGGATGGTCAGCAATCATTTCACCAGCCGCTTGCTTTTCAAAATCCCAAATATGAACGGCTTTTTTGTCTCGTCCATTAAATCGCCCTCCAACAAACAAAGTCTTATTATCGAAATCAAAACCTAAAGGATCCATTTCCTTACCTTCATCAAGGTAAGCCTGATGAATAGATTTCCAAGCTGATTTCTCATCTGATCGATAAAAAACTATTTGCTTAATTCGTTTGCTTGCAGGTTCAACATCAAGAGAAATCCCAACACGTATTTCGCCATTGTGATCTAGCACCCAGCGCCCAACCTTACCTGGGTTGTCAAAAGTAAGTAACTTCGTACGCCCGGTTAAAGTGTCCATTTTAAATACGTCAGAAGCACCTAATTTTACGTCTCGACTACGCTCATTATTAACAACGATTAAGTCATTACTCGATTCATTTACTCGACCCATTACAGAAAATGGTTTATAAGCAATATTACCAGCACGAGCCTCCTTTAAAGTTGGTGTCAGTTTGCGAAAATTTGAAGCATCAGCATTGATAGCGAACAATCCCCCACCATTTTGATCTTCTGCAACAGCATCACTGCCCTTGCTTAAATTAAATGCCAGACGTTGATTATTTACCCAATAAGGATTTGCTATGTCCCATTCAGGATCAGAAGCGATCACTTTTGGTTGACGTGAATCGAGACGAATCACAGCAAGTACAAATCGTCCATTTCGTGGCATCAAAACTGCCATGCTTTGACCATCAGGCGATAAAACAGGTCGCCCACGGTATTGCGGATTCTTAAAGAAATCCGCTACCGGAATGGATTTATCTGCGTAGGCAGGCAAACTCATTGCGCCTGCCACACACAATATGCTGGCAAGTACAGTCTTACAAAATTGTTTCTTCACGATTTATCTCCCTCAGAAGAATTTGTTTTTATCACTTTGTTTTAATCGTTAAACGTTATAAAAATAACGCTTAGAAATAATAAATGCCGGAATCAAAGATTCCGGCATTTATCAGCTCATCAGATTACTTGAACTTGTAAGACGCAGAGATTTGGAAGTAACGGCCAACAACGTCATGCAAGTTGGTGATCGCTGCCACTGCTTGGGCGGATGTTGCACTTGGCGCAAACGGAGGCATGCGGTCAAACACGTTCCTGACTGCAAAGCTCAGCTTCAAGTCTTTCATCAAACCGGAATAGCTGCCACCCAGATTGAACGTTGTGAAAGATGGGATATCTTTACACAGGTTGGCATAACCCTGGGTTTCAAATACGCATGGCTGAGTGAAGTCACCGTTGGAAGACATGTGACCGATATGCACTGCATCCAGGGACAGTTTCCATGCTGCTTTTTCCCATGCTACACCGGCAGTTGCCTGCACGCGTGGCTGATTGCGGGAACCAGCATACTCAATCGCTTCTACTTCTGGTGAAGGTGCAGATTTATAAGAGTGGTTATATGTCACTTTGAAGTTAGGTTTCAAGCGGCCATATTCACCCAGATTGAAATTACCATTAACGTCCAGATCAATGCCACGGACTTCAGTGGTTGCCACGTTAGTGAGCAACAATCTCAGAGTAGTAATTTCACCGGCAGTCGCACCGGCAGCTTTATCAGCAGCAGTCAAAGGATCGCGGGTGATAACGGCAGCAGGGTTGCCAGCATAACGGCCAGGATTTGCCAGAACTGTCGTCAGATCAAATGTTGAGATTTCGTCCTTGCGTTTGATTTGCCAGAAGTCCAGACTTGCATTCAACCATGTCGTTGGTTCCCATACCAGACCCAGTGTAAAGCTATTGGCAGTTTCTGGTTTCAAGGCAGGATTGGAACCACTTTCATATGCGCTACTCCATTGGCAGCCGTTTTTGAATTGATCGTTGCAACGCTCAGGATCACGATAAGACAAGAAAGCCTTCAAAATCTGGGTAGAGTTTTCTACCAGAGTCGGTGCACGGAAACCGGTTGCATAAGTACCGCGGACCATCAATGTAGGATGGGCATTCCACTTCAGACCGACCTTAGGTGTAGTGGAATTACCATAATCGGAGTAACGGTCATAACGTGCGGCGACCTGCCCTTCCAGTGTTTTGAAGATAGGAATGGACAGTTCAGCGTAAGTAGACGCAATATTGCGGCCACGTTTATAGCCAGGCTCTGATTGGGCACGGTGGTACAACTCGCCGTCAATGGACAATTGCGAAGGATTGACTTCCAGTGTTTCACGGCGTGCTTCAACACCAACAGCGATGGACATTGGTCCGGCTGGCAACTGCATCAATTCGCCAGACACTTTACCGTCCCACATATACATGCCAGATTTAAAGCTGTCGGCGGAACCAGTCACGATTTTCTTGTACAGCTCAGCGTTTTGTGCAGAGCTACCGAACAGGAAGGTGCCGTTGTTGTAGGCAGCGATAAATGGCTTGGCCAGCAAACCAGCAGTGGCTTTGGATTCAACTTTGCTGGTGTTGATCATCAGCGCAGATTCCCAGTCCCAATTGGCGTAAGTGCCTTTCAAGCCAGCCAGATAACGGCCGAAATCTGTTGTATTTTCCAGACCTTGACCTGGGAAATCTTTCAGGGATGCACGGACACGTACCGTACCATTACCGCCAGCGAGTGTCTTGCCTGTAACCGGATCAATCAACTCTTTAGGGTATTGTGGATGTGTGATTGGCAAAGCACCAGTATCGAGGCCGTTCTGACCTGCAAACCAGTGCGGCAGACCAGTGACGGATGCTTTATTCTGGTTGTACATGATTTCAGCAAATGCAGTCGTGTCCGCATTGATTTGCCATGTACCACGGCTGGTCAGGCCAACACGGTCAGTTTTACCGCCGGAATTAACCGATGCATCTTTCAAGTCATCAAATACACAAGCATTGCCCACAGTACCGGCACCAAAGAAAGTATCGGCTGGAACCAGGCTATTTGCCGGGCAATTCTTGTCCAGGGTCTGGGATACAAATTTACCGGTTGCTTTGTCAGTCCAGTAAATATTGCCAGGGAAGGTATACAGAGAACGATTATCTTTATAGCCGTAAGGACGCAGATCTTCTGTGCTCAGGTAGCTGTCACGCTTGCTGATAAACATAGGCTTGCGCTGGCGGATGTCCAGAGTGGCATAGACGTTGTAGTGATCTTCCACCAAACTACCGAAACCATAACTCAGAGAAGTACGTAACTCCTCACCATCATGTCTTTGCGACTGCGCCATTGAACCCGTGATCTCTGCACCCTGATAACTGTCACGCAAAATAATGTTAACCACACCAGCCATCGCTTCTGAACCATAGATCGCTGATGCGCCATCTTTCAATATCTCAATACGTTCCACCGCGCCAATTGGTACGGAATTCAAATCCACAAACGTGGTTTGATATTCGGGTTGTGCATAGGCAGCAAGGCGGCGACCGTTGATCAGCACCAGAGTTGACTGTGGGCCTATGCCACGCAGATTCAGACCAGACGCACCAGCGGTAAAGCCATTGGTACGATTTTCATCAATACCGCCAGTATTGGCAGAGATGGTTTTAAGTACATCAGTCAAAGAGGTGGCTCCACCGCGTACTATTTCGTCACGGCTGATAACCTGTACCGGAGACGCAGTTTCGTAGTTGATGCGTTTAATTTTTGAACCAGTCACTTCCACCTTCTGGATTTTTTCTGCTTTCTTTTCATCCTCCGGGGTGGTTACTTGTGCCAATACGCCTGTGGCGATCGAGAACAAACCTATGCTGGACAATGCAAATGCGAGACGACTCAGCTTCATGAATTACCTTTCTATTTTAATTTTTCAATGCAAGCGCGAACTTCCTGGAACAGTAGTGCATCATTTTTGCGCAAATTTTATTTGGCACGGTAATCAGTTTTATCCGAAAAAACCGATGGTCTCCCTTGCTTCGCCAGATAAATTTGCTTACAAAAACATAAGGTTCTTTGAAAGAACAGTGATTATGAACTGTTACATTATGTAACTTGTTTAGTTTTTCTTAATGAGTCCCTGGCACTACACGTGCCATTTTTTAAAATTGGGAATATTGTTTTCGTTTAGTCCGGAAAATACATGTTTTTTATGGAATTTTCTTTATAGCCAGAATTATGTTTTTAAAAATTGCAAATAAAGCAACCATCGAAATATATTTAATGCTGTTGTTTTTTTGTATCAAAGCGGGAACTTTTGCCGTAACAAGGAATTGGCAACCACGACCAACTGCAGTTGTAACATCTGCGTTCAAAAACAAAAAACCCGTGCGATGCACGGGTTTTTGTAAGTCAGCTTATTTTTTCAACAATAAATAATTTATATAATAAGCATCATTATGACAATCAGACTCCTGCCCTGACCAGTGATGCCTTAAGCACTTCGTTCAGGGTCGCCAGGCTTTCTGACAAATGCGCGCGCGACTCTGCACTCATAGGTTTGCCTACTGCACCACGAATTGCCACCAACAACTGATTTGCCTGCTCTCTTTGCAAACTGCGGGCATCTGCTGGTGCTGTCGCGGATGGCTTCAACAAGGCATTGGACAAGCGCTTCAGATGCTCGCGTTGCAAGTTGCGACGTGCAGAAACAATATCAGCACCGCTGGACAATTCACTCCAGATAGTCGACTGCAAATTGCCATACAGTTCATGCAGGGACAATACTTTCTTAGGGTCACGCAGTTTTTCTGCTGTGTTGAGCATACGCTGAGCCACGACATCGGACATCAATTGATCCAGCGCTGCTGTTTGCAAACCCAGCAAACGGGCAGAAATGGAAATGTCGTTGCGGTTGGCGCGCTGGAAGTGATCAACACCCATACGGCTCAGCAACTCAGGCGAGAAGACAAAGCTCTTGGCAGTAAACAAGCTGTCGGAAACCAGTTTCAAAGCCTGACGCTGACGATCAGCCGCGATAGGGGTGTAAGTTGCACGTCCAGTACCGGCATGGTCACGCAAGAAAGTAGTACCACCTACAAACTTGGTTGCCAGCGGCACAGTACGGGCAAACTGACCGAAGCCATATTCAAAACTGCGGCGCAGGCCTTCATAGCTGTCACCAGCTTTCAACTGGCGCGTTTGCAATCTGTCCCACAATTCACGTGAAATCGTCAGACGTTTTTGGATATAGGCGAGCGGATCTGAACCCAGGTCAAACACGTTGACATCAGGATCAGACACCAGTGTACCCATGGAATCTTCGTCAGTACCGTAAGCCAGCAAAGGCTCGGTAGAACGCGATGCGATGCGGGCCAGCTCTTCTTTTTCCTTGTCTGCTTCGACTGGTTTATAGGCATATTCTATCGCCCAATAATCATAAGGTCCGAGAGAGGACATGACATACTCACCCTGAGGCTCGCCCTTGGTCGCCAGATTAAAAGGTACGTAGTCCATGATAGAACCAGCCATACCATTTACCTTGGTAAACGCTGGGTCTTGCAATTGCTTCAAGGTATATATGGTGGAAGAACGGAAGTTGTGACGCAAGCCCAGAGTATGGCCAACTTCATGCATGATGACGTCTTTTACATAGGCTTGTGCCAGGGCTTCAGCTTTAGGGCTATCCATGTCAACTTCACCACGGGCATCCAGCAAATCCATGGCAAAACCCATTTCCATGGAAGCTTCATGGGCGAAATTACAATTGCCATGAGTTTCGCCTGACATGGCATGCGTCTGTGCATCCTCACCGATCATGCGGCGCGCACCACGGGCGAAGACATCCGACATACCAATATCAGCATCCAGAATTTCACCACTGCGTTCATCAACGCGTGAAGGGCCAATCGCAAAGCCTACATCAGCACCAACGAACCAGCGTATCGATGCATGACGTGAATCCATGGTGTCGAAATTATCTTTTTCAGTTTGCTGTTTGGCGACGACTGCATTTTTAAAGCCTATCTTTTCAAATGCCTTATTCCATTCGAGGACACCCTCAGTAATGGATTTGCGATATTTCTCTGGTACGTTTTTATCCAGCCAGTAAACGATAGGCTGTTTAGGTTCTGACAAGGCCGCAGTCGGGTCTTGTTTTTCCAGACGCCAGCGGTTGACGAAATGGCGTGAAGTCTTGGGTTTGACGTCTTCGGTGAAATCGTAACTGGTTGTGACGAAATGCCCCAGCCTGTCATCTGCCAGGCGCGGGCGCATGACTTCAGTTGGCAATGCTGAGAAGTTGAAGTAGAAGCCAACAAAGAAGCTGCGCGGATCAGGCGTAGTCTGCGGCGGCGTAGGAAGAGCAACCGGTGGTGGCACCAGAGGCGCTGCAGCAATACGCGGTGTGGCAAAGTGGGCATTTACAAAAAAACCGGACAGAGACTCATCTGTGCTCAATTTGCCAAAACTACTATTTGCCCTGTCCAGCACATACATGGTGCGGTAGGCATATTCCAGCCTGGTTGAGTAAGCCGGAATATCGTTGAACAGCAAAGTGCTGGCGTCTACCAGTATGCCTTTGGATTCACTATTGGGAGAACTCAGTACCGGCGCACTCGCCAGCAAGCTGTCTGAAAACGCCTGGGCAACTGCCAGCGCCTGAGGCGTACCTGGCTTGGCATAGAATTCTGTGTTCATGGCCAGCAACTGCACCTGGTTGCCGATTTTTTTAAATACGGCCTGATAGCCACGACCCATCTGGCTGCCATACAAACCACGCTCGCCTATGCTGTTGGGAATATTGTAAGTAAACAGGAAAGGCTTTTCAAATTGCTCAGGCCGGATTTCCATCCAGACTTTGTCGTCTTTCTGATACAGATTAAAAAAGCCTTTAAGCTCTTTAGCATCCTTGATGATATCTTTGAATGGACGCAGTCCAGGAGCTGGTGCAGGAGCTGCTGCAACTGGCGCAATCGCAGGAGCCGCCGGTGTCGCACCGTTAGTTGCAGCAGGAGTTGGAACTGGCGGTGTCTGCGCCAGCGCGACTTCACTCAAGGCGCACAACAAAAGGAGTAGGGTCTTTTTCTTGAAATGTACTTCTTTTGGCAATTTCATATTTTTTCCTGGTTAATTATATTCATAGTTAAACATGCAGCTTTCATTTGGGCATGTATTCACTAAGGTCGTAGACAAATTTTTCCGTTACAAGTTCTTACAAGTTGCAGGAACTTATTGGCGGCCTCGATTTTTACAGAAATCTCAAAATTTGAAAATTTTTTCGCATTTTTTATATGATCGGCAAATAAGAAAACTGCCCGAATTTGAGGGTATTTCTGTTTATATAGTTCATTTTGTCTTGATTTTATAAGCTTATCCATAGAAATTATATGGAATTAAATAGATTTGCAAAACGATCACACAATCTCAATTTCATGAAAATTTAGAAATTAAATTTTCATTTCTTGTCTCTATCAAACAACAGCCTGTCAAAAATTGGTAACAAACGCTTTCCCCCAAGGGTGTTTTATTTACATAATAAAGTTCTGTTTGATTCATTGCCTTTCATTTCTTCCATGCAAATAAAGAGAAGAAAGATTTGGTAAAAATTCATCGGACAGCAGCACAGAAAAGTTTGGAAATTCACAAAATTTTTGTAACTTTGACCTGGCTGCCAAAACGGATCCGGCACCCGATTGCATCTGGTCTATCAACAAAGAGGGAACAATAATGATATTTAAAGAAAAAATAGGCGTGCAGTCAGTGCGTCTTGCGCTCAGCGTATTTGCTGGCTCCATGCTGATCGGGGGCTACGCCCACGCTCAGACTGAAGCACCACAACGTATTGAAATTACCGGCTCGAACATCAAACGCGCTGATAAAGAAGGTACTTCACCGATACAAACCATCACTGCTAAAGAAATCAAGCAAAGTGGTGCTACTACGGTGCTGGAGTTGTTGAAACAAGTACCATCCATGGGTACAGGCGGTTATAACGATACGCCAGATCAAAATGGTTTCTCCCGCGGTGTTGCAACAGCATCGCTGCGTGGCCTGGGTTCTACATCCACACTTGTTCTGTTGAATGGCCGTCGCATGGCACCTTCTGCCTATGCAAATCCAAACAATGGTCAATCAACACTGTATGATCTGAATGCAATTCCTCTCTCCGCCATCGAAAAAATTGAAATCTTCAAAGATGGCGCGTCAGCTATTTATGGATCCGATGCGGTTGCTGGTGTTATCAACTTCATCACCAAACGTGATTATCAAGGTGCTGAAGTCAGTACCAATATCAGTGCCAATGATGACCGTGAATTTGGCCGTCAAAATGTCAGTGGTGCAATTGGTTTCGGCGACTTTGCCAGCCAGGGCTACAACGTTTTGTTTGCTGTCGACTATAAAAAACAAAATGCGACTTCAGTACAAAATGGTTCCAATGATATCGAAGCCAAACTGTATTCGGACATCAACTTCCGTCTGAATCCATATAGCAGCAGCATTTCAAACCAGGCATTCTTCTATAAAGAGCGCACTCCTGGTGCACTGTCGTTCTTCACGACTGGTGCAACTGTCATCAATCAAACCAATTGCGATCCTTCTCGCTTGCTGGTAGGTGGTGCACAGCACAATATTGCATCTACCAGCGTTTTGTTCGGTCGCACTTTCTGTAACTACAATGCAGATGCATACACTGATGTACAAAGCAAAGGTGATGACATCAATTTCATGACTGTCGGTAATCTGAAGATTAACGACAAACTTGCAGGCTTTGCCGAATTTGCTTACTCAGAAACCAAGCGCACCTATCGTTCTGCAGCTCGTACTATCAGCGGCACATCACCAACTACGAACTTCCTGGTAGGCGGTCTGGCTACACCATTCCAGGCAATTCTGCCTGTTGGTCACCCTGACAATCCGAACAAGGATGCACGCTCTGCCGTTTCTTACCGTTTTGAAAATCTGCTGACCGGTACAGACCTGGACAACAAGGGTGCACGTTTGCTGGCAGGCCTGAGAGGCAGTGTTGCAAGCTGGGATTGGGAAAGTGCCGTTCTGTGGAACCGTTCCAAGCGTAATGAAGTGGCGCATGGTTTCCTCTACTTGCCTACACTGCGCAAGCTGATTACTGACAACCGTACTCTGGCCTCCATCGCTGCTGATCCTACTATCAGCCCTGACCTGACCAATATCGGTACATCTGAAATCACCCAATGGGATGGTAAAGCATCGACAGAATTTGGTTCCCTCGGCGGTGGCGCTATCGGCTTTGCTGCTGGTTTCGAATTGCGTCAGGAAAAACTGGCTATCGACCCTGATCCTATCAATGCCCGTGGTGACATCCTGGGTTTGACAACGACAGCGATTGATTCCAAGCGTAATGTTTCTTCTGCATTTGTCGAATTCCGCACTCCATTCTTTAAAAATTTCGAGATGGATTTTGCTGGCCGTTACGACAAATACGAAAAAATCAAAGGCAATTTCGTACCTAAAGTTGGTGCAAAATGGACAGTAACAGATGGTCTGGCATTCCGTGGTACCTATGCTGAAGCCTTCCGTGCCCCTGGCCTGTCACAAACCGCTGCTGGTGGTGCTCAGTTCTTCTTGAACGGTACAGTGGATCCTATCCGCTGCCCTAATGGTGCAAATCCTGTTGCTGGTGCAGAACAAGCTGATTGCTCCAAGAGCGTTTCCGGCGTTGGTGGTGCCAACCCAGATCTGAAACCAGAAAAATCCAAGAGCTACTCTCTGGGCATGATCTATTCGCCTACCAGCAACTTTGACGTGGTAGTGGATATTTACAAATTGCGTCAGGAAGGTTCTGTTGTTCTGAGTAGCTCAACATTCTTGCTGGAGCACCCTGCCAACTTCCCTGCTGATTATATTTTGCGTGATACCAATCCGCTCAATCAGTTGAAAGATGCAAACGGCAATCCTATACCAGGTACAGGCCCATTGCTGGCTGTGAAAACACCGTGGATCAATCAAGGTGCTACTGAAACCAGTGGTGCGGATATTGAGCTGAAAATGCGCAATAACCTCGGTGAAAATGGTAAGCTGACGTCTTCCCTGCGTGGTACCTATCTGTTCTCCTATCGTCGTGCTGAAGTCATTGGTGACCTCGAAAGAAATGCAGTTGGCACACAAGGTGGCTTGAATGACTGGGCAACTTCAGTTGGCAACATCCCACGTCTGCGTGCGACCTTGAGTTCTTCATGGGAAAAAGGTCCACATACTGTCTACGGCAGCATCAGATTCACGGACAGTATTTCCATGTATCGTCGTTATGACAATACAACAACTTACGCTGTGCCTTACTGCCACTACGGTTCTGGCCAGCCAGCAGGTGCCACCTCGATCCAGTTGCAACCTAACTACAACAAGTATTTCCCAGATTGCCAAATGGCCAGCTGGACTACTGTTGACCTGGGCTACAACTACACAGGCTTCAAGGACTTCACTCTGGGCATCAACGTGAAAAACATTTTTGATTCCAAAGCTCCATATGCTCCAGGATCAAATACAGGCACAACTGTTCAGCAAGGTTACGACACTACTTTGCATAGCAACACTGGCCGTTACTTCACATTGTCTGCAAAATACGTTTTCCGTTGATTTGGTGACGTAGTGAAATGAATAAACGCCTCGTACTCGGGGCGTTTATTTTTAGTGCTTCTTATTTTTATTTCATGGGAATATCAATGAATCAAATGCTCACTTCCTTGCTCCGATGCATTTCAGTCGGCGCTTTTATTGCAAGCGGCCTTACTTTGCCAGCACATGCTGAAAGCACGTCAGAGCCCATCCCTGTAGAGAAATTTTTCAAAAATCCGCAAATCAATGAAATCCGCTTTTCTCCGGATGGCAAGTATCTGGCAATGATCGCTGCTGGCGCTAATGAAAGATTAAATCTGGCTATCATGGATCTGACTAGCCTCACGCCGAAGATCGTGGCGCAATATGAAAAAAGCGATGTCACCTTCTTTTCCTGGGTTAACAACAATAGGCTGGTGTTTGGTATTGGTGACAGAAAACTGGGCGCAGGCGAGGTCTATAAAGGTAGTGGCTTATTTGCTGTGAATAAAGATGGCTCGGAATTTCGCCAATTGATCGAAACTGCTGGGCATTCTGGAAAGTTCCGAGTCCTCGGGGCTCGTCATTTTTTCTTCAGTACAACCGGCGTCGAAAATTCGGACGATGTGTTCGTGGCCCATGGTAGCGGTACGAGGCAAAACCCGACAATGAGTGTTTTGAAACTCAATACCTTGACTGGCTACAACGAAATCATACAGACGCCACCAAACTCTACCGGATTTCTAGGTGACGTGTCTGGCGAAGTGCGCATTGCCATGACCGATCTGGATGATGTTAGCGGCGTTCAATACAAGGACCCGAACACCAAACAATGGCGCAAACTGATTGAGTATAACAATAGAACAGAGGATGGTTTTTCTCCCTCATTCATAGCACCAGATGGGCAACTCTACGTCACAGCGAATCAGGGACAAGATACCAAATCTGTCTATCGTTATGATCTGGAAAAAAATAAAATAGATCCGACACCCATCATATCAGCCAAAGGCTTTGATTTTTCTGGCCGTTTCATTTTCAATAGAAAACAGAACAAGCTGTTGGGCATACGCTATGAAACCGATGCCCCAGGCGTAATGTGGTTTGACGAAAAATATAAAGCAATACAAAAGAAAATCGATGAAAAATTGCCCAACACCTCCAATTCGCTGACCATTGCCGAAGGAGACGAGAGCAGCATTGTCTTGGTTACCTCCTTCTCAGACATTCACCCTGGATCAATATTCTTATATGACACCAAGTCTGAACAATTCACGCCAGTTGGTGACAGCTTGCCTGAGGTAGATTCCAAAAAAATGTCTTATAAGGACTTCTTCCGTATCAAGGCACGTGACGGCTTGGAAATACCTGTTTACCTGACATTGCCACGCAATAGCACAGGTAAAAACCTGCCCATGGTCGTCATGGTACACGGTGGTCCTTATGTACGTGGCGGCCATTGGGGCTGGAATCCACAAACCCAGTTCCTGGCTTCACGTGGCTATGCAGTTCTGGAGCCAGACTTCCGTGGTAGCGAAGGTTATGGCAAGAACCTGTTCAAGTCAGGCTGGAAACAATGGGGCCTGGCAATGCAGGATGACATTACCGACGCCACCAAATGGGCAATAGAAAAAGGTTATGCTGACGCCAACCGAGTTTGTATCGCTGGTGCCAGTTATGGTGGTTACGCAGTGTTAATGGGTTTGATCAAAGACCCCGATCTATATCGTTGTGGTATCAGTTGGGTAGGTGTATCTGATATTAATTTACTGTATGACGTTACCTGGAGTGATCAGGATGGCAGTGCATGGCAACGATTTGGTATGCCTATCTTGATCGGAGATCAGCAGAAAGATGCTGCGCAGTTGAAAGCAACTTCCCCAGTTGAACAAGCCCACAGACTGACCAAGCCCTTGATCCTGGCTTATGGTATTGCAGACAGGCGCGTACCTCTGATACATGGTGAGAAATTCAAAAAGGCGGCACCTGCCAACGCCAAAATTGAATGGATCACTTATAAGGAAGAAGGCCATGGCTGGCGTCTGCTGAGAAATAATGTCGACTTCTGGACCAAGGTAGAAAAATTCCTGGGCGAGAATACCGCTGTTAAATAAGTTCTGATGCTGCAATTAAAAATCCACGCTTTTGCGTGGATTTTTTTTGACTACCGCAAAGACAACTCAGCCACGCGGATGATGTTCTGCATGCAGTTTCTTCAGGCGCTCACGCGCCACATGCGTGTAAATTTGCGTCGTTGAAATATCAGCATGGCCCAACAGCAATTGCACTACCCGCAAATCAGCACCGTGATTCAACAAGTGGGTGGCAAATGCATGGCGCAGGGTGTGCGGCGATAAATGGGTAGCGATATTCGCCTGCAATGCATATTTTTTGATGAGTATCCAGAACATTTGCCGGGTCATGGCACCGCCCCGTGCAGTGACGAACAAGGCGTCATCGATCTGGCCGTTCAGGATAGCTGGCCTGCCGTCGCGCAGATAGCGTTCCAGCCAGACCCGTGCCACTTCTCCAAATGGTACCAGCCTGGTTTTGTCGCCCTTGCCGGTAATGCGCAAGACGCCTTCGTTCAAGCCTACTTCTATAGAACGCAAACCCACCAGCTCGCTGACGCGCAAGCCGCAGGCATATAGCAATTCCAGCATGGTCTTGTCACGCAAGCCATGGGGATTGGTTTCATCCGGTGCCTGCAACAATGCAACGACCTGGGCTTCGCTGAGCGTCTTGGGCAAGCGCTGCCCCTGTTTGGCCGAGCGCAATTTACTGCAGGGATTCTGGCTGACCAGGTTCTGGCGAAATGCCAGCAGGTAAAAACGCTTGAGCACACTCATGCGCCTGTTGGCCGAGCTGGCTTTGGAAGTCTCGTGTTTTGCCGCAATATAATTATTGATATCCGCATGGTTGACTTCATATAAATGCTTGCCCTGCTCTTTATGCAGATACTCGGCAAACAGACGCATGTCGCGGCGATAGGCTTCTATCGTATTTTTTGCAAGACCATCTTCCAACCACAGGGCGTCACAAAACTGGTCAATTTGTCCAGTCAATTGTTCAGGCAAGATGATGGGTAGCGGTTTTACTTCCACAATGCTTCCTGGGTGAAACCGGCGACGCTTTCATGCGTCAGCAGCCAGCGCTTTACGCCAAGATGAAAGCCTGTCTCATCATCATGATGGGCAAACCCACCCAGCCCGCCAGCAGCCGTAACGCGGTGACATGGAATAACCAGCGGATACCAATTAGCTCCACAAGCCTGGCCAACAGCACGTGGGGCTGAGCGTATGTGCTTGGCGATCTGCCCATAAGTCAGCACCTGGCCACGCGGTATCGAGGAAATAGCTTGCCAGACCCTGGTTTGAAATGCCGTACCGGCCACTTTCAAAGGCAGCTTGAATTGAAAATCAGGGTCTTGTAAATAACTTGCTACCTGCCTGGCTGCGTTTTCAGCCACTTTGTCGACGGGTGCTTTTTCCTGGAAGCGTGGTGGCAGATATACCAGCTCGCTGACCAGTTGGTCTTCACAACGTATGCCAACGGCACCAAATGGTGCTTCGACGATGGCAGAGAAGAAGCCTGTTTCCCTGGATTCTTTCGGTTCTTTGTTCAAGATGGATTCCTTTTTGACAAAAGAAAAAAGGCGCATCATCCGATGCGCCTTTAAAACGTCTTTCGCGTTTTCGGCTGTTTAGTGTATGCGATTTTTTAAATCTTCACATCCACTCAGCTTGTAGTAAAAACGCGCGTCTCCTCAGTGTGTACGGTATTGTTACCGTTATTTTGCACTACCGCCTTTTAAACCTGTGTGCTTTTTTATTATTGTTTTTGTCTTGCAGAAATCTGAACTGCCGTGAATATAGCATGACAAGTTTTGGCTTTCAAAATAAAAATGACACAAAACAGTGCACTGTTGCAGATATGTGAAAATTGATCATAACCCTAAAAAATGTGCTAGGCAAGACCGATTTAAATTCTGCCAAAATAAGAAATGCCGTATTTCCTTGTGGGAAACACGGCATTTTCTTTTAAACTTTTGCTAGTTTACTTTGTTTAACTCATTTATAAATCAAATTTGGCAACCACATCGTGATCTGCGGGACGTAGGTAATCAATACCAGGAAGCCTATCATTGTCATTAGCCATGGCAAAACAGCAACGGTTAACTCTGTAATCCCCATTTTGGTGATTCCAGAAGCGACATATAAATTCAGCCCGACTGGGGGATGACACATGCCCACCTCCATATTCACCACCATGATGATACCAAAGTGCACAGGGTCAATGCCGAGCTTCATGGCAACCGGGAACAGGATAGGGGCCATGATCAGAACGATGGACGATGGCTCCATGACATTACCGGCCAGCAGCAACAGGATATTTACCACCAGCAGGAAAGTGATCACGCCAAAACCCTTATCCATGATCCAGCCAGCCATGGCTTGCGGGATATTTTCACTGGTCATCAGGAAAGAGAACAACACAGCATTCGTGATGATGTACAACAGCATCGCGGACATGGCTGCAGAATCCAGCAAGACCTTGGGTACTTTCTTGAGGGTCATGTCCTTGTACACGAATACCGCGACGACAAAGGCGTACACGGCTGATACTGCTGCAGCTTCAGTCGGCGTAAACATGCCAGAATAAATTCCGCCCATAACAATGACGATCAACAACAAGCCCCAGGCACTTTTGCGGAAAGCAGCCCAGCGCTCGGCCCAGCTTGCCTTCGGCATGCGTGGATAGTTATGTTTCTTCGCCAAAAACCAGGTCGTCAGACCCAGTAAGAAAGCCAGTAGCAAGCCTGGTATCACACCCGCCATGAATAACTGCCCCACGGATGTATTGGTGGATACTGAATACATAACCATCACAATGGATGGCGGAATCAGGATACCCAAAGCACCAGACGTAGTAATCACGCCAGCACCAAAGCCTTTTGGATAACCCTGCTTCACCATTGCGGGCAAAATGATCGAACCAATCGCCACCACCGTTGCTGGTGAAGAACCGGATACCGCAGCAAACAATGCACAGGCCATGACGCCAGCAAGTGCCAGTCCACCATGCCAGTGCCCAACCATGGAAGCGGCAAAATTGATCATGCGCCGCGCCACCCCGCCATGGGTCAGGAAATTACCTGCCAGGATGAAGAAAGGAATCGCCATGATTTCAAACTTCTCTATCCCCGTGAACAACTTCAAGGCGACCGACTCTATCGGCACCTCGGTCATGGTGAACAAGAAGGTTAGCACCGTCAGGCCCAGCGATATTGAAATCGGCATGCCTGTCAGCATCAAAGCTAACAGCAATATAAAAATTATCGCGGCATTCATGCTTTCACCTCTTCTTCCAGGCCTTCAACATGAGCATGGTCATGCTTGGGCAATTCACCCGTTTTAACGAATGTCCAAGCAACTTGCAGGAACCTGAAACACATCAGGTAAGAACCCAAAGGTATCGCCAAATATACCCACCACATAGGGATTTCCATATCGGCCGAAGTTTGGTCCGTATGTGCCATTTCCCAGACAAAACTTGCCCCCAGAGTACCAACGATGCCCGTAAACAAAGCACCAGACAGCAAGCCCAGCACGACAAATTTATTGCGCCATTGAGGATTCATTTTATTGATCAACACGTCAACACCGACGTGGATGCCGGTACGCACACCATAAGCTGCACCAAACTTGGCCATCCAGACAAACATATAGATGGTCAGTTCCTGTGCCCAACTGGTATTAAGTTTCAGCAAGGCATCCTGCAAGCCTGGAATAGCAAAACCAGATAAGTAGCGATGCACTACCGCAATAAAAATAACAATAGTGGCCGCTCCCATCAGGGTAGCGATCAGCCATTCTTCAAGGTGATCGAGAAATTTCATATAAGCTCCTGAACTGAGTAGCAGAACGCCAACCCGGAACCATGCGCGAATGCGCAGACTGTAGAAGGTGCCACCACGACCAGGTCATGGTGGCAGGCAGGATATTATTTGAAGCCGAGTTTGACGGCTTCTTTATTCACATTGGCAATCAATTCCTTGCCTATGCGACCTTCCATATCTTTCTGCACTGGTAACAAGGTCTTGCGCCACTCGGCTTTTTCCTTGTCGGTCAAAGTGTAAACTGTGGTTTTGCCGGATTTCTTGACCGCTTCCAGGGAGTTATCATTCTCTTGCTGGGCGATGGCGTTGGCGTACTTGGTTGACGACTTCATCGCTTCATCCAGCTGAGCACGAACATCTGCTGGCAAGCCATCCCAGAATTTTTTGTTGACGATCACGGCATATCCCAGATAACCGTGGTTGGTAACTGTCACGTGTTTTTGTACTTCATGCATCTTTTGAGTGTACAAATTGGATGGCGGGTTCTCTGTGCCATCAACAACGCCCGTTTGCAATGCCTGATACACCTCGGAGAATGCCAGTACCTGAGGATTGGCGCTCAAGGCGCGCATTTGCGCATCCAGCACTTTGGATGATTGTATGCGCAGCTTTTGCCCTTTCATGTCTGCTGGCAAATGCATAGGCTTGTTAGAGGACATGACCTTGAAACCATTGTCCCAGAATGCCAGGCCGGTAATGCCCTTGGATTCCAGTTTTTTCATCAAATCCTTGCCGATAGGGCCTTCGGTCACTGCATACAGCACGTCTTTGGATGGGAAAATGTAAGGCAAATCGAAGACTTCAAACTCTTTGACACCCAGCGGGCCAAACTTTGCCAGGGATGGAGCCAGCATCTGCACTGCCCCCAGTTGCAGGGCTTCCAGCTCTTCCTTGTCCTTGTACAAAGTGCTATTGGGGTAAAGCTCAACCTTGACACGTCCCTTGGTGGCTTTCTCGGCCAACTCTTTGAAACGTTCAGCAGCCTTGCCTTTTGGCGTATCGTTTGCCACCACATGACTGAATTTGATAACAATAGGCGCTTGTGCGAATGCAGCACCACTCACTAAAGAAGCAGCTACCAGGGAAAACAGCAGGGATTTCAGTTTCATCTTTGTCTCCAGTCCTTATAAGGGTTATTACACAGATTATTTCAACCAAAGCATTATCTTGCAACTGTGGAAAACCACAAGACTTAATTGTTTTGTCGTAAATCTGTCGATAAATCTCATGCTGAAGTAAACTAGAACAATGAAAAGCTCGCACCGCTCCCAATCCTGGCCTAACCAAAAATGGCGCTGGATTATTCCCATCCTGTTGCTACTGTTGTTCTTGTCCACGCTGATCTGGTTACCGTGGCAAGCGCAGCGTATGGAAGCCAATGAGCGTCAGGAACAACTGATCGCCGATTCGTTGTGGGTAGAGCAAGCCATACAATTCCAGCTCAACCGCAACGACGAAGTCTTGCGCCAGATAGGCAGTGAAATCAAATCCGCCAAGCTGAAAAAAGAAGCCGTGCTGGAGCGTTTCAGCACCATCCTCAAAAACAATCGTGAAATCCAGCGCATAGCCTGGTATGACGCCAGCAATAAGGTATTGGTCGACACCCGTGAATCGCTACAGGCCAGTGCTGAACGCCTGCCCCTGCCCCATTTTGAATTTGGTTCACTCGATGTCAGTGAAGAGACAGTATGCCTGAAGCCTGTGCTGGAGATTAACGCCAAGAATGCCTACCTCATGCATTGCCAGATCCCCCTGATCAGGGATGAGCGCAGGATAGGTAGCATGATGGTCAGTTACCGCATGAATGCCCTGCTGGAAGAGCTGGTGCCCTGGTGGTTTGCCCAGGATAATCAAATCACCATCACCGATATCGATGACCGCATCCTGGCCGAGCGCAGTGCCGGTGGCAGCGGCAAAAACGTCTACACCCATAACCGCGCCCTGGAGCTGCCCAGCCTGACTCTGGTATTGCGTACCAATAGCATCAAGACTGAACCCAAGTTGCTCTCCAACTTGCTGGTATTGTCAGTCATCCTGTTATCGATAGGTTTGATCTGGAGCCTGCTGGCCCTGTGGCGCGATATCAACCGTCGGCTGGCAGCAGAAGGCGCCTTGCGCCAGCAAGTCACTTTCCGTACTGCGATGGAAAACTCTCTGGTTACCGGTTTGCGGGCACGCGACATGACTGGCCGCCTGACCTATGTCAACCCGGCGTTTTGTCGCATGGTCGGTTTCCCCTCTGAGCAAATCATAGGGCGCATCCCTCCCATGCCCTACTGGGCACCAGAGGCCATAGAAGAATACCAGCAGCGCTTCAGCCAGTTGCTGGCAGGCTCGGTGCCATCCGAAGGTTTTGAAACCACCTACCAGCATGCCAG
>Ga0207952_1000770_pt1 | contig 19453 bp, 14 predicted proteins | sample SubbioR12Aug_8Ca_FD_184831 | JGI IMG/M metagenome (GOLD analysis project Ga0207952, IMG submission 184831) | Serpentinite rock and fluid subsurface biosphere microbial communities from McLaughlin Reserve, California, USA - CR12Aug_8Ca (SPAdes) | ecosystem: Environmental > Terrestrial > Deep...
AGCTCAGTGATTTATGCAAGCCGGTAGTCAGCGGCTGGCCTGCAGCATATAAGCCGGTTTTGTCATTCATGTTCAGGAACTTCAGGCGCAGCTCTGTTAAGCCCTTATCCTCGGCTGGTGGCAGCATATCGGATGTGTGGCTGGCGACAAATTTACCATCCGATAATGGCAGGGGATTGCGGTAACGGCCACCCGGCAATATGTCGTTGGTAGCCGTTGCAGTGATGGGAACGAGAGTAATCTTCTCTGGATTCATGTCCGGACTGGCCCGCAGCTTGAGCAGGTGATTGCTAGTATAGGACGCTGCTTCACGTGCATTCGTTGCGTAGTAAGTTCCTGGCTGCAGCGGGTCTTCGCGCAAATGAAACAAGCCTGCTTCGCGCCGCAGGGCAAGACGATTGGCCTGCAAACCAGTCACGCTGTGCGTTTTTAAATGCGTATCATCACTAAAGCTGGTTGTCATGGCACCAAAGGCCAGTTCATGCTGGCCAAGATGATTCAGGGTTTCTTCTCCCGTGCCATCCTGGTTAATCTGCCAGATGGTGAAAAAATTACTGCGAAAGCCATTTATTTTTCCATAAGCGCCGTTGCTGCCCACCCTTGATTCTGGAAAGACTTCTGTACGCTGAGATAATTTGCGCGCATCAAAGCTTTCATCTGCATAGTTGAAAGAACGAAAAGGCAGGGCGAAACCATTGTTTTGTGCATCGCGGTCGCGGTCCGCCAATTGGTCTTGCTGTAGGTGGTCCCAGCGAGTAAACAGTAATCTGCCATAACTGTCTATGATGGGGCTGAAGGCACCGCTGGGTGCATGGTTCAATAAATGCGCTTGCTTGGCACCAGGTGGCAGACTCCATATGCCGGTGATCGTAGGCGTGGCCTCATATTCATCAAGTTGCGGGTAGAGATGAGCCTGGCCGTTATAAGGACGGTCCGAGGTGAAAATGATGGCATCATCGCTGGCATATAGTGGCGAGACATTATTGTAGTTGGCATCCTGAAAAGGGATTTTGCTGATCATGGCTTTTTGATCTTTACCCAGTCCGTTAATTTCATAGATTTGCCAGTATGCTTTGCCTTGCTGGTCTGGTGCGCCTGTCAACATGCTGAACAACGCTTTTGTACCATCCCAATGTATGGATGGTTCACGTACGGCGATGGCCTTTGCCCCCTGAAAACCACGGACACCAAAACCAGCTTCCCTGGTCAGATTGCGCAAGCTGCCATCGGGATAGCGCAACATTAAATCTCCGCCACGTGGTACTTTGCTGACATCTGTCATATGGTTGGCAAAAGCCGACAGGCGCGCTGCAATATCGAGTTGCAGCGGCACCTGTGTGACAAACATGATGGGATAGGAATTTAGTGTTCCACTAGCCTGATTGACATCCACTGTCAGGCTGACATTGCTGGTCTTGCCATGCTCGTCGGTAGCCGTCAGTGTGTACTCGGTGCTTAGCTGGGCATACACGGTGACGGTTTGCTTATCGCTGACTTCACCTATGTCGGGGCTGATCTGCAGTGTCTTTGCACCTTGTACCTGCCAGCGTAATTGATTGGCTTCTCCCGCATTGACTATGGGTTTTTCTGCGGTAAACGACAAAATAGCCAGTGCTTGTGCTTGTGCTTGTGCCTGGCCAGACTTTACTGATTCCGGCGCTTTGCCGTTACGCTCGCAAGCCGGCAGTAAACTGCAACAGCAGGCGATGAATACGGTGATGGATACAAATCTATTGTCCATGAAGGTCTGGCTGAAATGAACGATGTCTGCAGATTGTAGTCTACAGTGAACATTGCTCTTGAAATTCAGGCAAAACTAAGCCAATCTGACACTGGTGCTTTGCTGGCCAGGGGTGCTGAATTCCCGGGAGCTATAGCTTTCCAATGCAATAAGAGTGAGGCTTATATGCATATCAATGAAAACAGGCGGCATGTCTGGCAAGGCAGGGCACTTCAGTACCTGCTGGCTTTGATGTCCATCATCACTTTGCTTTCTTGTGGTGGCGGTGGAGGAAGTAGTGTTGTCACAGGTGGCGATGTCATTCCTCCCCGAGATACTCAGGTCAATGGCCCGGCCTGGTCTGGTTTTGGACGTAATGCCCAGCACGATGCAATCTCTGGCATAGCCACTCAGCCACTGAACCGCATACTATGGAGAACAGGCGTCGATCTTGCACCGCAATATTCGACGGCCGGCTATTTGTTTTACCATTATGGCTCACCCGTCATCACCGCAAAAAATACCGTCATCTTGCCGGTGAAATCTGAAGCTGCTGATGTCTATCGGTTTGAAGCACGTTCTGGAACCACGGGTACGCAAATCTGGAGTGTCCCCAGCGATTACATCATGCCCGCTCATCGCTGGACACCCAGTTATAACCTGACACTGACTGGCAGCAACCGCATCTATGCACCTGGCGCTGGCGGAAAAGTGTATTACCGTGATGATGCTGACTCTGCTACTGCAACTACCCAGACCTTGGTATTCTATGGCGATGCCAAATATGCGGCCGACAAGGTATTGATGAACGCCTCGGTCTTCATCAATACGCCCATTACGGCAGACGCACAAAACAATATCTATTTTGGCTTTATCGCAGTGCCTGGCAGCCCTCTTGGTTTGAACAGTGGCTTTGTCCGAATCGCGGCTGATGGCAAGGCGACATGGGTGGTCGTGGCTGGCATGACTGATGACGCCAGCATCGTCAAACCAGCAACAAATAGCGCACCGGCAATTTCGGCAGATCAAAAAACCTTGTATGTTGTTGTTAATGGCGATGCTGCTACTGGTGTACGCCAGGCCGGTTATCTGCTGGCACTGGACAGCACCACGCTGGCAGTCGAAAGCAGGGTGCGTCTCATGGACCCGCAGGAAAAAGCCGCAGCTTTCATCTCTGATGACAGTACGGCTTCACCTACCATAGGCCCAGATGGTGATGTGTATATAGGGGTACTGGAAACCACGGTCAACGCGCATAACCAGCGCGGCTGGATGCTGCATTTCAATGCTGATTTGTCGCAAACAAAATTGCCAGGTTCCTTTGGCTGGGATGATACGGCTTCCATCGTGCCTACCAGTATGGTACCCGGTTATCGTGGAGCTTCGCCCTATCTGATCATGGTCAAATACAATAACTACGCACGCTCAGGTTCTGGCGATTCAAAAAACCGGATTGCGATATTGGACCCGAATACCAGCCAGAAAGACAGTATCTCGGAACAGCAAGTCATGACAGAAGTCCTGACCATACTGGGCGCAACACCTGACCCCAACTGGCCGGGCGGCGTTTATGAATGGTGCATCAATACGGCAGCAGTCGACCCTTTTACCCGTTCCATTGTAGTCAATAGTGAAGATGGTTATTTATATCGCTGGGACCTGGCAACGAATACCCTCAGTGAAAGAATACGCCTGACCAGTGGCTTGGGTGAATCCTATACGCCGACTGCCATAGGTGCAGACGGGGCGGTATATGCGATCAATAATGCGGTGCTGTTTGCCATAGGGCGATAAGGAAAAATCCTGCCTTGCAAAGCTTGTTCAGGATTTTTTCCAGTAATTCGGCTGACTGTAGGCATGACGCAAAAAGTCGATAAAGGCCCGTATGCGCAAGGGCAGGTGACGACGTTGGGCAAAGATCGCATAGATATCATTGCCCGGCGCATTAAATTCGTCCAGCACAGTAATCAGCTTGCCCGATTCAATTTCGGCGCCCACTTCCCACATCGAGCGCCAGGCCAGGCCCTTGCCTGACAGTGCCCAGTCATGCAAGACTTCACCGTCATTGCAAACCATATTGCCTTCCACCTTCAGGGTGACGTTCTTGCCGTTCTGGCGAAAAGTCCAGCCACGCTGGCTGCCATCGGCACTGAAAGCCAGGCAATTGTGTTTGCTGAGTTCATCCAGGGTTTGCGGTGTACCGTGGCGTTTGATGTAGGCGGGTGAGGCTACTACCACACGCTTGTTGTCAGCCAGCTTCACGCCGATGAGGTTGGAGTCAGTGAGTGCGGCTATGCGTATCGCCACGTCTATGCCTTCACCGATTAAATCCACTACCCGGTCATTCAGGCTCAGCGTCAGCTTCACGTCGCGGTGCTCACTCAAAAACGAGGGCATCAGCGGTGCCACATGCTGGCGGCCAAAACCCGCAGGGGCTGAAATTGTCAGCGTACCGCTGGCACGGGCGCTGCGTTCAGATACGGCGCCTTCGGCATCTTGCAGATCAGCCAGTATGCGCTGGCAATCTTCTAGGAAGGCTTCGCCCTCATTGGTCAGCGCCAGCTTGCGGGTGGTGCGTTGCAAGAGTTTGACACCCAGCCTTTCTTCCAGTGCATCCAGGCGGCGGCCTATCATGGCTGGGGCCACACCTTCAGCTCTTGCCGCTGCTGACAGGCTACCACGTGTTGCCACTTCGGCAAAAGTAGAGATTTGTTTGAACTGATCCATAAGAGCCTGGCTTCTTATCTATTCATTTGCAACTAAAATGAAAAGATGTAGTGATGAAATTCGATGATTATAGTATTTTATATTGAATATACTGCTTTCATGATGATTGCTATTCAATTTTTTAAATTTACAGCTCACTCCGCATCAGGCACCAACTAAAACCATGACCATCTCCGCCATTGCATTTGACGCCTACGGTACCCTGTTCGATGTGTATTCCATCAGCGAGCAGGCGGACAAGCTGTTTCCGGGTAAGGGGCGGGCACTGGCTGAACTCTGGCGTGACAAGCAAATTGAGTACACCCGCCTGCGTACCATGTGCAGCATGTACAAACCATTCTGGGAAGTGACGCAGGATGCTTTGCTCTTCAGTTGCCAAAAGCTGGGGCTGGAACTGAGTCTGGATGCACAAAACACGCTGATGGGCCAGTATGCGCGGCTGAAAGCTTTTCCTGAAAACCTGGCTGTCCTGCAAGCATTGCAGGTTCAAGACATGAAGATGTCGATTTTATCGAACGGTAACCTGCACATGCTACAGTCGGCTGTCGATGCGGCTGGGATGCAGGGCATATTCAGCCACTTGCTGTCGGTCGAAGTCGTCAAGAAATTCAAGACTGCGCCTGAAGCCTATCAAATGGCACCCGATGTATTTGGTGTGCCAGCAAAAAATATCCTGTTTGTATCCAGCAATTGCTGGGATGCCTGTTGTGCCACCTGGTTTGGTTACACCACCTTTTGGGTCAACCGGCAAAACGCACCGCTGGAACAACTGGGCGTGACGCCGCATGGTGAAGGGCGCACGCTGCAAGACCTGATTCCCTTTATCGCAAAACACCGCAACTGATTTCGTTTTAATTCATTTTTGGAGACCACAATGACACAACTGACTTTACCTGAAGGCATGCAAATCAGCGGCGAAATCAAGCCAGGCTTTGCCGAAATTTTGACGCCGGAAGCTCTGGCACTGGTTGCCAAGCTGAGCCGTGCTTTCGAGCCACGCCGTCAGGAATTGCTGGCTGCCCGCGTAGAGCGTGCCAAGCGTCTGGATGCCGGTGAGACGCCAGACTTCTTGCCAGAAACACTGCATATCCGTGAAGGTGACTGGAAGATCGCACCTATCCCCAAAGCGCTGGAATGCCGCCGTGTAGAAATCACCGGCCCGGTAGAGCGCAAGATGGTTATCAACGCCTTCAACTCTGGCGCTGACAGCTACATGACAGACTTTGAAGATTCCAATACACCAAACTGGGATAACCAGATCACAGGCCAAATCAATATGCGCGACGCCGTGCGCCGCACCATCAGCCTGGAACAAAACGGTAAATCCTACAAACTGAACGACAAGATCGCCACCCTGGTCGTGCGCCCACGTGGCTTGCATCTCGATGAAAAACATGTGCTCGTCGATGGCAAGCGCATTTCTGGTGGTATCTTTGATTTCGCCCTGTTCCTGTTCCACAACGCTAAAGAACAACTGGCACGCGGCGCTGGCCCTTACTTCTATCTGCCCAAGATGGAATCGCACCTGGAAGCACGCTTGTGGAACGATATTTTTGTCATGGCACAAAATGAAATTGGCCTGGCGCAAGGCACCATCAAGGCCACAGTGCTGATCGAAACCATTGTTGCTGCTTTCGAGATGGATGAGATTCTGTATGAACTGCGCGAGCATAGCTCAGGCTTGAACGCAGGTCGCTGGGATTACATCTTCTCCTGCATCAAGAAGTTCAAGAACGACAAAGACTTCTGCCTGGCAGACCGCGCCAAGGTCACTATGACAGCACCTTTCATGCGTTCTTACGCCTTACTGTTGCTGAAAACCTGCCACAAGCGCAATGCACCAGCTATCGGCGGCATGGCGGCACTCATTCCTATCAAGAATGATCCTGAGAAAAACGAGATCGCCATGGGTGGCGTGCGCAATGACAAAGCCCGCGACGCGACCGATGGTTACGACGGCGGCTGGGTAGCTCACCCTGGCTTGGTAGAATTGGCGATGACAGAGTTCAAGAAAGTATTGGGCGACGCACCTAACCAAATCTCCAAACAACGTCCTGATATCGAAGTCAGCGCCAAAGACTTGCTGAACTTCCAGCCAGAAACACCAATCACCGAAGCGGGCCTGCGTTACAACATTAATGTCGGCATCCATTACCTCGGCGCATGGCTGGCTGGCAATGGCTGCGTACCTATCCATAACCTCATGGAGGATGCGGCAACTGCAGAGATCAGCCGCTCACAAGTCTGGCAATGGATACGTTCCGCCAAAGGTAATCTGGAAGATGGCCGCAAGGTCACCGCCGATATGGTCCGTGCCATGATCCCGGAAGAGTTGGTCAAGGTCAAAGAAGTAGCAGGTAATGGTCCTACCTATGACCGTGCCGCGCAAATTTTTGAAGAGATGTCAACGTCGGAAGACTTTGCCGAATTCCTGACTTTGCCTTTGTACGAAGAAATCTGATGGGCTAGTTATATTGCAAGCTTGACCGGCTTGCAAATGATTGAAGAAGCGAACACCAGGGTGTTCGCTTTTTTATTTTGCGTGGGAAGTGTATTGTTTTTGATAAACATGTTTAATTCATTACATATTTTAACAATACGGCAATATAGCTTTGTTATATTGTTGCTTACTGTGCTGGGTGCTTGCAAATTCCTTGCACAGAACCCGGGCAATCTCATACCTTAGAAAAGTGAGCGTAAAAAATGAAACAATATGGTGCTGAATTTTTGGGAACATTCTGGCTGGTGCTGGGCGGCTGTGGCAGTGCCGTGCTGGCAGCGGCTTTTCCTGGCGTGGGCATAGGCTTGCACGGTGTGTCACTGGCTTTTGGTTTGACGGTGCTAACCATGGCCTATGCGATAGGCCATATCTCTGGCTGCCATTTGAATCCGGCTGTCTCTATTGGCCTGTGGGCTGGTGGCCGCTTTCCAGCTAATAAATTGCTGCCTTATATCGTTGCCCAGGTGTTAGGGGGCATCGTTGCTGGTGGCGTACTGTATCTGATAGCCAGTGGCAAGGCCGGTTTTGATGTATCTGGTGGTTTTGCTTCAAATGGTTTTGCCGAGCATTCGCCTGGTGGTTATTCCATGGTGGCAGCACTGGTCACTGAAGTGGTCATGACGATGATGTTCCTGGTCATCATCCTTGGCGCGACCGACAGCCGTGCACCACAAGGCTTTGCGCCTATCGCGATTGGCCTTGGTCTGACACTGATTCATCTGATCAGTATTCCTGTCACCAATACCTCGGTCAATCCAGCGCGTAGTACCGGTGTCGCCATCTACGTGGGCGGCTGGGCTTTGCAGCAATTGTGGCTGTTCTGGCTTGCTCCTATTGTCGGTGCAGTGCTGGGTGCCGTCAGCTACAAGGCAATCGCTGGTGACGCGAAGTAAAAACTGAGGGTAGCGTATGAGCACTGAAGGCTCGTTAATCTCATGCAAAATTGTCGGATGTCATGCATCTGAAAATCTGGCATGGTATCCTCGGGCCTTCCCCCTTTTTATGCACATCATGCCTAGCAATCTCATCGATACCGACGACGTTATTTCTTCAACCGCGGCCTGGCTGGACAAGGCCGTCATCGGCTTGAACCTCTGTCCATTTGCCAAGGCTGTACAGGTCAAGCAGCAAGTGCGTTATGTTGTCAGCCAGGCCAAAACACCAGAAGCCTTGCTGGAAGACCTTGAACGCGAACTGGAATTACTGGCAGAAGCCAATCCAGAGAAGATAGAAACAACTTTGCTCATCCACCCACTGGCATTGAATGATTTCCTCGACTTCAATGATTTTCTGGATGTTGCCGATGGTATGCTGGAAGAAATGGAGCTCGACGGCATCCTGCAAGTTGCCAGCTTCCACCCTGATTATCAGTTTGCTGGTACCGAGCAAGATGATATAGAGAACTACACCAATCGCTCGCCATACCCAACCTTGCATTTGTTGCGTGAAGAAAGCATAGACAAGGCAGTGGAGGCTTTCCCAGAAGCTGAGCAAATATATGAAAAGAACATGGAAACCATGCGCGAACTGGGCCACGAAGGCTGGCGTCGTCTGTTTTCCAAATATGAAAAAAAGTAAGTCCAGATCAACAAAATCAAACAAAAGCGGTTTGCATATCAATCAATTGAATTCTTATATTGATATGCAAATAAGTAATTTACAATTTACTTTTTATCGCTAATCAGGCTAAATCATTAAGAATAAATATACTGGCAGGGAGTATGTTGTTTTAAGTTTTTGATTTTAAAAGGAAATAAGCCAATATTTCCTTGTTTCTTTCCTTCTATTTGTTATCACGTAGCAAATAATGGCAGGCTTATGCACTGCATATCGCCTTGTTCCAGGCTATTTTCCTGCAAATCCCTTACTTCTATTGCCATCTTTCTGTAAAAAATCTACTTGCACCAAATGCCAGGCCAGCGTTTCTTCCGTTTTTCTGGATTCAAGTGCCTTGTTATTTTGCAGAGCAGCATGTACAGTAAGAGGTTGATTTTCCGCATTTTTCACCCCTTAGTCTTCTATCTCAGTTTCTATATCTATGGCTTTAATCGTCCACAAATACGGCGGTACTTCGATGGGTTCGACAGAACGCATCAAGAACGTCGCCAAGCGCGTCGCCAAATGGCATGATGCCGGTCACCAGATAGTCGTGGTGCCTTCAGCAATGTCTGGTGAAACAAATCGTATCATCGGCCTGGCAAAAGAAATTTCTGCCCAGCCTGATCCCCGTGAGCTTGACATGATTGCCTCTACCGGCGAACAAGTCTCTGTCGGTTTGCTGGCCATTGCCCTGCAGGCGATAGGCAAGCAGGCAGTGTCTTATGCTGGCTGGCAGGTTGCCATCAAGACTGATTCTGCCCACACCAAGGCCAGGATCGCTTCAATTGATGAAGCCAAGGTCAAGGCTGACCTCGATGCAGGCAAGATCGTCATCATTACTGGCTTTCAAGGTGTTGATGAACTGGGTAATATCACGACCCTGGGTCGTGGCGGTTCTGACACTTCTGCCGTAGCCGTTGCTGCTGCATTGAAGGCCCAAGAATGCCTGATTTACACTGACGTTGACGGTGTCTACACGACCGATCCGCGCGTGGTATCTGATGCACGCCGCCTGAATACCGTTACCTTTGAAGAAATGCTGGAAATGGCTTCGCTGGGTTCCAAAGTGCTGCAAATCCGCTCCGTCGAATTTGCCGGTAACTACCGCATGCCTACCCGAGTTTTGTCATCGCTGACAGACCCATTAATACCGCTGGAAGAAGAAGCGAATTCCGGCACCCTGATTTCGTTTGAGGAAGATACACACATGGAACAAGCTACCATCACCGGCATCGCGTTTAACCGTGATGAAGCAAAAATCACCGTTTTGGGTGTACCAGACAGACCAGGCATTGCCTACCAAATTCTGGGCCCGGTTGCTGATGCCAATATCGAAGTCGATATGATCATCCAGAACCAGTCCGTCGAAGGCAAGACTGACTTTACCTTCACCGTGCCACGTGGTGAATACACCAAGGCCATGGACGTGCTGGAAAGCAGCGTCAAGGCCCATATCGGTGCTGGCAGCATCGTTGGGGACTCCAAGGTCTCCAAGGTCTCTGTCGTTGGTGTAGGCATGCGCAGCCACGTTGGTATCGCATCCCAGATGTTCCGCACCTTGTCGGAAGAGGGCATCAATATCCAGATGATCTCCACGTCAGAAATCAAGATCTCGGTCCTGATCGATGAAAAATACATGGAACTGGCGGTTCGTTCCCTGCATAAAGCATTCGGCCTGGAAAGTGCTTAAAAATTTTTCTGGCCTGACTGTTGACCAAAGTCATACAAGCAGCTATTATCACGGTCTCAATCGCAGCTGATCTGTTTTCGGTTGTGAGTGTGGAGATGTGGCCGAGTGGCCGAAGGCACTTCCCTGCTAAGGAAGCATTTGGGGTAACCTGAATCGTGAGTTCGAATCTCACCATCTCCGCCAGCAATACTGAAAAAGCCTCTGGGTAACCAGGGGCTTTTTCTTTTGAGTTGAGCTTTTGCTGTGACCGTCTGGATTTTTGCTGATTGCTTAACGGGCTTATCGTCAGATAGCTTATCTCAAGATTTCTAAAAGTATCATTTATTCAATGCAATGTTGGTAAAGCGGCACTGACCAGTTCTTCGCCTGCGATTAATGCATCCTGTTCTGTCAGATACAAGTCTGTGTCTGGGTGATGTAGCACAATACCGTTGACTTCAACACCTACTGTCCACCCGTTACCATACTCTGTCGTGGTAAGCTGGACGGTTGCTCTCAATATTCCCTTACCTACACTTTTAGTAATGACCATGTTGTTCTCCTGCCTTAGTGGCTATGGTTTTATCTTACTCAAATTGCTTTGATATTTCTATCGGACTACATTACTTCATGCTGTCGGACAAGAAGCAGATCTGGCGTGATCTCACTGTTTATCTTATAGCGTAAAGAACATGGCAAGCACTGCAATAGCCATCATTGCCGTCGCCAGCCAGCCCAGTGCTTTTAATCTGCGAGAAATAACAAACTGGCCCATGACTTCAGCCTTTGCCGCCATGAGCATCATGATGGACATGACAGGTACTGAGATGACGCCGTTGATGACGGCGCTCCAGAACAAGGCCTTGATAGGGTCGACATTGCTCAGACTGAGGACGACACCAATGACGGTAGAGATTGCAATCACACCATAAAATCCCCTTGCTTCTGCGGGTTTGTGTTCCAGGCTGTTTTTCCATTTGAAACTACCAGCTATCGCATAGGCTGAAGAACCTGCCAGAACCGGAATGGCAAGCAGGCCGGTGCCTATGATACCCAGGCTAAACAGGAGGAAAGCAAACTCGCCTGCGATAGGTTTGAGTGCACTTGCTGCCTGGGCAGAAGACTGGATGTCTGTATGACCATGCATGTGCAAGGTGACTGCTGTTGTCAGCATGATGGAAAACGCCACCATATTGGAAAATCCCATGCCAATAAAGGTATCGATATTGATTCTTTTCATGCTTCTGACAGCCTGCAAGGGGGCTTTCAGCAAGGCTGTTTCATTTGGCTTGGCACGCAGTTCTTCAACTTCTTGCGAGGCTTGCCAGAAAAACAGATAGGGGCTGATGGTTGTGCCAAATACAGCAACGATGGTGGTGATGTATTCTGGTTTCAGTGAGAGATGTGGCACGAAGGTGCTGAACATGACCTCGCCCCAGGGTATGCGTACCACAAAGATTGTCGCCACATAGGCCAGCAAGGCGAGTGTCAGCCATTTCAATACACGTACATATCTCTGATAAGGAATAAATACCTGCAGCAGTACGGACGCGACACCAAAGATGATGGCATACCATTTTGCCTGCCCACCTAATAATAATTTGGTGGCTTCACCCATGGCAGCCAAATCAGCGCCGATGTTGATGCAATTGGCTACTAGCAAAGACCCGATGATGAAATACAGCAGCGGCCTAGGATAGTGCCGCGCTATATTGCTCGCCAGGCCATGGCCGCTGACTCTGCCTATTCGGGCACTCACAATCTGTATGCCACACATCAGGGGATAGGTCAGCAAGATGGTCCATAGCATATTGAAGCCAAACTGCGCTCCAGCCTGCGAGTAGGTTGCGATGCCGCTGGGATCATCGTCGGCAGCACCTGTAATGAGGCCGGGGCCCAGCTTTGCCAGGACTGAATCGTTGTCCTGTTCTTCAACTGGAATCGTGTCAGTTACTTTTGCTGGCGACATCGTTGGCTTTCAAAAAAACTGTAGAAGATAACTATCAGTCAGAAATTATTGACTGATACGCATATAAGATCGATTTATGATAATCGACGGCAATATGAAAAAAAGTCAGTTTTCTTAGCATGCCCATGTAGGACAGTGGCGCTACACTTTGTTCAGCATGCGTCTATGCTTTCCTACGATAATTTCATTTTTCGCCTACATTCTTTATTTAGCAAGCCATCTACCATGCAAATCTGAACATGGCTTTTCAGGTCGTGTTAAACCATAGACGGAGGAGTAGCGTGGCACATTCACTCTGGAAAGGCGCTATCAGCTTTGGCCTGGTGCATATACCAGTTGAGCTGTATTCAGCAGTTAGCGATAACGCGCTCGATTTGACCATGCTGGACAAGCATGATTTTTCTCCCATAGGCTTCCGGCGCTATAACAAAAGCACAGGCAAGGAAGTTAAATGGGAAAATATCATCAAAGGCTATGAATACAAACCGGATGAATTTGTAGTTTTGTCTGATGAAGACTTGAAACGGGCCAATGTCAAGGCGACACAAACCATAGACATACAGGCTTTTGTCGACGCGGCTGAAGTGCCGCTGACTTTTTACGAGCAACCCTATTTTCTCGTACCTGACCGAGGCGGTGACAAGGTTTATGCCTTATTGCGTGAAACCTTGCGCAAAGCAGGCAGGGTGGCGATTGCTGAAATCGTCATTCGCAGCAAACAGCACTTGTGTGCGCTGCTGACGATAGACAATGCGATTGTGCTCAATACCCTGCGCTATAGCGATGAAATACGCGATACCGCTGAGTTGAAACTGCCTGCTAAAAGTAACAAGACAGCAGGCATTTCCGACAAGGAGGTTGCCATGGCAATGTCGCTTGTCGAAGGTATGACCGAGGCCTGGAACCCGGCACAGTACAAAGACACTTATCGTGACGATATCCTGGCGCTAGTGAAGAAAAAAGTCAAAGCCAGGCAAACCAGGACACTCACGGTGCCTGAAGCTGAAGCAGAAGAATCACCACGCAGTGCGCAGGTGTATGATCTGGTCGGCTTATTACAGCAAAGCTTGGGCAAAAAAGCACCCTCTACGAAGGATGCAAAAACAGAGCCAAAGGCTGCCCCCATCCCCATACGGAAGAAGGCTGCAGCCGCTGGCAAAACGGCGACTACAGCAAAAACGAAAACTGCATCCACAAAATCTGCTGCTGGAGCACGCAAAGCTGTAAGCGGCAAGCCATTGGCCGCCTCCAAGGCCGTAAAAAAGGCCAGTTCCACACCAGCACGTAGGCGTAGCGCATAAGCATAAATTGTCAGTCCGGCGATGTATGCCGGACTGTTGGTTCACTCAATGCTTCAACTGTTTTTCAACTGCTACGGCACTGGTGCCCACTTCTTGTACTGCGGTGACCAGTTCGTCCTTGGTACAGTCAAATTTCCTTGTCCAGTAAGCTACGTCCCAAGGCTCGCTTACGTTAACCCGGGAAGCATCTCGTGGCCCGCGATTTTGCAGATTGTCCGTCATGATAAGCCTCTTGATCAGATGAATTATTTTCTTGCAGAAAGCCTATGCTATCAGAGCGCAGGCTGACCTTTGACTGCGTTACGGTATTTTGCTTTGGCGGCCAGTTTCTTTTCTGCTTCAGCGGCGATGTTGGTGCGCTTTATTTCACGCTTTTCCTGTTTTCCGCGATGTTGTGCTTCGTCCTTGTTGCCTATGCGTTTAGTCATTGTTTTCTCCTGGTAAATAAGTGTGATCAAATTTAATGCGGCACGGTATCTTGGCTTGCAAGAACCCGTGAGTTGTCAGGGTAGTGACAAGGCATATACGTGTATGTAGGAAGATCAATACAAGACTTGTAGGAATCGCAAGGCATGTTCCTACACGGTGGTAGACGGCTGGCTGATAGCTAGCTTGATGACGAGTATCTATTCTCTGTTTATCTTTTTGATCTGCGGATTTCCGGCGGAGAAGCTCATCATGGCAAAACCAGATGCATTGCACACATATAAAGCCAAGCGTAATTTTGCAATTACTTCAGAGCCGGCTGAAGGTGGTGTACCAAATGAAAAGGCAAGAGCCTTTGTTATCCAGAAACACTGGGCCAGTCGTCTGCATTATGACTTCCGCCTAGAACTTGATGGCAGCATGAAAAGCTGGGCTGTACCACGCGGCCCCAGCTTTGATACCCATGACAAGCGCATGGCTGTTCATGTTGAAGATCATCCCATTTCCTATAACAATTTTGAAGGCACGATACCGGCCAGACAGTATGGCGCAGGCAAAGTCATCATCTGGGACAGGGGTTACTGGAAACCACTGGGTGATCCGCGCAAGGGCTACTCAGAGGGCAATTTGAAATTTGAATTATTTGGCCACAAGCTGCATGGTAAATGGGCGCTGATAAAAATGCGCAATGCCAAAGGCAAACAGGATGCCTGGCTGGTGATCAAGGAAAAAGATGAATTTGCGCGTCCAGCCAGCGAATTCAGCGTAGTTGATGAGCAGGCTGACAGCGTCAAGGATTTGGGTATGCCAGCCATGGGTGATAGTGAAACTAAAGAGAGTGAGGATGAAAGCGACACCGGCAGCGGGCCGCCTGAACTGGCGACAAAGGCAGCATTGCATGTAGGCTGCAAACCACAACTCGCAACCTTGGTCAGCAGCCCACCCGGTGATACGTCTGACTGGTTGTTTGAACTCAAGTTTGACGGCTACCGCTTGTTGAGCCGCGTAGAAAATGGAGAAATCCAGCTATTCACCCGCAACCAGAATGACTGGACGCATAAACTGCCACGCCTCCATAAAGAATTATTGCGTATGGATTTACCCGATGGCTGGTACGACGGTGAAATCGTGGTGCTCAATGAAGAAGGCAAGCCGGATTTTGGCGCGTTGCAGCTGGCTTTCGATGAAAGCAATACCAGTGACATCAGTTATTTCATCTTTGATTTACCGTATTGCGCCGGATATGATTTGCGCGAAGTTCCTCTATGGGAGAGGCGGCAAGTGCTGGAGCGCATCCTGCAAAGACAGGCATCTGAACTGGTACGCTTGAGCGGTGTATTTGATCATGACCCCGGAGAGATCGTGGCTGCGGCTTGCCAGATGGGCCTGGAAGGCGTCATCGGCAAGCGCAAGTCATCCACCTATGCATCGAGTCGCAGTGATAACTGGATCAAGCTTAAATGCGCGCAACGCCAGGAATTTGTGATTGGCGGCTTTACCGAACCGCAGGGTTCGCGCATAGGCATAGGCTCATTATTGTTAGGCGTTTATGATGGAACTGGAAAGACCAGCAAGCTGCGCTATGCAGGTAATGTCGGTACTGGTTTCAATGACAAAAGCCTCAAGGCCTTGCGCAAGCAGCTTGATACCATGCTGACTGAGCAGCGAGCTTTTGCTGACGACACTGGCATAGACCGCAAGGCACACTGGACTACACCAGAACTGGTGGCCGAAGTCAGCTTTGGTGAGTGGACTAAAGCCGGGCATATCCGCCATGCGGTGTTTCAGGGGCTGAGAACAGACAAACCGGCCAGGACCATCGTTCGAGAGCAGGCAGCGCAGTCGGGTGAAACTGTAGCCAACAAAAAAGTCACTCTCAGCAAATGGCAAAAAATCAGGAATGCAAAAAAGCCGGAGAAAGAGCTGGCCAGCAAAGCCCTAGCCAATATGGATGTTCATGAAAGCCTGCCCGCAGACTTCAAGATCACCCATCCTGAACGCATTATCGATAAAGAAACTGGTACGACCAAGTTGGAGCTGGTGCGCTACTATGCCCTGATCGCACCCTTGATGATGGAACACCTGAAAGACCGGCCCCTGGCACTGGTGCGTGCACCTGCCGGTGTAGGTGGCGAACTATTTTTCCAAAAACACGCTGACACCCGCAGTCTGCCAGGCGTTGGCCAGACGCGAGACAATTTGCGGCCCGGGCATCCTGGCCTGCTGGTGATCAAAAAACCTGAAGGGCTGATTTATTCAGCGCAATGGAATACCCTGGAAATACATACCATGAATGCCGGGGCCGCATCCTTTGGCAAACCTGACCGTATGGTCTTTGACCTCGACCCTGGCGAAGGTGTGAAATGGAAGGCAGTGCAGGAAGCAGCCAGTCTCATGCAAGCCATGTTGCTTGAACTGGATCTGCTGCCCTTTTTGAAAACCAGTGGAGGCAAGGGTTTGCATGTGGTCGTGCCAATCAAGAAGCGCTATGACTGGGATACGGTCAAGGATTTTTCCCATGCCATCGTCACCCATATGGCAAACACCATACCTGAGCGCTTTGTTGCCAAAAGCGGCCCCAAAAACCGCGTAGGAAAAATATTTATTGACTACCTGCGCAATGGCCTGGGCGCAACCACTGCCTGCGCCTGGTCGGCCCGTGCCAGACCTGGCCTGGGTATATCCGTGCCTGTTGCATGGGATGAACTGGACAGGCTCCGCGGCGGTAATCACTGGACCGTGCATACCGTACACGAAAGGCTGGATGTGGCGAATGAGCCTTGGAAAGACTATGCAGCTTCAGCAAGGTCTTTGACTGCCGGCATGAAGAAACTGGGATTCAAACCAGTTCATCGGTAAATTAAAAAATACTATTTTCCTGCCTTGATCACACTATCACCTGCAACAATAAACACCTGTTCATCCGTATCTGGCTTGATGGTGTAGCTGCCAGTGAAAGCCCCAAATGAGGGGAGAATAGCCCGGTCAGGGCCAAATAAAAAACAGGGCAGGCGCAAAGTCTCGTGACGGCCAGACAGGCGAAAAGCGGGATGGACATGGCCCGCAGCACATAGCCATCGCTTTTAATGTCCGGATAATGGCAGAAAGCGAAGGGCTTGAGCAGATGTGGTTCGTCAACGATATCAATGCTCAAACTATCTGGCGGGTCACCTGCACGCAAATCATGGTTGCCACGCACCAGTGTCATGGCAAGCGTACTATGTGATTCGCGCCATTCCAGCAAGCTTTGCATTGTACTTGCCGATGTGCCTGCGGCATGCAGTAAATCGCCCAGGAAGATCAATTGCTTGCATGGGTAAGCCGCAATCAGTTCATTGAGTAGTTGCAGGTTTTGCGCGGTAGTGCCATGCGGAACAGGTACACCCAGACGACGAAAAGCCCCCGCTTTGCCAAAATGAATGTCAGCGATAATCAGCGTCGATGTGCGTGGCCAATAAATGGCTTTCTGTGGCAACAACATGAGCATTTCACCTGCGACTTCAAGTTCCAGTGCGATCATGACTGCGCTGCCTTTTCAAGCTCCCGCACCATGCGGGCAATACGGTCCGAGAGTTTCTCTGTACTGAGTTTTTCGTGGAACAGTTCTACCATGAGCGGGAAGGCAAACGGCGTGGGCCTGGCAATTTCACGCAAGACAATTTGTTTTTGCTGTAGTTGCTGCAAGGTCTGGCGCAGGCGTGTCAATTCCAGTTCCTGCTCCAGTACCTCGCGCTGGGCCTGGGTCAGCAACAGATTACCTGCATCATGTTTGCGAAATACTTCAAAAAACAAACTCGATGATGCCTGCAGCTGGCGATTGGATTTTGGCTGGCCAGGATAGCCCTGGAATACGAGCCCGGCGATGCGGGCAATTTCGCGAAAGCGTCGCTGCGACAGTTCAGTCGCATTCAGGCTCAGCAAGACATCTTCCAGCAGCATGTCAGTGCTGAAGAGGGTTAACTCTTTGCCTGATTCTGCATTAAACAGTAAAGCCCAGTCTGTGGACTGCGGTGCCAGCAACTCAAAGCCATAATCATTGAAGCCTATGGAAAATGTATTGGCCTGGTGCTTTGCCATGCGGTAGGCCAATAGCGCGGCCAGACCTGCGTGCACGGCGCGCCCTTCAAACGGATACATGAACAGGTGAAAGCCTTCGCGGCTTTGCATGGTTTCTATCAAGAGTATCTCTGGCGTTGGCAGGGCAGACCAGAGTTGCTGTATGTCGAGCAAGGGTTTCAGGGCTTTCATTTCAGGACCATCAAATTCCTGCCTGGCGGCGAGACGCAGTTGCTCCAGCGCTGCATGGGCCAGTTCAGAAGACAAAGGCATTTTACCGCCTTGCCAGCGCGGTATGCTTCCCTTTTTACCCACGGCTCGTTTGACATAGGCGGTCATTTCATAGACGCGGATAAACTCGAGTATGCGGCCACCAAACAAAAAGTGATCACCCTTTTTCAGACGCGAGATAAAGGATTCTTCTATCGTCCCTATGCGGCTGCCGCTGATGAATTTAACGCTGATTGATGCTTCAGAAACGATGGTACCTATGCCCATGCGGTGCCTGCGGCCTATGGCGGGATCCGGCACGCGATAGATGCCATCTTCATCTGCCACCACCTTATGATATTCAGGATAGGCAATCAGGCTTTGGCCACCGCGGCCGACAAAGTCGAGTACCCATTGCCACTCATCGTGACTCAGATTACTGTAAGAATATGCCGCCCTGACTTCTGCATACAGGTCTTGTGAACGAAAGCCGCCACCCAGCGCCACCGTCACCACATGCTGTACCAGCACGTCAAGCGGCTTGTCAGGTACCTGGCGGGCTTCTATCTGGCGCAGGGCAACGGCCTGTTTGGCACCTGCAGCTTCGAGCAATTCCAGCGTATGCGTGGGCACCAGTGTCACCCGTGATACACGCCCTGGTGCATGGCCACTGCGCCCGGCTCTTTGCATGAGGCGTGCAACCCCGCGTGCGCTGCCGATTTGCAATACCCGTTCTACCGGCAAGAAATCCACGCCCAGGTCCAGGCTGGAGGTACATACCACGGCTTTTAATTGTCCCGCTTTCAGGCCTTGCTCAACCCAGTCCCGCACTTGCTTGTCCAGCGAACCATGATGCAGGGCGATGACACCCGCCCAGTCGGGGCGCGCTTCCAGCAGGTTCTGGTACCAGATTTCTGCCTGTGAGCGGGTATTGGTAAATACCAGGGTGCTTTGATGTTTGTCAATTTCAGCAACGACTGCGGGCAGCATTTGCAAGCCTAGATGACCAGCCCATGGGAAGCGTGAAGGGTTCGCCGGTATCAGCGTATCAACCTTGATCTTTTTCTGGGTCTGGCCCTGCACCAACACGCCATTTCCCGCACCCAGCAAGGCATCGCGTGCCTGTTCCAGATTGCCCAGGGTTGCTGACAAACCCCAGACCAGCAATTGCGGATTCCATACCTTCAGCCTGGCTATGGCCAACTGGGTTTGTACGCCACGCTTGTTACCCATCAGTTCATGCCACTCATCGACAATGATCATGTCCAGTTGAGTG
>Ga0207952_1000771_pt1 | contig 19444 bp, 19 predicted proteins | sample SubbioR12Aug_8Ca_FD_184831 | JGI IMG/M metagenome (GOLD analysis project Ga0207952, IMG submission 184831) | Serpentinite rock and fluid subsurface biosphere microbial communities from McLaughlin Reserve, California, USA - CR12Aug_8Ca (SPAdes) | ecosystem: Environmental > Terrestrial > Deep...
AGAAAGTGCATTCGCCGTCAGTGAAATCGATCGCCGGATAGCCGGCATCGCGCTTGAAGACGACCTGGGTCGGGCAAGCCGCAATACAGTCGCCACAGCGTGTGCAGGCAGTCAGAAAGGCGCTTTCAGCGAGCGCCCAGGGCGGGCGCAGCGGAACGTGGCGCGGTGAGAATCGGCCGCGTAGAAAGTTGCGGCGGCCAGCTGGTTCTGTCATGACGTAAATGTTACCGGATCTCGATGCTTGGGTAAGAGTTCTGCGCTAACGCAGCGACAAATAAAAAGGGCAGAGCCGAAGCTCTGCCCTTTTGCTGAAGCACGATGTTGTTTACTGCTTGGTCGCCTTGATGTCGCCGTCGGCACCGAAGCCGATCGTGTAGCCCATCGACACGTGGTGGAAACGGCCGCTTGCGTGATCGGCATGAACGGCGAAACCGAACGGTGCGGCCTTGCCTTCGGCAAGGGCGCCGTTGAGCTTGCGCGTGAAGGTCACCGTGTAGGTGCCGCCCTTGTTTTCGCCATCCGCCTTGACGCCGGTCGTGCCGCCTTCCATGTTGCGCTTGTCGGTCACCGAGCCATCAACCGCCTTGGCACCCTTGGCGCTCTTCCACTGCATCAGCTCGTAAGCGCCGTCCTTGGTGTACTTGGTCTTCTTGTCGTCGGCGCCCGGCATCGAGCGCGCGTCGGCGTGACAGGTGGCCCAGCAGCCGACCAGTGCGCCGGCGACGGACTTGTCGCCGGCCGCAGCAGTGACCTTGTCGTTGGCGAACATCACGGCGACCTTGACGTCGTTTTCCTTGTCGGAGGCATCGGCACCACCGGTCGGCGCCTTGAAGCTCAGGCGGATGTAGGCGTTGTCCTTGTCGTAGGCGGCCTGCACGGCGACCGGGAAATTCATCGTCTTCGGCGCGCCTTTCGGCTCCAGATCCTTGCCGGCCAGACGCTTCATGTCGAAGTTGAGGCCGCCCTTTTCTTCGTGGCAACCGACGCAGCTTTCACCCTTGGTCAGACCGGTACGACCGCTGTGGTCGGACTTCTTCATCACCCACTCGATCGGCGTCACGCCGGCGTGGAAAACCTGGATGTCGCGCTTCGGAACCTTGGACCAGTCCGGCGCGGCATGCGCGAGCTGCGAACCGAAGGCGAATAGGGCGCCAAGAACAGCAAAGGAAACGGTAGTCTTCTTCATGTCGAACTTCTCCACTCAAGAAATAAAGGGTGTAGTTGCAAGCGGCGACAAATTATTCGTCGTCATCCTCTTTCATGCCCTTGGGTTTTTTGTGTGCGATACCCTTGTGGCAGTCGATACAGGTTTTCTTCTCGTCCTGGCCAATCTTGTGCATTTTCGACGCACGCAGCTTTTGCTTCTCGATATCCATCGCGCCAAAGGAGTGGCAGTTGCGGCATTCGCGGGAGTCGCTCTTCTTCATGCGGTCCCACTCGCGGGTGGCCATTTCGAGACGATGGCCTTCGAATTTTTCCGGTGTGTCGATAACGCCGGTAATCTTGCCATAGACTTCCTTGCTCGCCTGGATCTTGCGCATCATCTTGTGGCCCCAGTCCTTGGGCACGTGACAGTCCGAGCAGTAGGCGCGCACGCCGGTACGGTTGCTGTAGTGGATAGTCGTCTTGTATTCCTGATAGACGTTGTCCTTCATTTCGTGACAGGAAATACAGAATTCGAGCGTGTTGGTCGCTTCCATGGCGGTATTGAAACCGCCCCAGAAGAAGATGCCGGAAATGAAACCGACCGAGAGCAGGCCCAGCAGCGAGTATTTTGTGCTCGGGCGCTTGAGTTTGGCCCAGAAGCCGGAAGCGTTATCGGACATGGTGCAACCCTCTCGTTGATTTGGTATGTTTTTTGCCGGACCGGTCGCCGACAATGCTGGCGCGCAGTTTAACGAAAGGGAAAAGGCGGGGGTTTGATCTAGGTTAAGTTAACCCTACATTTCCTAGGGGATGGGTTTATCCGGTGCGCAGCGATCAGGGCTGCACCCGGTCGATGGTCAGCCGGACGTCCTGTGCGCCGGGCGTTACGCCGCTGGTGCCGCCGAACAGGTCGCCGCTGGAAGTTTGTGCCTTGCCGGCCTTGGCAATTCGCGCTTCGAGATTGACCGTCTTGAATTCGGACAGCTTTCTGCCTCCCGGCAGCGCCATCGAATCGTCGAGGCGGAAACGCAAGGGCAGATCGCCGGCCGTGCCGCGCACGACGGCGAGCGGCATGCGCTGGCCGTCTTCGGCACGGGCAAAGACGAAGAGTACGTCGTCCGCTTTGGCTTGTGCGGCGAGTTGCGGACTGAGCGTGACTTCTCCGCCTATGCTCAGGCTGGTTACGGCCGGTGTTTTTTTCTGGGCATCGCTGCCTGTCGAGATTTCCCGTGCCTTGGCGATCGCCGCCTCGACGGAAGCCGCCTCTTCGGAACCCGGTTCGAGTTGCAGCAGCAGGCGTGACCAGTGATCGGCCGCCGCGCTGAAGTCGCGCCGATCGCTGGCTGCCGCGCCGGCCAGCAGCAGGGCTTGCGGCTCGTTCGGATCGAGCTTCAGGGCGCGGGCGATCAACTCGCTCGGCTTGCCCTGCAGATTGCCCTTGTTGGCCTGCGCCAGCACTTCGGCGTAGTCGGCGAGCAGCGTCGCGTCCTTGTCAATGACGGCGCCGGCGTGGCTGTAAGCCTCGGCGGCTTCGGCGAAGCGTTCGAGCACCTTGTACGAACGCGCCAGCATGACCCAGCCTTTGGCGTCGTCCGGGTTCTGTTTCAGCTTCTCGGCCAGCCTGTTGACCATCTCTTCAATCTGCCCCGGGTTGCCGCGCTGCTGTGCCTGCGTCTGCAAGGGATCAAGTCCGCCCGGGTTGCCGAGCAGCGCGTAGCCGGCTGCCGCAAGCAGCGGCAAGGCGACGATCAGGGCAATTGCCGTCTTGCGGCTGGCTGGCGTCAGGGCTTCGCCGCTATCTTCGGTTTGCACGTCCTCAAGCAGGCGGCGCTGCAGCTCGCGTTTGGCCTGTTCGAAATCAGGCTCGGACAAGGAAGCCTCGTCGCGCTCGCGTTCGAGTTCGGCCAGCTGGTCGCGGAAAATCGCCAGATTGGCTTCGCGTCGCTCGTTGGCCGAATTACTGGTGGCTTTCGGCACGCGCAGCAGGGGAAACAACAGGCGGGCGGTGGCGGCGATGACGAGCAGCGCCGCGAGGATGGCAAATACGGTCATTGTTGTGCGTCTTTGGTCTGCAGCAGGGCGTCGGCCTGGCTTTGTTCTTCGGGGTTGAGCGGCGCGTCGCTGATCTTGTCGTTGCGTCGGCGCAGGTGGCGGATCAGGCCGAACAGGCCGGCGAGCAGCAAGGCCGCCGGGCCGAACCAGAGCAGCAGCGTGGTGCCCTTGACCGGCGGCCGGTAGCGTACGAAGTCGCCGTAGCGGGCGACCATGAAGTCGAGGATTTCGGCGTCGCTTTTGCCGTCCTTGATCAGGGTGCGGATTTCGCGCCGCAGATCGTTGGCCAGTTCAGCATGCGAGCCCGACAGCGATTCGTTCTGGCAGACCAGGCAGCGCAGTTCGTCGGAGATTGCCACCATGCGCTTTTCGGTCAGTTCGTCGGCGGCCATCGGTGCGGCCTCTTTGGCCAGCGTGGTGACGGTGCCCAGCGCCAGCAGCAGGACGATCAGCCAGCGCTTCATCGGGACAGCTCCGCAACCAGCGGCAGGATCTTGCCGGAGAAAATTTCGGGGTTGATCGGGCCGGTATGCTTCATGCGGATGATGCCGGTCTTGTCGATGACATAGGTTTCGGGTACGCCATAGACGCCGTAGTCGATGCCGACACGACCGTCGAGATCGATCACCGACAGCGTGTAGGGATTGCCGTAGTTGGCCAGCCAGCCGGCGGCACGGGCGATCGCCTGCTGCTGCTCGGTCGCCGGATTGATCTTGTCCGCATCGATGCCGCCGTCGCCGCGCACTTCCTTGTAGTTGAGGCCGACCAGCGCTACGGTTTTGCTCTTCGCCATTTCGACCAGGATCGGATGCTCCTGCCGGCAGGAGACGCACCACGAGGCCCAGACGTTGAGCAGCCAGACCTTGCCCTGCATGTCCTTCGGCGAAAAGGTCTGCTCCGGCGCATGCAGCTGCGGCAGCGCGAACGCCGGTGCGGGTTTGCCGACCAGCGGCGAGGGGACGTCGCGGGGATTGAGATTGAGTCCGACGGCAAGCAGGAGGACGAGGGTCGCGAAGCCGATCAGCGGCCAGAGAAATTTGTTCATGCGTTTTGTGTGCCGGCAGTGGTTGAGAGGGCGGCGCCGGAGGTGGCGCGCGCTTTGATCCGGTAGCGCCGGTCGGACATGGCGATCAGTCCGCCGAGCGCCATCAGCACGCAGCCGCCCCAGATCCAGTCGACGAAGGGCTTGTAATAAACGCGGACGGCCCAGGCTGCGTCCGGTCTGGCCTTGTCGATCGGCTCGCCGAGCGAGACGTAGACGTCGCGCAGGAAACCGGTGTCGATGGCGGCTTCGGTCATCGGCATTGCCGAGGAAACGTAGATGCGTTTTTCCGGGAACATCTTGCGGAGTTTCTGCGGCGGATGCTTGCGGTCTACCTTTCCCTGGTCTTTCAGCAGGTCGAAATCACCGACCAGCGCCGTGTAGTTCGGCCCTTTCACCTGGCGAACGCCGTTGAAGGTGAAGGCGTAGCCGCCGACCGTGACGGTATCGCCGACTTCCATCTTGACGTCTTTTTCGGACTGGTAGCCATTGACCATGGTGACGCCGACGACAAAGACGGCGATGCCGACGTGCGCCGTGTGCATGCCGAAGAAGCTGCGCGGCTGTTTCAGCGCGGCCTTCAGGAAGGGCTGGCCGGCGCGCGTCGATTGCACGCGTTCGACAAAGTTGAGCGTGCCGGCGAGGACGATCCACGCGGCGAGCAGCAGGCCGAGCGCGATCAGCGGCGTCCATTCGCCGTAGAGGAAGGGAACGGCGATGCCGACCACGGCCGCCGCGAGAAATGCCCAGCGCAGCGTGCGCGCCAGTTCGGCGAAGGTCGCGTGCTTCCAGTGCGCGTAAGGTCCGACGCCCATCAGGAACAGCGCGGGTACCATCAGCGGGGCGAACACCGCGTTGAAGTAAGGCGGACCGACCGACAGCTTACCCATGCCGAGCGCGTCGATCAGCAGCGGGTAGAGCGTGCCGAGCAGCACCGAAGAACAAGCGACGACGAGCAGCACGTTGTTGGTGAGCAGCAGCGATTCGCGCGAGAGCAGGCCGAAGCGGCCGCCGAGGCCGACCTTGGGCGCGCGCCAGGCGAACAGCGCGAGCGAGCCGCCGATGACGACGACCAGGAAGGCGAGGATGAAGATGCCGCGCTTCGGATCGGTGGCGAAGGCGTGCACCGAGGTCAGCACGCCGGAGCGCACGAGGAAGGTGCCGAGCAGCGACAGCGAAAAGGCCGAGATGGCGAGCAGTACCGTCCAGTTCTTGAAGCTGCCGCGCTTTTCGGTCACCGCCAGCGAGTGCAGCAAGGCCGTGCCGACCAGCCATGGCATGAACGAGGCGTTCTCCACCGGGTCCCAGAACCACCAGCCGCCCCAGCCGAGTTCGTAATAGGCCCACCATGAGCCGAGCGCGATGCCGAGGGTCAGGAAGATCCACGCGGCCGTCGTCCACGGCCTTGACCAGCGCGCCCAGGCGGCGTCGAGCTGGCCGGAGAGCAGCGCGGCGACGGCGAAGGCGTAGGCCACCGAGAAGCCGACGTAGCCCATGTAGAGTAGCGGCGGATGAAAGATCAGGCCGGGATCCTGCAGCAGCGGATTGAGGTCACGACCTTCTTCGGCGCCCGGCAGCAGGCGGTCGAAGGGGTTCGAGGTGAACAGGATGAACAGCAGGAAGCCGAAGGTGACCAAGCCGAGCACGCCGAGCACGCGCGCCACCATGCGCTCAGGCAGTTGGCGCGAGAAGGCGGCGACGGCGATCGTCCACAGCGCGAGCATGAGTACCCAGAGCAGCAGCGAACCTTCGTGGCCGCCCCAGACGGCGGCGATCCGGTATTGCAGCGGCAGCAGCGTGTTCGAGTGCTGCGCGACGTAGACCACCGAAAAATCGTTCTGCACGAAGGCTGCGGTCAGGCAGCCGAAAGCGAACACCATCAGCGCCGCCAGTGTCTGCGCCGCAGGCCGCGCCAGTGCGATCCAGGCCAGACGGTTCTTGTGGGCGCCAACGAGGGGCAGGGTGCCAAGCAGCAAGGCCACGCAGAGCGCGACGATGAGGGCGAAATGGCCGAGTTCGGGAATCATGGAGAGTGTTGTCCTGTTACTGCTTGATGGTTTTCGCAGCGGCTTCTGTCGCCGCCTTGTTTGCCGCAGCGCGGTCGTGCGCGTCGCCGACGGCCTTGGCGGCCTCCGGCGGCATGTAGTTTTCGTCGTGCTTGGCGAGCACTTCATGGGCGGTGAAGATACCGTCTTCAGCGAGCTTGCCCTGTGCAACGGCGCCTTTGCCTTCCTTGAAGAGGTCAGGAAGGATTCCCTTGTAGGCGACGATCATGTCCTTCTCGGTGTCGGTCATGATGAAGCGCACGGTGACGCCATCGGCTTCGCGCTTGATCGAACCTTCCTTGACCATGCCGCCGATGCGGAAGGTTTTTCCAGTCGGCGCCTCGCCGGCGGCCACCTGCGTCGGCGAGAAAAAGAACACCAGATTGCTCTGGAAAGCGTTGAGAACCAGCGTTGCGACGATGCCGAGAATGGCCAGTCCGCCGACGATCAGCGCGATGCGTTTGTGACGTGCTTTCAATCTGTGCTCCTGCGGGTGTTTTGTTCGCTGCGGTCGGCGCGTTCTGCGCGGAATTGACGTTTCAGGCGGGTGATCAGACTCTTCCGACCCTGAATCAGCAGGATCGGTTCCAGGGTCATCAATAAAGCCGTCACGGCGACCGAGCCCCAGACATAGACGCCGTGGTTGCCCATCGCGAGAAATTCGGAAAAGCTGTTCCAGTGCATCGCGCTACTCCTTGGAGGTCAGCATGGTGCGCACCCATTCGGTGTGTCGTTCGCGTTCGAGCATGATGCTGCGTGCGCGCATCAGTGCGACGGCGATGCTGTACATCCAGAAGGCCAGTGCGCAGAGCAGCATTCCCCAGAGCATCAGTGCGGCCATGCTCGGCGACTTGGTCAGGCTGACCGATGACCCCTGGTGCAGGGTGTTCCACCACTTCACCGAGAAGTAGATGATCGGGATGTTCACCACGCCGACCAGCGCGAGGATGGCGCCGGCCTTGTCGGCGCGGCGCGGGTCGTCGATCGCCGACTGCAGGGCGATGAAGCCGATGTAGAGAAAGAGGAGGATCAGTTCGGAAGTCAGGCGGGCATCCCACACCCACCAGGCGCCCCACATCGGCTTGCCCCACAGCGCGCCGGTCCATAGCGAGAGGAAGGCGAACAGCGCGCCGGTCGGCGCCAGCGCCGAGGCCATCATGCCCGACAGGCGGGTGTTGAAAATGAGGCCCATTGCCGCCCAGAAGGCCATCACCAGGTAGATGAACATCGACATCCAGGACGCCGGAACGTGCAGGAAGATGATGCGGTAGCCCTCGCCCTGCTGGGCGTCGGTCGGCGCAACGAGGAAGCCGACATACAGGCCGGCGACGCCGAACAGCGCAGCCAGCGCCCAGAACCACGGGATCATCTTCCCGGCGATCGGGTAGAAGCTTTGCGGGCTGGCGTATTTGAACCAGCTGACCAAACGGTTGTTCATTCCTGTTGCCTATTCCAGTGCGATTCTCAAAGCCGCCGCGGTTGCCCACGGCGCAAAAAACACGCCGCCCAGCGTCAATGCGCCAAGCAGCGATAAGTGGGCCTGCGGCCCGAGGCCGGTAACCGTGGCATCGACCGCGCCGGCGCCGAAGATCAGCACCGGAATATACAACGGCAGCACGAGCAGCGACAGCAATACGCCGCCGCCGCGCACGCCGAGAGTCAGCGCGGCGCCGATCGCGCCGATGCCGGACAGTGCCGGCGTGCCGATCAGCAGGGAGATGGTCAGCACCCACAGCGCGTCGCTCGACAGGTCGAACTGGATGCCAAGTACCGGCGCCAGCAGCGCGAGCGGCAGGCCTGAGACCAGCCAGTGCGCGATCACCTTGCCGAGAACGATCAGCCCGAGCGGCTGCGGCGTCAGCGCCAGCTGCTCCAGCGTACCGTCGCGATGATCGTCGGCAAACAGGCGCGGCAAGGAGAGCATGGTGGCCAGCAGGGCGGCGACCCACAGCACGCCCGGCGCGAGTTTGCGCAACAGCTCGGGTTCCGGCCCGATGCCGAGCGGGAAAAGGCTGACGACGATGATGAAAAAGAACATCGCCGAAACGATGTCGGCCTGCCGGCGCATCGCCAGCCTCAGGTCGCGGCTGATCACCGCACGAATCAGGCTCAGCATTGTACTAGCCCAGCCGCAGTTCGCGCACGGTGCCCGCCGGGACTTCAACGGTCTGGTGCGTCGTCAGTACGGCCAGCCCGCCGCGCTGCAGGTGCGCGCCGATCAGCCCGGCGACCAGATCGACTGCGGCCGGATCAAGGGCGACGTAGGGTTCGTCGAGAATCCACAGGGCGCGCCGTTCGTGCACCAGGCGCGCCAGGGCGACGCGTCGTTTCTGCCCCTGCGACAGATAGCGGCAGGCCAGATCCTCGCGACCGCGCAGGCCGACCTGCTCCAGCGCATCGAGCGCCGAGTCTTCGTCGAGCGATTCTTCAGCCAGCCTGGCCGAGGCCCGCAGATTTTCAAGCGGCGTCAATTCTTCCTTGATCGCGTTGTGGTGGCCAAGGTAGCAAAGCTCGCTGCGGAACTCTTCGCTGAGCTTGCGAATGGATTCGCCGCGCCAGCAGATGTCGCCGTACGTCGGGGGTGTCAGGCCGCACAGCATGCGCAGCAGGCTTGTTTTCCCGGAGCCGTTGCGGCCCTGCAGGTAAAGCATTTCGCCGCCCTCCAGCCGGAAGCCGACGCCTGCGAACAGGCGGCGCTCGCCGCGTACGCATTCGAGATTTGAAGCTTCGAGCATGCAGGAGGATTCCGGGATCAAACTTAGGGGCGTATTGTGCAGGCGCAAGTTTAGCGGCGGATTGATCAGAGTCAAATATAACTGAAGGAGCCGGCCCGCGTGGCGGGGTGCCGGATCAGCCGGTCGGTCCAGGTGGCAAGCAACGAAACATGGGAGAAGCCTCCCATGTTTCGTTGCCGGTGCAGCAAGAATTGAAAAGCTGTTCCTTAGTTAAAGAAGCCGATCGCAATCAACGCCAGCAGGGTCAGCCCGACCGCGATCAGCAGCAGGCCGAGGATCACCGAACCCAGATGCATCTGCGGCGACGGTGCATCGACCAGATACTTCTCCAGCTCACCGCTCGCCACCAGGCGCTGATAGTGCGCCGGGTGATCGGCGCGGAACTCCTCGATGCTCTGTGTTCCGGTGAACATCACCACGTCCGGCGGCGGCAGTTTGTCCGGCCGGAAGTGATTGTTGAAGAAATGCACCGTGAACAGGAAGACCGCCGCCAGGAACGCTTCCTCACCGTGCACCAGCGCCGCCACGTTGAACACCCAGCCCGGCAGATAGGTCGCCGTGACGTGCGGCAGCGCCAGCATCAGGCCGCTCCAGCCGATGATGTTCACGCCCCAGAACACCGCCCAGTAATCGAACTTCTCGAAGTAGGTCCAGCGGTCGAACTGCGGCCGCGGGCCCTTGCCGACGAACCACTTGAACATGCCCACGCAATCGGCCAGATCCTTCCAGTTCGGGATCAGCGAATCCGGCCCGAACCAGCGGAAGGTCCTGTCGCGCAACAGGCGCTGCATCACGTAGATGAAGTGGATGACGAAGATGCCGACGAAGATCACCGCCGACACCCGGTGGATCAGGCCGAGCATCTTCGGCCCCCCCACGGCGGCCGCCACAACCGGTGCCCAGCCAGTGTCGGAGAACATGGCCGAGGTGCCGGTCAGCACCAGGGTCATGGTCACCAGGGCAAAAGCCAGGTGCGCGACACGCCAGCCCCACGAGAAGCGCTGGAAGTGCTTCTCTGTCTTGACGCCGAGGGCGTCGAGATGGACATGCTTGACCGTCTTGCCGTGCTTGCGGTCCTGCCATTCGCGGTAGTACCAGAGACCGCTGTGCAGCCAGAAGAAGGCGAAGACGCCGATCAGCAGCGCGACCATGAACTTGGTGGCAATCCACATCTGCGGATACTTCTTGAAGTCATGCGCGTTGGCGTGCGGGCCGAAGGTCACGAAACCTGCGGTGGCCAGCGTCATCCCCTCTTTTTTCTCGTTGTGACAGTGCTGGCAGGTCTTCAGGCGATTGTTTACATGCACCTTGGACGTCGGGTCGTCGGCGCCATTGATGTTGTGGCTGCCGTGGCAGTCCGAGCACTTGGCCGTATAGGTATAACCGAGCTTGTTCACCTGCCCGTGATAGGTGTCGCGGTAGCTGTGCAGTTCCTCCTTGTGGCAGTCGCCGCAGGCCTCGACGTTCTTCAGCTTGAACGACTGCGACGATGCGCCTTCGATCTTGTGCGTGGTATGGCAATCGACGCAGACGGCGCCTTTCGGGTCGCCCTTGCCCATCGCCAGCTTGCCGTGCGCCGAGCTTGCGTAGTCTTCGAGCTGCTCTTCGTGGCACTTCTCGCCGCAGGTCTTCGGAATGGTCAGTCGCCAGTCTTCGCGCGACTGCGTACCGGCGGTCGGCACGGCGAATTCGTGCGTCGAATGGCAGTCGCTGCAGACGGCCTTCGGGCGCTCCGGGTGGTCGGCGTCGGGGCGCATGTGGAAGGAGTTGCGGTAGGCGGCGATGTTCTGGACGACGATTTCGAGGCGTTCCCGGCCTTGGGTGGCGTTGTTCTTTTTTGCGGTGTCCCACAGCTGCTCGTGGCAGCTTGCGCATTCGGGCGCCTTGGCGCCGGGCGCCTTCTGGTGCTGGGCCTGGTTGTCGGTGATCGCGCTGTGGCAGGCGACGCAGTCCATCCTGGCGTGCACGCTCTTGGCGTACTTGCCGGGGCTGAGCGGTGCGAGCGGGCGCTTTTCGTCATCCTTGCCGGCGACTTCGATCGGCTTCTTGCCGCTTTCGTGGCAGCTCAGGCAGGTGGCGTTGTCGAGCGGTTGACCTGTTTGCAGAACGCCAGGCTTCGCTGCTGGCGTCTCACCAGTAACAGCGAGCGCGGCGGGCGTCATTGCGCCACCCAGGAGAGTTGCGCAGATCAACGCCAAAAATTTTTGCAGCATCATTGAAGCCTTCCATTTGAATCCGGTTCAAGCAGAAAAGGGGGCTATGCCCCCTTTCCCATCGACAGCTCATGCCGCTTTTCGATTAATTGAAGCGGTAAGTGTAGCTGGCTCCAATAAAGACCGTTGATTCCGATGGCTTTCTCACGACACGCGTGCCGTCGGAATAGGTAAAGTTCTGCCACGTCCAGTCATCGGTCTTTTGGCGCAGATGCACCAGATCGAGCCTGAGGCTGGAGTTCTTTTCAAGCGCATAGGTGCCGTAAAGCCGGGTCGTTGCCAACTTGTAATAGGTGTTGGGCAGGTCGCTGGGCACCGTGCTTCCCACCGTCACGCTTGTTTGGCCGTATTTCATCTTGTCGTGCGAGTACTGGAAATCTGCCCCCAGATCAATCCTGGAGCTTACCTTGCCCTGCAGGTTGAATCCGAGCGCATTGCCAAGGCTGCGCAAATCGGCTTCCCATATCGGATCGGCAAGCGTGTTGGGGCAGACCCCAGCCGACGTCGCGGCTTCGCATGTGCGCTGAGTTGCACGTGTATCCGTACTCATCACCCAGGCGCTGGTCTTCCATTTGTCACTGATTGTCCAGGTTGCATCAAGCGAATACAGCGTTGCCCTGCCATCCTGCAAACCATTGCGGCGTCCCTGGTTGCTGCCGTAATCGTCATCCGAGTTTTCAAAAACAAACTGGAATGACAGCGGGTCAATCGGCGCCCAGTCAAACTTTACCTTGATCTTGTCGCGGGTACGGTCTGCCAGATGCAAGGGAGCCACCAGATTGCTGCCAGTTGTTCCGTTGTTTAGAACGGTGGTTTGCCAGTTCGAACCGTCGCGCTCGCTACGAATGTAGGCGACCGAGCCGTTCAGTTCCTCCGAGAGGCTGCGGCGCAGTTCCAGTCGGTAGGAATTTTCTTCGGTCTTGCGGCGGAAGCTGACGGCGCGGACGGCAGACGTATTGCGTGTCTTTTCGTCATATTCGACCCCGCCTGTCGCACGGAAGCCCATTGGCAACAGATAGCTTGCCTCCAGTTTTCCTGCCAGTGTCCGGATTGAGCGCGGCTCGTTGTTGCCATCGGTCGTCGCGGTCGCAGCCGGCGCCGTGAAGTACTTGACGACCGGGGTTTCGTCATCGCGATCCTCGTAGCGAACGTTAGCCAGGACGCTGAGTTTCGGCAGCGGCTTTGCCGTAAACGACGCTTGCGCCTGAGTAATGTCAATCTGCCCACCCAGGTCGGAGCGAGCGATGCCCGCGGCGGGGGCGAGTACGAAATTGTTTTCCTGCGTGACTCTGCTCTGCGCAAATTTGAAGCTTGCTCGTGAGGTCGGGGAGAGGCTATAGCCGCCATTGACAAAGAGTTGATGGGATTGATTGTCCGGCGGCAAGGCCATCGGATTGAACGTTCCAAAGCCCGAGCCAGCGCCAGCCGCCGGGCTGTTGGTGAAGTTGAGTGCGGGGTTGTGGTTGTTGTAGAAGCTTCCTACGTAGCCGCCTGTGAGCTGAAACTTGTCGGCGGTGTAGCCGAGCGTTCCTTCAAAAATTCTAGTCGTTGAATTGATCGGTTCCGGCGTGAATTCGAATCCGCCAGTAGCCCCGGTCGTTCCCCGTGCGAAAAGCCGGGAACCATCTTTTTCCTCATTTCGGAAATTGACCTGGAAGTCGAATCCGCCAGAGAGGATTTTGCTGAAGCCAAGATTCGTCGTCTTGCGTATTGTTTTCAGGTTTTCTTCAACGCCGTTTGTGTTGGGGTACGGCGTCGGCATGCGAAGGGTCGAATTCCCGATTTCCGTGACCCCGGTTTTGATTTCCAGTGGATCACGGCGCGGGGTCTGGCTGTAATCCAGGAAATATCCCCAATCTCCCTGCCGGGCATGCTCGGCGCGAAAATCAAGATTGTCCAGACCTAGATTGCGGCCATTGATGAGAAGCCATGTGCCGGTGTCTTCATTGCGCTTCGCTATATTCACGTCAAGAAGGCCATAGAGGCCGTCCTTGTGCATTCCGCTGTACTGACCAAAGTAGCGGTTGTCGTGGTTGATGTTGCCGACGCCGACCGTTACCGAGCTTTCCGGCTTGGTGAATGCATCGATGTCATCGGCGGCGATGGCGCGCTTCGGTACGAATGCCATGGCAACAGCGGCAGCCATCAGCGATACGGGAATCGTGCGGATCAATAGCGTGTTCATTATTTATATCCCCCTTACTTCCGGAAAGTCCGCTCACTGGTGTCGCTTCTCGGATTGTTCGTGCCATGAATCTGCGTGTGGCAGTTCAGGCATCCGCGTGCGATCAAATTGGTGGATGTGCTGGCAGTCGTTGTCTGCATGCTGGCCACATTGCCGCGGTGGCTTGTCGGCTCATGGCACTCCTGGCAGCTGAACGGCGCACGAGCCTTGAGCATTGGCGTGATGGTCGATCCGTGCGGATTGTGACAAATCGAACAATCCTCCTGGACCGGCTGATGGGTGCGGACAAACGGGCCGCGCTTTTCCATGTGGCAGGTGTAACAGGTGTCGTTTACGCTGAATTTTGCCATCATTTTCGGATTGTCGCCGTGCACATCGTGGCAGGACGTGCAGTTCATTTTTCCTTCAGGGATAGGATGGTGTGACGGGCGAGAAATCTGGGTGCGCTGTTCTTTATGGCAGGTAAAGCAGACTTCCGCTTGCGCATCCTTGCTGCGAACCTTGTCGTGGGCCGTATGGATTTTGTGGCAGGAAGTGCACGTTACATCCTGATTGGCATGGACGCCGCCCTGCCAATGAATCCGTTTGCCGCCCTGGTGACAGGTCAGGCAGGCTTCACCGCGGGCCGATGCCTCATTTTTCGAGTTCTTGCCGAAGGTGATTTCGGGCTTCGGCGGCTTGTCGCTACCCTTGTGGTTGGTGTGTTTTTCGCTCTCGCCGTGACAGCTGGTGCAGGTCGGCGTGCGCTTGTCGGCGGTCGTGCCGTGTCGCGTTTTGCCGATGCGCAGGATCTCGGGGGCGTCTGCTTCGTCGTGGCAAGTCGTGCACTTGGCGTCGCCCTTCAGGACGATATCCTTGGGCGCTTCCTTCGGCTTGGCCGGTTCGGCCGCGAGCGCGGCGCCTGAGCCCGCGCCCAGCAAACCAATTGCTGCGGACAACATGAACAACTGTCGTAGAAACTTCATCTTGATTTCCCCTGTCCCGATAATCTTTTGATTGACGGCGCGCCCTCAACTGGGGCACGCCTTTGCTGCCTACTGCGCGAGAATCCAGTCCATCAGGTTCTTGATCTCGGCCTTGTCCTTGGTGTCGATGATCTTGTGATCTTCTTCAGTGCCGTCTTCGAGCTTGACCTTCGGGCCGGTGGTGAGGTTCTTGAGGATCTTTTCCTCGGCGTCAGGCTTGCCCTTGAGCTTCTCGGCAATCTTCTTGTAGGAAGGGCCTTTTTTCGTTTTGTCGACGGCGTGGCATTTGAAGCAGTCATTCCGTTTTCCCGTCGCCTTGGCGGCCTCTGCGTCGATCGCCGCAGAGGCCTGGCCGGCAAGGCAGAGTGCGAGCAGCGTAGTGCCCAGCAGGGTGTATTTCAGTTTCATGGCAACCTCAACAGTATCCAAATTATCAAGCCATAGCCCGTTTTCCGGTTTGCACTATCCAGCAAGGACTCTTGCCGGTCAAAGTGACAGACCCGGCCGGGTGGACGGTTTGGCGAAAAAATATTACATTTTTTTACAAATGCGCCGCGATAACGCTTGCAGCCTTGCAACGTCAGGATTTTGTTGTTCTTTCCCGGGATTGGGAATGGCAAAACCTGTTTCCGGGAAAGCCTGTCACTGCACAAGCCTGTCGTTGTCCGTCTGCCGCTCAGGCCGGCTGTCAGCGCTTTCGGCGAAGTGCCTTGATGGCGCAGGTAATTTACAATCGCTACAAAAGTAAATTATTGAAATTTTTGATCTGGATCCTATAAAAATTTGGCGGCACGCATTTTGCATCCGGAATTGCCGTGTCCACCGATGCGTTGTGCCCGTTTTTCGGTTGAATGCAGTAATGGCGACATAGTTACATAGTTATTTTCCCGAGGAGCTCCAGAAAAAATGCCGGCCAATATTCCACGACTACTTGTAATCGACGGCGATCGGGATCTGTGCCGGATGTTGAGCGCGTATCTGCTGGAAGAGGGCTTCGTCGTCACCATGGTGCACGACGGGGAAACCGGTGGCCGCGAGGCTTTGCGCGGTGTCTACGATATTGTCCTGCTCGATGTCATGTTGCCGCAGCAGAGCGGCCTTGATGTCTTGCGTCAGATCAGGCGCGACAGTGACATCCCCGTCATTATGCTGACCGCCAAGGCGGACGATACCGACCGGATCGTCGGCCTTGAGCTGGGCGCCGACGATTACTTGCTCAGGTCGTGCAACCTGCGGGAGTTGCTGGCGAGGTTGCGGGCAATCCTGCGCCGGGTTGGCCGCGAGCGCGGCGGTGTCTGGGGAAAGGCCGAGCTTCCGGATACGTCCGGGGTGACCATTTTTCCGGGTGAGCGCAAGGCGACGTGGCGGGATCGGGCTTTGAACCTGACCAGTACGGAATTCAGCATGCTTGAGTTTCTCGTGGCCAATGCCGGAAAAACCGTGACCCGGCACGAACTCTCCGAACAGGTCTTCGGACGTCCTTTTGAAGCCTATGACCGTAACGTCGATGTGCACATGAGCAAGCTGCGCAACAAGCTGCGGGCGGTCTCCGACAGCGCGTCGCCGATACAGACCGTGCATGGCGTCGGCTACCAGTTCCTGCGGCCTTAGTTGGCATGGCGCGATTGCTCGGTCGATGCAGAAAAAGTTGCATGCAGTGAGTGGATTGTCTTGCGCCTGATTCTGTCGTGGAATGGACGGCGCGTCACTTCCGCCGAGGTGCTTGGTCGGCGGCCGCTGGCCGCGCGCGTTCTGCTCGGGCAGCCGATTGAGCGCGTGCTCGAACTGGTGCCGCGTCTGTTCAGTCTGTGCGGACAGGCGCAGGGCGTTGCGGCCCGCCTGGCGTGTGGCGCGGCGCGCGGTGAAGTGCCGGATGCTGCTGCTGTGCAGGAAGACGGCCGCCGGGTAGCGCTCGAGGCGATTGGCGAACATCTCTGGCGTCTGCTGCTCGACTGGCCGCTCCTGCTCGGGCAGCCGGTGCGCAAGGACGAGTTTATGGCCTGGCGCAAACGCCTGCTGGCGGTCAAGGGTGCGGCGCAGGGCGCGGCGCTGGGCGCCGAGTTGCGCACTTGGTTGCGCACCGAAGCGCCCTTGTCGATCGAGCCGGGTGTCGCGCTGACGTCGGGCGCCTTGTTGCCGATGCTGACCGCCGAGGCGTGGGGGCGACAATGCGTTGACGAGGACTTTGCCGAGCAGCCGACCTTCGCCGGCCGGCCGGCCGAGACCGGTCCGCTGGCACGCCGCTTCGCGGCCGGCGAAGCAGTGTGCCTTCGCACGACGGGACAGGGTGTCGCAGCGCGGCTGGCGGCGCGATACGCCGATCTGGATTTTCTCGCTACCGCGCTGCTTGAGCCGGAGAAGCTGGCGGGCTGGCTCGATGCCGTGCCGCTCGCCGGAAACGTCGGGCTGGCGCGCGTCGAAACGGCGCGCGGCCTGTTGCTGCATCTGACACAGGTCAAGGACGGCAGGGTGGGGCGCTATGTTATCGTTGCGCCGACGGAATGGAACTTTCACCCGCAAGGCGCTTTTGTCGGAGAAATCACCGGCTGCCCGGCGGCGAGCCAGGCCGAAGCCGAAGCGCTGGCGCGCCGGCTGGCGCTGGCGCTCGATCCCTGTGTCGCCTATGAGGTTGAAGTGAAAAGAGTTGCCGACGATGCATGAAATGTCGCTTGCCGAAGGGGTGCTGCAGATTGTCGAGGATGCGGCACGCGCGTCGGGCGACGGCGGTTTCCTGCGCGTCAAGACGGTGTTCATCGAAATCGGCCAGTTGTCTTCGGTCGAGCCCGATTCGATGCGTTTCTGTTTTGATGCCGTGACGCGCGGCACGCTGGCCGAGGGCGCGCAGCTTGAGGTGATCGAGGTGCCCGGCGTAGGATTGTGCTTCAATTGCAACAAGACGGTGCCGCTTGCGGCGCTGTACGACCCCTGCCCGGCCTGCGGCGGTTACCCGGTCCAAGCGACCGGCGGAACCGAAATGCGGGTCAAGGAGCTGGAGGTTGAATAATAAAGAGGAGACAAGAAATGTGTACGACCTGTGGTTGCGCTACGGGGGAAACCCGTATCGAGGGTGAAGTGTTGTCTGCCGATCGGCACACGCATGCCGATGGCACGACCCATTCGCATCCGCATCGGCACGATGGTGGTCCGGCGCACAGCCATTCCGGGATGACTTACACGGCCGTGGCGTCCGGGCATGCCCACCCGCATCGCCACGCCGATGACCAGCGGAAATCCCTGCGGGACGGCAGTAGCCATGCGCATGCGCACGATCACGTGCATGACGATGGCGCCATTCATTACGGGCACGGCCCGGCCGGTGCGCACGCGCCGGGGATGACGCAGTCGCGCATGGTGCAGATCGAGCGCGACATCCTCTCGAAAAACGACGACTACGCCGCGCAGAACCGTATCCGTTTCGACGAGCAGGGCATTTTCGCGCTCAACCTGGTTTCCAGCCCGGGGTCGGGGAAAACCACCCTGCTCTGCCGGACCATCGAAGAACTCAAGAACAAATTGTCGATCGCCGTCATCGAGGGCGACCAGCAGACGAGTTTCGACGCCGAACGCATCCGCACGACCGGCGTTCCGGCGCTGCAGATCAATACCGGCAAGGGCTGTCATCTCGACGCCTGCATGGTCGGGCAGGCGCTGCACAAGCTCGCGCCGGCCGACGATTCGCTGCTGCTCATCGAGAACGTCGGCAATCTCGTCTGCCCGGCCGCCTTCGATCTCGGCGAAGCGCACAAGGTGGCGATCCTCTCGGTGACCGAGGGTGAAGACAAGCCGCTCAAGTATCCGGACATGTTCCGCGCCGCATCGCTGATGCTGCTCAACAAGATCGACCTGCTGCCCTACCTTTCCTTCAAGCCCGATTTGGCCATCGAATACGCGCGCCGCGTCAATCCGGCGCTGCAGGTGATCCAGGTTTCGGCCACCACCGGCGAGGGTTTCGCCGAGTGGCTGGCCTGGCTCGAAGCCGGTTGCGTCGGACAGCAAGCGAAAAAGCAGCAGACGGTGGCTGCGCTCAAGCGCCGCATCGCCGAGCTCGAAGCCCAAGCCACCAACAGCGCACGGAAATAGCATGGCGGACGATCTGATTTGCCAGCGTATCCGCGTCAGCGGTGTCGTTCAGGGTGTCGGTTTCCGTCCCTTCGTCTGGCGTCTGGCCCGCGAGCTCGATCTGACAGGCTGGGTGCGCAACGATTCGCGCGGTGTCGAAATCGAGGCCTGCGGTGCCGCCGAACAGGTGCGCAGCCTCGTTCTACGCCTGCAGCACGAAGCGCCGCCGCTCGCCCGTGTCGATGCGGTCACGGCGCGCAAGGCCGAGCCGGAGGGTGCGGCCGATGGCTTTGTCATCATCGACAGCCGCAGCGGGCGGGCGGCGACGATGATCGGTCACGACACGGCAGTCTGCCGCGAATGCCTGGCCGAGATGTTCGATCCGGCGACGCGGCGCTGGCGCTACGCCTTCACCAACTGCACGCACTGCGGGCCGCGCTATACGATCAGCCGTGGCCTGCCTTACGACCGTGCGCGCACCAGCCTGAAATCCTTTGCCCTGTGCAGCAAGTGCCAGGGCGAATACCGGCGCCCCGAAGACCGGCGCTTCCACGCCGAGGCCAATTGCTGCCCGAAATGCGGACCGCAGCTTTCGCTGCTTGATGCCGAAGGCCAGCCCCTGCCGGGCGACCCCGTCGGCGTTGCATTGAGTCTTCTGCGTACGGGGAAGATTCTCGCCGTCAAGGGGCTCGGCGGCTTTCATCTGGCCTGCGATGCGCGCAATGCGGCTGCCGTGGCCGTGCTGCGCGAGCGCAAGCAGCGCGAGGAAAAACCGTTTGCCGTGATGCTCGCCAATGCCGCGTCAGCGGCCGCCTTTGTCCAGATGGGCATCGGCGAGCCGGGCCTGCTGACGCTGCCCGAGCGGCCGGCGATCCTGCTCAAGAAACGCAACAACTGCGATGCGGCCTTGCCGGGAGTGGCTCCGGGCCTAGCTTGGCTGGGCGTCATGCTGCCATATACGCCGCTGCAATACCTGCTTTTTCATGAAGCGGCGGGGCAGCC
>Ga0207952_1000772_pt1 | contig 19431 bp, 21 predicted proteins | sample SubbioR12Aug_8Ca_FD_184831 | JGI IMG/M metagenome (GOLD analysis project Ga0207952, IMG submission 184831) | Serpentinite rock and fluid subsurface biosphere microbial communities from McLaughlin Reserve, California, USA - CR12Aug_8Ca (SPAdes) | ecosystem: Environmental > Terrestrial > Deep...
GCCAAATGGGCCACCAGACGACACGAATGTAATCTTGCCGGGATAACCAATCGCTGCGGCGGTATGTGTTGTTCCAGTCCTGCTTTCTGGCCGCCTCGCGCGTTTAGCGACCGTGACGCTACAGGGTATGGCGACATAGTTAGAAACGGTGTGGGGCTAAAGAAAACAGGCTTTGCTTGTGGCCATCTGACGGCGGCAGGGTGTGCATTTACGGCAAACGAGAGGCCCGTGACCTGTTTGCTGTATCCATTCGTGTTAAACAAGAGCGGGACTCTTGTTTGTCACAATCGCATCACAACTGAGAAGGGTATATGTAAAGGGAATCACAACAATGGCCCAATGATAATCGATGTGGTAAGAGGTAACTTGGTAGCTCTGTTTGGAGAACAGCAAGTTGATCGAGTTCGTGCGGCGGTTGTGGGCGGTCGTGATGGTTATCTGGTGGTGTCTGAGGATATACTACGCCAGTACGAAAAAGAAAGAGAATGGGAAGAAGAAAACGTCAAGCCAGTAAGCCGACTGGAGTATTGATATATGTCGCGTCATAAACTGATCTGTCCTTCCTGTGTTCATTACAGCAATTCTATTTTTGATGAGGCTCGTTGTACGAATCCTATTTACACTGTTCCTGATCGGCATACTGATCTTCCTCGTGCGCGCATTACTGTAGCCGTATGGATGGAATGCAGAGGTGCGTGGTTTATCAGAGCTCCTCAACTTCCAGTAATCGAGAAGATCAAGAAATGGCTAAAGGCAGCGTAGATCAGAAATTGTTTGGAGATGGTTTCTTTGGAGGTTCTCTTTCTCCGAAGAGAAACATCATGCAGGAGAGATTCATAATCCCTCCGTTTAGTGTACTCGATGCTCGCCAAGGCGTATGGATATCTCGGAAGAAAGCGTGGCTCAATCTTGGTCTTAGAGGCGAAGAAGGTCGGGCTAGAGACGAAACAGACACGATGAATCGAGCGTACAGAAAGACGCTCGATGGACACGGTAAGAAACTCCGTGACCAATACAAGAAGCGAGAGCTGAAAGAAAAGACGGGAATGGATATCGATGAAGGACTTAATTACGACACTGAAGGCCCAGGAACCGGAACTTCTATATTTGATCCAGTCCTTACGGAGATATGCTACAGATGGTTTTGTCCGGCGGGTGGTCATATCCTCGATCCGTTTGCGGGAGGATCCACTAGAGGTATTGTCGCGGGCGTTCTCGGATTCGGTTATACCGGAATCGAAGTACGTGATATTCAAGTTCGAGCAAATATCGATCAATCCAACAGTATTTTTGCTGAAGGAGATACAATACCAAGGTACCTCCTTGGAGACTCTACCAACCTTAGAGGTGTTGTTGCAGATAACACAGCTTCTGAACAGAATTTCGATTTCGTCTTCGCCTGTCCTCCCTATTATAATCTCGAGCTCTATAGTCACGATGATCGTGACGGATCTACACACAAATCTTACGACGATTTCATGAAATGGTATCAATTGGTTTTCGCACAAGCCGTAGAGCTATTGAGTGAAAATCGATTCCTCGCCGTAGTCGTTGGTGAGATTCGTGATGAAAAAACGGGCGCGTATAGAAACTTTGTAGGTGACAACATCCGTTGTTTCCTCGATTTGGGTTTGACGTATTACAACGAACTCATTCTTGTCACTCGTGCTGGCTCACTTCCATTGCGTGCCGGCAATTATTTCAACGCATCGAGAAAGGTCGGGAAAACTCATCAGAACGTATTAGTGTTCTGGAAGGGTAACCCGCTAAAAATTAAGGAGTTATTCAAAGATGTTGCTGTCTGAGGTTTCTGCCGCACTTGATATCGCGAAACCAGCCCTATCTTCTAAGGACTATGTTCCGATATTTCAGCATTTTATATTCGACAAAAAAACGGTTTTGGCGTTCAACGACAGGATGGCAATCGAAGTCGATCTTGAATCAGAATTAGATTGTGCTGTTCCTGGGGACTTGTTAATACAATTCCTGAAATCAGGAAAAGGGGGAACTAACGATGATCTAGATGTAGAGATAAAGGATGGAACTGCCAAATTCTTCTGTCTAGGTTTTGAGTTCGAGTTGCCAATCTTGGACAAAGAAAAATCTATCTTTGTGGCACCAGAATACACGGACACGATAAACATCAGTGGCGATTTCAGAAAAGCTGTTTCCTTATGCCTAGTGTCTGTCGATGACAATAGTCCACTCCCAGAATACAACTGTGTGCAATACATTCCGTTGATCGGAGAGATGTATGCTTCCAACGGCATCACGATATCGAAATATATCCTGGAGCCAATATCTGGAAAACCAAAAGACATGCGGCTTTATCTACCAAACGAATTCTGTAAGGCGTTCTTGGCTGCGTCGGAAGAGGACACCGAGTATAAACTGCACATGGCTGGTGATATGGTAGTCATCGATTTAGGATCTGTACGACTGTTCACGAAACAGCCGACACCGGAAAAAGTACTCGATTTCGAGTCTGTCATCAAGAAAATCACAGAAGGACTTTGTATGCCGGTAGAAGTGTTTCCTGGACTATGGAATGCGTTAGGCAGAGCTCAGATTCTATCGAAAGACACATCACCATCCACAGAGTTAGTCATAAACAAAGAGGATGGATTCGCTAGGTTGACGACCAAAACAGGGATGGGCATCGTAGAAGACGTTCTGTCATGTGAAGATCACGACAGTATTACAGCCATTATTTCAGCTTCGTTGATATCCAAAGCCCTGTCGATTTGTTCGTATATATCGGTGTCTGAAAAATGTGTTGAATTATCGGACGGATACCTATATTTCTATTACGTCGCGAACAGAGCTTAAACATGAGTTTCTTCGCAACAAGAGCAAGTACAAAAGCCGAGCGCATAACGAGAGCCAGACCAACAGCAGATACACTACATCAGTTGGAGTGTAAGGTCTGTCCACTAAACAATGCTCAGGTAGCACATCCGAAAATGGCTCCTACGGGGGCCAAACATCCATCTATCTATATTCTAGGAGAAGCACCCGGAGCCGAGGAAGACAAGAAAGGGAAACAATTCATAGGTCCGTCTGGGCAAATCTTACGTGAATGCCTTAGCGACGAAATTCTAAAAACGATCCGTTGGAACAACGTTATTAGGACACGACCTCCGGGCAATCGCACCCCAGATTGGACAGAAATTGAATGCTGTCGTCCGTATAACGTCAGGGACATTGAAACGTCAGCTCCGTTAGTCATCTTTGGTTTCGGCAACATTCCGTTGGCGTGGCTTTTGGCTAACATGTCAAGTAGTCTGTTCCGCATATCTGCGTGGCGTGGTAGGCGTATCCCTGTTCGTGTGGGAACGCACACATGTTGGTTCTATCCGATGCTACATCCTTCTTACGTTCTTCGACAGATGAGACACGAGAAGGACTGGAAGAACTCACACGATGGATTGGTGTTCCGAACAGACATAGAGCGCGCCTTGTCTGAATTGCCATTGCTGGAACCCGCGTCAATAGAGAGCACAGATACGTATTATCGTGGAATTACCATCGCCTACGACATAGATACCATTCTACGCGAGTTAGCTCTCTTGAAGAAAGAGCCATATCTAGCGATTGACATAGAAACGAATGGATTGAGACCATACGCCGCAGGTGCCAAGATACTTAGTATTGCGATTGGCACGCAGAACAGAACAGTAGCTTTCCCCATACGGCATAGAGAAGCGCGCTGGTCAGAGAAAGATCTCTCGACTCTTGATACATTGGTACCCGATTTCTTGTTCTCTAGTCGCAATAGGAAGATCGCCCACAATACCGCGTTCGAAATGGAGTGGTTATCGTATTTCTATGGACGGGATTTATTAAGGGGTACGGGATGGGAAGATACTCAAGGGCAAGCCTACGTCTTAGACGAACGCAGAGATGGACTATCTTTGAATTTCCTCTGTGTTCAGAATTTTGGGTTCGAGCTTAAACCAATCAGTAATTTGAACAGAGCCAATCTAGATAACGAGCCACTAGAAGATGTTCTGAAGTACAACGCACTCGATACGAAATACACACACAAATTGTTCCTTGCCCAACAAAAACGAATAGAAGAACAAGTTACGCTCAAGATGTTTTATGAGCAGGAGCAAATGCGCCGAGTTCCAACAATGGTGCTCACTCAAGCTCGTGGTATAAACATCGATCAGAATCGAGTAATAGAGTATAAATCTAGAATAAAAGATCAAATCGAGTCTGTGCTCGAACGTATTTACAGTATCCCAGATGTCAAGAAATACGAGAACAATTTCGGACCTTTCAGTCCCACGAGTCCGGAACAGGTAGCCAAACTACTCCACAAGATTTGTGGGTATACAGAAGTTATTACATCTGGAGGTGGGTACAGTACAAAAGAGGAAATTCTTGAGAAGATCGATCATCCTCTTTCAGAATTGATTCTTGAGGTACGCAAGTATGGAAAGATTGGAGGAACATACATAGAAGAATTCCTTCCAGGCGGTCGGTTGGTATATCCAGACGGCCTGATACACACAATCTTGAACACAATGTTCACGGAGACAGGCAGATTATCTTCAGAAGAACCGAACATACAGAACTTTCCCAAGAGGAAGGACAAATGGGTTCGGGGTTACATCATACCTCGTACGGGAAATATCTTGATAAGTGCTGACTACGGACAAATAGAACCGAGAGTTATTGCAGCTTGGTCTCAGGACCCTGTGCTGGTGAAGTACCTGTGGGAGAACTACGATATCCACGGACATTGGGCGGAGCGTATTGCGTACGAATATCCGAATGTGATCGGTGGAAAGAAGTTCCTGAAAGATAAGAACGTGCTCAAAGCACTCCGTCAAGACACAAAATCAAACTTCGTTCTTGCTGGATTCTATGGATCGGAGCCGGAGGCCATAGCCGCTCGAATGAAAATACCAAAGAGTGTAGGCCGCGATTTGTTAGACGAGTTCTGGGATACCTTCCAAGTAGTCAGAACTTGGCAACAGCAACTAATCGATCAATATTGGATGGATGGCTATGTGGAGTGTAAGACTGGAAGAAGGCGTCACGCGCCACTTCCTGGGCACCGTATCATCAATACTCCGGTGCAGGGTACGGCGTCTGATATCGTTGTTGACGCCATGAATAGATTGTCCGAGGTATCAGACAAAGAACAGATTGATTTCTTGCAGCCCATCATGAACATTCATGACGATCTGACGTTTGACGTTCCAGACGATGAATCAGAGGACGCATTAGAGTTCATCACGGAGCAAATGCTTGCCGTCCCGTATGACTTCATGAAAATTGTGCCCATCAGTGTTGAAGTCGAGTGTGGTTATGATTGGGCTACGATGGAATCAATCGGCACATTCGCGTCGAACAAAGGAGCGTAAAGTGACAAAGCGAGTTAGAATTGAGAACGCTGATAATTCTAATTATCAAATAGTAGTAGAGGTTTGGGAGCGTCGGGATGGAGGTGATGAGTTAATTGACACAATTCGATTACTTAATCCGACGGATATGACATTCGAGTTATATCTGTGGGAAGGCAGATATCTGACAGTCCGAGAGGAAATAAAGTGATACAGGTTTTGGATCATGGGCTAGTTCGGCTCGTAGATCACATGGGCGATGATTTATCCGTCGTTCGAAGTGCTCGAGTGAGTTACGATGCGGAATGGCGTACGGGCGACGACGAAGGAAAAGACACCAAACTCATTCACTACTTGATGAAGAACAACCATACCTCGCCGTTCGAATCCGTGACATTCACATTTGAGATAAAGGCTCCGATCTTTGTTCTGAGACAGTGGCATCGTCATCGTACGTGGTCCTATAACGAGTTGAGTGCCCGTTACTCAGAGCTTCCAGAAGAATACTATGTACCGAGACCAGAACATGTCGGCATTCAATCTTCTTCGAACAAACAGATGCGAGATTTCACGACAGCGGATAATGGATACGCAGAAGCTCAATGTCTGTTGATATCTCAAACATGTGAGTTTGCGTATCGATCGTATCACGATCTGATTGCAGATGGTGTACCGCGAGAAATTGCTCGTGGTGTACTTCCATTGAACACGTACAGCCACATGTTCGCGACCGTGGATCTTCACAATCTATTCCATTTCTTGAGGCTGCGTTTACACGAACATGCTCAATATGAGATTCGAGTTTACGCAGAGGCTATGTTGAGCTTAATCAAACCAATCGTACCTATTTCGGTACAAGCATTCGAGGAAACACTGAGAAAATGACAATTCCGCAAACAATCAACAATTTGTGCGATGAGTTCTACCTGAACTCGATGAATCATGGTTTTTGGGAAGGTAAACCATCTGTGGGAGAGAAAATCGCACTCATCCATAGTGAGATAAGCGAAGCGTTGGAGGCATCTCGTGTAGAAGGATTCTTGACCTCGCCGGACAAACACTGCCCGGAGTACAGCAATTTCGCAATCGAATTAGCAGACGCGATTATTCGTATTGGAGATCTTGCCCGCCATTTCAATGTAGATCTAGGTGGTGCACTAATCGCCAAGCATGAATTCAATCTGAGTCGTCCGCATAAACATGGAAAGCTCTTTTGATGAATGCCAAATTAGTGAAATCACTCAGACAATTAGTTCGTCAGATAAGTCCTCCTGGGGAACCCAAAGTTGCGTATTTCCACAGGAGTAAGACACGAGGAATTCTCCCATACACAGCTCGTGGCAGATATCATTCGTTGAAAAAGGGTATACAGGCCAGAATTAAGAGGATGAAGTACGGTGGCAGATGATCTTCATACACGTTACAGGCCGCTATCTTTCGACGAGGTTCTAGGACACAAAGAACAAGTCAAATCCCTACAGGCTGTCATAAAGAAAGGGGTTACACACTCTTTCCTTTTCGTGGGTCCGGCTGGCGTGGGAAAAACCACCCTAGCCAGAATCGTTGCGAACGAGATTGGCTGCTCAGAGATTCGAGAGATCGATGCCGCTACGCATACAGGTATCGATGCGATGCGTGAGGTCACTGCCGCATTGCAATATCGAGCTTTCGGTGGTGGATCGAAGGCGGTGATAATTGACGAGTGTCATCGCTTATCGGCCGCTGCTTGGGACAGCTTACTCAAGATATTGGAGGAGCCTCCGGAACATGTTTATTGGATGCTATGTACTACAAACTCTGGTAAAATACCGAAAACAATCAAGACCAGATGTGTCGAGTATAATCTCGGTATAGTCAACAAAGATGATATCTTTGATCTGTTGACACTGGTTAACGAAGCTGAGGGTTTCAAACTAGACGAAGACTCATTGAATCACATAGCGCGTAACGCCGATGGAAGTGTTCGTCAGGCGCTTGTGAATCTGTCTCTTTGTTCGTCCGCTGACAGTAAGGCGGAGGTAGCGAAGCTACTGCAAAAAGCCGAGGAAAGTAGCGAGGTTGTCGAGCTGTGCAGAATGCTACTTAGCCCACAGGGAAGAACTTGGGCCAAATTGATGGCTTTAGTAGCAAAGATAGAAGATGAACCAGAAAGCGTTCGTATAATTGTTCTACAGTACATGAGCAAGGTTGCGATGAGTGCGACGACAGATGACAAGGCCGGGGCGGTTCTTGAGATCATGAGCTCGTTTAGCACTCCGTTTAATCCATCCGACAAGAAGGCTCCGTTACTTCTTGCGATAGCAGAGGTAGTTTTCCGTGGATGATATTGATATCTTCTTGAAGGAGTTCGAAGGCTATCTTCGTGTTGATCAGAACGATCTCGACAATGCCGTTATCGAACACCCAGAGCTTTATTGGCGCATCTGTTATCAATACAAGATGGCCATCTCAGACAGAGATGGAGCAAAAGACCAATTAAAGCAGACAGATGGAAATCTGTATTTAGCGCACAAAGAGGCGCTTGAGACTGCGGGAGAGAAATCTACAGAGGCGCGTATTGCAGCGTTGGTAGAATCGGACGTTGAACATCAAGATGCTCTGTCCGATTACAGGCGTCTTGCGTTGAACGTCGAACTACTTGAAAGCTTAAAAGCAGCGTTTGAGCAGCGATCGTACGCTCTAAAAGAGTTGGTTGAGTTGTATTGCGTGAACTACGCGATGAACTCCGCTATTACCAAGAAAGAGACCACAATGGTCAGAGATCACGCAGCAGAAGAAGCTCGTGCAGAACTAAGTCGAGCCAGAAAGCCACTGACGCGGACCAGAAAAACATCCTGAGATGGATACTCTATATATCATTCTGAATATCATCGTAGCGTGCGCTTGTGTGTATGTATTCTCGCGACTAGCGACGAGGGCATATTTTAGTGAACGTTACAATTTCATCAAACGCATAGCCACAAGAGGATCCTGTGATGGCAAAGAGTGAACCACGTCGGTTTGAGTATAAACCGAGAACGGCGGAACAAATCAAGAAGCGTGCTAACCAGAAAAGCGGTTCGTACGATAGTTACCTGGACGAGAAGGCAACGCTGTTCAAGCCGAAAGGCGACACCGATTATTGCATTCGTATCTTGCCTCCGACATGGGACAACGCCGAGCATTACGGCCTGGATATCCATGTTCATTATGGTATTGGATCAGACAACAACAGTTATCTGTGCCCGAAGCGAATGAAGAATCAGCCATGCCCGATTTGCACAGAGCGAGAAGCCGCTGAGCGCGCGGGTAAAGAGGAGTATGCAAAAGAACTTGCTCCAACTCGGCGCGTGTTGGCATGGATCGTTGATCGCGATAAACAGGAAGATGGTCCTGTTTGTTGGGCGATGCCAATTACGTTCGACAAGGATGTGACTCGGCGAGCGGTCGATAAACGGAGTGGTGAGGTATTGAACATCGATGACCCGTTCGAGGGGTACGACATTGAGTTCAGTCGCGAAGGATCGGGATTCAAAACCAAGTATGTCGGCGTAGAGATCGCTCGGCGTGATTCACCGCTGTCAGACGATGATAAAGAGTTCGATACATGGATGGATTACATCCAAGACAATCCACTGCCGTCATTGCTCGTGTTCCATGATGCTGACTACATAGCATCGATGTTCAACGGAGAGGAATCGGAAACAGAGACACCAGCTCCAGCGCGTAGAGAACGAGCCGAACGTACGGAAACCAAAGAGGAAGAAGAGCCGCCGAGAACATCTCGTACTCGTCGCCAAGCGCGAGAAGAAGAGGATGATTCTCCGCTTCCGCCTCGCGCCCGCAAAGAGGAAGAAGTAGACGACGAGAAGGAGCCAGAAGTTGAAAAAGAAGAAGAAGCTCCGTCGAGCAGTAGAGACAGACTGCGCGCTCTTCGTGATCGACGGGCTCGTGGTTAATTGACATGGCAGAACGAAAAACAGTTGTCAAATCAATTGAGGAGGCCGCCGAAGAAGGCGGCCTCTATTTTGCTGGCGGTCAATCAAAACTGTCCTTCATTAAATCAGGAAGTACTCTCCTCGATTGCACTCTTGGTGGTGGATGGGCGATAGGAAGAATCTCGAACATTGTTGGAGACAAATCCACAGGGAAGACGCTTCTAGCGATGGAAGCGTTAGCCAATTTCGTAAAAGATTATCCAGACGGAACAGCGTTTTACGCGGAAATCGAAGCTGCGTTCGATAAGAGTTATGCGGCTGCTCTTGGTATACCCGTAGATAAAATCATCTTCAAAGAGGGGATGTATACGGTAGAGGATCTATACAAAGATCTAGAAGACATAATCGAGCAGATGGAGAAACAGAAGGCAGACACACCCGTTCTATATGTTTTGGATTCTCTCGATGCATTGTCTGACGCAGCGGAACTAGATCGGGATATCGACAAAGGATCTTTCGGAGCTCAGAAAGCCAAGAAGATGTCTGAGATGTTCCGCAAACTCAATCAGCTTCTGTCCGAAAAGAAATTTCACTTGATGATAATCTCTCAGGTCAGAGAGAATATCGGGGTGACGTTCGGTAGGAAGTACTCTCGGTCTGGTGGCATGGCGTTAGATTTCTACGCCAGTCAAGTCATCTATCTTGCCAAGATCAAGAATCACGTCAAAACCAAGAACAAGATCGAGCGTGTCACTGGTGTTCGTGTTAAGTCGAAATGTGATAAGAACAAAGTGTCACTTCCGTTCAGAGATTGTGAATTCGATATCATGTTTGGGTATGGCATCGATGACTTGAATGCGAACATCGAGTGGTTGGATTCGATTGGTCGGCTATCTGAGTTTACTGGCCAACAAGATACGGCAAAGACCTATATCAGCAGACTCGAGAAAATGAAGGATGATGACTTCTTCGACGAGTTCCATCGCGCCGAGGAGTTCGTGAAAACGGTCTGGCAGGATATAGAAAAAGGATTCCTACCGACCAGAAAGAAACGGAGAGATTGATATGGAAAGAAAGATCATTGATTACACGTTGAATAGAATAGCAGAAGCGAGCGTTAATCAATCACCGTTTCCTCATTCTGAGATCTCTAATTTCTTTCAGCCAGATTACTATCAGCGAATGTTGCGTAATTGGCCAACATCTGATTTGTACGATCAGGCAGCAGAGAACGCACTTAGGATGGATCTTGTAGTGGATCCGGCTGGGGGCGGTGATTGGTCAATATCTAAATATATCAAAGACCCTGCCGTTTTGTGGTTTTGGCAATCTTTCTCCGATTGGTTCTTCTCAGAAGAGATATCTTTGGCGTTCTTCAAGTTATTCGACATCAAACAGACGGATGATTTCTTTTCTTGTGGCCGTATATGTATTGACAAGAAAGACTCCGGCATCGGACCGCACAGAGACAGATTTGATAAGATTGTTAGTCTAGTTTTCTATGCGGGAGACGAAGCCACAAAACATGTCCCAGGAATGGGAACTCAGCTCTTTACTCCGAAACCGGGAATTGTTTTAACAGATGAGCATTATCGATTCGATGAGTGCGATTTCGTTCGCGAGGCTGAGTACGACATAAATAAGATGTTTGCCTTTAAGAGGGGCGACGAAAGTCTTCATGCGTATCATCAAACTGACGAACGCGAGCGTAAGGCAATTAAGTCGTTCATACAGAAAAGAATTGACCCAGAACTCATAAGAGAAGAGGTCATGAAAACAAAGGAAAAATCTCGCAGATGGCGAGAGGAGAAAGGTGTCTAAAATGAAAACTCAAATTGGTGCTCGCCTTAAAGACACGGAGATATCTGCAAACAGCAGAATCCTGGAGTTGTTAGAGAATTCCGGTATGCCGGATGGAGATATGCTTCAGAATTTGATCATGTTCACAAATCGGATCTATCTCGCTGATTACTTGTTCATAAATCATCTGTACGAGCAGTTACTACCCGTTCACGGAGTCATCGCAGAGTTCGGGGTGAAGTGGGGAAAGAATCTGGCGCTGTTGACTATGCTCCGTGGTATTTACGAGCCGTTCAATTACACGAGAATGATACTCGGCTTTGACACGTTCGAGGGGTTCGCTGAAATTCACGTCAAAGATGGCAAAGACATTGGAGCTGTAAAGGGGAACCTGTCTACAGGGTTGCCATACGTGCAACGACTGGAAGAGTTACTGAATCTTCACGAATCCATTAGTCCGGTGAATCAGATCAAGAAACACGAATTGATTGTCGGTGATGCGAGCGTCACCTTCCCGGAGTATCTGAAAGCACATCCGGAAGCGATTTTTGCATTGGTTTATCTGGATATGGATCTCTACCAACCGACAAGAGACGTGCTCGCCAATCTAGAAGGGCATGTGACTAAAGGATCGATCATTGCATTCGATGAAGCGGTCAGTCCAAGATGGCCGGGAGAGACAATAGCACTTAAAGAGTCGTGGCTCTGTGGACAACGGCTAAGAAGAGTTCCATGGAATCCCGCTCCATCCTATATCGTGGTCGAATAGAATGAGTGTAAATGGTAAGCAGAAGGGCGCCAGCTTTGAGCGTGCTATATGCAAGAAGTTGTCTCTCTGGCTTACCAACGGCCAAAGGAGCGACGTTCTGTGGCGTTCAGCGATGTCGGGCGGGCGTGCCACTGTAGCCCATAAGAAAAATGACGAGACACATCAGAGCGGCGGTGATTTAACGGGTACAGACGAAGCAGGCTTCTGGCTAACGTCGCGCTTCTCTATTGAGTGTAAATTCTACAAAGAGTTCTCGCTCGATGCTTGGATCTATGATCGCAAGCAGGGTATCCCGGAGTTCTGGAATCAGTGTAGAAGAGACGCTAAACGATCCAAAAAAGCGCCGATGCTTATAGCCAAGAAGAATCAGTATCCAGAGATTCTAGTGTTCGATTCGTATGGAAACGGATTATTGTTCTCTAATATGGAGGTTATTGATTTGGTTGAACATGGATTAGTTGGTGTGTTTCCTAAACACGATGCGTATGTATTCTTATTGGACAAATTCCTAAAGAACACGAGGCTTTTTCCGTGATTATCACGAGTGATCTGCATTTCACAGCCAGACCAGAAGATGAGTACCGTTGGGGCGTGATAGAATTTCTAAAGCAGCAAGCCTCTCAGACAAAAGAGGATTATTTGTATATCTTAGGCGATTTGACTGACGCAAAGGATCGCCATAGCAGCATACTCGTTAACAGATTGGTGTTAGAGATACTCAACCTACGAACTAAATTCGAAGCAATTTTCATCTTGAAGGGTAACCACGACTACATCGATAAAGAATTACCTTATTTCGATTTCTTGAACGAATTCGATGATGTTCATTTTGTTAATGAACTTGATTTCTTGTCGGGACCAGAGATTCTTTTATTACCACACACTAGAACGCCAGAGTCGTGGGATGACCGTGTGTGGGAATTGATGAACGCATCTCGTTTTGTATTCCTGCATCAGACGTTTGAGGGAGCAAAAGCATCGAATGGAGCGATCATGGATGGTATGAAGCCATCAGCATTCAAAGACATCCAAGCTAGAATCATTAGTGGTGATATCCACGTACCTCAGAATATTGGGAACATCACGTATGTCGGTAGTCCCTATCACGTGCACTTCGGCGACTCATTTAAGCCGAGGATTTTGCGAATAGAGGACGACAAAGAAACTGATCTGTATTTCGACACAATCAAGAAAATGTCAGTGAAGATCAACAAACTCAGTGAGTTAGATGATTTTGAGCTGAGAAAAGGCGACCAACTCAAGATCACCTATATCTTGCCCAGAACGGAGTTTAATTCCTGGGCACAGAAAAAAGAAGAAGTGGTGCATTATTGTTCTGAACGTGGATACGAATTGTTCGGCGTTGAGATACAGGAACGAAAACGAAATCGTTTGAAAAACTCGCCACAGCCAATTGAAACTAAAATTGCTTCGCCCGAGGAAGTGTACACGGCGTATTGTGCGAAAGAAAATCTGAACGAGGTTCTGATCAATAAAGGCAGAACATATTTATGAAATTCAAGAACATAACAATTAAGAACTTTCGATCTTTCCAGGGCGAACATTCTTTTGATTTCGAGGAGCATGGATTAGGGCTACATGATATCCGTGGTATCAATGGAGCTGGAAAATCCTCGATATTCGAGGCATTGTTCTGGATCTTGTATGGGAAAACTACTCGAAATCTGAAAGCAGGCAATGTTCAGAACTGGGTCGTGAAAGGCACCGTTAGAGGTGTATTGAATCTAGAAATAGATGATGCTCCGTACACAATCACTCGCACTTGGGGTCCGAACTCACTGACCATCAATGGTCGTGATGTAGATCAACAAGAAGTGGAGACACTGATTCGCTTGTCAGCAGACGCATTTCAACATGCCGTTCTGATTGGTCAATTCTCGGTTACGTTCTTCGATCTGGCGCCAAGTCCGAAGTTAGCAGTGTTCTCAAAGATACTAGATCTTGATGTTTGGTTGCAACGCAGCATAAAGGCAACCGAAGATAACAAGAAGATTAAGGCGAGGATAGCAAAACTGGAAAACCAGATCAGTCAAATAGAAGGGTCTGCTGCTCAGCTTGAGGCGAACATCGAAGAGTATGAGAAGAAAGAAACCGAGTACGAACAAGAACAAAAGAACATAATAGCCGGCCACGAGGAACGGCTTGCTAATACGATATCGAAAATTCATTCGATGTCATCATCAAAAGCGTTCGTAGATAATGAGCTCTTGAAACTCAACAAAGAATTAACTGAGTATCAGAGACAAGTTGAAGCGATATCGAATGACTACAAAGAAGCGGAGAGCCTTTCTCAAAATCTACTCCACACAATGAGACCGGCGAAAACATTTGTGGCCGATCTCGTCCGAACGAGAAAAGAATTCGATAATGTTGGAGCTGATTGTCCGAACTGTTTGCAGAAAGTTCCAGAAAAATACAAGAAGAAAACATTGTCTGATTTCGATGAGAGAATAGAAGACGCGAAAGAAGAACTGTCTGCAATAGTAGACAACATAGAAGAAGCTAATCGATATCTTAATGATATCAAAGTCGAAATGAATCTTTTGAATTCTAAGCTTCGAGATGTATCGATGGCTAAGGCAGAAAAAGAAAGAGTTCGAGATCAAACGACAAATAACATCGCTTCTTTACGACAAGAAGAAACCAGACTCAGAACGTATATATCTGGAGAAAGAGCTCGAGTAAATCCGTATACAGACATGCTTGCCAAAGCAGATGAGCAGATTAACGCTCTGTTAGAAGACCACAAAGAAATTCTCGCTGAGATCGATAAAGTAACGGCGGAATCAGAGGCGTGTGCATTTTGGGAGAAAGGATTCAAGGATATTCGTTTGTTTGTACTCGAGCGTGCTCTGGTAACACTGGAAGTAGAGGTGAACAATTACCTCACGGAACTTGGATTACCGGGATGGAAAATATCGTTTGATGTTGAGAAAGAAACGAAGTCAGGCACAGTGTCTCGTGGCTTTGTAGTCAACATAGAATCGCCGGATACCGAGAATCCTATGCCGTGGGAGGCATGGTGTGGTGGTGAACTGCAACGGCTTAGAATCGCGGGAGCTTTAGGCGTAGCCAATATCATCCGCAGGCACGCCGGTATAACGGATGCTCCATTGATTTTAGATGAGCCTACTCAGCATCTACATCAAGACGGCATAAACAATCTACTCGATATGCTCGTTCGTATAGCTTCGACAGAGAATCTTCAATTATGGTTCATCGATCATCACACGTTCGATTTCGGTGGATTTAGCTCAGTAACAACGGTGGAGAAAACAGAGAATGGATCAAAAATCAGAACCGATATCAATACTTCAGGAAGCAGAAAAGCTCGTTCTAGGGCCGCGTAGACGAGATTACGATCATCCGTTAGACAATTTCCGCCGTATTGCGGATATGTGGACCATCATCTGTAAAGATAGATATCATTTTACAGAAGAAGAGGTCGCATTGATGATGATCGCCCTTAAGCTCGCGCGTGAGGCGTTTACCCCAAAAAGAGACAATATCCTCGATATCTGCGGCTACGCCGCGTGTCACGATCTTGTCGTCGAAGAGAAGAAACGTAGATTGCTTCAGAAAGGGGCGTTGCCATCTCAAAAAGAGTGGTACACAGATAAAGAACTCGCGCAAAGAATTCAAAACAAAATAGCCGTAGAGGATATCAAGCCTAGGCAGGTAAGCAACGGAGACAGCGAATGCTAAACACTAATCACATGAATGGATTCGTTTATCTGGCTTGCCCATACTCACATCCAAACCCACAGACGATGGAGATGAGATATCATTGTGTGAACAAGATGACAGCGCAATTGATGGAAGATGGGATTATCGTCTTCTCACCGATAAGTCATTGCCATGAGGTCGCCAGATATCTTCCTAGCAACGATCTGTATTATCGATCTTGGGACTTCTGGCGTGAGTATGATTTTGCATTTCTAAGAGCGGCACGAGAATTGCTTGTTCTGACTCTGCACGGTTGGCAAGACTCTGTTGGGGTCACTGCTGAGATTGCTTTTGCAAAAGAGTGTGCAAAACCAATAAGATACCTTCCATTCGAATATTCTGTCTAGAACAAAAAAAGTCAAGACTGCGAATTCGAAAGCAGTCTTGCTATAGTGAGTATCCCCGCTTGTGGATACACCTCGCTTGGAGAGTATTTCTATGTTGCAGACTGATTATCAGAATTACATACACCTCAGTCGCTACGCCAGATGGCAACCAGAATTAGGAAGGAGAGAAACATGGGAGGATACGACCTCTCGCTACATCGATTTTCTTGACTATCACATCAAAACAAACATAGCTCCGGCTCACAAAACCTTCCAGAAATACAAACAACGTCTTCTAGATGCTATCCGTAATCTAGACATCATGCCGAGCATGAGAGCTATGATGACTGCCGGCCCAGCTCTAGAACGAGACAATATGGCCGGATACAATTGTTGCTATCGAGCCATAGATGATATCAGCGCGTTCGATGAAGTGATGTATTGTTTGCTGTGCGGATCCGGAGTCGGATTCAGTGTTGAGCGTCAATACATTGCGAACCTACCGATCATCGCAGAAGATGTCCGCAAATCGAATACCATGCTGGTGGTGGAAGATTCGAAACTTGGATGGTGCAATGCTTTTCGTGAATTGATTCATCTGCTTTACTCTGGCCGTATCCCGCAATGGGACATGAGCAAGGTACGCCCGGCAGGGTCGGTTCTAAAGACGTTTGGAGGACGCGCGAGCGGCCCAGAGCCTTTAGAAGACTTGTTTAACTTCTCAGTCTATTTGTTCACCGAAGCCGCTGGCCGCAGATTGACTAGCATAGAAGCCCACGACCTGATTTGTAAGATCGGGAGTGTGGTTGTGGTTGGTGGAGTTCGCAGGGCAGCGCTCATTAGTTTGAGTAATCTCAGTGATGATAGAATGCGATCAGCTAAGAGCGGTCAATGGTGGGATCAATATCCGCATCGCGCGCTCGCGAACAACTCTGTGGCATACACAGAGAAGCCGGAGATGCGCTCTTTCATGAAGGAGTGGTACTCCCTCTATGAATCGAAATCAGGAGAACGTGGAATCTTCAGTCGGCCAGCGGCAAAAGCAATCGCAGAACGGAGTGGACGTAGAGATCCAGATCATGATTTCGGAACTAATCCGTGCTCAGAAATCATCTTGAGAAACAAGCAATGCTGTAACCTAACCGAGGCGGTGATAAAGGCAGACGACAAACCAGAGCGGATACAAGAGAAAATCGAGCTAGCTACCATACTCGGCACCATACAATCTACCTTCACGAACTTCCGATATTTGTCTAATGCGTGGAAGATGAATAGCGAGGAAGAACGGCTGCTCGGCGTATCCCTCACTGGAATCATGGACAACCCATACACGAATGGTGATTTTAATGATCATTTACACGAACGTCTCCAACGATTCAAAGAAAAGGCGGTAGTAACGAACAAAGAATGGGCAGGATACCTCGGTATCAACCAATCCGCTGCCATCACGTGTGTTAAACCCTCAGGAACGGTGAGCCAACTTGTTAACTCTGCTTCTGGTATGCACGCTAGATTTGCTCCTTATTACACTCGTAGGGTCCGGAGCGATATCAAAGATCCGATCACGAGGTTCATGCAAGACTCTGGGTTTGTTTGGGAAGAGGATGTTACGAACACGCAAAACGTTGTCTTCGAGTTCCCGATGGCTTCGCCAGAGACATCCAAGATGACAGAGGATCTATCGGCGATCGATCAACTCAATATGTGGGCTACGCTCCAAGATAATTGGTGCGAGCACAAACCGAGCTGTACGGTCCAGGTCGAAGAAGATGAATGGATGGAAGTGGGCTCGTGGGTCTTCAAGAACTTCAACAAGATCAGCGGAGTATCGTTCTTGCCGAAGTCAGACCATATCTATCGACAAGCTCCTTATCAAGAGTTAGACGAGGAGGATTACAAAACCCTGCTCGACAAACAGCCGACTGATGTGAATTGGTCTAATTTGTCGAAATACGAGACAGAGGATTACACTAAAGGCTCGCAAGAGCTGGCGTGCTCTGCCGGATTCTGTGAGGTAGCATGAGATGGGTATTCTAACAAGCAGAACTGAATCAATCGACGGCTTAGTACGAGCTATCGAAAAGAAGTTCGGTCCTTATGTAAAAGAGTTCACGATCCATGTTGGGGATGATCAGATAGTAACCATCACAATAATCAGATATTGTACAAATGAGGAAGGAGAATTAATTGAGGCATTAGAGACAATCGTAAAACAAGTTTCATAGCAAGCGATCTAAGAATTAAGGCTCCTCAAATTAGCAGTGTATCGTTCGATCTCGCCATATTGCTTATGAAGGACGATACACTGCATCTCTCTACCGGCACTATAACCCTCGCTAGTGTGCCAAGCATCTCTCGCCGCAAGTGTCCGGAAAGACTCGATGAGGACATGCATCTCCTCGATGACTCGCTTGTGGTGAATATGCCCATGCCAGACATACTTGAATGGGAGATGCCAATCGTTTGCTGCCTCTACAGCGAGGACTTGTGCGAGTTTTTCTGGCTTAGGAGCGTGACCGTGGGCGAGTCCAATGAGATTATCGCCGAACGTCATGTACCAGAAGGGCGCGGGTGAGTCTTCTATAACTACTCTCGGATTCCCATCGTAATAAGCTGCAAGAGCAAGCGTGAGCGCTATTGAGCTATGTGGATCGTGGTTACCTGCCACATTGCGCACGCGCACGACCTCATGCTTGCTCAGGGCCGTCTCAATAATGTATTTGAGAACCTTGACGGCAGCGCGGAGGACTTTTAAGAATCGAGTGTCCGCGTCCAATCGATTACTGTTCATGGGTGTGGCGTTGGTAGTATCATCCATGTGCAAGAAATCGCCCAACTGAGCGATCAAGCATTCTTTGGAGTTTGGGGCTACTGCTACCATCCTATCAATGGCTGCCATCAATTGCTGCTCTGCAATATTCAGATCGAAGTCAGCCCCTGTCTCATCGCCCCAAGAGTACATTCCGAGGTGAGCATCACCGATGCAATATGCGCTTAAAAGCATGTTATCGGGGTTAACGTGCTTTAGATGGCTTTTTTTAGATTTTCCTTTGATGTTTTCTAAAAATCCCTCAGATATCGTTCTGACGATTTCGTGTATTCTCTCTGAGTCTTCTTTCGATTTGACCCACTGTAGTACGAGGTTTCCGTCTTTGTCGTAGAGGGTGCTCGATCCTTTGAGTATTTGTCCTGGAGGGAGGAGGTGTGTTAGTTGTGTTTCTGGGTCATATCCTTTTCTGGCGGCTGCTACTCGCAATCGTGCCATCGCGTGACCAAGAGCAGATGGGCCATTTACTCCAAGGGCTCTAGCTGCCGCTCGTAGAGATCCGTGTTCTTCTATTGCTTCAAGATATCTACGTTGGACGGGAGTAGCGATATCGAACAGCGTTTTATCAATCATAGAAACACTCCTGTTATCGTGCAAAAGCCGGGTTACTCCCCGGCTTTCGGCTTACACAACTCATCCCAAGCTGCGTTGTGTCCTCGGATTTGATCACGAGTTTCTGTCGTATCTT
>Ga0207952_1000773_pt1 | contig 19417 bp, 20 predicted proteins | sample SubbioR12Aug_8Ca_FD_184831 | JGI IMG/M metagenome (GOLD analysis project Ga0207952, IMG submission 184831) | Serpentinite rock and fluid subsurface biosphere microbial communities from McLaughlin Reserve, California, USA - CR12Aug_8Ca (SPAdes) | ecosystem: Environmental > Terrestrial > Deep...
GGGGTCGAGGCGGCGCTCGATTCAGCCGCCTTCCGCGAAGTGACGACGCGCGATGTCGACCAGTTCAGTCCGTGCGGCGACTGCGCCATCCGCCATTTCTGCGGCTCGCCGTGCCCGGCCGAAGCCTTCGAGATGAACGGCGGTATGGACAAGATCGGTGCCTTTTGCGATTTCTACAAGGAACAGGTCAATTACGCCCTGCGCCTGATCGCCGACGGCAAGGCCGATGACTACTTGTGGGACGGCTGGGACGAGGGCACGGACACCGTTTTCGCAATGAGTTGAGCCAAGCGGGGAGGGCGCTTTAACATGGCGCACTCCCCGTTTTTCTCTGGTGCCGCTGTCGATGACTTCCCCGCTTGAAATCCGTGCTATCGATCTGGCTTCGCCGCAGCAGGCAACAGCCTTCATCGACTTGCTCGATCACTATGCCTGCGATCCGATGGGCGGCGGCGAGGGGCTTGCCGATTACGCCAGGACGCATCTGGTCGAACAACTGAAAATCCTGCCGACCTTCCACGGTGCACTGGCTTTTTTGGGCGAAAAGCCGGTTGGCCTGATCAACTGCTTTACCGGCTTCTCCACCTTCGCCGCCAAACCGCTGCTCAATATTCACGATGTCGTCGTCCATGCCGATGTGCGCGGCCAGGGCATCGGCCAAGCGCTGCTACAATGGGCCGAAATGCAGGCCCGGCAACTCGGCTGCTGCAAGCTGACGCTGGAAATCCTCGCGAACAATATCCCGGCCATGCGGTCGTATGAACGCGCTGGTTTCGAACCCTACGTGCTGGACCCGGCAGCGGGCCAGGCCTTGCTTATGCAGAAATATCTTCAGGAGATTTGAGCCATGCCGGAACCCGTTGCGGTCGCTGAAGTGAATGGCGTGCGCACCTCACTCGTCCAATTAACCCACTTCATCTACGGCCTGCACGCCATTGCCGTTCTGGTTGGCGTCACCTCGGCGGCGACCGTGGCTGGCGGCTTTGTCTTCGGCCTGCCTTCGCTTTGTGCCGTCTTTCTCAATTATCTGAAGCGTGGCGATGTGAAGGGCACCTGGCTGGAAAGCCATTTCCGCTGGCAGATCCGTACCTTCTGGTTCACGCTGCTCTGGCTGGTGGTTTATGGCGCGCTGATCATTACCATCATCGGCATTCCCGTCGCCTGGATACTGATTGCCCTCCTCGGTTTGTGGGTCGGCTATCGCGTCATTCGCGGCTGGGTGGCGTTGTTTGGCGAGCGGCCGCTGAGTATTTAGGACACTGCTTGGTCGGTTTGACCATGCCGGCGCGATCAGCGCCGGATCATGCGCAGCGAGATGCCGTAGGTGTGGCGTAATTGCGCTTCACTGTAACGGTGTTCGCTGCCCACCGGGCAAGCGCTGCGGGCGAGGCAGGTGAATTCGCAGGCCGAGCCCTCCTGTTGGCGGTAGGCGATGCATTTATCCAGCGCAAAACCCCCGTTGGCCAAGGCAGCAGCCGGGCAGGCCGGGATGCAGGGCCGCTCGCTGCAGGTCGGACACGGATGGCTGCGGTGAACCGGCAAAAAAGGCAAAAAATCGGTATCGGCCAAGATCGCGGCGCGGTAGGCGAACCAACTGCCCCATTCGCCGTCGATGCCGACCATGAACGGCGACGGGTGATGCCAGCCGGCGAGGGTGCCGAGTTGTTGCAGGCCGACCGGGGCGTTGCCGGGGTAGACGACGCGGTAATTTTTGTCGGCAAAATATTCGGCAAAAACCTGCGCAACGGTCTGGACAACATAACCGTCAATCGGGTGCTCGCCGGGCATCCGGGCCGCTTGGACGCAGGCCCAGAGCCGTTTGCCGCCGTGGCCGAGCAGGATCAACTGGCGGAAATTTGCCGTATCGCCCAGTGTCGACCGGACTGCATCGGGCAGGCGGTCGAGGTCGAAGACGTGCTGCCGATTCAAGCCCGCCTGATTGAATAGCGCTGCCGGGAAAAGCCGGGGTTCACTCATTTTCCAGCCCCGGCATTTTCTCGCCAACGCGGCGTTGGGCGACCCAGACGAGCAGGGCGTCGATTGCCGCGCTGCCGGCTTGCGACCTGGGATGGTTGATCAGGAAAGTGACGGCATAGCGCCGCCCCTGAGCATCCAGCGCGTAGCCGGCCGCGGTCTTCACGCCATCCAGCGTGCCGGTTTTGATATGGGCGCGACCGGTCGCCTCCGAGCCGTTCAGGCGCTTTTTCATCGTGCCGTCGATACCGACAATCGGCAGACTGGCGATGAATTCCGGCATCACCGGGTTTTTCCAGGCGTCGAGCAGCAGGCGGTTCAGGCTGTCGGCGCTGATCCGTTCGCGCCGCGACAGGCCGGAGCCGTTTTCCAGTTCCAGTTCGGCAAAGCGCAGGTTGCGGCCGTTCAGCCAGTCGCCGATGCGTTGCTTCGCCCGTTCGGCGGTGGCCGGGGCGGTACCCCCCAAGAGGGCTTCCTTTATGTCCCCGGTACGTCCGGGGACGGTATCCCTTGTGGGCGGGGCGTCGTTACCGAGTGTCAGAAAAACCTGCCGGGCCATCACATTGTTGCTGTATTTGTTGATGTCGCGCACGGCGTCGGCCAGCGGCGCGGATTCGTGCTGGGCAATCAACTGGCTGCCGACGACGATATTGCCGCTGCGCACCTGGCCGGCCAACGTGCCGCCGAGTTCCTTCCACAGGGCGCGGATCAGGCCCTGGGTATGGCCGTCAGCCGGCAGCGGCGAGAGATGCAATGTCTTTTCGCCGCACAGCGCGCTGTAAGTGCCGGTGAATTCCAGCCGGTTGTCGCCGTTGTCCGGGATCAGCCGAATGTTGATCAGGTCCTTCCAGTTGCTGCCGCAAGCCCCTTCGCCGCTGCGCAACTGGTTATCGACACGCAGTCCTTCGCTCGGCGTTTCCAGCAGCAGGCGCGGCTTGCCGTTGTCCGGCTGCAGCGTGAAGCGCAGGGCGCGGAAGTTGATCAGCAGGCCGTCCGGGCCGACGTTGTAGGGCCGCATCGGTTTGTCGTCAAAGGCGCCGGGGTCGATGCTCGGGACGTTGAACACCGTACGGTCGAGGACGATGTCGCCGGCAATGTGCTGGATGCCGCGAACGCGCAACTGGCGCAGCAGCGACCACAGATGTTCGATGGCAAAGTGCGGATCGCCGCTGCCCTTGATCGACAAATTGCCGCTTAAATTGCCGTTGACCGCAGCATGCTCGATCCACGCCCCGGTTTTCCAGGTAAAGGCCGGGCCGAGCAGGTCGAGCGCGGCATAGGTGGTGACCAGCTTCATCACCGAGGCCGGGTTCATCGACTGCGCCGCATTATGGGCGACCAGCGGCGTTGCGGCATCGACCGGCTGCACGACGACAGCGACGCTGGCGGCAGGAATCTGCGCCGCCTTCAAGGCCTTCAGGACATTCGGCGGCAGACCGTCGGCGACTGCGGCCAACGAAAACAGGGCACAACCGAGCAACATGGCGATGGGCCGGCGACGGATGTGCTTCATACGGTGAGTGGTGTTGTCACGATGTGCTTCCACGCATCGCAGGCAGGAGAAACCCGGCGGGTTGTCATGGCAAAAAAACGGGGAGCTCGGAAGCTCCCCATTTTACGTGCCGTCGCTTACTTCCGGTAAAGCTCGAAACTGGCGATCAGGGAATCCAGCTGGTGCGAGGTCGTCATCAGTTCCGCCGCGGCCTGTTTCGCCGAGTGGGCCGAAGCGGCATTGCGCTCGATCAGGTCGGTAATCTGCTGCATGCTGTTTGCCACTTCCTCGCTGGCGACGCCTTGCTGCCGGGCGGCGTCGGAAATCTGCCCGGACATGGCCGAAACCTGCGCCGAGGAGTGCATGATGCCTTCCAGGCCGGCGACACTGTCGCGCAGCTTGCCGATGCCGGTTTCCACTTCCTTCGAGGCGAGATTCATGCCATCCACGGCGCGGGCTGTCACCGCCTGAATTTCGCCCACCGTGATGTTGATGTCCGCGGTCGAACTGGTCGTCCGCTCGGCGAGTTTGCGCACTTCGTCGGCAACCACCGCGAAGCCGCGGCCCTGTTCGCCGGCCCGGGCGGCTTCGATCGCTGCATTCAACGCCAGCAGGTTGGTCTGGCTGGCGATGTCGGCAATGACGCGCGTGATGTCGCCGATCTTGATGATCGATTGATTCAACTGGTCGATCGTGCTGTTGGACGATTGCACGGCATCGACAACGCGCGTTGTGGCCGCCATGCTCTGGCTGATGTCGGTATTGCTCCGGCTGACCTGTTCCTGCGAGTCGCGGGCAGCGGCGGCGGTATCCTGGGCATTGCTCGCCACTTCCTGCACCGATTGGCTGAATTCCTCGGTCGCCGCCGCGACGCCTTCGACACTGGCCTGTTGCTGCTCGGATTGCTCGGCCACCCGATTCATTTGCGATTCGAGCAGCTTGCAGCGTGTGTCAATCGCCCGGGATGCCGTACCGATCTCGTCCAGCATGGCTTTCACGGTGCCCTGCATGGTGGCCAGGTTACAGAGCAGCAGACCGGTTTCGTCGCGGCCGCCGATGTCGATATCGTCAGTCAATTTGCCTTCCGAAATGCGCTCGAAGTGACCGATCGCCTTGCGGATCGGGCCGACAATCGCATTGACCAGCAGGCCGCCGCCGATCAGGGCCAGCAATAACGCAAAGACCAGGCTGCCGATCGTGATGTTGCGGATGGTCTTGTAGCGCTCTTCGGCGGCAGCGAAATTAAGTTCTGCCGTATGGGCAAACTCCTGAATCAGGGCCTCGCCGTCACGGCGCATTTCGACATAAAGCGGATTGATCTTGTGCAGTAAAAGCTCATTGGCCGCCAGGAATTTGCCTTCCTTGAGCAAACCGCGCGCGACATTGATGCCTTCCTTCGAGAAGCGCTCACGGGTCTCCCCGAATTTGGCGAGGAGCTGCTGCTCCTTGTCGGTGAGCGGTACTTTCTTGATGTCCTCAAGCAGGGAATTGATCGCTTCGCGATTCTTCAGCGTCGCCTCGATGTGTATGTCCAGCGGGTGGTCATGCAGCGTCGAATTCGGGTTCGATGGATCATGCTGGAGGCCGAGCATTACCTGTGCGCGGTTGTCGGCAAGCAGTACCATCATCCGGCTTGCCGTGTTCGACGGCGTCAGCTTTTCCTTGAACATGCGATCCAGTTGATCGTTGCTTTCGGCAATGCCACGAATGCCGATTACCCCAACCAGCGTCATCAGCGCCAAGATAACCGCCACCGCAGCCCACAACTGGGTCCGGATCGGCAAGGAGCGCTTGGCCGTGTTTGGCAGGTTGCCTTTCTGGCCAACGGAAGCGTAGGTCATCTCGGCCGCAACCCGCTTTTCCGTCACTGCCGGCGTACGCACCGACTGATAGCCGGTAATCCGGCCGTCCTTTTTGAGTGGTACGACAAAAGCCTCAACCCAGTAAAAGTCACCGTTCTTGCAACGGTTCTTGACCATGCCGCGCCACGGCAGGCCAGCCTTGACGGTCGCCCATAAATCGCGGAAAGCCGCTTCCGGCATATCCGGGTGGCGTACCAGGTTGTGGCTGCTGCCGATCAACTCTTCGCGGCTGAAGCCGCTGATGTCGACAAAGGCGTCATTGGCATAGGTAATCGTTCCTTTCAGGTCGGTACGCGAAACCAGGTAGGTATTTGGCGGAAAGGGGACTTCTCGTTGGGTGACAGGCTGGTTGTTTTTCATGTAAGTAGCTTTTTAAATTCGATACTTGCTGGGGGTAACGCGACCAAATCCCGAAAGCTGATTTCGCGAATTTTTGGATTCTAAGGGTAATAACCCCCAAATGTTGAGAGGTAATTTTCAGATTTCCAGATGTCATCGGCGCCCTTTTGCTTTGGCGAAAGGCAATGCAATTAAATGTCATTTCCAGCGATTTGGAGCGGGTTGCCCGTTGTCATACTGGGCGCTGGCGCGATGACGATGCTGAAACAAGCAAGGCGAGGGGCCGTCCGGGCGCTGAATATGCAGGAAAAACCACAGGCTTCCACGGTCAACGGTGAAATTTACCGTTTTTTCATTATCGCTATGAAGTGTCCACGGCGGTTGGAAATGACAAGCGCCAAAACAAACCGGAGCACATTGAATGAGGAAACAAAGGCTGATCCCCGGTAGCGGCAATCGCTCAGGCGGCATCCACTTTACCGTGGCTAATACGCGGCCGGGCGGCGCTGCAATTTTTACAGCCCGATCGCCCGTGCGGTGGACAAGAGCTCCCGGGCTATTCACGGGTTTCTGTCGGGGGCATCCTTGGCGCCGAATAGAGCCTGACGCCATCGCTCCCGATTGCCCGGGCTTCGAAGTCACCCTCGGCGACCGGGAATGCTCTCCGTCTCAAGGGGGCCGGCGAAAAAATAGTGATTTATTGCGCCCGTTTTCACTGCCTTGCCGATGAGCAGTTCGATCTTCAAGGCCGATTCGCCGGCCTGTTTCGCCAGGCATGATGACATGGCGCACCATGCCTTTCTCGGCGGGCGGGAAGGCTTGCATAATGTCAGCTGCGAAGGCGTTAGAGAGTGCAAGAAAAGCGGCGAAGGCGTAGCCAGACCGCGTATCAGGTTCAAATGGTACCGTTTGATTTTTCCTTTGTATCGGCTCGATGCTATTGCCTTGGCGTATCAAACGAGTTAGCGGACTTTTCTCCAGCTTTTATCTGGATTGTAGACCGCCGCCCTGAGCGCGACATGCTCACTGGATTTCCCTAAATTTTTCTCGTAGACCACGCCGTCGTGGCTGACCATGAAAGTCATGATGCCGGAAACCCCGTACCTGGCGGGATATGCCACCGCTGCAAAGCCACCGATCATCTTGTTTCCGGCAAGATAGCTGTAAGCGCCACCCTGGGCATCCTTGCCCTGGGCCGACAGCATCCGGAAGCGGTAACCGTAATATGCGCCCGGCTTTCCAGCTTTGACCAACTTGCCATATCCCTGGCGTGCGGCAGCGGCAATCTGCGGGCCGAGCGGACTCTCGGGCTGATTACCCTGGACCGGCCAAAAAAGCCCATCCTTCTTGCCGTCGTTCGACAGGAAGCGCTGCGCGTAGTCATTGAAGCCGTTGCCGTCGAGATCGTTCATCGCATAATCACGCTGCGCCTCGACCACCGCCAGCAGGGTCTGGATTGTATTCAGCTCATTTCGCCCGATGCGGCGGTTGATGATTTCCTCGCGTCCGGCTACGGCATCAAAATGCCATACCGCTCCTTGGCGGACGATTGGCGAAGGAAATGGCCAGCCCTCTTCACCGACCACCAGCACGGCACGGCCTTCGGTCGATAGCGTCACGCTATTCCGGATATCGTAGGCAGCGAGAAATCTGGCCTGATCGTTGCGATCGGCGACTTCATCGCCACTCGACAACCAAGTATCGGCTTTCGGACCAAGGACGGTTAGCAGCATGTTTCGATCTTGCGCCCGGAGGGCATCGGCCAGCGCATTGGCTGCCTCCCCTGGCGAGGCAAAAGTTTTTTGCGCCACCCCCTGGAGCAGCAGCTTCTCGTTGGCCGCATATATAAATGGCGAGGTTGCCAGCATCAGGATCAAGGCAAGCGACTGCAATTTGAGTTTGAGTGTCATCGTAATTTTCACCATATCGATTTCGGATGTTTGAGTATTAGCGGCGCCCTATGCCGCCACCGCCGCGATGCCCGCCGCCACCGCCGCCAAAATTTCCGCCACCGCTAAAATTCCCTCCGCCCCCGACACTGCCCCTATCTGCGCGGCGACTTGCGCCACCACGTTGACTGGCTTCTCGCGTCGAGGCGCCGTTCTCCACACCGGAAAAGCTGGTGCTGTTCGCGTAGTCGCTGGCCCGATTGCCGGCCTGGACGCTTGAAGCACTTTCCGGGCGGCTGTTGATAGTGGTCGCCGCACTACTTCCCTTATAGCTGTCTTTCGCAGCCGACGCCGAGGCTTGGTTGGCACTTTGGGCCCGACCATTAAGCTCATTGGCACCGGTTGTAGCGCCCGAAGCTGAGTAACCGCGATAAGCACTTCGTGCCTGAGTTGTCTGGGCCGTGGTGTCCCGACGGTACTGCTGCGCGACAGTTTGGTCTGAATAGGCAACACCGCGCCGATGTTCGGCGTTGTGCGTCCAGTTCGTATTGGAAACCGAGGTGTTGGAAATCGTCGTCTTGTTGTAAGAGTTGTAGTTATTGACGTTCACATTGATGTTGCTGTGGCCATAGCCCCAGTTGCAGTTTCCCCAGATGGCAGCGCCCACGACCACGCCGGTTGCGAAGGCGACGCCCGGCGGATAGACGTAGGCTGGCGGGTACATGTAATACGGGGGATAGGAATACCACCAGGTGCCATAGACGACACTCGGGTTGTAGGTCGGGACATAGACCACTTCCGTCTTTGCCGGCTGTACCACGTAAATGACCTGGGTCCCCTGGGTTTCAGTTTTCACCACCTGCTGCTCGGAAGATTTCAGATTGCCGGCCGCATAGGCCTTGGCGCGCAGGCTTTGCACGGTATTCATGACGTCCTGCTGCTGCGCAAGGAAGGCGTCGCCCAACTTCTGCGTCCAGTCCAGTTTATCGTTCATTTGCTGCAAAACCTGCGGCACCGCCGTCATCGATTTGACGGCGGGGTCCCAGCTTTGCTTGGCCATCGCCTCTTCAAGCGCCTTGCCGGTAATTTTGGGATTCGCCTTGACCCATCGTGCCGCCTGGACCACTTCCAGCGGATAAGTCGATGCCATCAAAATCTGTGCAAGCAAGGGGTCTGGATAGAGCGCAATGGGTGCAAGCAACTGATCGAGACTCTGTTGTGAGAGGGTCTTCGCGGCTGGACTTGACGCAGATCCGCTGGCGCCAGGGTCTTGAGTCTGCTGCGCGGCAGCGGGTGACATCACGAGGAGCATCAGACTAGTGACGAGCAGACTCGGTATGGGGCGCAGAGACAGCATTCGTGGGGAAATTTTCATCGGGATCATTTGCATGCGTGGTTGTTGGCTGTCTTGACGCACTTGGTCCCGTTCGGACTCTGATAGACGCCTTTACCGTTTTTAGTCTTGGCCTCGCCGCCGCGTGTGCCTTGCGTGGTCGTCACACCGGCGTCGTTCTGAGTTGACTTGTAGGCGGTTCCCGTCTTTGCGTTGTAACCGACGGCCTTTCCATTTGCCGCGCAGACGGTCTTTCCGGATGAATTTGTCACACAATCTGCAGAAAACGCGCTGGAAGCGAAGCAAGCAATAATTAACGCCAATGCAATTTTCATTGTCATCTCCAGAGTTTTTGCGGTGTTCCGAGATAACGCATACGCGCTGTGCATCGTCCGGAATGACCGAGCAATTAAACAAAAATATGGCCGTTGAACTGGCCGGTGCAACTTCGATCTACATTACCGGTAGGCAACCCGGTAGCCGGAGATCTCAGAGCATGGGGGGCGATACGGCTAGTTGCCGTGATCTTGAATTTCCTGGTCGGATGCCTTAAAAGCGGAAGCCCAGGCCAAGGTAGGCGCCTTGCATTTCCATGTCGAAGAGGAAGCCGTCATCGTCATAGTCGACGCCGAGATAGCGATAGCCAAGCTTGCCTGCGATCGTTTTCGAGAAGTCGTAGATGACACCTGCGCTTGCCTGCACCGTAAACTTTGAGCCGACGTCGAAGCCACCGACATCGACATAGCCCTCAAGGGTCCATCGATCGGCGATCGGGTGCTGAACCCGCAGACCGATGTAGGGATCGATCCATGACTCGCTGCCACTGCGCGAGACTGCTCGGGCACCACCGCCTGCCGGCCCGAACAGGCTGGCACCGATATCGGCATCGACCTCGAGCCGCATGTAGCGCAAGCCAGCGATGGCATCGATCAATGTCGGTCCCGTCGAGACGCGGTAGGCCGCGGCAGCGGCGAGCATGGTCTGCTCGATCTCGGCGTCGGCGCTGGCCGTCAAGCTGGCGCCGATCGGGCCGGCACCGGTCCGCTGCGCAGTCGCCGAATCGGACAGCTTCATGTACTGCGCATCGAAGAGCAGGCCCCAGCGCCCATTGCGCGCCTCGAAGGCGCCCATCAGGGCGAAGTCGAGGACATCCAGCACATCGGAGAAACCCACGTCGAGGCTCGTCTTGGGGAGGCTGCCCGACTGGACGTCGCCTTTCATGCCGGCCATCCAGACGTATGGCGTTATTTCGAACTGCCAGCCGGCGGGCGGGGCGGTGGCGGACTGTGCTGCGGCGAGTCCGGGCAGACCGATCGCCAGCGCGGCACCCAGGCAGAGATTGCGCACCAGATTGCCCGGCGTGCAACGTTGGCGATCACTGTCGCCTGGTCCGTGCCGCGTCATGCTATTTGACTGATTCATGATTGTCCTCATTTGGTTCGATGGTAAGGGTCAGGATTGAAGGCAAGCCGTGCTCTGCTCGCCGATAGGTGAGCGCGTTAGCCATCAGGTTTCGAAATGGCCGCGCTGATAGCGTCGAGCAGCACCTGTTCGTCAATCGGCTTGAGCAAATAAGCGGCGGCGCCGCCGGCCAGCGCGCGGGCGCGGGATTCGGGCGTATCGTGGCCGGTGATCACAACCATTGCCACGCTGTTGTCGAGGCGGGCCAGCTGAAGCTGAACCTCGAAGCCGCTCATCTTGGGCATATGAAGATCGAGCACGACACAGTCGATACGTCGGCTTTGTACTCCGGCGAGAAAGTCGGCGCCGGACGCAAAGGTCTCGACCTCCATGCCGGCCGAGCGCAGTAGCCGCTCGAGCGCTTTGCGCACGGAGTCTTCATCATCGACGATAGCAATCTGCGGCCGTGTGGGTTTCATGGCGCAAACTTAACAGGTGCGTAACGCGGGGGTAATTGGCCTTTAGGCTAACCGCCGGAGGCGGGCCGCTGATCGGCCCGATGCTTCACTTTTCGGCGGTCAGCGAAATCCCTGCTCTTGCGGTCAAGAGAACTAGTTCGGCGAGCGAATGCACCTGCATTTTTTCGATGACGCGCGCCCGGTGCACCTTGATCGTTTTCTCCACCGTGCCGAGTTCGGCTGCGGTCTGCTTGTTCAGCTTGCCGGCAACGACATGGCCAAGAACCTCGAATTCACGCGGCGTCAGGGTAGCCAGCCGCTGGTGGATTGCGGCCAGTTCGGCGCGCGCCGAGCGCTCGAGGCTGTCCCGGGCAAAGGCACTCCGAACGGTGCTGATCAAGGCCTCGTCGTCGACCGGTTTGGTCAGAAATTCGACGGCGCCGCCCTTCATCGCCTGCACGGCGTCGGGGACATCGGCATGACCGGTAAGAAAGATGATGGGCGGTGATTCTCCCCTGGCGAGGAGCGCTTTTTGCAAACCGAGACCGCTTAGCCCCGGCATCGAGAGATCGAGAACCAGACAGCCGGGTGCATCCGGATCGTAGCTTTCGAGGAATTCCTGCGCCGAAGCGAACGTCGAGACCGCCAAGCCGACTGCCTGCAGCAAACGGGCGATCGCCTTGCGCACTGAAAGCTCGTCGTCGATGACAAATACGGTGGAAGCTTTGCTGTTCAATTTGTCTCTCCCGAATGGGCGGGTACTGTAAAGCGGAAACAGGCACCGCGCCCTGCACTGTCGGTAGCCCACATGCGGCCGCCATGGGCCTCGATAATTCTGCGGCAAACCGCCAGGCCAAGGCCAAGGCCTTCCGCCTTCGTTGTGATAAATGGTTCGAAGACCTGTTCCAGATCTTCCGACGCAATGCCGTGGCCCTGGTCGGCGACCGAAATCTGAACCAACCCGTCGGCATCGAGTTCGGTGGTGACGATGAGTTCGCGGTCGACCACCGCCTCGCCGGACATCGCTTCGCAACCATTCACCAGCAGGTTGAGCAGCACCTGCTGCAACTGGACCCGATCACCGCTGACCTTCGGTAAATCGGACGCCAGTGCCGTGGAAACGCTGACCTCGGCGTTCAACATGTCGCTGCGCATCAGCTTGAGCACTGAGCGCACGGCTTCATTCAGGTCAAGGGGCTCTTGCCGCATTTCACCCTTCTTGAGCAGCAAGCGTAGCCCCTGAATGATGCCGCCGGCCCGCCGGTCATCTTCAACGATGTCGCGCAGGATATCGCTCACCTCACCGAGATTCGACTTGCCGTGGGCGAGAAAGCGCAGCGCCGCCTGGGCATTGCTGAGAATCGCCGCCAGGGGTTGATTAAGTTCGTGGGCGAGGGAACCCGACAATTCGCTGAGCATCGTCACCCGCGACAGGTGAGCCAGTTCGTTGCGTTGGCGTTCGATTTCCAGCTCTTTATTTTTTCGGGCGGTGATGTCGGTGCTGACCCCGAGCACCTGGTTCGCCGTGCCGTCCCGCTCCTTGATCGGACGCTTGATGGTTTGCAGCCAGTGGCGCTTCCCGGTGGCGTCGGTAATCCTTTCCTCGGCAATGAATTGCTCCAGCTGGCTGGCCAGAACGGCGCGGTCGGCTCGTCGAAAAGCCTCCACCTCTTCGGCATTGCCGTTGAAATCGGCATCCGTCTTGCCGATCAGTTCGCGCGGCGTTGCCCCATAAAGAGCGGCGACGGTTTGATTTGCGAGCGTGAACCGACCGGCAATGTCCTTGACGAAAATCAGGCAGGGGTTGCTGTCGATGACCTCCTTCAGGAAGGTCTTTTCCCGCCACAGTTGTTCCTCGCGTTGTTTGCGTTCGCTGATGTCGAGTAGCGTGGTCAACCGCATTTTTCCGTCAAAACCGGGTATCTCGCTGAGGCCGACCTGTAGCGGAAACTCGCTGCCATCCTTGCGTCGTCCGGTAATTTCGCGCTCCACCGGTCGGTCTCCCGAGGTGCCGACAGGGTCGGCACTGGCCGATTGGCGATATCCGGGAAGCAGTGCCTCGATCGAGCGGCCGGTGAGTTCCGGCGACGAGTAGCCAAAATACGCCTCGGTCCGTGGGTTGGCGTAGGTGATCGAGCCTTCCGCATTGGCGATGATCATGCCATAGGGTGATGCCTCGACAACGCGTTGAAAGCGCTCTTCCGCCCACTTTGCTTCAGTGATATCAAAGGCGATGCCGCGGCTGAGCGCCCCGGCCCCGGCATCGATTTTGCCTCGTGCCGCAATCCAGCGTATCTGGCCATCCGGGAGCACGATGCGGTATTCCCGTTCGTAGCTGTCGCCATCACGGCGTGAACGCGCTATCGCTTCCTGCAAGTCATCGCGGTCCTTGGGGTGTACTTTATTCAGGAAGCTTGAAAAGTTAACCCGCTCACCGCGCGCAAAGCCGAACAGCGCAAATCCCTGCTCTGTAATCCAGATCTCGTCACGGTCGGTATTCCATTCCCATACGGCAAGCTGCGCCCCTTCGGTCGCCAGTTTCAGGCGCTGTTCGCTCAAACGAAGTTCTCCGCCGGTGGCTTGCAGTTTCGCGGCCAGCCACGCCGAGCGAACCATGTCCCGACTCATTTCATAGGACATCACTGCGACCAGGGGGAAAAAAAACCAACTCACGATGGGCGGCCATTGCAGGGCTCCCTGGACAACCAAGGCAATCATTAGTGCCGGGGTAACTATGACGAACACGATGCAGCCGCCAAAGACGAGAGCTCGTTCCCGTTCGCCGCGTCGCCACAGCGAGATCGTCGCATCGACAATGAAAATCAGCAGCAAAAGCAGGCTTAGTTGACCAACGAGCATCAACGGATTGGGAATGCCTACTGCGATCGAGACGGAATCTCCAAGGAACGGAAGCTGCTGCAGGCGAGTGATTTCAAAATAGTTGAGGTTCTCTCCGACCAGGAAATTGAGCAGCAGCGAGATCGCCCGCAAAGTACAGGCAGTCAAGGCGAGCCACCACCTTCCGACGCGCAAATGAAACAGCACGAAACCAACGACGGCCAGAATGAACATGAAAACCGGCACGTGCAACCAGCGTAACGCCGCGCCGTACTCAGCAGGCGTCTCAGCATGCATCATCGACACTTCGAAGAAGGCGATGGCGGCCAGGGCTGCCGATGCCCCCAGTGACAACAGCAGATTGGCCGAAGTCTGACGGACCTTGAGCGAGACGATCAGATGCACCGCCGCCAGCGTGAGACACGCTGTGACAAGTATCGCAAAGATGATTGGCGTCCAACTCAGGACCATCGGTTACTCATTGCATTTTTGTTTCCAATAGGGGATGGGTCGGCGCAGATTTGGCCATGACGCAATTGGCAAGCTGCTGATCTGTCCATGCCATCGCCTTGTTAGACCAAAGCCCAATAGCCGAAGACGCTTCGCAGAACTACGATCGAACCCATACACCTTGGTTTTTTTAAATCTTATATTGGGAGTACTTAGATGCGTATTCTGCCATCTTTAATGGGTATGACGCTGGCCTCTTTTTTGCTGGCCGGCGCTGCGATCGCCGACGATAAGTCGAAGATGGATGCGAATTCCGGCTTTCTTGGCAACGCCTATTCGAACCTTCAGGAGATCAAATCTCCTTCCGGTCTGACGGCCAAGCGCTGGATTGCTCCGGGCATCACAATGGGCAAATACGATGCGCTGTTGCTGGAAAAGACGGTCTTCTACCCCACACCGAAGGGTACCGATCAGGTGAGCCTGGCGACACTCAACCAGATCAGTGCCTACCTGGACGAAGCGCTGCGCCGGGAACTGACGGGCGTCGTAAAGCTGGTCTCCGAGCCCGGTCCGAAGACACTACGATTTCGACCGGCGATTACTGCCGCTGCGGCCAAGGACATGGGCTTGAAGGCCTACCAGTTCATCCCGGTCGCATTCATTCTGACCCGGGGCCAGTCGGCCAAAAAAGCTGCTCTGGCCCTTGAGTATGAGGTGCTCGACACGGAAACCGGTGCAGTGGTTGCGGCCGGCATGCGCGAAGGCGAAGGCAAGGAACTCAAGAGCATGACCGACACGCTGACCCTCGATCAGGTCAAGCCGGTCATCGACATCTGGGCCAAGGATGCGCGAGCCTTCATGGAAGCGGCCAGGGCTGGCAAATGATCAGTGCCATGCACGGCGAGTGCACCAGGCTTCGAACCAATCCCGATCATTCTATTAGGAGTATTGCGTCATGACAAAGCAATTTTCAGTGGGGGGCGTTTTTCTTTCACTCATTATCGCGGTAGCTGCTCTCGTCGCTCCGCGTTTGGCTTCGGCCGAGGAGATGTCGCTGCTGGAACAGGATTCGCGGGCGGCACTGACTTCCTTGTACAGCGGGTCGCCCGCCGCGAAGGCGTTGGGTGATCAGGCCAAGGCGATTCTTGTTTTCCCGAATGTCACCAAGGCGGGCTTCATCGTCGGTGGGCAAGGTGGCGATGGCGTGCTTCTCGTCAAAGATAAGCTTGCCGGCCACTACAACACGGCCGCAGTTTCGGTCGGGATGCAAGCCGGCATGCAGTCCTTCGGCTACACGTTGTTCTTCATGAGCGACAAGGTTCTGGCCGATTTCCGGAAGAGCAAGAATTTCCAGGTTGGCGTCGGTCCTTCCGTTGTGGTCATTGATGCCGGCATGGGGAAGGATCTCACCAACCTCACCGGTAAAGCCGACGTCTATGCGATGATTTTCGATCAGAAAGGACTGATGGCTGGCGTCGGCATCCAGGGGTCGAAAATCACCAAGCTCAAGAACTAAATGCTTTCTCCACTCCCGAATTTCTGCAATTCGTCAAAGGCGCTCAAAGCATGATCCCAAAAAATATCCGCAAACGAGGCGCGCTGTTCGCCACTGGTTGCGTCGCCTTGTTTGCAGCCTTGCCTGGTGTTGCGTTCTCGCAGGTCGCTTTCTTCGATCCGCAAGAAGGCCTCAATATTGTTGCCCTGGGGGTGGGCAGCGCACCGGATTTCATGGGGTCCGCCGATAACGAGGCAGCACTCGGGCCGATGGCTCGTTATTACTTTTCAGACAAGCGCTACATCCAGCTGCTTGGGCCGCAACTCTCCCTGAACTTGTTGAATGACGATGTCTGGCAATTCGGTCCGCAATTGCTTTGGCGGTTCGAGCGCGGCAGTGATGTAGATGACTCTGTCGTCAAGCGCATGCGGCAGATCGACAGTGCAGTGGAAGCCGGTGTGTTTGTGGCGGCTACCTGGAAAGTCGGCGCTGATCCCCGCGAGCGCCTCAATATCCGTGGCGACATCCAGACTGGAGAGAACGGCTATGAAGGGACGCTAACTGCAAATTACTTCCTGCCGGTAGCGAAAACCGTTGTCCTGAACTTGGGTGGCGGGATGGGCTTCACCAACGACAAGTGGGCGCGCACCTATTACGGGGTGGAGGGCACCGATGTGGCTTTGTTCCCGAGCCTTGGCGGGCGTGAATACAAGCCGGATGGCGGCGTCAATGACTATCGCGTCAATGTCAGCGCCCTTGTACACCTGAGCCCCAACTGGCACCTTGGGGTTGGGGCGCGTTACCAGAAACTTCAGGGTGACGCCGCCGACAGTCCGATCGTTGACGAGCGTGGTAGTCAGGATCAGTTGATCTATGGCGCGGCCATTGGCTATGTCTGGCAGTAACACTCTATTCATACCTGAAAGAACACAACATGCGTAATTCACTTATCGCCGGGTCGTTGGCTCTCTGTTTTGTCTCGCTGCCGGTCTTTGCCCAGCAAAAGCCCGTTGGGGTTGCCGCAACTGTCAGTGAGCCGGGCAAGGTCGCCATGATGGAGGCGGTTCAGGCCTCTGCCAAGGTAACTGCCATCAACAAGGAGACGCGTACGGTAACCCTGAAGGGGCCCGAGGGGCGCCTCTTCGATGTGATTGCCGGCGACGAGGTGAGAAATTTCGCCCAGATCGCCGTCGGTGACGAAGTGGTCGTCGAATACATCAAGGCGATCAGCCTGCGTGTGCAAAAAAATACCGGTTTTCGCGAGCGTTCGGAACAGGTCGACGCGGCTCGCGCCGTGCCGGGTGCCAAGCCGGGGGCTGCCGTTGGCCGCGAAGTCCGGGTGGTTGCCGACGTAATCGCCGTTGATCCGAAGAAAAGCACGATCACCCTGCGAGGACCCAAGGGCAATGTCGTCGAACTCGACGTGCAGAACCCGGATCACTTCAAGGTCGTGAAGGTCGGTGAACAGGTCGAGGCCGACTACGTCGAATCGGTGGCGGTCGCCGTGCAGCCGGCTGCCAGGACGAATGCGAAGAAATAAGCGAGTGGCCCAAGGGCAGTCGAAAACGGGAGACCATGACATGAACGGAATCAGAAAGAGGCATTTGCTGCTTGTTTTACTGTCGACCGCACTTGTCGTGGTCAGTCAGGCGCAGGCGGCGCCCATCGCCTATCCGGCCAAGGGCCAGAGTCCGCAGCAGCAGAAGAAGGATGATGGCGAGTGCTACGGCTGGGCGAAGAGCACCACCGGCATCGACCCGGCCGCCCTTGCCGCCGCGCCTCCACCACCGCAGCAGCCGGCCGTGGGTGGCGGTGAGCGCGCGGCGGGGGCGCTGCGTGGCGCAGTGATCGGCGGCATTGTCGGGGGCAGCGATGGCGCCGCGAAGGGCGCCGGCGTCGGGGTCGTGGTCGGTGGTTCGCAGGCACGCCAGAACCAGCGCTCCAAACAGAATCAGGAGCAGTCCCGCAAGCAGGGCCAAATCGACACCTTCTATCGCGCCCATTCGGCGTGCATGGAAGGCCGGGGCTACTCGGTCAAGTGAAAGAGCAATCATGAAACTTATCAGGCATCTCTCCTTCGTCGCGCTCTCATTACTGGCGACCGCGGTCCTGGCCAGCGACTTTGATGGCTCGAAGGCGCTTATCTGTGCTCCGGTCATCGCAATGGACTGTGTTCGTGGCGACGAATGTCTCAGCAGCTTGCCGGAGGATATCGACGCACCAGCCTTCATGCGCTTCGACTTTGCGAAAAATCTGGTGATCGGGCCCAAGGTCTCCTCGGCGATCCTGCTCCAGGAAAAGACGGCAGATCGCTTGCTTCTGCAGGGCAGGGAGGCCGGTTACGGCTGGACGATCGTGATCGATTCAAAGTACGGCGAGATGACCGTGACCCTGGCGACCGTTGGCGGCGCAATCGTCATGTACGGCTCCTGCACACCGATTTGAGCTTGCCTTCGGAACTGCTCGGCGCTACCGGTGCCATGACTTGAGAACCGAGGTTTTTGGCTAAATCGAAGGAGCAAAAGGATGAAAACAGTATGGCGCCGAAGTTCGCAAGCGGTAGCCATTGGTTGTGCATCCCTCGGAGTTGCCCACGGTTCGACGACAAGTGTGTTTGGAACAGGAAGTTCAGCAGCGATGGTCATGAAATCAGAAGGTGTTGCAGAAAAAATTGATCTGGTGCCGGGCGAGTATCAGGGGGGTTTCATGAAACGCTGGCTGCGCGAACCGCTACTGCATTTCCTGGTCGCCGGCGGCCTGTTGTTCGGAGTTTATGGCTGGCTCAACGGCGACCGCGATATGAGCGCCCCTCGTGTTGTGCGCATCACGCCGGCGGAAATGAACTGGCTCAAGGAAAGCTGGACGCGGCAATGGCAACGCCCGCCAAACGAACAGGAGTTTCGTGGCCTGGTGGACGGTTATCTGAAGGAGGTGCTGCTGGCCCGCGAGGCAAAGGAAATGGGGCTGGACGAAGATGACACCATCGTTCGCCGGCGCCTGGCCCAGAAGATGGAATTTCTGGTGCAGGACACCTTGCAGCAGACCGAACCCGGCGAGGAAGAGTTGCGCGCTTTTTACGACAAGGCGCGCGAGCGCTTCCAGGCACCGGCACGGGTTTCATTCACCCACATTTATTTCAACCGCGAACGGCGCGGCGAGCGCGCAGCCGTCGATGCGCGCAGCGCCCTGTTGCAGTTGTCCAAACCGGGGGCTGGGCCAAACCCTGCGGAACTCGGCGACCGTTTTCTCGGCCAGTACGATTTCGCTGCGGTCGATGAGCAGGCAGTGGCCAGCGCCCTCGGCCCTGCCTTCGCCAGTCAGGTTTTTGCCGCCACGCCCGGCAATTGGCAAGGGCTGATCGAATCGGGCTTCGGCCTGCATCTGGTCCGGGTGACGGAACAGCAGATCGCGCAGCCGCAGGACTTTGCCGCCGTGCGGGAAGGCGTGTTGACCCTGTGGCGACAGCAACGCGCCCAGCAAGGACTCGACGCCTATTTTGCCGTCCTGCACAAGAAATACGATGTGCAGGTGGATGCGTCCATCTCGGCGCTGGTCGGCCCGCTGGCGGCGCTGTCGGAGTCGGCAAAATGATTGTCTGCCGGCGGCTGATCGCGCTGCTGGGTGCTCTGCTCGTGCCGCTGGCCGGCTTCGCCCATGAATTCCGGCCGGCTTACCTGGAGCTGCGCGAACTGCAGCCCGGCGAGTTTTCCGTGCTGTGGAAAACGCCGATGCGCGGCGACATGCGTCTGGCGCTGGTGCCGGTGTTCTCAGCCGGTGTCAGCACGATTTCGCCCGTCGCGAGCCGTGCGAGCGGCGGCGCGGCGATTCAGACGTGGAAGATCAGCAGCCGCGAACCGTTGCGCGGTCAGGCGCTGGGCATCCAGGG
>Ga0207952_1000774_pt1 | contig 19401 bp, 20 predicted proteins | sample SubbioR12Aug_8Ca_FD_184831 | JGI IMG/M metagenome (GOLD analysis project Ga0207952, IMG submission 184831) | Serpentinite rock and fluid subsurface biosphere microbial communities from McLaughlin Reserve, California, USA - CR12Aug_8Ca (SPAdes) | ecosystem: Environmental > Terrestrial > Deep...
CGTCGCGTTCAGACGGGGTCGTTGTTGGGACTGTCCACGGCTCAGGAGCCGCGGCGGCTGCACCCGCGCCATTGCGCAACCCGCGGGCGTGCCGCGGGCGGTCGTGCCGGAAATGGAAAAGGCCGGCACGTTCCACGCGCCAGCCTGACACAATCCATAGCATATTCCTGCTGAACCTGCACATCACATTAGCGTGAGCGGATGCTGGCAGTGCTAGCATCTAGTCAGATCCTCGCCCCGGCGACGTGACGATAGACCAGATCGCCGGGATCCTGCTGCGCTGCCGCGGGATCCAGCACCGCTCCCAGCCGTTCGGCCACGGCGATGGAACGGGCATTTCCTGGACCGATGTAGCTGACGAGGGTGGGCAGAGCCAAGGTCCCGAAAGCCCAGTCGCGCAACGCGCCGGCCGCCTCGGTCGCGTAGCCGTAGCCTTCGTGGCCCTCATAGAGTTGCCACCCCAGCTCTTTCTCCGGAAAGAGCGGCCCGTGGTTGATTTCCACCAATCCAACGGATTCACCCGTTGCGCCGAGATCGATCATCAAGGCGCCATGGCCGACGAACTGCCACAGAGCGACACCATGGCAGAACATGCCCCAGGCGGCGCGCGTGTCGAAGGGGCCGCCCATGCCCGCGGCGCGCGGCGACGCCATCAATCGCGCATACGCCGGAAAATCGTCCATGACCGTGGCGCGAAGCGTCAGGCGCGCGGTCGCGAGCGTGGGAATGCGATGCTCGACCACCCTAGGCACGCGGCCGCTTGTCGATCACCCGCCGCGCCTTGCCCATCGAGCGCTCGATCGTGCCAGGTGCGGCGACGTCGATCGTGGCCGAGAGGCCGCACATGCCTTTTAGCCGCCGCGCCAGCTCCGCCGACGAACGGCCCGCCGCCCCGCGTTCCAGCACGACCCGCGCCTCGACCCGCACCAGGAGATCGTCGAGCGCGCCGGTGCGCGAGAGCTCGATCACATAGTGGCCACTCAAGGCGGGGTCGCGCAGGATCTGCTCCTCGACCTGGCTCGGGAACAGGTTGACGCCGCGCACGATCAGCATGTCGTCGCTGCGGCCGGTGATCTTGGCCATGCGCCGCATCACGCTGGCCGATCCCGGCATCAGCCGCGTGAGATCGCGTGTGCGGTAGCGGATGACCGGCATCGCCTCCTTTGTGAGCGTCGTGAACACCAGTTCGCCCGGCTCGCCGTCGGGCACCGGGGTCCCTGAGTCCGGATCGACGATCTCGGGATAGAAGTGATCCTCCCAGATCGTGGGCCCGTCCTTGGCCTCCGCGAATTCGCAGGCGACGCCGGGACCCATCACTTCACTGAGACCATAGAGATCGACGGCATTGACGCCCAGCCGCCGCTCGATCTCGGCCCGCATGCCCTCGGTCCAGGGCTCGGCGCCGAACAAGCCGACGCGCATCGCCGTCGCGCGCGGATCGATGCCCTGGCGCTCGAACTCGTCGGCAATCGCCAGCATGTAGGACGGCGTCATCAGCACGACGCGGGCGCCGAACTCGCAGATGAGCTGGACCTGGCGCTCGCCGAAGCCGCCCGACATCGGCACCACCGTGCAGCCCAGCCGCTCGGCGCCATAGTGGACGCCGAGCCCGCCGGTGAACAGGCCGTAGCCGAAGGCGTTGTGGATGATGTCGCCCGGCCGCGCGCCGCCGGCATGGAGCGAGCGCGCCATCAGGTCGGACCAGGTGTCGATGTCGCGCGCCGAGTAACCCACCACCGTCGGCCGGCCCGTCGTGCCGCTCGAGGCATGCAGGCGCACGCACTGCTCGCGCGGGATCGCCAGCATGCCGAAGGGATAGGCGTCGCGCAGGTCGGCCTTCGAGGTGAAGGGAAAGCGCGCGAGATCGTCGAGACTCCGAAGGTCGTCGGGATGCACCCCCGCGGCCTCGCACTTGGCGCGATACGGCGCCTGGCCGTCGTAGGCCCGGCGCAGAGTCTCACGCAGCCGCCGGACCTGCAGCGCCCTCAACTCGTCGAGCGAGACATTCACTTCGGGGAAAAGCATTGCCGTCATTGTTTGAATCCAAAGCGTCGATAGGCGTAGCCGAGACCGATGAGCGCCGCGCCGAGGCCGAGGAACGAGAACACGCGCAGCAATCCCTGGAGGCCGGCCATGTCGATCAGGAATACCTTGGCCACCACGATGCAGACCAGAACCATGCCGGCGTGACGGAGCGCCGCCGTCTGGCGCAGGAAACCCAGCGCCAGCAGGGCAACGCCAAACAGCAGCCACACGATCGAATAGGTGTAGAGTTCCAGCCCCTCGGCCGCAAAGCCGTCGCGCTCGAAGCCAGGATCGAACAGGTGCCGGACTTCAAGCGAGACATAGACGAAGGCCAGGATCGAAGCCGCCACCTCGATCATCAGGTCGAGGTCCCTGTGCCTGTTGACCTCGACATCGATCCAGCGCCGCGCCAACGCGGTCATCGCCGCCGGCACCGCGTAGGCCAGGAACAGGCCATTGAAGAGCGGCAACCGGCCGAGGTGGGCATGCTCGGCAATCGGATTGGCGATCACCACCTGCACAATCAGCACCGTCGCAATGGCCAGCCCGCCGCTCAGCCGCCACGCCCAGAGCGCCACCAGGTCGTGCCGGCGCCGCGCCATCCAGAGCGCCGCCAGCGCGAAGCCCCCCCAGATCGCGACGTAGAACGAGCGCTCGGTGAAGCCGGCGTCGGGCGTCGCCATCGAGCCCGGCTGGAAGAGGCTGCGCACTTCCAGGGTCGCCAGCACGAAGGCGAGCAGAGCGATCGTGGCCTCGACCGCCCGCACCAGCCGTTCATCACCCGTGGGCCGCAGGAACCGGAGGCCCGCAACCAGGGCCGCAATCGAAATGCCGTAGCCCCACAGGATCCAGTTCAGGATCGGCGTGACACCCAGCGGATATTTCAGCACCTCGGGATTGAGCACGAAGCGCACGACGACGACGGCCAGCAGCGGCCAGCAGAGCAGGCGCATGGCACGGAGGTCGAGCCGCGCCGCGATGACCGCCACCGCCGCCAGTTCGATCGCATAGGCCACCGTGATCCATTCGCGGCTGAACTCCATCGGGATGGCGGCGGCGATGAAGAAAGTGACGCCGGCCGCGAGGTAGCCCAGCGCCTCGGTGGCGCCGGTCATGCTGTCCCGCCAGCGCGCCAGCCGCTCGGCGCCGACCAGGAAGGGCACGGCGAGACCGACACTGATCAGGCCCCACGGCACGCCCGTCACCGTGCCCCGCAGCACGTACCAGCACAGCAGGAAATGCGTGAAGGCCGCGGCCACCGACAAGGCCGCCCAGAAGCCCGGCCGGCCGGCGTTCCACAGCAGCGCGAAAGCCGCAGCGGCATAGAAGCCGCCGAACAGGAGGGTGAGCCAGGCGAAGCGGTCCGCATCCCAGTTTGTGCCGGTGCCGCCGGTCGCGCCCCACCACAGCGCGAGGGCGAGCAGCGACAGACCCGGCCCCAGCGCCGCCGCGTATTGGAAGCGCGGCGTCCAGCGGCCGAGCGCGAAGACCCCGGCGCCATGGAGCGCCAATGCCAGCCAGCCCGCCTTCTGCTGCCCATCGTCGTCGACCACGAGACAGACCAGCAGCACGCCGGTGCCGGCGAGCGCGGTCCAGACCAGCGCCACGACGTCGGCCGGCGGATTCTCGCTCTCCGCCATCCGCCGCCACGTCGCCCAGACGAAAAGACCGGCCACCGCCACCAAAAAGAGGCCGACCCAATGCAGCTCCTCCTGCATCCCGGCGGCATCGCGCGGCGCCAGCATCCAGATCACCGTCCAGAGCGCCGAGCCCGCGAGGACTCCCCAGCCGAGCGGCCACCAGCCCCTTATGCGGATGACGCCCATCGTGCCGGCGGCGATCGCCAGCAGATAGCCGAACAGCACGGGCGTGTTGGGTGTCTCGCTGCCGATGATCGCGGGACTGGCGAAGCCGCCGACGAAGGCGAGCCCGGCGACGAAGATGCCGTGGCGCAGCGACACGCCGATGGCGAAGGCCGTCAGCGCCGCGGCACCGCCGCCGGCCGCCACCTTCGAGATCATGCCGTAGAGCGCGACAGCCGAGAACAACGCGCCGTAGAGGGCGGCGACACCGGCAGCCGCGAGCGCCTGCGCGACGCGATCGTCGCGGCTCCGCATCTTTTCGGCGCCGCCGATCAGCGCGAAGCCGAACAGCGCCGCCAGTATCACCCGCACTTCGGGTGAGAGATAGCCTTCCTCGATCGAGTAGCGGACCATGAAGATCGCAGCCAACGCCAGCGTGACCGCGCCCACCCATAGGAAGGCACGCGCGCCCAGCCGCTGCTCCCAGCCGCCCTGCACCGGCGCGACGGCCAGGGGTGGCGGCAGTACAGGCTCAGGCGCAGGCTCTTCGACCGCAGCAACAGGTTCGACGGGTAGCGGCGGTTGCTCGATGACAGGTTCTACGACGGGCTCGGCGATGAAGGGCGGTGGCAGGACCTCTGTTGGCAGACTCTGTCGCCGCAGCAGCGCCACTTCCGCCGCCAGCCGCTGATTTGCCTCGCGCAGCCGCGACGTGCGGACCAGCGCAACGATGGCGACGATCGGCGTGCCCAGCGCCCAGGCGACGGCCAGAAGACCGAGAAAGATCTCTTCCACAGATGCTCCGCTGGCCTATCGCCTCATCTTCTCCTCCCTCGCGCTCTTGCGCGGGGGAGGTGGCCGAAGGCCGGAGGGGGTCATAGGCAACCACACGGGACCCATGACCCCTCCGCCCTGCGGGCACCTCCCCAGCTTCGCTGGGGAGGAGAAGAAAGAGGAGAAGAAATCTGACGGCTCCCTACTCCGCTGCGACGCGAGCCGGCTGGCGGACGAAGGCGTCGCGATTGTCGCGGGCGACGTGGCCGCGCTTCACCACCATCCGATGGTTTTCCTTGCGGGCGGCGCGCTTGATGTCGGCCAGGGCATCGCCGTCGCACAGCACAAGATCGGCGCTGTTGCCTTCCTTGATGCGGCCCTGGTCGGCGAGACGCATCAGGTCGGCGGCGCTCGCGGTGGCGAAGAACAGCGAGTCGCGGGCCGAGATGCCGATGTCGCACATGTATTCGAGCTCGCGGGCGTTCTCGCCGTGGCGATTGTGCGGCGTGCCGGCATCGGTACCCATCGCGATGCGCCCACCTGCCTTGTAATACATCTGGGTCGCTTCGATATGGCGGTCGTACACGCGGCGGGCCTTCTCGATCACGTAATCTGGGATCGACCGGTCGCCGTCGTCGTAGCCCTTCAGGATGTTCTTCACCGCAGCGAGCGTCGGCACCAGCCAGACGCCGCGCGCCTTCATCTCGGTGCAGCATTCCTCGTCCATGAAGATGCCGTGCTCGATCGAATCGATGCCGCCGCGCACCGCGTTCAGGATGCCGAGCGCACCCTGGGCGTGGCTGGCGCAGCATTTATTGAAGCGATGCGCCTCGCTGATGCCGGCCTTCATCTCCTCGGCGCTGTAATGTGCGTCCTCGGGATTGACGCCCGGCGTCATCACGCCGCCAGTCGCCATGATCTTGACCAGGTCGGAGCCGGCATGGACCTGCTCGCGCACCGCCTTCACCACCTCGTCGACGCCGTCGGCGACGCGGCCGTTGCGGTTGCCGTGACCGCCGGTCATGCAGATCAAGCGGCCGGAGCAGCGCATGGTCGGGCCGAGAAACTTGCCGGCGTTGTAGGCATCGCGCATCGCGAACTCGATGTAGTCCTTGCCGCCGCAGTCGCGCACCGCGGTGACGCCGCCTTCGAGCGTGCTGCGCATGAACTCCATGCCGCGCACCGCGAGCTGGGCGGCGCTGAGGCGATCCTGCGCCGCGCCCGGATTGCCCTCGCCGCCCAGGAGCGAATGGACGTGGCAGTCGATGATGCCGGGGATCAGCGTGCCGCCGGACGTGTCGACCCGCGCGCCGGCGAAGCCCGTGAACTCAGCCCCAGGCGCCACGCGCTTGATCTTGCCGCCCTCTTCGAGGACCGCCTGCCCGTCCAGAACCTTCTCGCCGTCGAACAGACGACCACCGACATACAACGTAGCCATGACTCAACTCCCGATACTGATACGCAACAGCACTCTGCCCCCGCGCCCGGTAGGCGGCAAGGACACCCAAACAGCGCGCCGGAGCCCCAAGTGCAGGATTATGCGCGCTTGGTGCGGGTGTCCTGGGCCTGCCAACGAGGGCGGCCACCTGGCTCAACTGCCCGTGGAACTGTAGCGCGCCATGCCAGCGCGCCAGGCGAGGAGCGCGAGGGCCAGGAACGCGAAGCCGGCGAGCGGCGTCAGCGGCAGGAGCCAGTCCGGCGCGCCGAGCGGGTCCGGCCGCTTCAGGATCGCGACCACCGGGTAGTAGGCCACGCAGGCGAGCGGCACGCCGAAGGTGAGCACCTTGCGGAACCAGGCCGCGTAGATGTTGAGCGGGTACTGCGCCGCCTGGACGCCGCCGTAGGTCAGCACGTTCATGATCTCCAGGCTCTCGACGGTCCAGAAGGCGAGCGTCGCCTGCAGAACCAGGAGCCCGGCGAACAGGGCCACGCCGCCGGCCACCGCCCAGACCGCGATCGCAACCGTCGCCGCGTCCCAGGCGATCGGGACGAGACTGGTCGCGAGGACCAGCACCGCGAAGGCCTGCAGCAGCCGTCCCAGTCGCGACAGTCGCACCTCGTGGCCGATGAGCTGCAGGACTGTCGAGCGCGGCCGTAGCAGGATGCGGTCGAAGGCCCCGGTGCGCACGAAGTCCGTGCCGAACACGTCGAAGCCGCGCGTGAGAAGATCGGCGATCGCGAACATGATGTTGACCAGCGCGTAGAAGAGCGCGGCCTCGCCGAGCGACCAGCCGCCGACCGCTCCGAAGCGGTTGAACAGCGCGAACACGCCCAGGAACTCGATTGCCGTGGCCGCGAAGTGGCCGGCGGTCAGCATCAGGGTCGCCGCGGGATACTGCGCCTGGGCGCGCAGCGAGGTCGCGACGTAGCGGCCATAAAGGGCGAGTGCGTTCATGGCTCACCCACCCTGCATCTCGAGCCGGCGCATCATGCGCTCCATGGCGAGGCGGCCCAGCGCGACCAGCACCAGGGTCCATCCCGCCTGCAGGGCCAGGCCCTGCAGCGCCGCCGCCCCTTTGAGATCGGCGAAGTAGATGCGGAACGGGATGTCGACGAGACCGGCGAAGGGCTGAAGGTGCAGGTAGGGCCGCAGCGCATCGGGGTAGAAATCGAGCGGCAGCAGGCTGCCGGAAAAGACGACCACCAGCGGCGTCAGGACGGCGTTCACGCCGCGCTCGTTGAGGCTCGCGGCCACGACGATGTTGGCCAGCATCATGACGGCGACGCCGAGCGCCGTCATGAGAACGAAGGCCGGCACGAACAGCAACGCCGCTTCCAGGCCGGAGGGCGGCCGCCATGCCCAGTCGCCGAGGCCCAGGAGCGGCAGCACGATCCCCGCCGCCAGCAGCATCAGTGCCGCGCGCGGCACGGCGCGGGCCAGCATCCATCCCAGGGTGCGCGCATACCAGTAACCGTAGGCGTCGAGCGGCCGCAGCCGGTCGTAGCCGACGCCGCCGGTGCGCACCGCCTGGCCGATCTCCGGATCGGCGATCCAGGGCAGCAGCGCCAGCAGCGCCTGGCCGAGCCAGACGTAGGTCACGGCGTCGGCGAGGCTGATCGGCGCCGCCGCGGCGTTGACGCCGTAGAAGGCGGCGAAGACCATGATTCGTATGGCGCCCCACCAGCACTGCGTGGCAAAGCCCATCAACGCGGCGGTGCGGTACTGCAGCATGAGCTGGAAGCGGGCGCGGAAGGCCGCCAAGTAGGGACGTGGCGAAAAAGGGCGGGCGGCCTGCATCGTCATGCCTCTCGCGCGTCGTGCAGCTCGTAGAAGCGCGCGATCACCTCCTCGATCGGGGGCTCGTCGACATGCACGTCCTCGACGGCGTGTTTCGCCGCGATGGCGGCGATCAGCTTCGGCGTCGGGATTTTCGCCGGGTCGAAGGCGAGCTCGAGCGAGCGCTCGCCGCGCGCCCGGACCGCGACGCCCTCCATCTCGAGATCGGGCGGTGGGCCGGCGAAGTCGACGTAGAGTCGTCGCTCGGTGAAAACGCCGGCCCGCAGGACCTCGAACGGCGCGTCGGTCAGCACGCGGCCATGGCCGATGACGATGACCCGCTCGGCCAACGCCTCGACGTCGTGCATGTCGTGGGTCGTCAGCAGCACGGTCACGCCCTGCTCGCGGTTGAGGCGCCGCACGAATTCGCGCACGGCGAGCTTCGACGGCGCGTCGAGCCCGATGGTCGGCTCGTCGAGGAACAGGATCGAGGGATCGTGCAGGAGGGCCGCGGCAAATTCCGCCCGCATGCGCTGGCCGAGCGAGAGCTGGCGCACCGGCTGGTCGAGCAGCGGCTCGAGCCGCAGCATGGCCACAAGCTCGTCACGCCGACGGCGATAGTGTGCGGGCTCGACGCGATAGATGTCGGCCAGCAGATCGAAGCCGTCGATCACGGGCAGGTCCCACCAGAGCTGGCTGCGCTGGCCGAACACCACGCCGATGCGCGCGACGTGGCGCACGCGGTCCTCCCAGGGCACCAGGCCGTCCACTTCAACCCGGCCGCTGGTGGGCCGCAGGATGCCCGACAGGATCTTCACGGTCGTGGACTTGCCCGCGCCGTTGGGGCCGATGAAGGCCAGCAGTTCGCCGGCCTCGAGGCTGAACGAGACGCCGGCCAGGGCATGGACTTCCCGCCAGCGCCGGCGCACGAGGCCACGCAGCGCGCCGGCAAGGCCAGGCGCACGTTCAGCGACGCGATAGGTCTTGGCCAGCGCCTCGACGATAATCTGCGGCATGGGCGGCAGTCCGCCAGTTGGTCGAAAAGGGCGCGGAACCTAGACGGCGTCGACGGCTTGGTCAACCGCCCGCACGACTACGTACCCTGCTTGAACTTGCCGAGTCGGGCTATTGTGAAGACCTGATGCCGGACAGCGACCCCTTGAAGACGATTCCCGAGCAGCTGGCGGCGCTCGAGGCCACGCTGAGATGGAAGCCGCGGCGCAAGGAGATCATCGAAAGCCTGCGGACCCTGATGGCCGCCGTCGACCGTCCCCGCCTCGATGCCCTGCGCCGGCAACACGAGGCTGGCATCCGGGAAGCCAGCGCGGTGTCGGGTTACAAGTATCTCGATGTCGCCTTCTACACGCTGCAGAAGCTGCTGCTCGCTCGCGATCTCGGCCTGAACAAAGGTCCGCCCCGTCGCGTGCTGGATATCGGTACCGGCGGCGGCCATTTCCCCTTCGTCTGCCGCTTCCTCGGCCACCAGGCGGTTGGCATCGACATCGAGAACGCAATCTATGAAGGCATCGCCGCATGCCTCGGCGTCCAGCGCACCATCGTCCGCGTCGAACCTCTAAAGCCGCTGCCCAATCTGGGCGAGAGATTCGATCTCATCACCGCCAGCGACATCACGTTCAACGACAAGGCCGATCTGAACGGCCGGCGACACTACTGGTCGCTGGCGGAGTGGAAATTCTTCCTCGACGATCTCATCGCCAACCAGCTCCGGTATCCCGGCACGCTCTACCTCAGGCCGAACAAGGAATTCCAGGCGCCCCTGCGGGGCGTCACCCCCCTCGTCTACAATCGCGGGTTACTGGCGATGGCCGCCCGCAATGGCGCGACAGTCAGCCGACGGCACGGCACCATCAAACTGTCGGTTACCTCGCGACGCGAGATCCGATAGCGGGTCGTCACGTGTTGTGACGAAGCGCCTCGACGATCTCTCGGCCGACGACGGGGAGGTAGTCGGTCGCGTAGTGGTTGAAATCGGCGCCGCCTTTGTCGAAGGCGCGGGACTGACCGTCGCGCCCGACGAAGGTCCGCGGATCCAGCACTGGCAGCCCGAGCGAGCGCGCCGCCTCGACCGTCTTCTCGACGTGTTGCAGGCGCTCGGCAAGCAGGCTCCCGTCGGCCAGGCGTACCGCGACATGCGGCACGACCAGCAGCGGCCGCGCGAGCAGCACCTGCAAGCGCGCCATCCCCTCGGCGATGTCCGACACGGAGAGATAGCGGAACGTGAGTTCGCGCAGCACCAGTCGATGGCCCTCGCCGAACCGCCAGCGCGTCTGCCAGCGCTCACGCAGCTTCGCCTCGACGCTCCGGACCAGAGCCTCGGACGGTCGCTGGCCGCGGTCGATCGCGAGCCACCATTCTTCTCCTGCGGCGCCGGCACCCTGGCGGAGATGGCGATAGATCTCGTTCACATTCAGCGTCCAGCCGGCGACCTCGTAGTGCTTGTCGGTGCAGATCTCGACCACCACGCACTCGGCCCGCTGCAGCGGCAAAGGCATGCGGCGGCGCCAACGCAGGTCGCACATGTAGGCGAAAGGCCGGATTTCCTTCGGCATGGTGAGCTCGCCACGCGCGAATCGCACGAGCTGGATCGCCTCGTAGACATCGTGAACAAAAGTAACAGGCCATACCCAGGCGTATCGGTTGAGATACTCGATCTCGCCGCGCAGCCGCGCCGCTTTAAGCGGATCGTGGATACGGCAAGATCCCAGGGCCAGCACGCGCATTTGGCTACTAGATCATGACGACGGGCGGCCGCACCCCAGCGGATCGGCCGGCCGATCGGTCCCCAATGGGCCGACCATCGCCTTCAGCCGCTCGATCTCGGCGTCGATGCCCGCGATGTGCGGGTTCCATTTGCGCGCCAGCTCGAAGGCCGCCACGGCGCGTGCGTTCTCGCCCATCTCGGCGCGGATCATGCCGAGGCCGGAGTAGGCCCCGAAGTGGCGCGGCTCGCGCTTCACCGTCTCGCAGATGTCGGCGAGCGAGGCCTTGAAGTTGCCCATCAGCCAATGGACCGTGGCGCGCTTGTTCCACGCCTCCGACAGCTCGGGCGCGATCTCGATCAGCCGGGTATAGGTCTCGGCCGAGGTCGTGAATTGCTGCTGCTGCATCTCGGCCATCCCGCGCAGCATCATTTCGCGTTGCTTCGGATCGGGCACCATCGTCCACTGCTCCCAGATCGCGGCCTCCAGCGACTGGATGGCGACCGGATCGGTGGCGGACTGCAGCTTGGCGAAAAGTGTGTCGAGCATGGTGCCGCTCCCGGCGTTCTGCGCCATGACGTTGGCGCCCAGCATCACGCCGAGCAGGGCCGCAAGGCAAGAGCGAACGAAGCTCATTGTACCTCTTCTTATCCCAGCGCAGTCGGCTTGGGGCCGCCGGTCGCCCAGTCGAGCAACTCGACGGTATGGGCCATCGGGATGCCGGTGCCCGAGGCGATGTTGCCGATGCAGCCGAAGTTGCCGGCGGCGATCACGTCGGGCTGTACGCTCTCGATGTTGGCGACCTTGCGGTCGCGGAGCCGGCGCGACAAGTCGGGCTGCAGGACCTGGTAGGTGCCGGCCCAGCCGCAGCAAAGATGGCCCTCGGGCACGTCCTTCACGACGAAGCCGGCATCGCGCAGCAGCTTCCTGGGCAGCGTGTCGAGCTTCTGGCCGTGCTGCATCGAGCAGGCCGAGTGATAGGCGACGGTGAGTGGCCGGGCCACGACGTTGCTGAGGCCAACCTCGGCCACGATCTCGGTCACGTCCTTGGCCAGCTTCGCCACCTGCTTCGCCTTCTCGTGCCAGACCGGATCGTCGGCCAGCATGTGGCCATAGTCCTTCACCGTGGTGCCACAGCCCGAGGCGTTGATCACGATGGCGTCGAGGCCGGCGCCGTCGATCTCCCTGAGCCAGGCGCTGATGTTGCGCTTGGCGAGCGCGATGGCCTGGTCGTTCCGCCCGATGTGCTGCACCGAGGAGCCGCAGCAACCCGAGCCCGCGACGTTCACCACCTCGATGTCGAGCCGCGTCAGCAGCCGCACCGTGGCCTCGTTGACTTCGGGCGCCAGCACCTGCTGGCCGCAGCCCGGCATCAACGCCACGCGCTTGCGCTGCAGCCCGACCGCTGGAAAGACCTGCGGCCGATCGACCGGCGATGGCGTCGGCACCTTGTCGGGTACAGCCTCAAGCATGGCACGCAGCCGGCGCAGGAAGGTGGCGCCGCCGGGATCGGAACTGGTCGCAGGCAGCAGCGCTACCAGCGGCTTTGCCAGCCGGCCCAGCACCATGGCCCAACGGAAGGCCGCGGGCCGCGGCATCAGATAGGCGAGAACCCCACGCATGAAACGGTCGGGCAACGTGCGTGTAAAAGTTTCCTCGATGTGGTGCCGCCCGTGATCGACCAGATGCATATAATTCACGCCCGAGGGACAGGTCGTCATGCAGGAGAGGCACGAGAGACAGCGGTCGATGTGCTTGACCTCGGCCGCCGACGGCGCGCGCGCGCCCTCGATCATCGCCTTGATGAGATAGATGCGCCCGCGCGGGCTGTCGCGCTCGTCGCCCAGCAGCACGTAGGTCGGGCAAGTCGCGGTACAGAAGCCGCAATGCACGCACTTGCGCAGGATCTCATTGCTGCGCGCGGTCTCGGGATCGGCAAGCTGGGCCAGGGTGAAGTTGGTTTGCATCGCCTAGCCCATCCGTCCCGGGTTGAAGAGGCGCTTGGGATCGAAGCTCTCTTTGACGCGCGACGCCAGCGCCGCGAGGGCTGCCGGCTGCGGCTGAAAGACGGGCACCACCGCGCGCACGGCCTCGGGCGCGCGAATGAGGGACGCATGGCCGCCAGTCACACCGATGGCGCCGCGGACGATCGCATGATCGGCGTCGACGCCGGCTGGCAGGGCGAGCCAGACGAGGCCGCCCGACCAGTCGTAGAAGGCTTTGGCTGCCGGCCGTTGCGTCTTGATGCGTCCCACGATGGCGGGCCCCTCGGTCGGCGGGCAGGAAATCTTCCAGACGACGGCGTCGGGGGCAGCATCGAGCGGCACAACGTCGCGCACCTCGCGCCAGAAGACGCGGCTTTCGAGCGTGCCGAGTTCTTCCATTCTAGCGCCGCCGTCGACCAACAGCTCGCGTAGCGCCGTCAGTCGTGCCTCGACTGACGGTGCTACGCCTTCGATGCGGAGCGCCGTCCTGCCGAGCAGATGGGCGGCGCCCGACACATCGTGCGGGCTGCCCATGGCGGTGCACATGGCCTTCACCGCCGCCGTGTCGTCGAGGCCCAGCAACAACAAGGTGCGAGTCTGGTCGGGCGCCGGCAGCACTTTCACCGACACCTGGTCGAGCACAGCGAGCGTGCCCCAGGAGCCCGCGAGCAGTTTGGAGAGATCGTAGCCGGTGACGTTCTTCATCACCTTGCCGCCCGACTTGAAAGCCTCGCCCCGGCCGTTGACGCCGCTGAAGCCCAGCAGGTGATCACGCGCGGCGCCCGCCGACAACCGGCGCGGGCCCGCGAGATTGCCCATGACGGCGCCGACCAGCGTCCCCTGCCCGGCTTCCCGGCCGAGCAGCGGGCCGAGATCGGGCGGCTCGAAGGCCAGCATCTGGTTACGTTGGGCGAGCAGCGCCTCGATCTCGCGCATCGGCGTGCCGGCGCGCAGAGTGACCACCAGTTCCTCGGGCGCATAGTCGACGATTCCGCTCAGGCCCGAGAGGTCGAGCACCTGGTCGCAGGCCATCGGCTTGCCAAGGGCGATCTTGCTGCCCTCGCCGCGCACATCGAGCGTCTTGCCGTCGTTCAGTGCCCATTCCACCGCCTGCCGCAGCTCGTTTGCGTCGCGCGGCTTGATCGTGCCCGCCATGCTTCAGAACCGCGGGATGTCGGGGAAAGGCATCTTGTTGTGATGGACCACGACGCGACCGAGCTCGGCGCAGCGGCGGAGCTGGGGGAAAACCTTGCCAGGATTGAGCAGGTGGTCGGGGTCGAAGGCGCACTTCACGCGCATCTGCTGGTCGAGGTCGATCTCGGTGAACTGCACCCCCATCAGGTCGCGCTTCTCGATGCCGACGCCGTGCTCGCCGGTCAGCACGCCGCCGACACGCACGCAGAGACGCAGGATGTCGGCGCCGAATTGCTCGGCGCGATGCAGCTCGTCAGCATCGTTGGCGTCGAACAGGATCAGCGGATGGAGGTTGCCGTCGCCGGCATGGAAGACGTTGACCACGCGCAGGCGATGCTTCTTCGACATCTCGCGCATCTCGGCCAGCACCTCGACCAGGCGGCCGCGCGGCACCGAGCCATCGAGGCACATATAGTCGGGCGTGATCTGGCCGACGGCGGGGAACGCGGCCTTGCGGCCGGCCCAGAACAGCACCCGCTCCTGCTCGTCGTTGCTGACGCGCACCGTCGTGGCGCCGCGACCGCGCGCGATCTCGGCCACACGCTCGACCAAGTAATCGACTTCCACCGCCGGGCCGTCGAGCTCGACGATCAGCAATCCCTCGGCGTCCATTGGGTAACCCGCGCCGACATAGGCCTCGGCGCATTTCACCGCGTCCTTGTCCATCATCTCCATGCCGCCAGGAATGATGCCCGAGGCGATGATGGCGGCAACGCAATCGGCGGCGCCCGCCTCAGTCGGAAAGCCCAGAAGGACGGCGCGCGCGGTGGTGGGTTTGCGCAGGAGACGCACCGTTACTTCGGTGACGACGCCCAGCAAGCCCTCGGAGCCGGTCATGAGGCCCAGGAGATCGTAGCCCTCTGAATCGAGATGCTTGCCGCCCAGCCGCACCACCTCGCCGGTCATCAGCACCATCTCGATGCCCAGCAGGTTGTTGGTGGTGAGGCCGTACTTCAGGCAATGCACGCCGCCGGAATTCTCCGCGACGTTGCCGCCGATCGAGCAGGCGATCTGCGAACTGGGATCGGGCGCATAGTAGAAGCCCTCGTGCTCGACCGCCTTGGTGATGCCGAGGTTGGTGACGCCGGGCTGCACGCGGGCCGAGCGGTTGGCGTAGTCGATTTCCAGCACGCGGTTGAATTTACCGAGACCCAGCAGGATGGCATCGCCCACCGGCATCGAGCCGCCCGACAACGAGGTGCCGGCGCCGCGCGGCACGACCTTGACCTTGGTTTCCTGACAGTAGCGCAGGATGGCGGAGACCTGGGCGACCGTCTCGGGGAGGACCACGACCAGCGGCATCTGGCGGTAGGCCGAGAGGGCATCGCACTCGTAGGGGCGCATGCCCTCGAGGTCGTCGATCAAGCCCTCGCCCGGCACAATCGCCCGAAGGGCTGCCACGATCTCGGACCGGCGGGCGAGAATGGCGGGATCGAGCGGCGGCATCTGCATGCTTCGCTCATACGCCAAATGAAAAAGCGGCGGAAGCCGAGGGCTCCGCCGCCTTGATCACAGAGACGCTGTTCCGTTGCCTAGCCGGTCAATTATCCTTGGCGAGCCTTGAAGCGCGGGTTGGTCTTGTTGATGACGTAGACGCGGCCCTTGCGGCGCACGATGCGGCAGTCCTTGTGACGGGCCTTTACCGACTTCAGCGAGTGACGGATCTTCATGGTCCTAATCCAACAAAAAGCCCCGGCTGGGCCGGGGAGAATTCCGAAAGCGGGCGGAAAATACGGATCGGCGGTCTTTCCGTCAACCCATTGATTTTCCACCCAACTTGGCCGCCGACGGGCCCGCCCATGACTGCCGCTGGAGCCGGATTCGTCAATGATCAGAGGGACTTGGAGCCTATCGCCCGTCCCGCAGCTCGGCCACGCAGTCGACGCTGAGTTCCAGGCTGCGGCTGAGGAAGTCCTCGATCACCGTGAGTTCGTCGGCACTGTACTGCGACCAGAGCGCGAACATGCGCTTCTGCATCGGCGCGTAGACCTTGGCGATCTCGACGATCGCGCCCTCGCGGATGCGGACCAGGACGCGCCGCCGGTCGGCGGGATCGTCGATCCGCTCGACATAGCCCGCTCGCTCCAGGCGATCGATCAGCGCAGTCACCGCGCCCGAGGTGAGGCCTGTCGCCGCCGCAAGCTGGCCGGCCGAGACCCGGCCTTGGAGCTGGATCAGATCGAGGCCTTCGAGGTCGGTCGTGTTGAGACCGAAGCGGGCCGCCACTGTCTGGCTGACAATGACGCTTTGCGCGCCCATGCGCCGGACGATGTTGCCGATGCGGCCCACCAGTTTGAGGTTGGCCATCGCTTCAGTCCAACCGGGCGGCCGCGGCAAACGCCGTCAACAGCGCACCGCATGTGACCAGGTCGAGCGGCAGGCGAAGCCGGCTGCGCCGCGTCCAAGTGCGCGCCGCCGCCTCGCTTACCGTGGCGGGATCCGCCTTCTCGAAGGCGAGTGCCTTGGGGATGAAATCGAACCCCGACCACAGGCGCATGACGGCGTGGCTTGCCAGAGCCACCAGCAGGGCGTCGCGCACGGCGGGTTGTGACCATGCCAGGATCAGTGCCGCGACCAGCGTCGCCTCGAAGGCGACATGGATCGAAATCCAGAAGCGCTTGCGCGAGATACCGCCGCGCGACGGCTGCACCAGGTCCGGACGCTGGGGCCAGAACGGATCGACGACCGTGAATTCATAGAGGCCGCCGCCCACGCTCGCCAAGGCAAGCGCGGTGGCAAGAGCCACGATCGCCAGCATGATTGAGCCTCCTCATAGGATAGTTTATATCTTTATAATCAAGATACTGTACTGTCAAGTTATTTAGGCCGACTTCTTTGCGGCCGCCCGGAGATCCCTGACGAGCGCGGCAAAGGCCGTCCGGCGCGCCGCGTCGCCGGGCATCCGCAGGATCGCTGAGGGATGCGTCGTCACCATGCCCCTGAGGCCGTCCGGCAATTCCAGCACCTGGCCGCGCTCGCGCGACAGGACGATGGTCCGCCGGCCCGTCACGCTTTGGGCCGCTGTGACACCCAGCGCCACAATGAGCCGTGGACGCACGACCGAGACCTCCTTCTCGAACCAGACCCTGCAGACCTCGGTCTCGTACCGGTTGGGCCGCTTGTGCAGGCGCTTCTTGCCGCGCGGTTCGTTCTTGAAGTGCTTCACCGCGTTGGTGAGGTAGATCTTCTTGCGATCGATGGCAGCGGCCGCCAGCGCGCGATCCAGCAATTTGCCGGCCGGGCCGACGAACGGCCGGCCCGCCAGATCCTCCTGATCACCCGGCTGCTCGCCCACCATCATGAGCGTGGCATTGGCCGGGCCCTCCCCGAACACCGTCTGGGTGGCATTGCGGTAGAGCGGGCAACGCGTACAGGACGCGGCTGCCTCGGCGGTGCGCTTGAGTTCACCGGCGGCCATCGGCATGGCTCCTCACCTCGCCTCCAGGCGCCGCATCAACGTCTTCGCGTCGCCCGGCGCATGCAGCTTGTCCGTATTGTCGAAGTAGACATAGACGTCGCGCGGTGACGATCGCTTGGGCATTGGGCCGGCGAAGGCGCCGTCGCGCATCGGCTTGCCGTCACGCCACGCCCGGACGCGCCGGCCCCAGCGCACGATCTCGGCGTCGGTGTAGCCGCTGCGATAGAGCTCGCGCGAACCGTGCAGCCGGCAGTAGACGAAGTCTGCCGTCAAATCCATGAGACGCGGCCATTCGACGGTGTCGGCGCAGACCAGGGCAACATGATGCTTGCGCAGCAAGGCGATGAAGGCCGGGTCGCGAAAGCTCTCGTGCCGGATCTCCATGGCATGGCGGATCGGACGGTGATGGTCGATGCGCAACCAAGCCCGCGCCTTCAGGCGGTGATCGTGCCGCCGCCCCAGGGAGGCGGCCCGTTCGGTGTCATACGGCAACAGGGCGAAGAAAGTCTCGAGCCTCTCCCGATCGAAGCGGAAGCTGGGTGGGAACTGCCACAGGATCGGCCCCAGCTTCGGCCCAAGCCGCAGGAGGCCCGAGGCGATGAAGTTGGCGAGCGGCGCGACGGGCTCGCGCAGTCTCTTCATGTGCGTGAGGAAGCGCGGACCTTTCACGGCAAATATAAAGTCTTCTGGCGTCTCGTCCGCCCACCGCCCGAAAGCATCGGGCTGCTGCATGCCGTAGAAGGTGCCGTTGATCTCGATGCTGCGGAAAATGGACGACGCAAAGGCCAGCTCCTTCTTCTGCGGCAACTTCTCGGGATAGAACCGGCCACGCCACGGCGCGTAGGTCCACCCCGAGACCCCGATGCACACCGTCGCCGACCGAGCCATCGCCACCACCATCGTCTGCTTGGCGTGATTGCTGAGGCGCAACGCATCCGAAAGTACCGTGGTTCCTGCTACGGTGTCGGGGCAAACAAGGAGTCTTCCATGTCCAAGCTCACTCTCGCCCAAGCCAACAAGATCATCGAGGCGGCCTTGGCCGATGCCCGCCGCCTGAAGATCAAGCCACTGGCGGTCGCCGTGCTCGACGATGGCGGCCATGTGAAGGCACTCCAGCGCGAGGACGACGCCAGCATGTTCCGCAACGACATCGCCATCGGCAAGGCCTGGGCGGCCGTCGGCATGGGCGCGTCGAGCCGCACGCTGCTGGGACGCGCCAAAGACAATCCGCAATTCTATGGTGCGCTAGCGGCCACCGCGCAGGGCAAGTTCCTCCCGCAGACCGGCGCGGTCCTGATCAAGGACGCCCAAGGTAACATCCTGGGCGCCGCCGGTGCGAGCGGCGGCACCGGCGAGGAAGACGAGGCAGCCTGCATCGCAGGCATCACGGCGGCGGGGTTAGTCGCCGGCTGAGGGCCTATTCTTCCGGTTCGGTCGTAAAAGTAAGCGGATGGCCGGCCTGGAGGCCGAGGTCGGTGGCTTCCGTCGCCTTGGTCTCGGCGATCTCCCGCGTGAACACGGCGACGACGCAGGCGCCCAGCCGGTGCGCCGTCAGCATGATGCCGTAGGCCTCGTCCTCGCTGGTGTGGAACACAGCCTTCAGGACGATGACGACGAACTCACGCGGCGTGAAGTCGTCATTCAGCAGGATAACCTTGTACAACGGCGGCCGCTTCGTCTTGGGCTCGACCGTCGCCAGCGGTTTGACATCGATATCGCTCATCGATCTCCCTTCAGTTGCCTGGAGGAGCACCAACGAGCGACAGTCTCACCCCACCGGCATCGTCTCGGCAAGAGGCGGCAGCTTGACCACCTTGGCGTACCAGGCGTCGAGCTTGGGATGGCCGGGCCGCCACGGCTCGTTGGCATAGCGGAAATCGAGGTAGCCCAGCGCGCAGCCGATCGCGATCTCGCCGATCGTGGTCAGCATGCCGAGTGAGCCTGCGTCCTTCTCGAGCGTGTCGAGCGCGCGCGCGACCTTGCCCTGCTGGAGCGCGATGTAGCTCTTGCGGCCCTCGTCCTGCGGCAAGGCGATCTCACGCCGGCGCGGCTGGGTGGCATCGAGGATGCCATCGCCCAGCGCTTCCTGCGTCAACGCCTTCCAGCGCGCCGCACCCGGCGCCGGAAACAGCTTGGGCGCGGCGCCAATGCTGTCGAGATATTCGCAGATGACGGGGCTGTCGTAGAGCGACATGCCGTCGTCGGTGATCAGCGTCGGCACCTTCGACAGCGGATTGAACGCCAGCAGCGCCGGATCCGTGGTGCC
>Ga0207952_1000775_pt1 | contig 19291 bp, 17 predicted proteins | sample SubbioR12Aug_8Ca_FD_184831 | JGI IMG/M metagenome (GOLD analysis project Ga0207952, IMG submission 184831) | Serpentinite rock and fluid subsurface biosphere microbial communities from McLaughlin Reserve, California, USA - CR12Aug_8Ca (SPAdes) | ecosystem: Environmental > Terrestrial > Deep...
GCTGTACTAAAACCTGGGTTCGTCGCTTTTGTGGATTATTTTGGCCGCTTTTCGACTCCAAAATTGGGGGCTATATACCTTTGTCGATATTGCCCCCCAATCATTTGGATCGAAAATCGACTCAAAATAATCCCAAAAATCGACGAACCCTTAGATTTTAAACAGGCTCTAAGGTCACTTTTCTGCAAACAGGATGGTTTCTTCTTTAGAAGGATTTTTTCCCATAGAAAGTTCCACAGTTTTGTCATTATGGATTTTACCTTCTAATAGAGCTGTTGCTAAAGGATTGACCACCTCGTGTTGAATCAGTCGTTTTAAAGGTCTTGCTCCAAAGAGAGGATCGTAGCCTTTTCCAGCAAGGTAGGCGATTACCTCTTTTGTCTCGTGAAGATGGATGTTTTTTTCTTTGAGCCTTTGTACAACACGGTGGATTTGGATCTGGACGATGTTTTCCATATCCTTTTTTTGGAGTGGTAAAAAGGGAAGAATATCATCGAGACGATTTAAGAATTCGGGTCGGAAGTAATTTTTAAGAATAGGATCGAGGATATCGAGAATGCTCTCCTTTGTCCATGCATTCGTAGAAGAGTGCATAGCTTGAATCAATTGCTCTGAGCCTAGATTTGATGTCATAATGAAAAGAGCATTTTTACAATTGATTGTACGTCCTTGGCTATCAGTGATTCTTCCATCGTCAAATACTTGGAGAAGAATATTAAATACATCATGGTGAGCCTTTTCCACTTCATCGAGAAGGACGACTGAATAGGGACGGCGTCTCAGTGCTTCAGTAAGCTGACCACCCTCTTCATATCCCACGTAACCAGGAGGGGACCCGATCATGCGAGATACACTATGCTTTTCCATGTATTCAGACATATCGATACGGATAATGGCTTCTTCTTGATTAAACAGTTGTTCTGCCAGAGCTTTGGCAAGTTCTGTTTTACCAACCCCGGTAGGGCCAACAAAAAGGAAGACTCCAACAGGGCGCGTTGGATCGTTGAGACCTGCTCGAGATCTACGAATGGCTTCGCTGATTGCCTTCACTGCGAATTCCTGTCCTACAACTCGTTTTTCTAGAATCGTTTCAAGATGAAGAAGTTTTGTTTTCTCTCCCTCAAGCATTTTTTGCACAGGGATCCCCGTCCACTTGGCGACAATATGTGCGATGAGCTGCTCATCAACTTCTTCTTTAAGAAGTCGGTTTTCTTGTCCGCCAAGTTCTTTTTCTGCGTCTTCGATCTCTTTTTTCATTTTTGGTACAAGGCCATAGCGGAGTTCTGCAACTTTATTGTAGTCCCCAGCTCGTTCAGCTTCTTCCTCTTGAAAACGTAAGGATTCAAATGCATTTTTCTTTTCTTTGACCGATTGAATCAGGTCTTTTTCACGATTCCAACGTTGACGCAAGACTCCTAATTCTTCTTTGAGTTTGGCGATTTCCTGAGATAGTTTTTTCATTTCCTCTTGCGCGGTAGTAGAGTCTTCTCTCTTTAGAGCTTCTTGTTTCACAATCAATCCAGAGAGTTCTCGTTCCTTCATATCGATAGGCAAAGGAAGGCTACCAATTTGCATACGAATCATGCTGGCTGCTTCATCGATCAAATCGATCGCCTTATCAGGAAGATAGCGGTCGGTGATATAACGACTCGAAAGCAAGACAGCGGCATGTAAAGCACCTTCAGTGATGCGAACGCCATGGAAAATTTCGTACCTTTCCCTAAGTCCACGAAGAATAGAAAGAGCATCTTCAACGGAGGGTTCCTGGACAAGAACAGGTTGAAATCGACGTTCTAAAGCAGGATCTTTTTCTATATATTTTTTATATTCATTGAGTGTTGTAGCTCCTATGCAATGCAAGGTGCCTCGCGCTAATGCGGGTTTCAGCAAATTGGCAGCGTCCATAGCGCCTTCAGAAGCACCGGCCCCGACAAGAGTATGTACTTCATCAATAAAGAGGATGGTTTGTCCTTCGGCTTTTTCGATCTCTTTTAGGATGCCTTTGAGTCGTTCTTCAAACTCTCCTCTATATTTGGTTCCAGCGATAAGACTGCCCATATCGAGAGTAAAAAGTTGTTTATTCTTCAGGGAATCGGGAACGTCTCCCTGAATAATACGTAGAGCCAGTCCCTCGGCAATAGCCGTTTTGCCAACGCCTGGTTCTCCAATGAGAAGGGGGTTGTTTTTGGTGCGGCGGCTTAGCACTTGCATAGTACGGCGAATTTCTTCATCTCGCCCAATCACTGGATCGAGTTTTCCTTCTTTAGCTAGAGAAGTAAGGTTTTTACAGTATTTGTCTAGAGCTTTGAGTTGTGCTTCTGCTTGAGGAGAGTCCATATGGCTGCCTTTGCGAATATCTTGGATGCGTTGTTCAATGTCTTGTAGAGAGAGTTTAGATCCCTTTTTCCAGGTGGCGAATGGTTCACCAGCATGTTTCCAATAGACCAGGAGGAGATGGTCACTGCCGATATAGCTATCTTGCCACTTTTTAGCGAGTTCCTGCGCTTCGGAGATCTCTTTTTGTAAATGAGACGAAAGTGTTGGTTTTTGGGGTTCTCCTGCATATTGAGGTAAAGTGGAGATGGTTCGTTCGAGATTTTGAACGAGTAGGGCAACTTCGAGGCCTAGGTTGGTTGCAAAGAGGGTAAAATATCCTTGCTCATCTGAAAACAGGGCAAGAAGAAGATGATTTTCTGTCAGCTCGGTATGATGATGCGTTTCTGCAATCTCAAAAGCTTTTTGCAGAGCTTCCATGACAGCATCAGTGAATTTCGGATTCAAGGCAAATCTCCCTAAAGACCACCCGAGTTTTTAGCAAAAAAATGGGGAGAAGTCAAGTCCTGATTGCCCTGGAGGCCCTGTTCATAATATGGAACAAGGCTCCAGGTAAACGATTTTTATGAATTCAAACTTGAGTCAAGATTGCGGAACTGACATATCTACTGAAGGGGGAGTCACAACACGCACCTTTACGCCTACCCCTGTACTATCGTTCACGATGATTTTTGGGTAGTCAGCTTTGTCTAAAGGATCCTCATTGTCAGTGAAATGCAAGGGGAAGGGAAGAACCCAAAAATTGGCTTTGACGACATCTTGAGGCGCTACGTCCCAAATAGAGCCATCGCTCAATTGCAATCGTCTTCCTCCATCGATATTTTGAGATAAGTAAATCGATGAATTATCCTTTTTTGGTCCGTCGGTTTTTTTCTGAACGAAGTTGTCGTTCAGCCACTGTTCTAGAGCTAGTTTTTGCTGATAACTTAGGCTGTCTACGCCGGTCTTTTTTTGCATTGCCTCCGACATCGCATCGTCTAGGAAGATCGTCGCTTGCATCTGGGAGATCGCAGCTAGGCAAGTGAATAAAATCACAGAGAAGCACCAGTTTCGGCTCGAGTACAAATCCGATAACCACATAGCCACCTTGGTATAGGTTGTTTTGTTATTAACTTTAGATCCTCTAGTCTTCATAGGCAGAGGACCTCCATTGTTTGTCCCTATTTCTTTCAGATAGCACATCGTCTTTAATTCGCCAACAGAGCATTTTTAACCAAAAACTCCTCACGCCAATGATAATGATCTAGGAGACCTTTTGTACAACGGGCTGTTAGCAGAAAGGCCAGGTAGAGGGCTTCTATAGAGGCTAGCCCAGATTCCGGCTGTGGACAGCCTGTCTGATATCTAGGATATGCGGTGCTAAAATGGTTGGGCAGGCTTCTTTGCACAAGTTGTTGGGTATTCGGGATGCTGCGGAGCATTGTTTCAGCATAACGCCAAGTGCCATCGATTAAAAAAAGACCTAAGTGAGCATCTTCTTCAGTAAGTGGTGGTGCATCTAGAGTTAACAAGCAATACCCGGACAGAAGAGGCCATGTTGTGCATGGATAGCTAATAAATCGAAAATCTTCCCGTATTTCTAGTCCTCGTAAACTACACTTTTTCAAATTTTCTTTTCTATGACGCAAGATTAATGTGGGCAAAAAACAAAACATTTTTTTATATCCCCTTGTTAGGACATCTCACGAGGGGGAGATTGTGTTTGCTAGATTTTGTGGAATTTTTATTTTATCTGTCATTGGCAATTCGCTTATGGTTGCTGGGCAAGAGGCTACTATTGCAGCAGAACAACGTATGTTCGATATGGCTGAACCTGGGCTTTGGATCGAAGATTATGCCAAGGCGTTTAAATTGTCTCAAGCAACGGGTAGACCTCTACTCCTAGCTTTTGTGGGATCTGATTGGTGTCCATGGTCGCAGAAGATGGTAAGAGATGTCATTAGTAAAACAGAGTTTTTAGGGGAACTACAAGGGGAGATGATTTTTGTATGGGTCGATTTTCCTCAACAAATATCGAGCACTCTTGAAAGAAAAACACAAAATCAAGGTCTTAGAAACCGATTCGCTGTGCAGGAACTTCCAACGATTGTTCTAGTAGATCCTAGCGGTGACGAGATTGCTAAATTTGGGTATCTGCCTCTTTCAGCTCAGGAGATGGCAGGGCAGCTCAGAACCGCTTTTAAAGATTACCGACAGCTTAAGGACGTTGTCGGATCTCCTCGTCTAATTGCTCTTAAAGCAGAAGAGCTAGAAAAATTGTATCATAAAGCAAAGCAATTGGGGCGGGAAAAAGAAAAGAAATCTCTACTTGAGGCAGGTCTCAAAAATGAGGAGAATTCTTTTTTTCTTATGAGACAATATGAAGAGATGATTGAACACAATAAAATTAAGGATCCATCGGTACAAAAATTGCGTAGGCAAATTATGTCTCTTGATCCATCGAATCATCTGGGAACGCATTTACAGTTAGCAGTGGCAGAGTTCCAAGTGTTATCTAAAAAATTAAAGAAGAAAGAAAGCCCTGAAAATGCGCTATCACCTCTTGTTGAGTATCTTAAGACATATGGTCCCAGGGACCTTGAAAATCGCTGGCGTGTAGAAATGATGATAGCCCAATTTCTCTTCAGCAAAGACAAGGTGCAAGACGCTTTATGTCATGCAAAACTTTCTTATGAAGTAGCTCCTTTGGAGTTCAAACCAGAAGTAGCTCAATCATTGGAATATATCGCAAGTAAAGCTAACCCAACTTACAAGAAGTGAGATTGAGCACTTCTTTGGGTATTTCAAAGAGAAAGCGGGAAGGAGAGCATTCTTTTTCCCGCCCCATTTGTTTACGCTGACGCGCCATGCTTAAACAAAGGTAACGTTTTGCTCTTGTAATGGCCACATACATCAATCGCCTTTCTTCCTCAAAACTCCCTTCTTTAACGCTTTTTTCATGAGGCATGATATGGTCTTCTAGTCCCATGAGAAAGCACGCTGTGAATTCTAAGCCTTTGGCGCTATGAAAAGTCATGAGGTTTACTTTATTTTCACTGAGTTCTCTATGTTGGTTAGACCATGTAGTTTGATCGAGAAGTGTGCTAGAGAGAAAGTCAGCAAGAGTTCCTTGCCCTTCTTTAAATTGCTTAAGAGCGGCGATGTACCCTTCAATATTTTCCCATTTAAAGGAGCGCATTGTATCACTTTTAACTTCCTCTTCAATAGCTTTACGATAATTGATTTCTTCAACAAACCTTTCCAAGGCTTTGTGAATAGGATCCGAGGTAAAAGCTTTTTGGTATTTAAGGATCAAATGAACGAAAAGATCAGCGCCTTTAAGAGCTTTTTCTGAAAGCTCTTTTACAAGAGTCGTCGTCGTAGGATCTCTTGCTGTTAGATCTTGTAATAACTTCCACAGAGGGAGCTTTTTTGAACGATTGTGTTGTGTAATTTTATCTAAAGCCTGATCAGAAATTCCCCGTCTTGGGACATTGATGATTCGTAGTATCGATTCTTCATCGAGTGGATTGCTTAGGACTTTTAGATAAGCCGTCAAGTCTTTGATTTCGCTACGCTCAAAGAGTTCTGTTCCTCCGAAGATTTGATAAGGAATGCCTCGAATCCACTGGTTTTCTTGACGCCAAGTTGCCTGCAGCAGGGCCATTTCAATGGGTTTAGATAGTTGGTTGGAGCGATAAAGAACAGCCATATCGCGCCAAGGGATTTTTCGTTCTTCTTTCAAACGAATCATTCTTTGAACAATCGATAGAGCTTCATCAGTTTCCGAGGGGGCATGGAAGAGTTCAATCAAATCGCCCTCAGGTGCAGTACTCCAAAGTTGTTTATCATGTCGGGTACGGTTATTGCAGATAACAGCATTAGCTGCTTTGAGGATAGTGGGTGTTGAACGATAGTTTTGCTCTAATTTGATTATTGCATCAGCTTCGAAATGTAAAATGTGTTCGATCGCTGCCCCGCGCCACCCGTAGATAGATTGATCATCATCACCTACAACGCATAAATTATTATGACGTTTGGAGAGTAGGGAGGCCAGGCGGTATTGGATAGGATTGGTGTCTTGGTATTCGTCAATCATGATATAAAGAAAGCGTTCTTGATAAGTGCGTAACACCTCAGGAAATTCTTCAAATAATTGCACGGTGAGAGTAAGAAGCCCATCAAAATCTACGGCATTATAAGCTCGTAGACAGCCATCTAGTCGCTCGTGCAATTGTTTAGCAAACTGATCGTGCCAGGTTGCATTGCTCCCAGATTCCAACGCGGTTCCTTGCATCCTCGCTTGAGAAATTTTAGCGAAAGTAGATTCTAAAGAGGGGATTTCGCCTTCATGCTCAAGAGTAAGACGCGCCATTTGTGAGAGAAGACGTTTGATGTCTTTTTCATCATAAAGGGTAAAATTTGTCGTGTAGCCAAGTCGATAAATTTCTTGGCGCAAGATTTGCATGCAAAAGCTGTGAAATGTGCACAAAGTGAGTTGTTTAGCAATAGAGGGATCTAGCATATTGGCAACGCGTTGTCGCATTTCTTCTGCTGCTTTATTTGTAAAAGTGAGACCGAGAATGTTGGACGGTGAAATGTTATGGTCTTTGACAAGATGTGCAATACGGTAAGTGAGCACGCTTGTTTTACCACTGCCTGCACCAGCAAGAATCAGAACTCGCCCTTTAATTGTTTTGATAGCGCGTCGCTGAGCTTCATTAAGATGTGTCAGATGCATAGTCTTCTCTCCATCCGCTACTTTTTAGAGACCTCTGCATAACCCAATACCTTCGTTAAAAATGCTCGTTTTGCGATCTTTTGTTTTTTGCTCGCCCCCTATGAGATGTCTCGCATATGTGGGCTCGCTCAAATCCAAAATCTCGCTAAAACGAATCATTTTTTCTAAAGATACTGGGTTACGCAGAGGTCGTTGATCGCTTACGGAGTCGTTCTTTAAAATAAAGAAAATCTCTAACTATGGAGACAGTGTTGATCTTTTCACGGGAGAGGGGGATTATATTGAGCTCTATACCACAAGGGAGCTCATGTTGACACTGTCGAAAGGCTTCGCGAACAATGCGCTTAAAACGGTTGCGTTCATGGGCCTTACCATGTTTTTTGGAAACAGTAATCCCTAGGCGGGGACGCTGTGCATGGTGGAAACGATAATGAACAAGAACATGAAAGCAAGGCACCTTAGTGCCAGCTTTCATGATTCTTTGAAAATGCCCTTTATAGAGCACTCGAGCTGCTTTGGGGAATTTTAAGCAGTTGTCAGGCGTTTGCGCCCTTGACGGCGGCGACGGTTGATGACCTTGCGTCCTTTGGCTGTGGACATTCTTTTGCGGAAGCCACAAGCTTTTTGTCGCTTGATCTTGCTCGGTTGGTAGGTGCGTTTCATGGGGAGTCATTCCTGAAAAAATAATATTCACAATGGCACAGCAGTTTAGCCTAAAAGGCATTAATAGGACAATAGGGTAAAAGCATTCATCTTCTAGTTCTGGCAAGTACTTGTAAAATTTTACTTTGATATTTTTTGACTTCCAGAAAAAAGGGAGCGAACTCACAGTGGCCTCATTTCTTTATCTAAGACGAAGAAGGGGTTCTTTCCATGACTGGTTTCTTTGCCTCCGATCCTGGGGAATTGCATCGTCTCATTGTTCAATACCCAATTTTTGCTTTCCTCGATCAGTTCTCGCAAAGATAGGCATTTTTTTTCGTACGTTGGCTTGCCATGCGTGATCAGCTGTTTTGATATATGTTGGAGTGCAACCATCTTGCATGTAAAAGGTGGATTTACAAGTCCCTTCTGGGCCTTCGACCGTTCTTTGATCAATCACAAAGACCTTCAATTTCAACTGCGTAGGATAACCTGTATTTCCAGGAAAAAAATTTTCAGGAGACATGCAGTTATGTGCTAGCTCAAGCTGTTCTAAACTTCTTGCAAATTGCAGTTGGAGTAAAGAGAGGGGCTCATCACCAAGGCCTATGCAATTGCGATTCAACCGAAGTGCAAGGAGGTTTTTTGGTACGGAAGGAAAGCAAGTGATATAGTTATCATCGAATATAGCGGTTCTCAATGAGGAAATATTCTCAAAAGAGTCTGGGATTTTAATTAAGTGATTTTTAGATAAATTAACGTATTTTAGACTGGTCATCCTTGCAAAAAAATCTTCAGGAAGTTCGCTGAGCTTGCAGTTTTTCAAGATTAGCGTTTGCATATTCGACATGCGTTGAATGATGGGGAGTATGTGCATACTATCCTTGTCGTCTTGAATGATGACTTGGCAGACTTTATGCAATAAAGAATTCGGTAGGTGTTTTAAATGATCGCTGGAATGGACTGCAAATTCTGTAGGAACATAGGTAAAATGTTCTTGATAGGTATCGGTGGTTGGATCGAAGGTTTTGTCATGTATTAGGGTGGTGGTTGGATCAAAGCGTATTACCCTATTATAACGAGGGGGGACCAAGTCAAAACTGCTTGTTTGGGATTGTCTTGTAAACGTTGATTTATGTTCGGTTGTTGGGTGTACGATCATGTTGCCAGGTTTTTTTAATATCCCACCTTTTCTTAAAGGAAAAGGAGGGAGACCATGTTGTACAACTTGCGCATCAAGGATTAAAGTTTTAAGCGCCAATAAGGGAAGTTCACCATCTGGTGATGGGATATGCCCTGGCTCCAAGTCATTATTATGCAAATCCAAAACTTTTAATTTTTTCGCTCCTAATAGAGATGGAGGGAGTGGTTTGCATAGGAGATTGTTCGATGCATATAAGGCCTCTAATGCAGGTGCTTCTCCGAGGAGCTCAGGAAGTTCTTTAAGAGCATTATAAGATATGTCGATCACTTTCAGTACAGGAAGATGTTCACAACCCGTGGGTAAAGACAAGAGTTTACCATGAGTAACACGTAATTCTGCTAAATGATAAAAAGGAGACATCGTTAACGACTTTAGCGCACCCTGCTCTTCTTCTTCTTGCAGTGTTCCAAGATAGCGGATAGGACAATGAGAAAGGCGAATGGCTCGAATTGCACTTGCTACTTCGAGAATATTGCGCGGTAAACAGTGCAAGTAAGCATCATTCTCTACCTCCAATACCCCATGTCGAAGGCGGTGTTCTATTATAGCTTGTTCTTCAGGTGGTTGTTCTTGCATTGCCTGAAAGTTGTGAACTTGGAGTTTCAGTGAGTCAGGATGACTTGTGCCTCTTCTGCGTAACGGTAGCGACATTCCGGCTCCTTAATAAAGAAATAATAAAGAACGGACTTTACTCGATGAGTGGTTTTTTTTCAAAAAAATATTAAAACTTCTTTCGAGGCCACATTTGGCAAATTTAATCACGCTTTTTAACAGATTTTTATCCTTGCTCATTTCTAAAGGAGTCTTTGGTCTGCTTAGAGACTTCAATCTTTTTCCTTTTCTATAGACGCAAAGAAATTTATTGAACTACTGAAGGGTTCAACAGTTACCTGTGCCATTCCGAGGTTGTTTAAGTCCAGTTGCAAAGAATTAGTCCGGATTGTTATAAAGGTCCACTCAATGAATCCGACAGGTTTATCAATGAAAGTGCGAGCATCTATTAAAGCAGACCCCTCTAAAGGGGACAAAATTGTTCGACGCTGTGGACGCGTCTATGTTATCAATAAAAATGATCCAAATCGCAAACAGAGGCAGAAAGGCCCTGCACGCAAGAAATAAGACTCACTATCTCATCAGGAATTTATGGCAAAATTATCACAGGTCGTTCGAGAGAAGAAACGCGAAAAACTCATCGAGCTTAAACGGGAAAAACGTCAGCAGCTAAAAAAAATCATTCAAGATCCACGCCGTAGTGAAGAGGAGCATCGTGCTGCTCAGCTCTCTCTCAATAAAATGCCAAGAAACTCTTCAAAGATTCGTCTTAGAAATCGTTGCCAATTGACTGGACGTTCTCGTGGATTCTTACGAAAATTTAAGCTCTCCAGACTATGTTTCCGAGAAATGGCAAATAAAGGCTTGATTCCAGGCGTTTATAAAGCTAGCTGGTAAGAAAACAACTGTTGTAGTTGGATAGCGTGGAACTCTACTCTTCTTAGAGCCAGCTTAAAATCTAAGGGTTTGTCGATTTTTGGGATTATTTTGGCTGTTTTTTGATTCAAATTGCTGGGATGGTATACGAAAGTTGATACCACCCGAGCAATTTGAATCAAAAAACGGCTCAAAAGAACCCAAAAATCGACAGAACTTTAGATTTTAAACTGGCTCTTACAGACTAAGGGAGAAGCGCTTGTTTTTTTTGTCGAATTTCTAAGTCGTCTAGGGTTTCCTAATAGTCGGCTTTCTCAACTTAAAGAGTAGAAGAATCGGTAGAGATGCCGAAATCTTGGCAGATCTCTTTGAGCACTTTCCATTCTTGCATGCTTTCATTCCAAACATAAGAGGCTAGGGAGACTTTTCCTTCGCGGAGAGCTGATTGAAGCCCATAGGTGCTTAGAGGACCAAATTGTTTGGAGCTGTTGTCTAGGTAGTACCACATGTAATTGGGAAGGGTTGGTTGCACTAGTGGTTGGGCTATGGGCTCCTTTTTTCTGATGGGTTTGACGAGGACCACTGCTAAAATACCAAACAAACCAAAAAAACAACCCAGAGCAAACCAGATATAAGGGTTGCGAGCTTTATTGTGTGCAATGTAGGCAGAAATAGCCCCCTGGATAATCCAGAGACTTATCAGTAAGGAAAAATTCATAAAACACCTCTGCTCGAAGTATACACGGTGGAATTGCTTGCGATCAAGACAGGAGTTGCTGTACAATGAGGTATAAAAATATTTTGGCGCTATGACAGTACTCCATAACAAACTCAGACAGATCGATACTAAAGAACTAGACCTTCCAGAGACGCTTTTTGTTCGTGATATTGAATCAAGAGTGTTTCAGTCTATTGCTTTGCATTGCCTTTCACGCATTGAGGGAGTGGGATTGCTCGAAGGATCGTTAATCGATAGCCTTCTTGGCAGAGATGGTCCTGCTAGCATTAAAGGAATTCACGTTGAACAAGAAGAGAAACGACCATCCGTCAACTTTAAGGTAGAAATCAAGGTTGCTTATGGTGTAGCGATTCCTGAAAAAGCAGAAGAAATTCAGCTCAAAATAGCACAGGATGTGAGTCGTCTTACAGGACTACATGTAGGTAGAGTGCATGTGGTTTTTAAGGACCTTATTTTTAGTGAATCCATAGAAGAAGCCGTTCGTAGAGCTTCTGGCAAACATAAATAATTATGCGCACGGCTCATCGCCTGCTTTCAGCTTGGAATGTATTCCTCCTTTTTGGCATGGGTGGGATGGGAGTGTTTGCTCTTTTCTTATCGCTCAGCTCTATTCACCGTTTTCAATTTGTTCATTGGTTAGTTCAAGCGGAGCGAGAACTATTATTAGCGGGTGGTTTGATCATTCTTCTTGCTGTGCTTTTGATTGTGATTACGATGCGGCTGGATCATCGTCAGTACTACCAAGTTAAAATGGGGTTCTATGGGTTGGCTGTCGAGGTGGATCTTGATGTTGTACGCACATTGGCAGGGCGTTATTGGCAAACACATTTTCCTTCTTCCAATGCACAAGTAGACGCGCTTCTTCGCTCAGACCAGACTCTCGAGCTTTTTGTGGAACTCCCTCTATTGCCGCAGGAAGAACAGGAGGCGGTATTGCAAAAAATAGAAGTGGATTTAGGGCGGCAGTTGGCTAGGCATCTTGGTTATCGCAAACCATTTCTTCTTACCGTCAGTGCGAGCGTAGCTTCTTTAAGGTAGCAAGATCTTGTTTAGTAAGACCTTGTACTTTTAAGAGATCTTCCTCAGAGGCAAGGCTGATTTGTTTTAGACTACCGAAATGGCGTAACAAGCGTTCTTTTTTTATAGGGCCGATGCCAGGTAAGGTGTCAAGGCCGCTTTTCAAAGTGTTTTTCTTTTTGCTTTTGCGGTGAAAGCCGATGGCTATCCGATGGGCTTCATCTCGGATTCTTTGGAGAAAGAAAAGAAGTGGGGCTCTAGCGTCAAGAAGAATGGGTTCTGGGTGGTAGGGTAAAAAGATTTTTTCTTTTGTGAGGCCTTTATCATGGCGTGCTGTTTCTTTTGCAATGCCTAGGACATCAATAGAGGCAATATCAAGGGCGTGTAAAACGTCAAGAGCTACATGAAGTTGCCCCTTTCCACCATCAACAATAAGGAGATCAGGCAAATCTTCTTGTTCTTTGGCCTTGATTAATCTTCGAGTGAGGATTTCACGTAGGGCGCCATAATCATCTCCAGCCTGAGCTTCTTTAATGTGAAAAAGGCGTGTTCGTTGTTTATCTCGGACCCCTTCTGTAAATCCTACCATACAAGCGACGTGTTCGCTGCCGGCGATATTTGATGTATCAAAGCATTCGATTTTTTTAGGGTAGCGAGTGAGCTTACAGATTTCTGTTAGATCGATGAGAAGTTTTTCGTTAGTCTCTCTTTGATCTTTTTTCTGTGTGAAGAAAATTTTAGCATTTTTGAGCCCAATCTCGATCAGTTGTCTTTTCTCGCCTTTCTTAGGAAATAGAAGGTGAATTTTTTTATGGGAATTTTCGTTGAGAGTTTCTGAGAGAGCATCAATATGTTCAATAGGGTGGGAGAGCAAAATTTCATGCGGCAAAAGTTCAGCAGTTTTATAATTTTGTAAGATGAATGTACTCAGAAGTTCTTGTTCATCTTCAGCTATTTTGGAAAATTCATAATGCTCTGCGCCGATCAATTTTCCTTCTCTCCAAAGGAGTTGCATGAGAACGGCATCATACCCATGCCGATAGACAGCAAGCACATCGGTGCTTTGCCCAGTTGCTTTAGCGATGAGTTGATCTGGGCTCAATAAGAGTTCGATCTGTTGGATTGTTCTAAAAAGAGCAGCTGCGCGTTCAAACTCGAGGTGATTCGAGGCATCTTCCATGTCTGCTTGTAGAGATTTTAGGATTTCTTTGTCTTGTCCGCGTAAAAAACGAATAGCACCTTCGACGAAGAGATCATACTCTTCTTTAGTGCATTTTCCGACACAAGGGGCTATACAGCGTTGCATGGAGTGAAGAATACAAGGGCGGGTGCGTTTTTTGAGTTCTTCGTCTGAACACTGACGTAATGGGAAAAGATGATTCAAAAGATCTAGGGTTTCTCTTGCAGCCATTGCATGAGGATAGGGTCCAAAGTACAATCCTTTTTCTTTAGGAGTACCTTTATAGCGCATGAGACGAATCATGGGCCATGGGTGCTGCTTGTTAATGAAAAGATTAATAAAAGTTTTATCGTCCTTGAGAAGGGCGTTGTATTTAGGTTGATGTTTTTTTATGAGAGTGTTTTCTAAGAGGAGAGCTTGTTTCTCATTAGTAAGAACAATCGTATCGATGGAGGCGACTTCTGCAGTGAGAAAGGGGATCATACTGCGAGTATCCCCACTTTTAGCAAAGTATTGTCTTAAACGGTGCTTTAAATTTTTAGCCTTTCCAATGTACAGAATTTTTCCCGCAACATCTTTCATGAGATAGACGCCTGGTTCTTTGGGAAAGTTGGCGAGGGTTTCTAGATCGAAATTTGGCATGTCTGCTCTATAAAAGTCGGGTTTTCCATTGAGCTAAGGTTTTTAGAGCTTCAAGAGGTGTTAATTGGTCGATATTGCACTCACGGATTTCCGTGAGAATGGCTTCAGCAATGACCTCTTCATGGGGGAGGGGGGCAAATAAATCGAGTTGTTTTTTCCTGGAGGGGCTACGAGAAGGTGGGGTAGGGGGTGTATTTTCTAAAGAGGCAAGAATTTCTTGAGCCTTCCGGATTGCTGCGAGTGGAAGGCCGGCGAGTTTTGCTACGTGAATACCGTAACTTTTATCAGTTTTGCCTCGAAGAATTTTGTGTAGAAAAGCGATCCCGCCATCTGTTTCTGCAACAGCTACTTTAAAATTTACAGCGCCTGGAATTTTTTGCTCTAGGGCGTGCAGTTCCCAATAGTGTGTGGCGAAAAGTGTTTTGGCTCGTTTTTCCTGAGTTACAAGGAGATATTCAGCAACAGCCCAGGCGATGGCAATTCCATCGTAGGTGCTAGTGCCTCGACCGATCTCATCGAGAATCACTAGAGAACGAGAAGTTGTGTGATGGAGAATATTGGCAGTTTCGCTCATTTCCACCATAAAAGTGGATTGACCTCGAGATAAATCATCACTAGCTCCAATGCGACTAAAGACTTTGTCGATAACGCCAAGGTGGGCAGCCTTAGCTGGAACAAAGGAACCCATCTGAGCCATAATCACAATCAAGGCGATTTGCCGAATGAAGGTCGATTTTCCCGCCATATTAGGGCCTGTGAGGAGGAGAAGACGTTGTGTTTCATCAAGTAGAAGATCATTAGGAACAAAGTGGCCCTGAGGAAGGCATGTCTCAATGATCGGATGACGTCCAGAAAGGATGTCTAAACGATCACTATTATCGACAGTAGGACGGACATAATGATGTTTTCTTGCGACAGTGGCTAGTCCAAAAAGAACATCTATACAACTGATGGCGCTGGCAATAGATCGGATTTCTTTGGCAAAAGTGGAAACCTCTTCTCGAAGGTTAGAAAACAGTTCAGTTTCTAGAGCTTGAATGGTTTCTTCAGCCGAAAAAATCTTCTGCTCGTACTCTTTAAGTTCTGTAGAAAGGAATCTCTCTGTGCTTACTAAGGTTTGTCGGCGGACAAAATCAGCTGGCATTTTTTCTGCCTGACCTCGACTCACTTCGATATAGTAGCCAAAGGCTTTTGTATAAGCCACTTTGAGAGTGCGAATACCCGTGCTTTCTCGTAATGCAGTTTGATAATTTAAAATCCAGGCATGTCCTGAGGATTGCAATGAACGCAGATTGTCTAGTTCAGCATGCACTCCAGATTTGATGACCCCCCCATCACTGATTCTTAAGGGGAGTTCTTTATTAAGAGTATCGTCGATCTTTTTAGTTAGCGAAGAGAGATCAAAGAGCTGGTCATGTTGTTTTGTCAAAAAGGATGAAGGGAGGTCCTTGATCAATTGTTTGATCAAGGGAATGGGTTCAAGAGATTCTCGTAGAGCAAGTAGATCTCTAGGGAGAGCAAGTCCACTTGAAATCCTCATGATCAGGCGTTCTATATCGCGTATTTGAGAAAGGTGCTTACTCAACATATCAATGAAGTGAGGGGATCGTACTAGAAGATCTATAGCTTCTTGACGCTCGTCAATTTCTGAGATGTCAAGCAGAGGATGAAGCAGCCAGTCTCTTACCAGACGCCCTCCCATAGGGGTAAGAGTTGCATCGAGATGACTTAAGAGCGAAGGAGCTTTTTCATGTAGAGGTTCAAGGAGTTCAAGGTGTTTTTGCGTAGTATAATCGATAGCAAGAAAGTTCCCTGGAGTTTCCGAGCGAATAGTTTGGATGTGGTCAATAGGTAAACTTAAATCTTCGTTAACATAATGCAAAAGTGCTCCAGCTGCATTGATAGAAGCTGTCATACCTTTAAGGCCAAAACCATCGAGATTATGTACGGCAAAATGGCGTGCTAACGTGTCATACGCTGCTCGGTGTTCAAATAACCACTCTTCTTTTTTCGAGCAGAGAGAAGAGGTTGTTTTCGCATAGTCTTTGAGTGGTTCGCTGAGCATATCAAAACATTTAGCAGAGACAATGAATTCTTTAGGGCGAAAGCGGTAGAGCTCGTTGATAAGCAGTGAGGGCTCATCGAGTTGCATCACCCTGAAGTCGCCCGTAGACAGATCTAGCAAAGCTAGACCAAACACGGTATTCAAAAGCTGGATAGAGGCTACGTAATTAGGACATTTATCTTTAAGTAGGCTGGAGCATAGAAGAGTGCCAGGGGTTACGATACGCACAATATCGCGACGCACAAGACCCTTGACAGATTTAGGATCTTCCATTTGCTCGGCAATAGCTACTTTAAAACCTTTTTCAACTAATCGATCGATATAACTTTCGCTTGCGTGGAAAGGGATTCCGCTCATTGGGATATCCCCCCGTTTAGTCAGAGTTAGGTCAAGTTCTCTAGAAAGCAGAAGAGCATCGTCGTGGAAGCCTTCGTAAAAATCCCCTAAGCGAAATAACAAGACAGCATCTTGTGCTTGAGTCTTACAAGCATGCCATTGTGCCATCATAGGAGTGATTTTGAGTTCTGTTAAGCTATCCATGAACATTAGATAATAGTTTTCATTGCAGTTTGTACTTGATCCATAGCTTTAGACACTTGATTTTGACAACTATCTACCCAGAGGCGGAGAAGTTTAAGATCTTCGCTGAGTTTAGAGAGTTCTTCCTGGATTTCTAATAATTTACCGCTATCTGGCCTATGGCTAGTTAGTCGAGAGGGGGGAGTAACAGCTTGTTGAGCGGCTAATTTTAATTCAAAAACACGGATTAACTTAGGGATCATAATTCTTTTGATCTGTTCTCGTAATTGAGACAGGTCAGCGTCAGAGAAGGCACGGGGAGGTCCGGCCTTTGCGGTTTGGCTAGCAACGCTAACCTGAAGAAAGTCGCTTAGATCTTTATAGTTTTCCATAGCGAACACCCATTCTCTTGCAAAAGGAGATTTTCGCAAAGGGATTTTCTGGTATAATCCCCATCTATGTATACCCCAGAAACTCTAGAAACGCTTCGCCAAAGAATCGATCTTATCGACGTCCTTTCCTCCCATGTCGACCTTAAAAGGTCGGGTGCAACATTCAAAGCTTGTTGTCCTTTTCACGAGGAGAAAACTCCTTCTTTTATGGTTAAGAGGGGGGATTCTCATTATCATTGTTTTGGGTGTGGCGCCCATGGTGATGCGATCGCCTTTCTTATGACGCATTTACGCATGGGATTTACCGAGGCAGTAGAACATCTGGCTGAGCGTTTTCAAGTGGCTCTTGTTAAGGCAGATGGTCTTGAATTTAAGGGGCCTAGTAAAACGCAGCTTAAGGAAGCGCTTGAGTATGCCTGTCAATTCTATCACTATCTATTGCTCTATAGCGAAGAGGGGCACGTAGCTCTTTCTTATTTGTATTCAAGGGGCATTGATCTTTCGTTCATTACACGTTTCCAGTTAGGGTATGCGCCCAAACAACGCGATTCTTTACTTCGATTTGCTCATGAAAAGGGTATTTCTGACGACATCCTAGAACAGACAGGCCTAATGAAAAGAAGCGAAAGAGGGAAAGTTTACGATTTTTTCTGTGAACGTGTTCTGTTCCCTATTCGCGATGGAATGGGGGCTGTCATTGGTTTTTCCGGGCGCAAATTTCAAGAAGCTACTCCCGGTGGTAAATATGTCAACACTCCAGAAACAGTATTGTTTAAAAAATCTCACGTTCTTTTTGGCCTTTCTTATAGTCGGAAAAGGATAGCTAAAGAAAGAAAAGCAGTGGTAGTTGAAGGGCAAATCGATGCTCTTAAACTGATCGAGGCTGGATTTGATTATACAGTGGCTGGGCAGGGAACAGCATTTGGTGAAGGACATGTCCAAGAGCTTCTTCAATTAGGTATTAAAGAGGTTTTTTTAGCTTTAGATAGTGATGAGGCAGGTCAAGAGGCTACCTTCAAAATTGGGGGCCTTTTTCAGAAGAAAGGCGTAGCTGTCAAAGTGGCCTCTCTACCGAAAGCATCAGATCCTGATAGTTTTCTTAAAGAAAAGGGTCCAGAAGCATTTGGACAACTTTTAGAGTTAAGCCAAGATTATCTACAGTTTGCTTTTCATTTTCTCTCTAGGCATGTGGATCTGAATAACCCAGCCCACAAAAGTGCGTTGATTGAAGAATTATCACAATCGATTCGCTCTTGGGACCATCCGGTAATGATTTATGAAAGCCTAAAAGAACTAGCTAAATTGGCTAAGGTGCCGGAAGAGGCTCTAGGTGGTATTTCTTCTCCGGGATTTAGTGTAGTTAAAAAAAATGCTAAAGCTGGCATCTCTAAATTATCTATTGACCCTGATCGCATTCTCGAAATCGATCTTCTTCGTTGGGTTCTTCTTTCTGGACCTGAGCAGGCACAGGTGATTCGTTTAGTTACTGAAAACCTGCCCCCAGAGATGTTGCGCATTGCTTCTTGTCGCCATGTGCTTGAGCTTTGTATTAAAGAATATAAACAAGGACTTGGTATGGATTTACTCCGTTTAAGCGGGTTATTTGATGAGGCCCTGGACACGGAGTTGATTCCTGAGATCATGCAGAAGAAAGTGAACCTTCAGAAAGCCTATGACGGCTGTAAAATTACCTTGAAGGCTTTGTTGGAGAGGAACTGGATGGAAGAGATGGAAGAGATCAAGCAAAAGATCCAAAGTGGTACGCTGAGTGATGAAGAAGCGATGGAGTTCGCCAAGCGGTTTACCCAAATTAGAAAAACTTCACCGAAACTTAAGGAATTATGAGAGATCACCTCGTTTTATTTGATGATACATGCACTCTTTGTCGTCGTAGTGTGGCGCGTATAATTGAACTCGATGATAAAAAATTATTTCTTTTTTCTCCGCTTGAGGGGAGAACGGCCAAACAAGCTCTTAAAGGAAAAATGGCATATTTGCGAAAGAACAATACCATGGTTGTGATTGAGAATGCGCATAAACCACCCTGCTTGATTTGGATTCGAGGAAGAGCTTCGATGCGTCTTTTCTGGATTTTAGGTAAGCAATATCGTTGGTTTGCTTGGCTTTGCTATATCCCCCTTCTCACAGACTTAGGGTATAAACTCGTTTCTTTTGTGCGTCGCAAGATTAAACTAGAAGGCGTATCGGAACGTTTTTTTCGTGCTCATCAGGAAAGGTTTTTGCCCTGAAAAGGTTATACCAAACGCAATAAATAACTTCATATTTGAGCTGCGTGAAAGCTGTCGACAAATTGACGATCATAAACAGCATAGTATTAATGCAATACAATGCCGTTTACGATCGCCGATTTTCGGCGCTTTGACGCGGCTCAAATGTGAAGTTATTTGT
>Ga0207952_1000776_pt1 | contig 19243 bp, 16 predicted proteins | sample SubbioR12Aug_8Ca_FD_184831 | JGI IMG/M metagenome (GOLD analysis project Ga0207952, IMG submission 184831) | Serpentinite rock and fluid subsurface biosphere microbial communities from McLaughlin Reserve, California, USA - CR12Aug_8Ca (SPAdes) | ecosystem: Environmental > Terrestrial > Deep...
CAGCTATAGGTACCGTTATCTGCACTCAGCACATCTAACACAATACTCATCATAGTGGTTTTACCACTTCCATTAGGGCCCAATATTCCAAAAACACTACCCTTTGGTATGGTTAGTGAAACTTGCTGTAAGGCTTTCACTTTTCCGTAAGCTTTGCTTACTCCATCTATTTGTAATACTGTTTCCATATAATTGATTTAATCCTTTAACCAGTTTTTAAGTTGCTTGATTACTTTTTCACCTTTTAATATACCAAACTTATCGTTGTAGTCCCATAACATCACCGGTATATCAAAACGTTTCATAATGCTTGTGATATCTCTAAGATAGGCAGATTTTGCTTTGGCTGATGCTAAATTGATAACTCCCGTTTCTGTGCAGATAAGTGGTAAATTTTGCTTGTCGGCTTCTGCTTTAATCTTTTTAATGCGCATAAACAAGTACTCGTAATTGGATTCTCTCGGAAATCTTTCAAATTCTTTTATGACTTCTGAGTCGGGTGCTGCACCTATTAATTCTGGCATTTTTCTTTTCTTAAATGGATAAGGAAGGCCAACCATATAGGTTTTCTCCTTGGTCCAATCGGCTCCTTGATGGGTAAATACATAGGGCTCATAAAAATGAAAAGTGTAGAGTACTTTTCCATCATCCGATGAGAGTTTGCCCATGGTAAGTAATTCGTTGATGCCATTGTAATTGGCTCCTCCAATAATGAATATTCTATCTGGGTCTTCTTTCCTTAATTCTCTCACCAATGTAGTAGCGGTAGATTTCCAAATATCCATATCAGTGGTGGGCTCATTGTATAATTCTAAAAACAGCTTCTCATTAGAAAACTCACGCATATAATTAATGACCTGTTTCCAAATTTTGATGATTCTTTCAGGTTCAGTGTCCTTATTTTGGTTATTTAACTTACCATAATGGTACACAATTACCATTTTGAGGTTCAATCTTCTGCAGTTCATATAGGTTTCATGCAATTTTTGAAGAATCTGTTCGTTTAATTGAACAGATCCTTCCCTCATGAAGTAATCAAATGCCACTGGTAACCTTACGGTTTCGAATCCAGCTTCAGCAATTGATTCTAACATTGGGCGAATATTGGTCTTTAAAAGTTGCTCCTGGCTTTGCCAATGCTGCTCTAATAAAGAAATATTTACCCCTTGACCTAGTGATTGGGAGATCTTGCGAAGTGCTTCAGTAGTTTGAGTTTGAGCGGGTTTTAATCCAACCCCAAAAAGGAAAAGGTAAATGGTGAGTACTAAAGTTCTTCGTAACACGTTTTAAAATTAGTTTGAATAATATTTTACCAGTTTGTAGATAAGTACCCATGATCGATTACCATCGGATTCCTTATGTAAATATAGACCGCTCCAAGCTTTCTAACGAATTAGTTAAGCGGGGGGCTTACTATTCTAATGTAGCCGTGTGGACCCTGATGTTCTCACTTCCCTTGTTTTGGTTACTCGATGTGTTGTTTATGAAGGAAGATTGGGTATTCCTTTTGATCATTCGCTTAATTTTCTTTAGCATTTCTTATTTCTTTTACATTTTTGGCACCAAAAAAAGATGGGGCCATGAACTGATATTAAACTTAGTGGTTGGGGTAAATATTGCATTGGTCTCTATGATTTGCGGTATTGTTCCTGTTTCGTTGGCCATGCCTTACTATTTATTGGCATCTATTATGATGCTTTTATTAAATACCATTTTATTCTGGAGACCCATTTTTGCGCAACTGCATGCGGCCATTTCTTTTACCATTATTTTATTCATGTACTCGCTCAATAACCAAACGGGTGGCTACAGTAGTTTAATTTCTAATGGGGGTGGGGTTTATTTTCTTGTTTCGGCTTTTTCTATCATGATTGCCTTTAATAGGTATCAAATTGTAAGACGAGAAACAGAAAAAAATCTCATTATTGAAGAGTCTAATCGCCGTTTATTAGAGCAGAACGAAAAAATTAACGACCAGCACCATATTATTGAGGAAGCCAATAGACGCTTGAAAGAGTTGAGCGATTATCGCCAGAATACCTTGAACATTATGATTCACGACCTAAAAAACTTTATTGGGTCGAATCAAATTTCTATTGATTTGATTAATAGAAAGAGCAGCAATTTAACCAGCGATCAAAAAGAAATCCTGAGTTATATCACTATGGGTAATGAAAAACTACATTACCTAAGTCAAAAATTGGCAGAATCTGCTGAAGCAGATACGGGTAAGATCACTTACCATATGGAACAATTTGATATTATTCCTGAAGTAGAAAAAGCGGCCATTACCCTTGTAGATGCAGCCAGTATTAAGCAAGTGAACCTTCAAGTTCACCTATCTCCTTCAGAAGTTATGGTCAATATTGATAAAATATTTTTACGTCATATATTATTCAAGCTACTTTCTAACGTTATTAGGTTTATCCAAAAGGGTTCTTCGGTGAGTATTCATGCCAACGACCTTGATGGGGCCTGCATTATTGAAATCATCAATAAAACAGCCAACCCAATCGGTATGGAAAAATTAGATGAATACTTTAGTCGTTTAACCAATCCCAATCAATCTGATTTGGCTACCAACCAATCGGGTATGGGATTTTCCATTGCTAAGCAGCTAACCGAAGATATGGGTGGCTCGCTTACATACGAAAGCAATGTAACTGTTGGAAATTATTTTAAACTCAAATTCAAACTGGCTTAGTTTAAATACCCGAAATCATGAAAACAAAATCTTCCCTGCTCGTACTGTTCCTGCTAATAGCAGGTAGTATTATTGCCCAGGATTTCAAAACCCGCTCTCTGGAAGCAATGGGATATAGAAATGAATCCATTATGGGAATTAATGGTGCTATTTCTTACTTCCTTAAAGTGCAACCAAGGGATGATGTGGATCGCACGAATTTGATTCTTCAGGTAAAGCCATCTCAGGTTCTAAGAGAAGACATGTCTACTATAACTGTTTCGTTAAAAGACGAACCTGTTTATACCACTCGTTTAGTGGCTGATGCCATTGACTCTGTAATGACTATTGTAATTCCTTTGAATAAAAGATATGTTCAGGAAGACGGTCGTTTTATTAAGATGAGAATTGATGCTAAAATGGCTATGTCTGATGAGTATTGTAAAGACGTAGACAATCCAGCTATTTGGGTTACAGTAAGAAACTCTTCTTATTTAGAAGTGGTTAAGCAAGATCGTACAACTTATTATCATAGTTTAAAAGAAACCATTTCAGAATTTAATTCCGTTTCTACTCCAGTTAATGCAGACTTAGATGATCTTACCAGTGGTGCCATTGTATTTGCATTATTAAAACAAAAAGGTGGGTTAGAAGAAATTGAAACTTCCAACTATAGAAATACCGATTCTTCTGTTGGTACTACTGTTTTAACCGGCTTATATAGCAAGCTCCCTCCGTATATTCAAGCTCAATTACCTGAATTCAAAAACGGTCAAGGTTTAATAAAGAATGTGATATTGGATAATGGGGATTATATTTTTGTAATTACGGGTAAAGACCAGGAAGGATATCGAAAAGCCATTTATACGCTTACTAACTATAAAATCATCAATGGTAGCTTTACTAATACCATGATTGTAGATGCAGGTCCTCCTTCTTATTTTGACAAGAATCAGTTGCCTGTAGTATTCTCTTTAGAAGAATTGGGCGGTACACCAAAATTAATGGAAGGTATTGGGGCTCTTAAAACCAACTACGCTTTCTCTTTGGCCGATTATAACGCCATTCCTAAAAAATTGACTTTTCACTTAGAAGCTATGTTGTCTTTGTTAAAAGAAGGTGACCGTGGTTTCTTAAACGTATATTTAAACGACAACTTAGTATTTAGTACCGACTTGCACGATAAGACCAGCTTTAATGGAGACATTGAATTAAAGCCTTACTTATTAACTAAAAATAACTCTTTAGTGGTTGAAATGCGTTTCCATGGTGCAGGTGGTATTTGTAAAGAAGGATTCTCTAACTTCTTTGGTTTTATTGATACCAAAACATCTAACCTAGTTTTTTCTGGTGAAAAAGTGAACGAGTTCTATAACTTCTTTAACTATCCTGGAGAATTTAGAAAGAAAGCGCTGCGTTGTATTATCACCCCAACACTAATGCCTTACTTGGCGCCATCTTTGGGTGAATTGATTTATCAATTAAATACCGCAACTCTAGCTGCTAACTATTTATTCATTCCTGAATTAGTGTCTTCTGATAAAGCCAATTTAAATGATATGGCTAATATGAATGCGATTGCGCTCTTACACAGAAACGATCCATTGATTAAGAACTTTGAGAAAAACTTACCTGTTCAGTTCAATAGAGATTTCCAGTTGTATAAAGATATTAGTGGAGAAACATCCTATTCCATTAATGACTTTTCTAATTCGGGTATTGCCCAAATTTTCCGACAGGGTAGCTCTACTTTCTTATTAGTAAGTGCGTTGGGAGATTCTAGTATTAGTGATGCATTTGAAGGCGTTATTAAGAGTTTTGGTTCTCAATACTCAGCTATTGAAAGTAACGTGTGTATTGCCAATAGTAAGGGTAAGAGTAATTTCTTCTTCAAGCTTCCTGATAATGCTGGGTTGGTTACTTATAGAGGAGATAAAAATAATATGGCGATGCTTTGGAATAAATACAAATACTTTATGTTGGGTGGTCTTGCCATCTTACTAGTACTTGGATTCTTCTTTATTAGAAAGCGTGTTAAAAAATCTCAAGAGATTGTTTAATTGGTTCCTTAAAAATCCGTAGCGTCTATGCCTGTTTGTGCCTTGAATAATATGATTAGTGTGGGCTTGTTTACCACGGCCAAACTGGATGAAATTGACGTTATTGCCGATGAGTTTGAATATGCGCAAATAAAGGCTGCGCTTAACTTTGGGTACTTAACCCGAAAACTATATGTATCGTTTTTAGAGCGTTCAGGGTTTCCGTTGGTAGACGTGCGTAATGAAGTTTTAGATGAAAGCTTTGTTGAGCAATGTGACCTACTGCACCTGAACGCTTTTTTATATTTACCCATGCGAAACGATGGCAAGGGTAATTTATTAGTGGCTGCAGCCGATCCAATGGATGAGCGCTTACAAGGTATTTTAGAAATTAAATTCAATACCAAGATTAAATTAGTGGCTGCTTCTGATTTGGACATCACTTGGATGGTGCACAAATTGCGGGGTGAATACTATGTAAAAGAGTCGGTATTTAGTTTGATGCGTAAAGATCCAGAGAGTTCAGGATTAACCACATTTACGGATGCACAGCTGTTGTTTATATTTATTGCCATTGGGTTTGCTTTATTGTTGCTAACCGTCAACTTTGTTAATAGTTTTATTTTCTTTAACCTCTTTTTTAGTTTCGTCTTTCTTTTCTCGATTGTATTTAAACTGTACATCGCTTTAAAAGGCTCTAAATATGAGCTAGTTGAAGTAGTTACTAAAGAGGAAGTAAAAGCTGTGAAAAATGATACGCTGCCGGTGTATACCATTCTGCTTCCGGTTTATAAAGAAGATAAACTGATTCGGAAATTGATATGGAACTTACGAAGCTTAGATTATCCACGTGGTAAATTAGACGTAAAATTATTGATTGAAGAAGACGATGATAAAACCTTGAATGCGGTAAGAAACCTAGACTTTCCTGCCAACTTTGAAACGATTGTGGTTCCTTTTCATATGCCAAAAACCAAGCCCAAAGCTTGTAATTATGGACTCTTCTTTTGTAAAGGAATTTATTTAACCATTTATGATGCAGAAGATGTTCCCGATTCTGATCAATTAAAGAAAGTAGTAAGTCTGTTTAGAAAATTACCTAAAGACTATGTGGTACTTCAAGGTGCCCTTAATTATTTTAATAAGAATGAAAACTTACTAACTAGAATGTTCACTTTAGAATATTCTTATTGGTTCGATTATATGTTACCTGGATTGCAATCATTAGACGTTCCTATTCCTTTAGGAGGAACATCCAATCATTTTAAATTAGATAAGTTAAAAGAGTTGGGTGGTTGGGATCCATTTAACGTAACAGAGGATGCCGATTTGGGTGTACGTGTATTCGAGAAAAGGTATAAAGTAGGAGTAGTGAATAGTACTACTTTAGAAGAAGCTAATAACGAACCTTTTAATTGGATTAGACAGCGTTCTCGTTGGATTAAAGGGTATATGCAAACCTTATTGGTGCATATGCGCAATCCAGTAAGACTGGTAAATAAAATTGGTTGGAGAGGTTTCTTTGGGTTCAACTTCTTCGTTGGATTTACTCCCATTACATTTTTGCTTTATCCAGTTTTGTTAGGGTTCTATATTATATACATCATCTTCGATTTGCAAACAGTGCGTGTATTATTTCCAGACTGGGTATTGTATATTTCCATATTCAACTTTGTGGCTGGAAATACTTTGATGATTTATGTAAATATGTTGGCAGTATTTAAGCGTAGGTTTTATGAGTTGATTTTATTTGCATTAGTGAATCCTTTTTATTGGTTGATGCACTCAATTGCTGCGTATAAAGGATTATGGCAACTGATTTATAAGCCTTTTTATTGGGAAAAGACCAATCATGGATTAACTAAAATGTCGCATTCATCATCTGCTGCTGCAGCAGCAAATGCAAATGAAGTATCATGAAGTTTAGGAGTCAACAATTAAGAGTAGTGTCTTTGCTATTGGTAATTTATTACCTCATATTAGCATGGATGTTTAATAGAACTGGATATGAACATCCTGAACGGCTTTTCTATGCAGAGAAATTAAAATTGTTGTTTGAGTACAGTGAAAATACTTTGTTAACCTTAGGTACTACTTTCCCTACTACTTCTTTTTTAATTAATGTCATTTTTGCTCCATTCGGATATTTATTTGCTCCGGTGGCTTCTTCCATCGTTTTGATGTCTTTTTTGTTCTTCTTTATGGCAAAAGACATCAATGGTTCTGGTCTTCCTGCAAGAACAATGATTATTTCGTTAATGGCTTTGTTTTTGCTTCACCCGCAATTTATTTTTGCCGCAACCAGTGGAAGAAATATTGCAGCTATTATGCTGTTTACTTATTTGCTTTTTAGAAGTTTATTTTTCTATTATAAGAATCAAACTACCTACTATTTATCGCTAGCTAGTTTGTATTTAGGGGCGCTTATATTTTCGGAGATTAAATTTTTATGGATGATATTGGGCTTCTTGCCCTTTGTTGTATTGGTTTCTATTGAGGGAATCAAAACCGCTAAGGGGGAGCCCGTAGTGTTTCAATATTACCAAGCTTTAAACAATCGATCGCTCAGAAGAAAATTGGTAAATAGAACGGTGTCCTTGTATTTTATTCTTTATTTACTTCCATTAGCGGCTGTGTTTTTATTTAGGGTATTGAATCAATCACACGCAGGTGATCCAACTTATTTTTTGAGTAGTCAGTATTCGAATTGGAGGGTAACCGGGGTTTCTACTATTACCAATATTTTAGAAAGAGGATCTGGAGATAACTTGAGTAAACAAACCCAAATCATTTTCCCCCTTTTCACTATTTTTTTGGCGCCCATTTTTATTTCTGCCATGATATTGTTTAAGGGGAAACTATATGAACTCTTAACCATTTTTACGCCCTTAATTTTCACTTCAATTGTATTGATTGATATTCAGTTTTATTTAACCACTGAATATTTTGTAATCATTCCTGTGCTGTCTTTTGTTGCACTCAATTTTGCATCGGGTATAAAACTCAATCGTTTTATGTCTTCTGTAATTCTTTTAGTTGGAACAGGATTGTCGCTGTTAGGTGGGGTCTATTATTTTAAAGAAACCTCCGATTTTGATGAACAGCTATTCGTTAAAATGATTACTGATACGCCTAGCTGGATTGCTACTAAAAAGGATTCTGAGGAAAAAATATTAGCAGACTATATTGCTTCTGTAAAATCGGCTGAAAGACCTGTTTTAATTGATGATGCAGCTGCTTATGGAGTAGTGGCGCATTTACCTAATCTTGAAGGACTAGTAATGCCTTTGCAGAAGAATTTCATTACGGTTATTGAGAATCCTGCACTTTCAGTAGAGTATATTCTTATTGCAAAAAGACATAATCTCAAGCACAATTTTACGGCTATGAATGCCTATAATATGTTGGTTATGAGAGATCGGTTGAACCTAAGGTCCAACCGAGTCTTTGAAACAGAAAACTGGATAGTGTATTCTATTCGTTAGTTACGAATAGGTCTTCCGCTTTTTAATACACTTTGAATTCTTTCTAACGATTTCTTTTCACCGCATAAACTTAAGAATGCCTCTCTTTCTAAATCTAAGAGGTATTGCTCGCTTACTAGGGTTTGTTCACTCAAATCTCCACCACACATTACATAAGCCAACTTACGGGCAACTAATGCATCGTGGTCGGTTGCATAACCACCTCTCCACATTCCATTGATACCCGCTAGCATAGCACCCAATCCTGATTTGCCCAATACTTTAATATCTGTTCTTTGTACTGGTGTGTTATAGCCTGCTTCGTGTAATTCTAAAACCGATTTCTTTGCTTCTGCAATTCTTCTTCCAATATTCATTACTACTTCATCGGTACCTGGTCTTAAAATGCCCATTTCAAAAGCTTCTTGAGCTGAAGTAGCTACTTTAGCGGTTGCAATAGCAAAGAATCTTTTCTTTAAAGTATTGGTTTCTGGTTCGTCTTCATGTAATTCATCGGAAGCACGCAAAGCAAATTCTTTGGTTCCACCACCACCTGGTATTAAACCAACGCCTAACTCTACTAATCCTATATAGGTTTCTGCAGCTGCACACACTTTGTCTGCATGTAAATTCATTTCGCATCCACCTCCTAATGTTAATCCATGTGGGGCTGTTACTACTGGCACACTTGAATAGCGTAAGCGCATCATACTGTTTTGGAACATGCGAATGGCCATATCTAATTCATCGTATTCTTGCTCTATGGCTAGCATAAAGATCATTCCTACGTTGGCACCTGCACTAAAGTTGGGTCCTTCATTGGCAATAACCAATCCTTTAAAACTTTCTTCAGCTTTGCTAATGGCTTTATTAACGCCTTCTAAAACTTCGCCACCCATGCTGTTCATTTTAGTGCTCCATTCTAATCCGGCAACGCCATCACCTATATCGTACATTCTACATGCACTGTTTTTCCAAACTAAATTATCGCTATGGTTTTTTAAGATCAAGAACGACTCTCCACCTGGTATAGCTTTGAATGATTTTGATGGTATATCATAATATAATCTCTTACCATTTTCTACTTTGTAAAAATGGGTAGCGCCGGTAGCCAACATTTCTGAAACCCATGGTGCAACAGCATATCCGGCTGCCTGCATGGCTTCAACCGTTTTTGCAACTCCTACTGTATCCCAAGATTCAAACGCCCCAATTTCCCAACCAAAGCCCGCCATCATGGCATCATCTACTCTGTAAACTTCATCGCTAATTTCTGGAATTCTAAATGAGATATAAGAGAATAAAGAAAAATGAAAAGCCCTGTAGAACTCACCTGCTTTATCAGGTGCAGCACTCAACATTTTTATTCTTTGCTTTAAATCTTCAATAGGTTTAGCTGCTTCAAGGCTAGCGAATTTGGGCTTTACTCTGGCTCCATATTCCATGGTAGCCAAATTCAAGGTTAATATTTCTTTGCCTGCGGCCGATTTTATTTTTTTGAAAAATCCCTGACCGGTTTTATCTCCCAACCAATTGTTGGTGGTAATGGTATCTAACCAAGTAGGTATCGTAAATATTGCTTTGGCTTCATCATTGGGACAATTGTCTGCCACTCCTTTTGCCACTTTTACCAATGTATCTATACCCACTACATCAGCTGTTCTAAATGTGGCCGATTTAGGACGACCAATGATTGGTCCGGTAAGCGCGTCAATTTCATCTACGGTTAAGCCTTGTTTTTCCATGATATGGAAAATGCTCATGATGCTGAATACCCCAATTCTATTGGCAATAAACGCTGGAGTGTCTTTACATAGTACAGTGGTTTTACCCAAATGCACATCTCCATAATGCATTAAGAAATCAACCACTTCTTGATCGGTAAATGGAGTAGGAATAATTTCTAGTAAACGCAAATAGCGTGGAGGGTTAAAAAAGTGTGTGCCACAGAAATGCTTTTTGAAATCATCGCTTCTGCCTTCGGCCATCATATGAATAGGAATACCTGAAGTATTAGAAGTGATAAGGGTTCCTGGCTTTCTATGTTTTTCTACTTTTTCATAAATCAATTGCTTAATGTCTAAACGTTCTACCACCACTTCAATAATCCAATCGCAACCAGCAATATCTTTCATATTGTCGTCGAAGTTTCCTGTTTTAATTCTGTTGATTACCGACTTTGTAAATACAGGAGAAGGATTGCTTTTTATAGCAGCTGATAGTGCATCGTTTACTAGTTTGTTGCGTTCTGCAGGTTTGGTACTTTCTGCTGCTGCAGCTGGAACCATATCTAATAATAACACTGGTAAGCCTATGCCTGCAAAATGACAAGCAATTCTAGAACCCATTACACCGCTTCCTAATACCGCAACTTTTTTAATTGAACGTTTCATTATTGAATGATTTATGGTCAAGTATCTGCCAAGCTTGGCTCGACAAAATTAGTTAGTTATGCAACTATTTTCCGAAGATAAGGTAATTTTTTTCCGGGGCTACCTTCTGGGCAAAAAAAATATCAAATCTTTCGAGGGGAAAAATTTGATATTAATAGCGTTGGTTTTTCAGGGGTCTTACTCCTCTGATACTGCAGCGCCCTTGTAAGCAAAATACAAGCAAACAAGGTAAACCGCTAATAGCACGTATACTAGCATAATCGGGGGGATTTTAGTTATACTAATTTAAGTAGAAAATTAATGCAGATTTAATATTTTATGTTAACATTTGTGGATATTGGGGCAAATGGGTGATTTAGATAAACTTTTGAATAAGATTCTGCTACAAAACTTATACAAAAATATACAAACGTTTTTTTGACCGCTGTTTTTACCTAATTGCCATTTAAAATTTAAGGCCGTTCATTAGGGTGGTTAAACGTATTTTTGAAATATGGAGATTAGTGTTAAAACCATACAGCATCTGGCCCATTTGAGCAGGCTTCAAATAAATGAAACACAAGCGTTGCAGTATCAAACCGATATGCAAAGAATGGTTTCTTTTATTGAGCAGTTGCAAGAAGTTAATACAGATGGGGTTGAACCTTTGTTAATGCTGTCTGATGCAAGCACTGCGCTAAGAGAAGATTTAGTGAAAGAAAGTCTTAGTTCGGTTGATGCTTTGAAAAATGCACCATCTCACGACCATCTATACTTTAAAGTACCCACGGTTATTAAAAAATAAACTGATTATGTCTACAGAATCCATCATACATCTTGAAGGAATTGAAAAAAGTTATTTCATGGGAAACCAGGCGATTCCTGTATTAAAGGGAATTAACCTGGATATTTTTAAGAATGAATATGTGGCATTGATGGGTCCCTCTGGTAGTGGTAAAAGTACGCTGATGAATATCTTAGGCTGCTTAGATTCTCCTACTGGCGGAAAGTATATTTTAAATGGTAAAGACGTAAGTAAAATGCTAGACGATGATTTAGCAGAAGTGCGCAACACAGAAATTGGTTTTGTGTTTCAGCAGTTTAATTTATTGCCTCGCTTAAGTGCTGCGGAGAATGTGGCACTTCCTTTAATTTATGCAGGGGTATCAAAAAAAGAAAGACTAGATCGTGCTTTAGAAGCTTTAGACAAAGTGGGCTTGGCCGATCGTTCTCACCATAAATCGAACGAGTTAAGCGGTGGTCAAATTCAAAGGGTAGCTATTGCCCGAGCTTTGGTGAATAATCCCTCCATATTATTGGCGGATGAACCTACCGGTAACTTAGATTCTAAAACTTCTGTAGAAGTAATGCAGATTTTTGGAAAACTTCAAGCAGCTGGAAATACGGTTGTTTTAGTTACCCATGAAGAAGATATTGCAGCTTATGCACATCGTGTGGTAAGATTAAGAGACGGTTTGGTGGAAAGCGATACTACAAAACCTTAATTTGCCGAACATTTGAGCAACTCTGTTGTAATCAATGCTCACTTAGATATTATGGCTATTAAGATTTATACAAAAACAGGCGATTTAGGCAAGACTTCATTAATTGGTGGAACAAAAGTTCCTAAAAGCCATATCAGGATTGATACATATGGCACTGTTGATGAATTAAACTCTTGGATTGGTGTAGTAAGCGATTATACCCCCGATGAACATATTAAAGCAGTTTTAAAAGAAATTCAAGATCGTTTATTTACGGTTGGATCTTCTTTGGCTTGTGATCCTGAAAAAGAACCTTTGATGAAAATTCCCGATTTAAAAGAATCGGACATAGAATTTTTAGAAAAGGAAATGGACTCTATGAATGAGCAGTTACCTGCCATGAAATTTTTTGTATTGCCTGGCGGGCACTTGGCAATCTCTCAAAGCCATGTTGCTCGTTGTGTTTGTAGAAGGGCAGAGCGTTGCTGCGTGAATATGCAAGAGCAAGATATTTTTGTGGAACCCCTTGTTATTAAATATTTGAACCGACTGAGCGATTATCTATTTGTGCTCTCTCGTTATTTAGGGCATCAAATGGGCGTAGCCGAAATTCCTTGGAAGCCAAGAGTTTAATAGGTTTGCACCATTCTTGTTTACATCATTCGTCTTGAAATAATCCGTCGCGCATATGCAGCACCCTTGTGCTTAATGCAGCTAATTCTTCATTGTGCGTTACAATTAAAAAAGTGGTTCCAAAGTCTTGATTAATTTTAGTGAACAATTGATGGAGTTCTCTAGCGTTGCTACTATCGAGGTTGCCGGTTGGTTCGTCTGCAAAAACAATTAATGGGTCATTAATCAATGCCCTTGCAACAGCTACTCGCTGCTGTTCTCCTCCAGAGAGTTCATTGGGTTTATGATTGATTCTATCCGCTAAACCCAATATGCCTAATAATTCAATGGCCCTTTTTTGAACTTTCTCCCTGGGGTTATTGGCAATCCATCCAGGTATGCACACATTTTCTAACGCATCAAACTCCGGTAAAAGGTGATGGAATTGAAAAATAAATCCAATATGCTTGTTTCTAAAAGCCGCTAATTGGCTGCTGGATAAACTACTTAATAATTGACCGTCTATGATGATATTGCCACTGTCAGGGCTATCTAAAGTGCCTAAAATATGTAATAAGGTACTCTTTCCAGCACCGGAAGAACCTACAATGCTCACCATTTCGCCCTTTTCAATGGAAATATTGACCCCTTTTAGTACGGTTAATGGGCCAAATTTTTTGGTAATTGCGCTTGCTTTTAGCATGAAAAGGGTTTATTTATTAAGCAAATTAACCATTTCTTCAGAGATGGGTAAAACTCACATTTGGATATATCATTTATACGGTTACTTTTGCAAAAATAATCGAGACTATGTTTTGGACATTAGAATTAGCAAGTTATTTAGAAGAAGCTCCCTGGCCTGCTACCAAGGATGAGTTGATCGATTATTCTATCCGCAGTGGTGCGCCATTGGAAGTGGTAGAAAATCTTCAAGAATTAGAAGACGAGGGTGAAGTGTACGAGAGCATCGAAGACATTTGGCCTGACTATCCTAGTCAGGAAGACTTTATGTTTAACGAAGACGAGTACTAAAAATAAAAATGGCTAACTGAATTTTCAGCTAGCCATCTTTTTTATTTTACCATTCGCTTGCGAATATTATTCGTGAGTGGTTTACTGTTTCTTAGATGGAAAAGTCATCTTGAAATAAAAGAGTACCAACGACAAAGCCAACACGATTAAGTTGGCTGCTAGAACAGGCCCACTCTTCACATTCACTGCATATACCAGCCATACAATACAACTGGTGATAACAATCAATATCATCCAAATACTTAAGTCTCCCACACTCTTACTTTTCCATGCCAACCAAACTTGAGGCATAAAAGTGATGGCACTTAAGAAAGCACCAAAATATCCCAACAGGTCTACTAAATTCATGATATTGGTTTTTGTATAAACTGAATTATTCTTGATTGGCAATGCCTAATTTTTCCATAACATCCATGCTCACTCCTGTGGTTGAATATCCACCATCGTGAAATAAGTTTTGCATAGTAACCATTTTGGTTAGGTCAGAGAACAATGTAATGCAATAATTAGCACAATCTTCTGCACTTGCATTGCCCAAAGGAGCAACCGCATTTGCAAAATCATAAAAATCTCCAAAGCCTTTGATACCAGTACCTGCAGTAGTTTTGGTAGGAGATTGAGATACAGTGTTTATGCGCACTTTTTTCTCTAATCCATAATGATATCCAAAACTTCTAGCAATTGATTCTAGCATTGCTTTAATATCGGCCATATCGGTATAGAATGGGAAAGTTCTTTGTGCTGCCATATAGGTAAGTGCAACTACTGAACCCCATTCGTTAATAGCATCTAATTTTTTTGCAACTGCCAACATCTTATGAAAAGACATAGCAGATACGTCTATGCCTTTCATGAAATAATCATAATTGGATTCTGTATATGGAATCTTCTTGCGAATGTTTACACTCATTCCTATTGAATGTAATACAAAGTCAATTTTGCCGCCTAAGATTTCCTGAGACTGCGTAAATAAGTTGGTTAATTCTTCGGTACTGGTTGCATCTGCAGGAATAATTTGAGAACCTGTTTTTTCAGCTAGTTTATTAATCTCTCCCATTCGCATTGCAATGGGTGCATTGGTTAATACAAATGTAGCACCTTCTTCATGTGCTTTTTCTGCAACTTTCCAAGCAATAGAATTTTCATCTAAAGCTCCTGTTATGATTCCGCGTTTTCCTTTTAATAAATTATAGGCCATACATCATAGATTTGAATGCCGAATATACGATTTATGGTGTAATTGGGCCTAGTGTAGAATCATTTCTTTGGCATTCTCCAATGCAGCTGCAGTAGGCTTTTCGCCACTCAACATTTGTGCTATAGCAGTAATACGTTCTTCGTTGTTGAGAATTTTAATATTTGTTTTAATCTGGTTGTTCTTATTCTCTTTATAAACAAAGTAATGGGCATTGGCTTTCCCCGCAATTTGCGGCTGATGGGTAATGCAGATAATTTGTCTTTTAATAGCCATTTGCTGCATTATAAGACCTACTTGTTTGGCGGCTTCTCCAGATATTCCAGTATCTATTTCATCAAATATCATAGTTGGCAAGTCTATATATTCTGCTACCAACGATTTGATACAAAGCATTAATCTACTCAATTCTCCACCACTAGCTACTTTACGAATGGGTTCGAATCGATTGCTATTATTGGCATCAAATAATAGTTCAATTTGTTCTACACCATATGCACCTAATGCAACAGTTTGCATGCTCACTTTTATTTGGGCATTGGGCATACCCACTTGTTTTAAAAGCGCATTAACCGATTGCTCAAATGGAGCAATCACTTTATTACGAGCTGCAGTAATTTGTTTAGCTGTTTGCTTTAACTGATGCATTAAATCATTGGCTTGTACTTGCTTGGCTAAAATGGCATCATCAATAGCAACAGCAGCAAAAAGTTTATTAGATAATTCAGTTTGTATGGCCAATAATTCCGCTGTACTACTTACCCCATGCTTTTTAGTAAGTTTATATCCATCACTTAATCGCTGGTTTACCCAATCTATTCTTTGCGCATCAAAATGAATATTATTATTGATTCGTTCTAACTCGTCGGCAATATCTTGCAATTCAATTTGACTTGCTTTAAGCCTTTCAGATAACGCTGGCAGCTCTGCTACTAAAGTTTGCATGGTTTGCAAACTATTGTTCAGCTGTTTTATTCTTGCTACAACAGGATCATCTGAATTGGCTAATTCTACCACCACTTTGTCTAATACCGTTTTGATTTCTTCGGCATTAGAAAGTATTTTTAATTCTTCTTCTAATTGCTCTAATTCATTTTCCTTTAGCGACAATTCTTCTAACTCATTGCAAAGGTATTGATGGTAATCGGCTTCTTTTTGCAGTGCGGCTTTTTGGGCTTGTAATTCATTAAAAGCTGCTAACACATTGCTCCACTCTTTATAATATTGTTGGTGTGTAGCAAGTAAATTTTCATTCGAAGCCAACGCATCAATTACTGTTCTTTGAAAATCGCTGTCACCTAATTCTAAAGTATCAAACTGTTGGTGTAAGTCTACTAATAAACCAGCTAATTCTTTTAACTGTTGCAGTGTTGCAGGCGTATCGTTAATAAATGCCCTGGATTTTCCATTGCTTCCTATTTCTCTGCGGATGACTACACTATGGTCTGTGGTAGTTGCTTCTTCAAAATCATGTTGTTGTAAAAAATAATTTACGGCGGGTTTTTTGCCTGCTGTAAAATATCCTTCTATTATGCATTTTCGCTCTTTGTTTACCAAAACACTGGTGTCTGCTCTTTCGCCTAAAATCAAGCTTAATGCGCCCATTAAAATACTTTTACCTGCACCCGTTTCGCCGGTAATAATATTAAGCCTTTCATCAAAATCAATGGTTAGTTCATCAATGATGGCATAATTCTGTATGGTTAGCTGACGCAACAAAGAAATAGTTTTTAATAGAGGAGCAAGTTAACAAAGCTTACTCAATTTGGTGCTAGACTTTTGTCTAAAAATTGATTTCTTAATTTCCTGAACACCTCGCAATCCCCGATTTGGCTCTTTGGTCTAATGAATCTTTGAATTCATGGTCTTCCATATTAATGCATTTTTGATAATATTGAATGGCCAATGCTTTTTCTCCTTTGTTTTCATAGATCTGACCTATTTGCAAAGCAGCTCTAGCTGCATAGTATTCTTTTCTGTTTTCCCCTAGTTTAATAGCATTCATGTAGTTTTTAATGGCTTCCTCTTTTCTATCTAAATCGTCGTAAATGCGGGCTACTCTATAAACAAATTCAAGGCTTTCTTCCTCTTTACTAAAGTCGATCAAAGATTTACCTGCTAATTGTTTTAAAGCTTCCACATGGTACCCACCATCGTTTAACAACCTTGCTTTTAATAAAATAGTATTGGGCCAACTTTTTCCTTTGGCGTCTTTGAGTGCGGTTTTGTCTGCATCAGAATAAGTAGCCCCTTTAACAATGGCTAGCTGTCTATTGATATTGGCTTGTTGCATATTCCCTTGTAAATAATAGCACCAACTAATTTTTTGGTAGACATCTTTTACATAAAACTTTCCTTTAAACTTTTTGGTATACTGTTCAAAATGTTGAGTGGCTTCGGGAATTTCTAGATGAAACATTTTTGCATATCCCATTAAAAAATCCCAAATGGGCAATTGCAAATACTCATCCGATTTGTTCCGATTATTTACGACGTTTTTACATAACTCTACTTCCTTATTGTTTAAAGAAAGATTAGCAGCCATAAATGCATGTAGATGATTATTTACGAGGTCTAATTTCTTTTGATTAATGAATGCTAATGCAGCTTCTTTTTCATTTTCTAAATAAAAAAGTAAATAGGTATACACAAATGCCGATTCATTAAAAAACTGTTTTGCCCAAGGATCGTTACTATAAGTGAAGTTGCGTACTTTTTTCATGCCTTGTGCAACGGATCCACGCATTCCCAATAAGCTGGTTAACCATTTATATCCCTTTGGAACAGTTCCAATAGCCGCTTCTAGTGCACCAAACCATAAATCGTTGGGGCTAAACTGGGGGAACTTTTTCTTATTCTCTTTTAATAAAATAAATGCCTTTCTACAATCCCAACCTGCGTCCCAAAAATTTCCAAATTTAATTTGAACTGTTGCCCTTTGAATACGAATGACGGCTTGGCTGTATAAGTAGAATGGGGATTGTTTATTGCCCTTTTCTACTAAGTTCAATCTTTCCTGAAATTGAGGGAATAGTAACGTGTATTCTGAAGGGTCTTCGTTAAAAAATAGCGTATAAAAATCAATATAATTTTCAAGTAAAATAGGAACCAAATTATCGGGTTGCTGCAATTGCAACTTTTGAATTTGTAATTGGCCTGTCTTGGTTTTTAATTTACCTATTTCTTGATAAGCTTGAAAGCAACTAACATTAAAATCAAATTTAGTTTGTGCCCACCCATTGAATGAGCTGCACAAAAAAATAAGTATGATGCTGGCAATTTTACTCACGGCCTAAAAATAAGAAAGGGCAGCCAAACGACTGCCCTTGAGTATGTTAAAAGCGTTTATTTATTTTACATCAACGCTATCATTCAAATCTGCGTCTACTAAAATACGTCCGCAGTTTTCGCAAACGATGATTTTTTTGTGTAAACGAATCTCACTCTGGCGCTGAGGTGGAATAGAGTTGAAACATCCGCCACAAGCATCACGCTCAACAGCAACTACTGCTAAACCGTTTCTGTAACTGGTTCTGATTCTATCGTAACTGTAAATTAAACGCTCGTCAATATGTGCTCTTGCGTCTGCGCTGAAACCATTCAATTCAGTTTCTTCTTTTACTGTATCTGCAATGATTTTTTCTAATTCACCTTTTTTGTGGTTCAAAACGCCTTCTTTAACTGCAACCATTTTCTTGGCATTTTCTAATTGCTTCACTTTTTCTGCCAATTCTTCGTTTGCATCGCGGATATGCTTTTCGCAGAGTTTAACCTCTAACTGTTGCATTTCTACTTCTTTATTGATTGCTTCGAACTCACGGTTGTTCTTAACGTTCTCACTTTGCTTCTCGTACTTAGCAATTAAGGCTTCGCTTTCTTTGATGGCATTTTTCTTTCCTTCAATAAATTCGCCAATACCATTAATTTCTTCTTCAATACGAGTCTGACGTGCAGATAAGCCTTGTATTTCATCTTCAAGGTCGCTTACTTCCATTGGAAGTTCTCCCTTTAATACCTGAATCTCATCTAGTTTGCTGTCAATTTTTTGTAAACGTAATAGGTTTACTAGTTTTTCTTCAACGGAGAAATCTTTTACAGATGCCATATCGTGTTGGTAATTATAAAGTTTATCCCAAAAAATAACGTACAGGATTTGTCTGAACTGTTGTTTTAAGGACGGCAAAGTTAGGGAATTTGCTGGTTATTAGCGAAAAAAGCAGCTCAATCGTGTATTGTTCACTTTCCCAGTGCCCTATATCGGCCACCACAAGCTGGTTATTGGCGTCGAAAAACTCATGGTATTTAATGTCGGCAGTCACAAAAAAGTCGGCACCAGCAGCAATAGCGTCTTTTATTAGAAAA
>Ga0207952_1000777_pt1 | contig 19231 bp, 19 predicted proteins | sample SubbioR12Aug_8Ca_FD_184831 | JGI IMG/M metagenome (GOLD analysis project Ga0207952, IMG submission 184831) | Serpentinite rock and fluid subsurface biosphere microbial communities from McLaughlin Reserve, California, USA - CR12Aug_8Ca (SPAdes) | ecosystem: Environmental > Terrestrial > Deep...
CGTCGAGAAGCGCCCGAGCGGGATGGTGGCGAGGAACTTCGCCCGCATCTCGGGCGTGTCCTCGCCCATGAAAGTCTTCAGCATCGGCGTCTCGCCGGCCACCGTCCGCAACACCATGAGCGATTTGGAGGAGAAGGGGTTCCTCTTCCATCCTCACACGTCTGCCGGTCGCATTCCGACGGACAAGGCGTATCGCGTGTTTGTCGACGAACTGATGCGCGAGGCGCCGGTTGACCAGATTGCCCGGCAGCGCCTGCAAGCGGAGATCTCGCAGGGAACCGCGACGCTGGAGAGTATCCTGCGCCGTGCTGCGCAGAGTCTCGGCGTGCTCTCGCAGGAACTGGGTGTGGCCCTCGGCCCCCGCCTCGATGACACGGTTCTGAGTCGGATCGAACTCGTGCGGCTCTCGACTGAACGCCTGATGGTCGTGCTTTCGCTTCGCGGTGGAGCGGTGCGCACGATCTTCATCGAAGTAGCCGGCACGATCGGAGACGATGCACTTGCCGAGGTGCAATCGGTGCTCAATGAACGCCTCGCGGGGCTCCGGTTCGCTGAGATTCGTTCATCGCTGGGCTCGCGCATGCGAGACATTGGCGCCACGTCCGACGCGCGCGATCTGCTCAACATCTTCCTGCAGGAAGGCGACCAGCTGTTTGACGTCCCGGTTCCCTCGGACGACGACGCGGTGGTACTGGGTCAGGCATCGGTATTGGCCGAACAGCCGGAGTTTGCCGACGCCGAGCAGATGCGCAGCTTGATTGCACTCACCGAGACGCGGACGCGGTTGGCCACGGTGCTGCGCGCACGAAAGCCCGCGTCCGGCGTCCAGATCAGTATTGGCGCAGAACACGGAACGGCGCTTCCGGGCGGCCTGACCGTCGTCACGGCGGAGTATTCGGTTGGCGCGCTCACTGGAGTGATCGGCGTCATCGGGCCCACGCGGATGCCGTACGAGAAGGTGATCTCGCTGGTCTCTCACACGTCGTCGTTGATTACCGATCTTTTGGACGGCAATCGTTGAACCCGTAGTCTGTCGTCGCGGCCTGCACAGCACACCGTCTACCGTCTACCGCCTACGGTCTACCGCCTACGGTCTACCGCCCACCGCAAACTTTTGAATCGTGTCTGACTTCTATTCGACGCTCGGCGTGCCCCGCACTGCCACCGAAGATGACATCAAGCAGGCCTATCGTCGCCTGGCGATGCAGTACCACCCCGACAAGAACGCGGGGTCAAAGGAGGCCGAAGAGAAGTTCAAGGAAGTGATTGAGGCGTACGATGTGCTGCGCGATCCGCAAAAGCGTGCGGCGTACGATCGGTATGGCGAGGCAGGGCTGAAGGGCGCGCAGGGTGGGCCGGGCGGGGGATACCACCACGTGGATCTCTCCGAAGCGCTCAACATCTTCATGCGCGACTTCGGTTTTGGCGACATGTTCAATCAGGGCGGTGCGGGCAGGCAGTCGAGCGGCCCGCGCAGCGGCGCCGACGTGAAGATCGACCTGCACCTCACCCTTGCAGAAGTCGCGACGGGCGTCTCGAAGTCGGTGAAGATCAAGCTGCTGGATCCCTGCGATCGTTGCGGAGGTTCTGGCGCCGAGTCGGGGACTCGTCCCAAGCGTTGCACGACCTGCGCCGGGCAGGGCGAGGTGCGTCGCTCCCAGCGCTCCTTTTTCGGGCAGTTCGTCAGCGTGGCGCCGTGCCCCACCTGCAGCGGCGAGGGGGTGATGATCTCCTCGCCCTGCAAAACCTGTCGCGGTGAGGGGCGCCAGCGCGGTGAGCATACCATTCCGATTGATGTGCCCGCCGGCGTGGCCACCGGGCAGTACATGCACCTGCGCGGCGTCGGCAACGCGGGCGTACGCAGCGGCCCGCGCGGCGACATCCTCGTGCTCTTCGACGTGGGCGAGGATGAACGTTTCGAGCGCGACGGCGAGGATCTCTATACCGAAGTGTTGATCTCATTCCCACAGGCCGTGCGGGGCGCCGACGTGCAGGTGCCGGGCGTGCTGGGGCCGATGACGTTGCGCGTGCCGGCGGGCACGCAGAGCGGCCAGCTGTTCCAGCTGCGCGGGCGGGGGCTGCCGCGCGTCAACGCGAGCGGCACCGGCGATCTCCACGTGCGGGTGCAAGTGTGGACGCCCACGGAGCTCAGCGCCGAGGAAGAGAAGGCCGTCGCGAAACTGGAGCAGGTGCTCGCGGCCGCGCCCGAGAAGCGCGAGAAAGGATTCTGGCAGAAGATGAAGGAAGCGCTGGGCGCGTGACCGCGCTCGCGCGCTCGCGTAACCCCAGATGATCCGGCAATGAGCGCCGGCGTTCGCGTGTTCGTGGTGCCGGTCACCGTCGAGCCGGGAGCCGTGTCTGCGGCGCTTTTTGCCGCCGGCGCTGAGGCGCTACAGGAACTCGACGGCGCATTCGTGACGAATGTCGCCACGGACGAACGCGCGCAGGCGTTGATCGCGGCGGCGCTCGCCGTCGATCCCGAGGCGTCCGTCGGCGCCGAGCCAACGGCAGACATCGACTGGTCATCGGCGTGGCGATCGCAGCTGCGCGCGCACACGGTTGGCTATCTCACGGTGACCCCACCGTGGTTGGCGGCGCCGTTTTTGCCGGAACGCCGGATTGTGATCGACCCTGCGATGGCCTTCGGCACCGGCGATCACGCCACCACGCGCGGCGTGCTGAAGTTGATGCAGGATGTGGTGCGCTCCGGCGACACCGTCGCCGACCTCGGGGCCGGGAGCGCCGTGCTTGCGATCGGCGCGGCCAAGCTCGGCGCCGCGCGCGCGGTGGCGATTGAGAACGATCCTGACGCTATTGGCAACGCGGAAGAAAACGTTGCCGTGAACGATGTCTCCTCGCGTGTGACGGTGGTCGAGGGCGACGCAGGACTCTTGCTTCCCCTCGTCGCCCCGGTGCGCGTCGTGCTGGCGAACATCGTCTCGGGTGTGATCCAGGAACTGCTCCCGACAATTGAGGCCTCGCTCACGCCCGACGGCGTCGCCATCTTCAGCGGCATGCTGACGAGCGAGCGTGAGATGATGCTGGGACATTTTCGCACGGCGGGCCTGACTCCCGGCGCGGAGTATGCCGAGGGGGAATGGTGGTCCGTCGTCTGCGCCCGCACCGTCCGCCCCGAGCGGGAGTAGACGTACTACCGTGTACCGTCTACCGTCTACTGTCTACTCGTAGTTGTCTCTATGAGTCTCCCCACTTTCATCACCTCCGAACCATTTGCAGTTGGCCAGATGGTCACCCTCGGCGAGGACGAGACGCACCATATCCGCGTGCGGCGCCTCGATGTAGGCGCGCGCGTGGCGTTGCTCGACGGCCAGGGGCTTCGTGGCGAGGGAATGCTCGTCCGCGTTGCCAAGCGGAACGCGACCGTCGAAGTGGATCGTGCCGAGCTCGTTCCGCCGCGACGCGAGGTTCACCTGCTGCTCCCCATTGCCGACAAAGAGCACATGCTCTGGTTGGCAGAAAAGGCCACCGAACTCGGCATCGCAAGCTGGCGACCTGTGAACTTTCGGAGGTCGCGCAGCGTTGGCGCGCGTGGCGAAGGGCCGATGTTCACGCAAAAGATTTCGGCGCGGATGCACGCGGCGCTCGGCCAATCGGGCAATGCCTGGATGCCGGCGATCTATCCCGATGCGAATGTCGAGCGCGCGATTGCCGCGGCGCCGCCGGGTGTGCGCATTGTGCTGGACGGCAATGCGCCGTCGCTTGCCTCTGCTGGATTCGGCGGCGACGGGCCCATCGTGCTCGTTGTCGGCCCTGAGGGCGGCCTCGAGGCGGACGAACTGCAGCTATTTACGGACGCCGGGTTCGCGCGCGCGTCGGTGGGCGAGACCATTCTGCGTTTTGAAACGGCTGCGATCGCGGCGCTCGCTGTCGTGCAGGCCTTGCTCGGCGTTCATTCCCCCAACGGGAGCACATCGTGACGTCTGACTGCCTGTTCTGTCGCATTGTCGGGGGCGAGATCGCGTCCGCGATTGTCGCGCAAGACGACCACTGTATCGCGTTTCGGGATATCAATCCCCAGGCGCCGACGCACATCCTCGTGATCCCGGTGCAGCATGTCGCATCGGTGAACGAGCTCGACGATCCGGCCATCGCAGGCAGGCTTTTTGCCATGGCTCGCGAGGTCGCGGAGGCCGAGGGGATCGCGGAGTCCGGTTTCCGGTTGGTCGTCAACACTGGCGACGATGGCGGGCAGACGGTCCATCATCTCCATCTGCATCTGCTTGGCGGGCGAAGCCTTTCCTGGCCACCTGGTTAACAACGGGGAACGGCGGGACGTGGGGGGAGGGCAGGGGACGGGCCGCGCGGCGAAGGCCGACGCACCGACGGGCGACGCACCGACGGGCTAGGCGTCAGGTGGGGCGAGGGTGAGCGGCGCCAATAGTATGACTGCGAGGGCCGTCGCGCGGTCGAGCAGCAGGGCACCGCTTCCCGTTGTCGTCGGCGTGAGTGGCGCCACGGATGCCTTGAGTCGATAGCCGCGGCTCCGGACAACCAGCGAATCGGCCGAAAACGCCACGCCGCTTGCGTCCAACTTGCGGATGGTGACGTGCAGGAACGCGCCCTGGAGGAACGGCACTGCGTTGGCGCCTGGCCCGTCGCTGCGCACCACTACCGTGGTGAGCGTGTCACCCACCTTGCGGGCTGTGGAGATGACAGGATCGCGCAGCTGGGCTGTGATCACCGCGGCCGAGTCGAGCGTTACTGCCGTCCTTGCTGTGGATGCCGCGGCCCTAGGTCTGCCCTTGCCCGCGTCACCACACGCGGCAAGAACGAGGAGGAGGAAGAGGGTTTTCCGCATAGTGCGTAGAAAAAAACCGGGGCACTGACGCTGGTCAATGCCCCGGTGGTGTAGTTGTGCTGGTGGCCCGTCCCCCCAGGTCCCCCCACGTCCCGTGGTTCCCCGCAGTTCGTTCCTCCCACGTCCCGTAGTTCCCCGACTGTTAATCCTGTTTACGTCGCGAAAATATTTGCACGAGCTTACCAATCGGATCGTAAAATTGGTCAACCACCCGTTCTTTGAGCGGGATGATCGCGTTGTCCGTGATCTGGATGTGTTCGGGGCAGACGTCTGTACAGCATTTCGTGATGTTGCAGTACCCGATTCCGAAATCCTCTTTCAGTGCGGGCACGCGGTCCGCTGTGTCGAGCGGGTGCATTTCCAGCGCCGCGGCGTAGGTCAGGAATCGCGGGCCAATGAACTCATCGTGCTTGTGGTGGTCTCGCAGCACGTGGCAGACGTCCTGGCACAGGAAGCATTCGATGCACTTCCGGTATTCCTGCACGCGGTCGGCATCCTGCTGCTTGATGATCCAGGTGCCATCTGCCGCATCCGGCGTGCGCGGCTGGAACTTCAGGATTTTCTTCTTCACTTCGAAGTTCCACGACACATCGGTGACGAGGTCCTTCACGTGCGGGAACGCCTTCATGGGTTCCACCGTGATCGGTTCGTCGGCCGGGAGCTGGTCGAGCCGCGTCATGCACATCAGCTTCGGCTTGCCGTTGATCTCCGCAGAGCAGGAGCCGCACTTGCCGGCCTTGCAGTTCCAGCGGCAGGCGAGGTCGTTGGCCTGCTCCGCCTGGATCTGGTGCACGGCATCGAGCACCACCATGCCGTCCGTGACGGTGGCCGTGAAATCCTTGAACTCTCCTTCGCCGCGCTCGCCGCGCCAGAGGCGAAAAGTCTGCTCGCGCGTCGCTTCTTTCGTGGCTTCGCTCACTTGTTCTCCTCGATGATCTGCTTGAGGTCGGCGCGCATCTCGCTGATGGGCTGACGGGTGAGCTGCATGTCACCGTCGGCGCCCTTCGTGATCACATGGTTGAACGCCCCAAACGCCGGATCCTTGTCGGGGAAGTCATCGCGGAAATGTCCGCCGCGACTTTCCTTGCGTTCCTTCGCGGACAGCGCGATGGCCTCGGACACCGTCAGGAGGTTGCCGAGGTCGAGCGCGGTGTGCCAGCCCGGGTTGTACTCGCGTGTCCCGCGCACGGCGACATGCTTTGCCTGTTCCTTGAGCCTCTGGATCGCGGCAAGCGCTTCTTCCATCTCATCCTGCAGCCGCACAATGCCGACCTTGGCCTGCATGGTGTCCTGCAGTTGCTCCTGCACCTGATAGGGGCCCGTCTTGGCATCGGGCCGGTCGAACGGTGCAAGCGCGTCGCGCGTGGCCCTCTCGGCTTGCGTGGGATCGACCGTGAACTTCTTGTTCTCACGCGCGAACTTGGCGGCATACTCGCCAGCGCGCTTGCCGAACACGATCAGGTCGGAGAGTGAATTTCCGCCGAGCCGATTCGCGCCGTGCAGTCCTGCGGCTACCTCGCCGCAGGCGAAGAGTCCAGCCACCGTGGTCATCTGCGAGTCACCATCTACCCGCACGCCGCCCATGATGTAGTGCGTGGTGGGGCCAATCTCCATCGCATCCTTGGTGATGTCGATGTTCGCGAGCTGCATGAACTGGTGGTACATCGACGGCAGCTTGCGCTTGATGTGCGCCGGCGCGTCGGAAATCTTTTCCTTGATCCAGGCGATATCGAGATACACGCCGCCGTGCGGCGAGCCGCGCCCCGCCTTCACCTCGCGGTTGATCATGCGCGCCACGTGGTCGCGGGTCAGCAGTTCAGGAGGCCGCTTGGCGTTCTTGTCGCCAGTCACGTAGCGCCAGCCTTCTTCTTCGTTGTCGGCCGTGGACGATTTGTAGTTCTCGGGGATGTTGTCGAACATGAAGCGCTTGCCTTCATTGTTCTTCAGGATCCCGCCTTCGCCCCGCACGCCCTCGGTGACCAGGATGCCGCGCACGGACGGCGGCCAGATCATTCCGGTGGGATGGAACTGCACGAACTCCATGTCCTGGAGCGCCGCGCCGGCGTGATAGGCGAGCGCTTGTCCGTCGCCCGTGTATTCCCACGAGTTCGAGGTGATCTTGAACGCGCGGCCGATGCCTCCGGTGGCAAGCACCACGGCGGCGGCCTTGTAGAGCGTGAACTCGCCCTTTTCGCGGTCGTAGCCAAACGCACCGCAGACGCGGTCACCGTCCTTGAGCAGGGTCAACACCGTGCATTCCATGTGCACGTCGATCCCCTGATGCACGCCATGGTCCTGCAGGGTGCGGATCATTTCCAGGCCCGTGCGGTCTCCGGTGTGCGCGAGCCGCGGATACCGATGTCCGCCAAAGTTGCGCTGCAGAATGCGGCCGTCCGGCGTGCGATCGAACAGCGCGCCCCACGCCTCCAGCTCCTTCACGCGCTCCGGCGCTTCCTTGGCGTGCAACTCGGCCATGCGCCAGTTGTTCAGGTACTGGCCGCCGCGCATGGTGTCGGCGAAGTGCACCGTCCAGCTGTCGCGGTCGTCGACGTTGGCCATGGCCGCCGCCATGCCGCCTTCGGCCATGACGGTGTGCGCCTTGCCAAGCAGGGACTTGGTGATGAGCCCCACGCTGACGCCGGCCGCTGCGGCTTCGATCGCCGCGCGCAACCCGGCGCCGCCGGCGCCAATGACCAGCACGTCGTGTTCGACGGTACGATGTGGGGTCATTGTGCGGCTCCGGCGAACCACTGGCATTCGCTCGGGCGCATCAGAAGATCCTCCAGTCGGTGATCCAACCCATCGCACACATCCGGATATAGATGTCCGTGAAAGCCATCGTGAACATCGAGGCCTTGGCAAGCGTCGCGTGCTTGCCGTTGAGCTTCGAGCAGCCGGCGTAGCAGGCCGCGCGCACGGGCTGTCCGCTCAGCCGGTCCTTGTAGCCGCCGATGACGTGGCGAAGTGAGTGGCAGCCAAAGGTGTAGCCCGCCGTGAGGGCGACATTCACCCACATGATCACGGAACCGAGGCCGACGCCGAAGTGTTCGACGCCGCCGCCGTCCATCCACCAGAGCGAAAGCCAGGCGTCGTACGTGAGCAAGGGGATAAAGACGATCGCGATATACATCGCGTAGCGATGCAGGTTCTGCAGGAAGTTCGGGAAGGGGCGCTCGCCGCGGTACGTCGTGCGCGGCTCGCCGACGGCACAAGCAGCCGGGTCAGCCCAGAAGCCCTTGTAGTAGGCGCCGCGGTAGTAGTAGCAGCTGAAGCGGAACAGGCCGGGGAATGGGAGAATCAGCAGGGCCGGGAAGAACAGGATCGGCGGCCACCATTCCGGGCGAGGTCCAAACCACGCGTGCTGCGTGGGTCCCCAGAGCTCAGGCGCATGGAAGGGCGAGAAGTAGGGGCCGTACGTGTACCCCCAGCTCTGCAGCGCCGACCAGGTGCCGTAGATGAGAAAGGCGCTGAACGCAGCCAGTACCGAGAGCGGCGGTAGCCACCATAAGTCGCGGCGCAGGGTCTCGCCGAATTTCCGTTGGATGGGGAGGGGGGCGGAAGTCATGAATCCCAAAATAGTTGGAGTGACGGCGGTACGATGGGGAACTGCGGGTTACTTCGGGACGTGGGGGGAACTGGGGGGACGTGCACGGGAATCAACGTAGGGCGCTTGTCCCCCCGTGTCCCCCCAACGTCCCGCCTTTGCCTGTTGTTCCCCGACTCTATCTCAGCTATGTTTGAAGGCTACCAAGTCTCAAGCCGTCGGCGCGAGCCGATATGAAGGGGGGAGTAAAGTTTTGTCAGAAGTCATCATCCACGAGGACGAGAACTTCGAGCGCGCACTCAAGCGCTTCAAGAAGAAGTGCGAGAAGGCCGGAATTCTCTCGGACCTCAGGAAGCACCGCCACTACGAGAAGCCCAGCGAGCGGCGGAAGCGCAAGATGAACGCGGCGATGCGAAAGAATCGTCGAACGCGTCCCGCCTGAGTGTTCGTACGTGCGCGCTTCATGACGGCTACACCGCTTCACCCCTAAGGGACCTGGGATCGAAAGAGTGACCCCGGCGGGACCGCAGGACCCGAAAACCCGAACGAGCGATCTCGATCGCGCGGTCGGGTTTTTCCATTCCGGAGAGGCCCACGCTGCGGCCGACGCGCGTGCCCTCGCCGCGCTGCAATTCAGTGACATGCTGGCTTACGTCGCCGGCTTTGCGGGGACCGAGGCGGGAGCATCGCGGGTGCGAGAGCTCACGCCGCGCAGCGTCGGGCGCGCTGAGGCCAGCGCGGACACCCGCGAGGCGATCATCGGGGAGCACGCGCGGGTTGCCGCGATGCGCGCCGTACTCGGTGGCGACGATCCCTGGCCATCGGCGCCCATCCCCGACCTGGCAGCCGCGCTCAGCCGACTGCGCGTGCCGGGGAGTACCTGGCAAGGCGCCGAGCTTCGCAATGCTGTCACGCTCCTGGTGTCGTCGCGGATCCAGTCGGCGGCGCTGCGCGCTGCGCAGAAGCGAGAGGCCACCGTTGCCGCGCTGGCCCCGCTGGGTGCAATGCTGCTCACTGACTTGGGGCTTGAGTCGCTGATCGACAAAGTGGTTGACGAGGCAGGCGCTGTGCGCGATTCGGCGTCGGCCGAACTCCGGCGCACCCGAAAGCAGCTCCGCGGCGCCGAGGCCGACTTGATTCGGCTGCTCGAAAAGGTCATCGGCGGGCTCGAATCGCATCATCGCGTGGACGATGGTTCCGTGACGATGCGCAACGGCCGTTGGGTCATTCCGGTGCGGCGCGAGGGCCGCGTCGTGGTGGGCGGTATCGTGCACGACACGTCGGCAACGGGCGCCACGGTATTCGTTGAGCCGCCGGCGGCCGTTGAGTTCGGGAACCGCATCCGGGAGTTGGAGTACGCCGAGACCCGCGAAGTGGAGCGGATCCTTGCAGACACGACCGACGCGATCCGGCCGCGCGCCGATGATCTCGTGGCGACGCTTGACGCGTTGGTCGAACTGGATGCGCTTCTTGCCCGCGCGCGCTTTGCCGATCGGCACCGCTGCTGGCCAGCCACGCTGCAGTCGCCCGCCGACGGCCTCGCCATCGTGGACGGACGACATCCGTTGTTGGTGGCGCAGCACGCCGGCAAGGCGAACGATCCCGTCGTGCCGTTCACGCTCACACTGGAACCGTCGGAACGCACGCTGCTCGTCAGCGGCCCGAATACGGGCGGCAAGACGGTGCTGCTCAAGGCGGTCGCGCTCCACTCGCTGATGGCGCAGGCGGGAATCCCACCGACTGTGGGTCCCGGGTCGGCGCTGCCGCTGTATGACAGGGTCTTCGCTGATATCGGCGACGAGCAGTCGATCGAGGCATCGCTCTCCACCTTCAGCGGACACGTTCGCAACCTGATCGAGATTGTTGAGCACGCGACGCCCGATTCCCTTGTGCTTGCCGACGAACTCGGTTCAGGGACGGATCCGAGCGAAGGCGCGGCGCTGGGTGGCGCGATTCTCGAGGCGCTCACGCGTCGTGGCACCACGACCGTCGCCACGACACATCTGGGTGCGCTCAAGGAACTCGCGCACGAAGTGCCGGGTGTGGTGAATGCCTCGCTCCAGTTCGATGAAGCGGCCCTCGCGCCAACCTACCGGCTGCTCAAGGGCATCCCGGGGCGATCGTACGGCATCAGCATCGCGCGGCGCCTCAAGATGCCCGGCGAGATCCTGGCGCGCGCCGAGGAACGCGTGCCCAAGGGGGAACGCGATGCCGCCGCGCTGATCGAAGAGCTGGAACGGAAGCAGCACTCGCTCGAAGAGCGCGACCGCGAGGTGGCGGCGCGCGAGGAGAACCACGCAGCGCGTGCGGAACGCGTGGCCGAGCGCGAAGCTCAGGTAAAGACACGCGAGCGCGAACTGGAGCGCGAGGCCCGCAGCGCCAGTAAGCGGTATGTCCTGGAAGCGCGCAAGGAAATCGAGGCAGCGATCGCCGAGTTGCGGCGAGCATCTGAGTCGGGCGATCGTGTAGATGGTGCCGCGGCAGAAGCACGGGGGTTGGCGGAGCGCGCCCTGCAACGAGAACGCAGTGCACTGCAGAAGCTCGAGGCGAACGCTGCAGGTCAGGCGGAGCAGCCGGATTCGAGCGAGGCGTTTGTTGTTGGCGATTTTGTCTCCGTGCCGAATCTGGGAGGAGCTGCAGCGCAGGTGATCGAGGCGCGTGGCGGAGAACTCGTTGTGGTCGTGGGGTCGGTGCGGACGACTGTCCCCAAGGCCGCCGCGCGAAAAGTTCGTGCGCCGCGGCGCGGGCGCGACGGCACACTGCACCCGGGCGCGTCACCCGCAGCCGCCGAACCCGTGGCCGTGATGGGAAGGGTACCGGACGTGGCGGCAAAGTTCGAAGTGGACGTTCGCGGCATGCGCATCGGTGAGGTGGACGGGGCGGTGCAGCTTGCGCTGGACGGCGCGGTGCTCGGCGACCTACCGTCGATACGGATCATTCACGGGAAAGGCACGGGTGCGCTGCGCGAACGCGTTGCCGAACTGCTCCGCGAGGATTCCCGGGTGAAGAGTTTCCGGCTCGGCGCATGGAATGAAGGCGGCGCGGGCGTGACCGTCGCGGAGTTCGCGTGATCCCCGAGGAAGTGGTCGATCAGGTGCAAGCAGCTGCCGACATCGTCGCGATCATCAGCGAGCATGTAAAGCTGAAGAAGGTTGGCTCAGTCTTCCGCGGTCCCTGTCCGTTCCATCAAGGAACCGGCCCGAACTTCTCCGTGATACCGCGCGGAGGCTACTACTGCTTTGTCTGCCACGAGAAGGGTTCGGTCTTCAACTTCGTGCAGAAACGTCTTGGGATGGGGTTCGTGGAGGCGGTGAAGTACGTCGGCGAAAAATCCGGCGTGGAAGTGCGCGAAGTGCAGAGGAATCGCGAGGGGCCTGATCCGCGCGAGCCGTACTGGGAGATCAACGCCACGGCCGCCGCCTGGTTCACGGAGCGACTCTGGGATTCGCCCGCCGGCTCCGCGGCCCGCGACTACCTCGCCAAGCGCGGCATTACGCGCGCGACGGCCGACAAGTTCGGTCTCGGATTCGCCCCGCACGAAATCGGCCTGCTCCGCGGCTACCTGAACGGCATCGGATTCAACGATGAGCGGCTTCTGGAAGTCGGGCTGCTCGTGAAACGTGAGGAACAGGAAGAGCCGCGTCCGCGCTTCCGCGACCGCCTCATCTTCCCGATTCAGGACGCTTCCGGGCACACCGTGGGATTCGGTGGTCGCTTGCTCGGCCCCGGCGAGCCGAAGTACCTCAACTCGTCGGAGAGCCGCGTTTTTTCCAAGGGGCGCCTCCTGTACAACTTTGCGGCGGCGCGCCACGCCATTCGCCGTGCTGAACGCGTGGTGGTGGTCGAGGGATATTTTGATGTGGTGCGAATGGTTGACGCGGGGCTCGAAGAAGTGGTCGCGCCAATGGGCACGGCGCTGACCGATGACCAGGCCGACCTGCTGGCACGCAGCGCACCCTCCGTATTCCTGCTCTACGATTCCGACGCTCCTGGCCAGAAGGCCAGCTTCAGGGCCGCCGACGTGCTGCTCAATCGGGGGCTCGCCGTACGGATGGTGACACTGCCGGACGGCGAAGACCCGGACACCTTTGTCGCCAAGCACGGCCGTGCGGCGATCGAAAAGCTCCTCGACCAGTCGATGGATGTCTTTGATCGCAAGGTCCAGTTGCTCGAGCGGGGCGGGTGGTTTGCCGACTTGCAGCGGAAGCGCCGCGCGCTCGACCGCCTGCTGCCCACGATTCGTGCGACAACCGACCCGATCACGCGAGACCTGTATCTCGCCCGCACGGCAACGGCGGCAGGGATAGACCGAGCCGTACTCGCGCGGGAACTGGAGATGACGCCGCGCGCGAGGCGAGGTATACAAACGGGGAACCGCGGGACGTTGGGGGACCATGGGGGACGGGCAACGGCAACTGCGAACCGCGGGACGCGGGGGGACGTCAAGATCCGGACGGGGAACGACGGGACAACGGGGGACAAGGGGGGACGTGCGCTTCCCGAACCAACCGACGACTCCTGGATGCAGGAGCCGACATTCGAGGCGCCAGAGCGTGCGCTCGATAGTTCGGCCGAGCGAGAGCTCGTGCGGGTCATGATCCTCGACCCCGAGATGATTGAGCGGATCGTCGAAGAGGTCGCCCGCATTGAAACGGACGAGGACGTGCAGCCCGAGATTGACCCAGAAGCTGAAGGCCGCCGCGCCGGCGCGTTTCGCGACCCGGTGTACACGGCAATCTTTGAAGCGCTCGTGGCCGCACCTGACGCGTCGCCTGAGGTGCTCGCCGAATCACTCGGGCCAATCGAGAACTACACCGTAGAGCTACTCAGAGCGGAACCGGGAGCGATCGTGGATCCCGGCCGCACGATCACCGACGCCGTGCGGATGCTGCGCGCGCGCGTATTGCGCGAGCGCATTGACGAACACGCGCGAATGCTGCCGCTGGCCGCAGAGGAAGACAAGCCAGCGTTGTTGCGGCGCGAAGTGGCGTTGCGAAAGGAACTCACGGCCGTTGGTGGCCGTGAGTGGAGGAGCGTGCGACGGCAACGACTCTGAGTCGCCGCATGTGGCAGGGATGCAGTTGGATGGTGGTGAACAGTCACATAACACCCTGACGGAGGAATTGGTGCAGACGGAACTTGAAGCGTTATTGGCACTTCAGTCGGACGATGTCGTGATTCATGGCCTCGAGATGCGGTTGGCGGCGCTCGAACCGCGCGTTCGCGAGCTCGACGCTCGCCGGGCGCGGCTTACCGAGTCGATCGCCCGGTCCAGCACGGCAGTGGAGGCCGAGGAGAAGAAGCAAGCCTGGCTGCGCGACAAGCTGGCGGAACACAAGCAGCTGATTGAGCACAATCAGGCCGCGATGGATCAGGTGAAGACGCTCAAGCAGGCGACGGCGGCGGCCGCCCAGATGGAGCAGGCGAAGATGATTGTGGCAGCCGACGAGAGCGACCTGCTGGCGCTCAATCGCCGTCTTGATGATGTCCGGTCGTCGCTGGCGGCGCAGCGCACGGAACTGACGACTGTTGAAGCCGCGCTGGAGGCTGCCCGGGCGGAGGTGGCCACGGAGAAGGCCGAGATCGAAGCCGAAATGGTGAAGGCGCGCGCGAAGCGCACCGGGACGGCCAAGGCCGTACCTGCCGTCCTTCTCGGTAAATACGATCGCATTCGCGGTGGCAAGAAGCGCACCGAGGTCGTGTTCGCGATGCGGGGTATGTCGTGTGGCAATTGCGATACGAATATTCCGATGCAGCGTCGTCACGTGATGACCTCAACCGCCGCCATCGAACTCTGCGAGGCCTGTGGCGTGCTGATGTACTTCACGCCGGGCGAGTGAGCCTGCGACAACGACCGGCGGCGCGGTGGCAGCACGCGCCGCCGCCGGACCGCGCCGGAGCGGCGGCGCTCTCCGCGGCGCTGGGCGTTCCGCTCACCCTCGGCGAGCTGCTTGTGGCCCGCGGGCAGGCGGAGCCGGAGTCGGCCAAACGATTCCTTCGTCCAGAACTCGAGCACCTGCATAGTCCTGGCCTACTCGCCGGGATGCCCACCGCCGTCGCGCGTCTCGCCACGGCCATTCGCGCCGGCGAAACGATTCTGGTCCACGGGGACTACGACGTGGACGGAATCTGTTCCACGGCGTTGCTCACGCGGTCGCTGCGTGCGTTGGGTGGCCGGGTGGAGCCCTTCATCCCGGACCGCAAGCGGGATGGCTATGACCTCTCGACGGCGGGGGTGCAGGCTGCGGTTGCAGCTGGCGCCTCGGTGGTGCTCACATGCGATTGCGGTACAACGGCCCTTGCGCCGGCACGCGATCTCGCGGCGCGAGGTATCGACCTGATCGTCAGCGACCACCATTTGCCCGGGGCGGAACTTCCCCAGGCCGTGGCTATTCTCAATCCGCGCCGCGCCGATGACACATCTCCCGACAAAGACCTCGCGGCGGTAGGTGTCGCCTTCAAGCTGGCGATGGCCCTGACCGCCGAGCTCAGCGGCAATGCGAACGTGGTACTCAACCAGCTGGATCTGGTCGCTCTGGCCACGGTCGCCGATGTGGCGCCGCTGCGGGGCGAAAATCGGGTCTTTGTCCGGCGTGGGCTGGCCCTGATGCGCGACACCCGGAACCGCGGCCTGGCCGCGTTGATTCGCTCATCCGGCCTCGACGGCAAGGAGATTACCGCCGGTCGCGTGGGATTCATTCTGGCACCGCGGCTCAATGCCCTCGGTCGAATGGACCGAGCGCTGCTCGGCGTCGACCTCTTGCTCGCCGAAACCGATGACGAAGCGCTAGGCATCGCCCGGCACTGTGAGGAGCGGAATCGCGAACGCCAGGAGTTGGACCGCGCCATCCTCGACGATGCGATGCGCCGGGTCGACGCGCTCGATGCATCCAGCACATGGGGAATCGCGCTCGCTGACACGGATTGGCATCCCGGGGTCATTGGCATCGTGGCATCGCGAATTGTCGAGCAGACCGGGCGGCCGACTTTCCTCGTGGCGGTGGCAGACGGAGTAGGGAAGGGATCGGGCCGTTCGATTCCCGCGTTCGACCTCCACGCGGCGCTGGGCAAATGCTCAGACTTGTTGCTCAAGCACGGCGGCCACAAAGCCGCAGCGGGGCTCACGATTGCGCCCGAGCGGATGGAGGCATTTGCGGAGCGCTTCAATGCCGTGGCGAAGGCCGCGCTCACGGAAGACGACCTGCGCCGCACCGTGCATATCGACCTCACATTGGAGCTTGCCGACGCCACGGCTGAGTTGGAAAGGACGCTGCGCCACTTCGAGCCGTTCGGCGTTGGCAATCCGGGCCCGACGTTCGCGGCCATGGGCGTGCGCCTCGCGACGTCGGCCACGAAGATCGGCGCCGATGGCGTGAAGTGCGTCGTCGAGGCGCCCGACGGACCCATTGAGGCGGTGGGCTGGGGGTTGGCGCCGCGGGCCGGTGAACTCCGCGCAGGTGCCGCGCTCGACCTCGTTTTCAAGCTCGAGCGCAACTCATTTCGCGGCGTGGATCGGCTGCAGTTCGGCATTGTGGACTTTCGCGCGGCGTAGCGGCGAATGCCTGTCATGATCCTGTCCGCAGGTCGCTGACGCCAATGCGCATCATTGCGGGTGAGTGGAAGGGCCGCCGGATTGAAGCGCCCAAGGGGCGCGCGGTTCGGCCCACATCGGACCGGGCTCGAGAAGCGTGGATGAGCATCGTCCATCCATATCTCCCGGGCGCGACCGTGCTTGACCTCTGTGCCGGCACAGGCGCGCTGGGCCTCGAAGCGCTCTCGCGAGGCGCAAAGTTCGTGGATTTTGTCGAGGCGGCCACGCGGACTGCTCGCGTGCTGAAGGAAAACATCCATTCACTCGACGCCGGCGCGCGCTGCGCGGTGCACGAAGATGATGCCTTGCGGTTTCTGAAGAAACTGACGAGGTCGGGCGCCCTTCCATACGACGTCGCGTTCGCCGACCCGCCCTACCGATTGGGGCTCGCCGAGGCGATCGCGTCCCAGTGGCTGGAGCATCCGTTCGCGTCGATACTCGGCGTGGAGCACGAAGCCCGTCTCCCGTTGCCCGGGACGGCCGATACCCGGCGCTACGGCGACTCGGCAGTTACGTTCTATCGGACAGAACGAGACCCTTCCTCGCCGTGATTCCCACCTGAGTCCGCCCATGCCAACGGTCGCCCTCTACGCCGGCAGTTTCGACCCGATCACCAACGGTCATGCCGACATCATCCGGCGGAGTCTGGGCTTTGTGAACCGCCTGATGGTGGCCGTGGCCACGAATTCGAGCAAGAACCCGCTCTTTACCGTTGAAGAACGCGTCGCGCTGATCCAGAAGACCGTGGCTGACGAACCCCGCGTCGAGGTCCGCCAGTTTGAAGGGCTGCTCGTGGACTTCGCGCGGGCCTCGGGCATCAAGATGATCATCCGCGGGCTCCGCGCCGTCAGCGATTTCGAATACGAGTATCAGATGGCCCTGATGAACCGGCACCTCGGCGCCGAGATCGAGACGGTGTTCATGATTCCATCGCTGGACACCACGCATGTGAGTTCGAGCCTGGTGCGCGAGGTGGCGAGGTTCGGGGGCGACGTCTCGACGCTGGTGCATCCCGTGGTGGCCGAGGCGCTCAAGTTGAAATACAAAAGCAGCTGACGGTCTATGGCTCACGGTGAGCGGAACGCACATTACCGAAGTTGCGGTAGACCGTTTACCGTTAACAGTGCACCGTTAGCCGTACACACGCAGTTGCAGTTCTTCTTCCCAGAGCGGAGCCCGCGATGAGCTTCTCAGTGTCGAAGGTCGGTGACGTCACCGTCGTGGAGGTCGAGGGCCAGTTGATCGTGGGCAACCGGCAGGACCTCAAGCAGAAAGTGCTGGACGAGGTGGAGAAGGGCGCTCGCAAGATCATGATCGATTTCGAGCGGACCGGGTATATCGACAGCTCCGGACTCGGCGTGCTCGTTTCCCTCGCCAAGCGCATCCGCGACTCGGGCGGCGAACTCCGCCTGGCCAACCTGCACGACGAGCTGCAGACGCTGTTTGAGCTCACCAAGCTCGACACGCTCTTTCAGATATCCAAGACCCGGGAACACGCACTCGAGAGCTTCTAGGTGGGATTCTAGATGACCGATGGGAAGTCGCTGGACTTCCGAATCCCGAGTGACGTCCAGTACATCGAAGGAGTGGTGGGGCAGGTGGTGGAGCGATGCCAGGCGCTTGCCTATTCGCGTCGTCACACGGCGCTCAACGTTCCCGTCGCGCTGACCGAGGCCCTCTCGAACGCCATCCTGCGGGGAAACGGTGACGATGTGCGCCGCGCCGTCGTCGTCCGGGTGGAGATCGATGACGTGCAACTGGTGGCCGAAGTCCGTGACGAAGGCGCGGGCTTCGATCTCGCCGCATGCACCGAAGATTCCACCTCTGCTGAAAACCTGCACCGCGAGGACGGGCGCGGCCTCTTTCTGATGCAAAAGCTGATGGATCGCGTGGAGCGCTATACCGAGCAGGCGACTGGCGGAAACGTGGTGCGCCTCGTGCTGCACCGCGCCTAGCGGCTGACGGCGATGGACGAACTCGAGCGCGCGCGCCACGAGTTTCGCCTCACCGCGAACGCGCTGGCTGAAAGCTGGGAGGAAATCAACCTCCTCTATTCCATCGGCGAGATCCTCGGTCGCACCGTCGGCCTTGAGGACGCTGCGGCCACCATCCTCAGCGAAATTTCCGAGACGGTGGGCGCCGATCTCGGCGCGATCTACGTGTTCGATGCCGGCCGCGGCTTGCTGGTTCCCATTGCCGCGCGCGGGGCCGCACCCAAGGATGTCGATGCCATTCCGATCGACGACGAGCAGGCCGCGGCAGCCCTGGTGTTTCGCGACGCCTTGCCCCGGCTGTACGCGGCGGGCGAGGCCGAGTCTCCGCACGAAGTGCCGGTTCGCCGAGGTGAGGTGATGGCGGTACCGATCACCGGATCCACGCCCAAGGGAACCGTCGGCCTCGGCGTCGTGACACTGTCAGCGCCACGATACGAGCGGGGATTCACCGCCGGCGACCAGAAGCTCGTCGCGGCAATCGCGTCGCAGATTGGCTCCGCCATCCAGATCACGCGACTCGTGCGGGCGTCGGTGGAACAGGAGCGGCTCGAACATGAGATGCAGCTGGCGCACGACCTGCAGATGCGCCTCCTGCCGGCACCCGCAAGCGTGGCCCCTGACGCCATCTGCGCGGCGCGGGTCGAACCAGCGCGGAGTGTCGGCGGGGACTTTTACCATCTCTTTCGCCTCGGCGGCGGGCGCGTCGGCGTGTTGATGGGGGATGTCTCCAGCCACGGTTACCAGGCCGCGCTGATCATGGCCCTCACGATGAGTGCCATGGCGATCCACGCCCAGAAGGGCGACGGACCTGCCGTGACGGTGACCGCGTTGCTCGATACGATCGCCGGTGAGTTGGCGGAAACGGAAATGTTCCTGGCGCTCTGCTACGCGGTGATTGACCCTGCAAAGGGCGAAATCTGCTGGGTGAATGCCGGACAGCCGCACGCGTTTGTTGTCGATCCTGCGGGTGGCACGCATCGCCTGGGCGCCACCGATCCGCCGCTCGGCATGGGCTCGTCGGCGCCGCACGAGACCAGCCGGCCGTGGGCGAAGCAGCGCGACACGCTCGTGCTGTTCACTGACGGGGTGTGCGATGCACGCGACCTGGCGGGAGCGATGCTCGGCGAGGCGAAGGTGCTGGACGTGTTGCGCGCCCGCCGCGCGGAGACGCCGCAGCGAATCGTCGACGGCGTTTTCGCGTTGCTCGAGGGGCATATGGGGGGCGAGGTGGCACCCGATGACCAAGCGGTTCTTGTGTTGCGGGCATAGTGGCAACGGCGGGG
>Ga0207952_1000778_pt1 | contig 19183 bp, 14 predicted proteins | sample SubbioR12Aug_8Ca_FD_184831 | JGI IMG/M metagenome (GOLD analysis project Ga0207952, IMG submission 184831) | Serpentinite rock and fluid subsurface biosphere microbial communities from McLaughlin Reserve, California, USA - CR12Aug_8Ca (SPAdes) | ecosystem: Environmental > Terrestrial > Deep...
GTTGGCAATTGGCCGCAAAGGTGAAATCCGAGTGCCAGCAGCCGACATCCGTATTGAGGCGGTCGTCGAAGGTGTCGGCAAAGTGGTAAACGGAGAACAGCGACGTCTACCTATCTACCTTTCCCTCAAAAGCTCCTCCCCGAAATTGACGCCAGGCATGCTGGCTGAAATCCGCCTTAGCGATGCCACCGAAGCGCCACTGAGCCTGCCGACGACTGCCGTGCTCATCAAGGATGGCAGCCGGCGTATCGTCTATATCCAAAATCCCGAAGGTAAGTTCGAGGTCCGCACAGTACGCACAGGCGTCTCCCGCGAAGGTCGGGTGACCATCCTGGAAGGGCTTGCTGCTGGCGAGAAGGTTGTCGTGCGTGGTGCGTTGCTGCTCGACGCCGAAGCTGAACAATTGCTCTGAGGTTGCCATGCTCAACCTGATTATCGAGAGCAGCGTTCACCGGCGAGTCGCCGCCCTGTTCATCACGGCGGTGATTGCCATATTCGGATTTCGTGCTTACCTGCAAACACCGATTGAAGCCTTCCCGGATGTCACGAATGCTCAGGTCACCGTTATTACTCAAATGTCCGGGTATGCAGCTGAGGAAATCGAGCGCCAGATAACCGTTCCTCTCGAGCGCGCCCTGAATGGCACGCCGGGGATGACCCTGCTACGCAGTGAAAGCCTGTTCGGTCTTTCCCTGGTAACGCTGACTTTCAACGACGATATTGACCCTTTCAATGCTCGCATGGTGGTCGCACAGCGTCTTTCCCAAGCAGGCCTGCCGGAAGGCGTAACTCCCGCATTGGCGCCCGAAGCCACGCCACTCGGAGAGATTTATCAGTTCCGATTGACCAGCGACCGACACGACCTGTACCAGCTGCGTTCGGAAATGCAGTGGAACGTCACTCGCGTGCTTCGCCAGGTCCAGGGTGTCGCGGATGTCATTGCATCGGGGGGCTATCTCAAGGAAATCCACATTGAGGCCGACCCAACCCGATTGCACTCGGCCGGATTGACTCTGGCAGCCCTTGAAGAAGCAATCAACAAGTCGAATCTCAACGTCGGCGGTGGTTTCCTCCGTCATGGCGACCAGGAGCTGACCATTCGAGGCGTGGGATACATCGACTCAGTTGAAGACCTCAAGAAGGTTGTCTTGCGTGCCAAAGGTGGCTCAGCACTGACCGTCGGTGACGTCGCCGACATCAAGATGTCGGCGACACCGCGTCGCGGTTCGGTCGGCTGGAACGACCGCAAGGACATCGTCGAAGGCTTTGTTCTGATGCGCCGCGGTCAGAATCCGTCCATGGTTCTTGAAGGTATTCATCAGCAGGTTGAAGCGCTGAATCGCTCCATTTTGCCGACCGGCATGAAGATTGAGGTCTTCTACGACCGCAGTGTATTGGTTGGCCACACGCTCTCGACTGTTCACGACAACCTACTGCATGGCTTTGTCCTGGTTGTCGGCATTGTCTGGCTTTTCCTGCGTAGTATCGTCGGCTCGGGCATCGTTGCAGTTGTCATTCCGCTTTCGCTGCTGGTTGCCTTTCTTGGCCTTCATGCACTGGGAATGCCAGCCAACCTGATTTCAATGGGTGCCATCGACTTCGGCATCCTGGTCGATGGGGCCGTGGTATTGGTTGAGAACGTCATCCATGCCATACGACACGAACGTCCGGCAGACCGTAAAGCAGTCATCAAGCTGGTTATCAAATCAGCACTTGATGTGGGGCGCCCCACTTTCTACGCGATGCTCATCATCATTGCGGCTCTGTTGCCGGTTTTTACCCTGCAATCGGTGGAGGGGCGCATTTTCCGCCCTCTGGCGCTGACCTATGCCTTTGCCCTAGTGGGTGCTTTGGTGTTTGCATTGACGGTCGTGCCGGCCCTTTGCGCCTTCCTGTTCAAGCCTGAACATGCCTCACTGGCCGAACCCGCCTGGGCTGAGAAATTGCGCCTTGCCTATCGTCGCTTGTTGGACAAAGCCTTGATGCGTCGTAAGGGAAGCCTGCTTCTGGCGGCTGGATTGCTGCTGGCCGGCGGTTTGGCGCTAACCCACCTCGGCACAGAGTTTCTCCCGGAACTGGATGAAGGTGACATCGTGGTCTTCGTCGAGATGCCGGCGAGTATTGCCATGGAGAAAGGACAGGACATCCTGCTTGAGGTCAGAAAGCGCATCATTGCGTTCCCGGAGGTTCTGGAAACCCTGAGCGAGCATGGCCGCCCGGAGGATGGCACCGACAACGAAGGCGTAAACATGTCGGAAACCTTCATCCGCCTTAAGCCCCAAGAAGAATGGCGGTCTGGATTGTCCAAACCACAGTTAATCCAGGCTCTCCGTGATTCGCTCGCCGAAATTCCCGGCGTTCGCTTTAACTTCTCACAGCCCATCAAGGACAATGTCGAGGAAGCCGTCAGCGGCGTACGGGGCAAAGTTGTGTTGAAGGTTTTTGGCAACGACATTCCCGCCATGCGTGAAGCACTGGAGAGCGCCAAGGGGGTATTAAAGGGGGTTTCCGGGGTCATTGACCTCGACCTCTACCGGGATGCCTCGACGCCGCAACTCCGTATCCGGTTGGACAGGCTAGCCCTGGCACGCGCCGGAGTTCCAGTTGAGGATGCTGCCAAGGCCATCGAAACTGCCTTGGCAGGTCGTGTCGTTACAGAATACTGGGAAGGCGAACGACCTGTGCCAGTTCGTCTGTTGCTGCCCAAACCAGCCCGTGACGACCTCGACAAGGTGGCTAATGTCGTTGTTCCGACGCCAACCGGTGCCAATCTACCGCTCAAGCAACTGGCCCAGATTGATGTCACCAATGGTGTGGCCTCCATCAACCGTGAGGGGAATAGTCGCTTCCTTGCCCTTAAGTTCAATGTCGAGGGACGTGACATGGGCTCTGTCGTCAAGGATGCCATCGCCGTGGTTACGGACAAGGTTAAAGCGCCAGAAGGTCATTACTTTGTCTGGGGTGGCGAATTTGAGAATCAAGAGCGTGCTGCCAAGCGATTGAAACTGGTGGTTCCTATTGCGGTGCTGCTCGTATTGGGCCTGCTTTATGCCGCCATGAACAGTGGCCGTAGCGCCCTCGCCATTCTCTCCACGGTGCCCTTTGCATTGACCGGCGGGGCCTTCGCTCTACTGATTGCCGGAATTCCTCTTTCAGTGAGCGCTGCTATCGGATTCATTGCACTTCTCGGTCAGGTTTCACTGATGGGCGTGCTGCTACTTTCGGCCGCAGAGGCACGGCGCCATGACGGCCAGGAATTGATGTCCGCACTACTGGACGGTGCCGCTGAGCGCTTGCGCCCAGTTCTGATGGCATCATTCCTTGCACTTTTTGGTTTGCTTCCGATGGCCTTGTCCTCCGGTGTTGGTAGCGAAACCCAGCGCCCCTTCGCACTCGTCGTCGTGGGCGGCATGCTGACCACGCTGTTTGTTGCCCTGTTTATCCTGCCAGTGATTTATAGCTACATTACACCGGCGCGTTTGCAGTCGCCTGAGGAGGCTGACGCATGAGTCCGCGCATCGTCTTAATTGCCTTGACCTGCCTGACTGTCTTCAGCACAAGCCAAGCCCAGACCCCAGCGGAACAGGTGAGTCTGGCCACGGTCCTGTCATTAACCCGGGACAGCAGTCCACGACTGGCACTGGAACGTCAGGAAATCGCTATCGCCGAGGCAGAGCGACGCACTGCTGGCGCATTTCCCAATCCGACCCTGTCGTATGGTCGTCAACGTCCAGGTAGCGGCAATCCACTGTTTGACGGCAAGCGTCAGCAAGATGTTGCCGTTGAATTGCCGCTTTTGATTGGTGGGCAACGTGGCGCTCGAGTTGAAGCAGCCGACCGGCGAATTGATGCAAGCAGGGCACGAGCTGCCGCCTCGGGTAACGGGCTGGCCGCAGATGCCGGCGCCGCGCATATTGCTTTGCTGGCTGCCCAGGAAAAAAAGGCTGTTCTGAACACGAGCCTGGATGAATTAAGCCGAATGCGAGAAATCGTTGCTGGGCGACAAGTCAGTGGCATGGCTAGCCAATACGACTTACTGCGCGTCGATGTCGAGTTGGAGGCCTGGCGTACTCGTGCAGCGGAGGCGGATGCAGAACTTGTGGACCGCCAGGGACAACTGGCGGTATTGCTCGGCTTTCCATCGTGGCGCCCGGTTGCCTTGGGGGAGTTAAAGCCTTTGGATGTTCGGATAGAAAAGGACGCTGTCGAGAATCCTTCGCTTACCGCTGCTCGCAAAGAAGAGTCCGTTGCACAGGCATTGACGGATGTCGCTCGTCGCGAGCGTTTCCCAGCGGTCTCGCTGAATGCCGGACGCACCTGGACCAGTGAGCCCTATGGCTCGGCTAACGTGCTGGGCCTGGCAGTTGAAATACCTTTCCTCGACACGCGGGCGGGGGCTGTGGATAAAGCACGGGCTGAAGCACATTCGGCCGCCCTCCGCGTGCAACTGACTGAGGCGAGTGTTCGTGCCGACCAGACACGCTATCAAATGTTGGTCGAGCGACGCACCGCCACACTAGAGCAATTCAGGCAGCGAATGTCCAGTCGACTTCCCGCCTTGAAGCAAATGGCTGAAGATGCATACCGGCTTGGTCGGGGGTCAATCATCGAACTGCTGGATGCGACGCGTACTCGCTACGAAACGCAGCTTGGTCAACTTGAGTTGATTGCGGGGTTGATGGAAGCGCAGCTTCGGCTTCAGGCATCTCGTGGCGAACTTGTTGCCCCTTGATGGCGAGACCTCTGAGCTCTGGATTTCAGCCTCTGGTATTTACGTGGCCCCAAAACACAACCTTCTCGCCAAACTCATCAAGGCACTTGCCTTCGCCTTGATACTCTATGGCGCATTGACGCTTTGGCCGCCACCACTACCCATTGTTCCTTGGCGACCGTAGGTGGAAGTCCTACTTCATAATCCGATGGATTAGCCAAACGACGATACCCAATACCACAACGACAGTAAGGATGAATTCCAGCAGCATCACGGGTATGCGTCTGTTGAATGGCTCATTTCTTGTGGCAGAAGCTCGGCCACTTCATTCTTCAGCTCCAATGGGTCATGTTGCGAGAGGACTTCGGCAATCCTGGCCAGCCCCTGTTGTAGGGATGTCAGGAGGCGTTCCTCTTCTTTTTCGGTGGCGTTTTGTGTTGCGACCCATTTGCAGAAATCAATCATCTTCAGCGCATTCTTGCGGGACAATTTGTCGGCATTCAAGCCGGTTTCGACAATGCCGATAATACCTGTCGCCGCTCGAAGTCGATTCAACGCTAGGGTGGTGGTGTTTGTTTGGTGATTCATCAATGATTCTGTGACAGAAGGCAGCTAACGAGGAAGACCCTCAGCTAATGATGCGGGGACTTTATAGGATAGCCCCCATGCCTGTACAGGCATGGGGCGTTCCCTGGTCAGAGCTCTACGCATTCGTGGCCGGAATGTCTTTCAATACTCGACCAATTTGCCCGAAGCGCAGATACAACGCTGGCACAACAACCATGTTGAGCAGCGTTGAACTGGCCAAGCCGAACAGGATGACCACCGCCATGGGCGACTGTATTTCGCTCCCAGGCTGACCGGCCGCCAGCGCTAATGGCACCAACGCGAGACCTGCTGCCAAGGCGGTCATCAGAATCGGCACGAGGCGTTCTTCCGCCCCGCGAATGACCGCCTCACGGGCGTCACGCACCCCTTCCTCTTCAACCAGGTGGTGAATGTGGGCAATCATCATTACGCCGTTCCGGGTAGCGATACCGAAGAGGGTGATGAAACCGATGATGGATGCCACCGAGAGTACCCCGCCAGTAACGAATACCCCGACTACCCCACCGATAATGGCGAGCGGCAGGTTTAACATCACCAGGAGCGCATCCCGCGCCGTGCGGAAGGCCACGAACAGCAGCAGGAAGATGCCTACCGTGACAACCAGTCCAAGCAAGACCAGGACGCGTCCCGCTTCTTCGGCACTCTCGAACTGCCCGCCATACTCGATGTGATAGCCCTGCGGCAGTTTGACCTGCGTGCTGACTTTGCTCCTGATGTCATCGACCACGCTCGCCAAGTCACGACCTGCCACGTTGGCCATGACCACCATCTTGCGCTGCACGTTCTCGCGGGTGATGTAGTACGGTGCCCGGTCATTACGAATCTCAGCCAAAGCGGACAAGGGTAAGCGTGCGCCGCCAGCGGTGGTTATCAACGTGGCCCGGACTGCCTCCAGATTGGCCTTGTGCGATGGGTCAAAGCGTACGGTCAGGTCGTAGGTCGCTTGCCCCTGCTGCACACGGCTCACAGCCATGCCGGAGAAAGCGGTTTCGACAGCCTCAGCCACCTGACGAACCGACAGGCCATGGCGAGCCAGCGCATCGCGCTTGAATCGCATGGTCAGGAAGGGAATGTCGCTCTGCTGTTCATCGGAGACATCCACGGCGCCCGGCACTTCCGCCACCAGGGCCTTGATGTCCGTGGTTAGTCGGCGTAACTCATTGAGGTCGGGGCCAAATATCTTTACGGCGATGTTCGACCGGTTGCCGGAGAGCATGTGGTCGATGCGGTGGGAGATAGGCTGCCCAATTACCACCTGGGTGCCCGGCACGCTCGCCAGGTCGCTACGCAGCGCCGAAAGAAACGCCTCCTTGCTGCGTTCGCCCATCTTGAGCGTGACCTCGATTTCCGAAGCCGAAACATCCATGGCATGTGGGTCGCCTTCTGCACGACCCGTACGCCGGGCCGTCGCCACCACTTCCGGTTGGGACAGAAGGATTTGCTCGACCATCTGGCCAAGGCGGTCCGACTCCTCCAACGAGGTTCCCGGCCAGGTTGCTGTACTGACTGTCAGGGTGCCTTCGTTGAAATCGGGAAGGAAGGCGCGACCAGCAAGCGACAGGGCCACCAAAGAAACCGCCAGCAGCCCGAGACTCACCGCGGCAACCAGTTGCCAGCGACCGACCGTGGCAGTCAGCAGGCGGCGATACTGTTCGTGTAGCCGCTGGATGAAGCGTGGCTCGGTGTTCTGCTGGACGATTTTCGAATTAGGCAGAAATAGCGAGGACAGTACCGGCGTGACGGTAATGGCCACCAGCAGCGACGCGCCTAGCGAGACCACGTAAGCAAAGCCCAAGGGGACCATCAATCGCCCCTCCACACCGCTCAGGAAGAAGAGCGGCAGGAACACCAGCACGATGATGAGCGTGGCAAAGACAATCGAGCCCTGAATTTCACGCGTAGCAGCCAGCACGACATTGACTACGGCCTTGCGCTCGTCTTCTGGCTTGAGCAGGTTTTGGCGCAGGCGGCGAACAATGTTCTCGACCACGATGATGGCGTCGTCCACCAGGGCGCCGAGTGCAATGGCCATCCCACCCAGTGTCATGGTGTTGATAGTTGCCCCCATGGCTTTCATGGACAGCACCGCAGCCACCAGCGACAAGGGAATGGCCACCAGGGTAATGGCGGTCGCCCGTGCCGACATCAAGAAGGCGAACACGATGGCCACGACCAGAATGGCCCCGTCGCGCAGGGCGGTCAGGAGGTTCTCGATGGAGATGCGGATAAAGTCTGCCTGGCGGAAGATGTGGCGCTCAATTTTCATTCCGTCCGGCAGGCTGGACTGGATGTCTTCGAGGGTGCGGTCAAGGCGGTCGGTGAGTTCGAGGGTATTGGCCCCCGGCTGCTTCTGGATGCCGAGAACCACAGCCGGCTTGCCGTTGTGCGAACCGATGCCCCGCTTGGGCGCGGCGCCAATACCGACGTCGGCAATGTGCCGTATCAGAATCGGTTGCCCATCGTGCACGGCAACGACGGTGTCCGAGATGTCATCCAGCACGTTGATACGGCCCAGGCCCTGAATCAGGTACTCCTGGCCTGATTCGACGTAGAAGCCAGCCGATGCATTCTGGTTCGAGTCGCGTAATGCCTGCATCACCTGGTCGAGCGTCAGCCCATAGGCCGCCAGCCGCTCCGGCTTCACGGTGACCTGGAACTGCTGAGTATCACCGCCAATCGGCAACACCTCAGCCACACCGGGAACCGCGAGAATTCGCCGGCGTAACACTTGGTCGGCGGCATTCTTGAGTTCCAGCCCGTTGTGCTTTTCTGAGGCCAGCGCGATGAAGAGGATTTCACCCATGATGGAGGCGGCCGGCGTCATGGCCGGCGCCCGCACCTCGGGCGGCAACGATGCGCGAGCCACTTGGAGGCGCTCAGCGACGACCTGGCGCGCCAGATAGAGGTCTGTGCCCCATTCGAACTCCACGATGACCACCGACAGGCCAATCTTCGTGGCCGAACGGACGCGGCGTACGTTTGGCGCTCCGTTCAGTGCCGTTTCGATGGGAAAGGTGACGAGATTTTCGACGTCGGTCGGCGCCATTCCCTGTACTTCGGTTACTACCGTAACCGACGGTGCGGTCAGGTCCGGAAAAACGTCCACCGGCGTCCGGGAGGCTTGCCAGCCACCCCAGCCAAGCAGCAGAACGCCGGCCAGGACGACAAATAGCTTGTTGCGTAGCGACCACGCAATGATATGTCCAATCATGTTGTCACCCCGTCAGTGCGCATGGCCATGGCCGATGTCACCGGTCTTGGTGGCAGCCAATTTCACGAGGTAAGCCCCCCGTGACACGACACGCTCGCCGGGTTGCAGTCCATCGACGACCTCGACCCAATCTCCATCACGCGCTCCGGTGCGAATGGCGCGACGCTCGAAGGCCTCGCCATGCTTCATCACGAAAACGGTGGGGATGCCCCCCTCGTCAAGAATGGCATTGGCAGGTACCGCAACCGCCTCCTTGGCAGCTTCGAGCAGGACCTGTCCCTTGACTGCCATGCCGATACGCAGACGTTCATCTGGCTGTCGGAACTCAAAGAGAACTGGCACCGTCCGCGTCGAGGCATCGACGGCACCGCCGACCGCAATCAGTCGGCCGTTCTTGCCGTTGATAATCTCAAAGCGTTCATCCACGCCATCCACCTGGAAAGATGCGCCCACAGGCGATTTCAGGCGGGCGGCATCGACTTCAGGCACCCGTAGTTGCAACCAGAGCACCCCCCGGTCGGCGATGTGGAACAGCAAGGCCCCTTCCTGGGCAAAGCCTCCCGGAGCGATGCGAATATCGACCAAAGTGCCGGATACCGGAGCACGCAGCGGGACGCCGCCGGCATTCCCACCATATTGGCCCAGTCGTGCCTGGGTTGCCTCAAAGCTGGCGCGTGCCGACTCTTCGGCGCCGCGAGAGGCAAGCAGACGCTTCTCGGGGACAGCCTCATCCTTGTACAGGCTTTCCATCCGGCTGCTTTCCCGCATCGCCAGGTCAAGTTCGACCTTTGCCCGGCGGGCTTCCGCCTGTAACGAGGCCATATCGGTGTCGCCGCCCAGACGGGGCGCGAGGAAGGCCAGAACATCGCCTTTCTTCATCACCTGGCCCAAGACCGGGAAGCTGCCTGCCGGCTTGATTTGTCCGGCCGCCGTGGCGGTTATCAATGCCTCGCCATCGGGCCGGGCGCCGAGCGTACCTGAAGCGGTAATGGTTGCGCGGACGGGGCGTTTAACAATCTCCTGCGTGGCAAAGTCCACCTTCCACTGTTGTTCCTTGGTAAAGCCGATACCACCTTCGTCCTCGGCGTGTGCGGAGGCATCCGCTGTCTTGCGGTCGTTGAAGACGGTGACCTGACCCAGTGCATGCCGGACAGAGAAGTCTTTGGTGGTCACCACGATGGTCAGGTCACGCTGTCCAGCCTGCTTCGGTGTCGCTTCTGGCCGGAAAATCCCCGCCTGGGTCGGAGCGTCGATGCTGAATTGCTCTTCGGGCAGATTTCCTCCGGAAAGGATGACGGTCACCTTGCCGGCTTCCAGCGCCCGGAAATTCGGCAACGTCGTCAGGTGAGCAGCAAAGGCGGATTTCTCGCCGACCACAAGGCGGGGAAATTCGACGAATAGTTCTGTCCTGTCGGTGAAGTGAGTCAGCTTTTCTCCAGCGGGGCCATGGTCGTGGCCATGCCCGGCCGCTTCTGCATGACTGGTTCCGTGACCATCGTGGGCGGCGTTGTCCTTGTTGCATGCTGAGACGAAGAGGGCGGCACAGAGGAGTGCGATGAGTGTCTTGTTCATTGGGTCGTACTCCCGGTCAGGAGGTCATATTCGATACGTGCCTGGCGAGCTTTCCAATCGAGCTCCAGGGCGTTGATTTCGGTATCCAGTGCGCCTCGATAGGCATCCAAGAGCTCCAGCAGGGACGACTCGCCACTCTTGTAGGCGGCTTCGGCAATCCGCAGGAGTTCCGAGGTCTCGGCCAGTGCGCCGCCTCGATAGCTCTTGGCTGCGCTAATGAGACGTTCTAACTGGCGATAGAGGCCGCGCAGGTCCCCTTCGGCCCGAGCCCGGGCCAGGTTGAATTCGCTGCGAGCTTGCATCGCCTCAGCAGCAGCCCGTTGCTGGCCAGCCTGCTGACGGTCAAACACTGGAAGCGGGACCGAAATCGACATCACCGTACTGTTTTCATTGCCGACTGCGGTTTCGCGCCGTTTTGGGCCTACACCGAGCGTGACTTCCGGTATCCAGCCGCGGGCCGCAGCTTTCCCTTCCAGGTCGGCGGCTTCAGCACGCCAGGACAGCACCTGTAGGTCCGGGCGCCGTTCGATGTCCCGGATGCTGTCTGTCATTGCTTGTGGCAATGCTGGCAGAAGGTCGCCGACGACCGTATCTGGAGTTTCGCCGGGCGTGCCAATCAGGGCGGCGAGCCGCTGCGCGGCACGGTCCAGGTCGCTATTAGCCGAACTCAGACGGAGCTCTGCGTTTTGACGTTCCCGTGCCAGGCGGCGGCGGTCGTAGCCAGATGCTTCCCCGGCCTTGGTCAGCTTCTCGATAATGCCTTCGACACGCTTGAAGCGGTGTGCCCAGGACTCGGTCGCACGAACGACCTCCTGCTTGAAAAGGGTCTCGTGGAACCGTTGTCGGATTTCAGCAGCCCATTCCACATGCCGAAGCCGGTTGCCGGAATAGGCAGCTTCGACGCGCAGTTCGGCCGCCTCGCGGCGTAATCCGCGGCGACCGGACAAGTCGAAACTCTGGGCCAGCAACCAGGTCTCTTCGTTATTCAGGTTTGAGCTACGTCCGCGGTCACTGGTGTACCCAATGGTTGGATTGGGAAGTACGCCAGCTGTCAGTACGCCGGAACGGGCGATGTCGACCTGGGCGGTATCTAAATCGGACAACTCCGGACGTAGCAGGCCACGGCGAATCGCCTCGGCCTCAGTCAGAGTCGCGGTTTGCGCCCACGCAGCACAATGCAGCATGAGCAACACAATCGGTAATAGGTGTCGCATCGGAAGCCTCGAAAATTGAAAATGGAACGAGGTAGCCGGCGGGCGACAGCACGCCCTGCCACAGCGGCAGAGGGATACGAGCCAGCCAGCTTAGCGCAGGGCTAGCGGCGGGCGGTCAAACAGCGGGGGGATATGCGAAGAGAACGACTGCACAGGCCCAGGAGAATGAGCCTCAGGCTGCGGGAGGCCGACATTCACGCTCGGCTCCATAACAAACATGCTGAAGAGCGGGTGAAAATGGCCTTCGTGATGGTCGTCGTGGTGGTCTTCAGCAAGAAGTCCGGAGTCGTCATCCCCATCATCATGGTGAGCGACATCGTGATGGTCGTCATCATGGTAGTGAAACAGGAAGACCGTTTCATCGTTGTCAAAATGCTCATGCAAAGATGCTACTGCTGCCCAGGTAACCTGGAGCGGCATCACGAACATCAGCAGGATGGCGAGGAAACGGCGCATCGGGTCATTGTAACTGTTTGACTGATTGTTGGAACGTCTCCAATCCGGTGAGGTGCAGTCGCTGGTGGGGTCAGGAGGCAATGACTGCAATTGGCCGGGAGGGTGCGATGTCACCATGAGGGAAGTCTTCAGGGATGCTTGCGATAGGTGCGTTGCTCTGGTGCTTGTTCCCTCGAATAAGCCAGCATTGCTCTTAATGCAGCTTCACCATATGAGCCTCCGACTTGGGATACGCCACGTATGTTGCAAATCACTTGAGTACCGTGAACAACGAAGCTTGCACCCAAATCCTGGGCAACCTCCATCGCATGGGTAGTCATAATTATGCTGGGTGAAATGTGATTAACGTTTTTGCCATTCTCGCTAACCACTACAAGGGTATTGGTTTCGTTAGCAAAATAAGCAAAGCCTGCCGTCGGGCTACCAACGATATCTCCCCCTTCCTCAGAATAAACAGCATGAATCAATTCCATTCCGGATAATTTTTCCGGCGAAACCTTACTTGCGCTGCTCCCATTCGATTGTTTATTAGAGACAGCGACGCCTTGCTGCCCCAGGCCGCCAGAAATCAGCATATCCAGAGCTCTAGCCAAGTGCCCCATAGCTCGTCATCTCAAGTGAAAGGTTATACAGTCGCCGAAGGGTATTCGGCGAATAATGTATACTTTAGTATAAAGACGAATGCATGCCCATCCCCTACCGTCTCCGCACAGTCAGGAGGGGTAAGTGGAAGCAGGCGAAGCATTTGGAAAAGCATTACGCGAACGGCGAAAGGCTTGCGCATTGAGCCAGGAAAAACTTGCCCTAGAAGCTGACTTGGAGCGAGTCTACGTCTCTCTGCTCGAGAATGGCCATAAGCAGCCGACATTCCAGACGATGCTCAAGTTGGCCCGAGCGCTGGAGTGTACAGCGAGCGATTTGGTAGATGCTGCCGAGAAGTTGTTGGTCAGTTAATTGCCGGTTTTCGCTGGTCATTCGGTTATCGGAGACCGCACGTACTCTGGGTGGGTTGGGCAAGACTCTGCTGGAAATTCCGAAGGGACGAGTGCCTTATCCCAATGTCGTTCATTATGCCGAACAGTATGGAAATTAACTTCGAGCGGATAATTGAAAAGGCAGCCAGAGAGTAGGAACTGTCTTTTGGGTGCAGGAATCCACTGCTTGAGGACCTCGATGTTGGCATCACCCTTCTGCTTGCCGTTCAACATGTTGTCACTCGGTCGGCATCAGGTACTTCGGGGGTAGCGGTCGATTCAAGACATCCACATCTACCCCTGCCTGTTGGGCGTTGAACAGCCAGATGACGAACTGACCAAGAAGCCGTTGGTTCTCGGCCTCCAGCCGGAGGTTCTCGCCCCGTAAACGGTCATAGTCATCAATGCGCCGTTGCTTTTCAGCCGATGACAAAGAGCGTTCAGTTTTGTCCTTGGGTTGGTTGGCAAGATGGTCCTTACGGTCGCGGAAGGCGTCCTTAATCCGGTTGTGGCGGTCCAGTGCCTGGCGCGTATAGCGGTACCCTGTTCGCTCTTGAATCTTGGCAATGAATGCCTCCCAGGTCAGCGTGCCTCCCCAGGAGTCCAATAGCTTCACCAGGGACTCGATGCGCTCGTCAGTTAATCGTGGCGGGCGCTGTTTTGGCGATAAAGTCTTCGATGAGTCTTGCATTTTCTTTGGCCTCGTTCGGCAGTCCTTCGTGGTAGTCCAGTCCAATATGAACCCGTTGTTCTAACGCAGCTCTCAGCCGCGAAGGTGCGTCGTCGTTGCGCATATGGAGGATGGCGCCATCAGGGATGGCAGCATCTCGCAACTTGGCAAGCATCTGAGTCATCCGCTCTATCAGCTTGGCGTTGTGAAGCACCCAATGGTCTGCGCCATAGACATCCGATGTCATTGCATCTTTTGCTTCGTTCAACAGGCGCTGGGTCTCTTTGAGCTTCTCATCAAGACGCCGCTCGGCTTCGGCGTCGCCCTTGACGCAGACATGGTCATTGCACATAAGGCAATCACGGTGCAGTTGGCAGGGTTCCTGTGAGTAGTCGTGAAAGCAGGCTCCGAAGTCCGTGAGATGCACTGTCGGGATTTTTTGGGCAGCGTATTCCACCTTGGTCATTGGAATCACGGCATCGGACACGACGTAGCCTGCCAACTGGTCATGGTTCTCCATGAGGGAGTTCCGTAATAGCTCGACTCGCTGTTCGGAGGTCAGATGATTATAGACCTTGTTTTGTCGCACATCCTTGCGCCCGGAGAGCAACGCGATATCCACCTCGGAGAGCCCAGCGGTTTGCAAAAGGGTGTTTATCCAGTGGCGGAACTGGTGGGTGGTAAGCCGGACAGGGGTTCCATCAGGCTCCAATATATTATGTCGCATGAATATCGACTTGGCGCTATCTTTGCCGTTTAGCTGGACCACTAAGGCCGAAATGGCATAAAGGTAGAACATCGCTCGACACCCGGCACCAACGTTGAACAGAGTCTCGTTATTCGATTGAACGAACAACATGTCACTAAAGCGGATGGTTTTCTTTGTGTCGAAGTAGGGGAAATGCGGAGGCAACAGACTTCGAATCGCCTTTTCTAAGTCATCACGACGATAGAGCGCTATCGGAAAGCTTTCATCGAGGTCGTAGTCTTCCAAATCCACCTGGCGTAGCCCCAACCGTTTTACCCGGTTGAGAAGGGCGATACGCTGTACTTTCGCATTCTTATGGCCTTGCGCCTTCATTGTGGCGAGTATGTTGTTGATTGACACCAGTTCTCGTGAGGCTATTTCTCCATTAAAAGTCATATCAAGCACGGCCTCGACTTCTTCCCGGCGATAAAAATTTTGGATGGGACCGCTTTTCTCAGCCAAGGACGCCTTGTTAACGCACTCCATTCCGTGCCGTGCAAACAACATGTCCATGGCATTGGGCGCCACTTGGCGTCCGTAGTAAATCCGCATAACCTGCTTTTTTGTTAGTAACCGCCGCTTGGCGAGGTGCGCAACATCTGGATAGTAGTAGATGCCAGTCGGGTTGTTCTCATACCACTTGGCTACCTTGCGACCGTGCTTGCTGGACTCCTTGAGGGTATTGAGTGCGAGCTTGACCGTATCCACCAAAGCACTGGGAACCTCTTTCGTTAGCGGGGCTCCCCCTTTTTCCGGGTACCAGCGGAGTTTGTAGCCTGCATTGGCCGAAGAGAAACTCTCCACTTTGATGTTGCAGGCAGCCAGTAACAGCTCATTAACTCGGCTGGGCGCGGCCATCAGGATGGCACAGATAGCTGTGACCAATTTCGCCTTTTCGTCCTTGATTTCACCAGAATGGGTCTGGTGAAATAACTTGCAAATTCCATCAATGGCCGCACGAGACGGCAGCTTTTTGGCTCGTGCAATATCGCCTTGCTCGCCGACCAGCTCGTGATAGTGGGGAGGCACCTTGATAGGGTTCTTCCAGGCGACTGCCACCTCCGTGAGCTTCTTGTCGTTGATGAAGTCAACGATTTGCTGCATCAGTTGCCCGGTCAGCGCGGCTCGGCCCGCTACAGAGTTCTCCACAATCAAGGGAACAGCGGCCTGAAATAGCTCCCCATTGAATTTATAGACGGGGACCCCTTCGAACCTCATACGATATGCGAGCTCAAGGAAGCGGAATGCCGCCAGCACAGACGATAACTTGGAGACGTTCGGCGCATGACCGTTCGCGCGCAAATAGGTCAGATAGCTCTTAGCAAAGGTCTTCACAGGCTCTGAGAGCGGTGTTCTGCCTCTGGTGGTTAAGGTGCCATCTGCCTGGTGCACATACCGTGTATAAAAGATATTCCTGCGATGCACTCCGGTCATACTGGAGGTTACATCCCAAACATCCTGGTCAAATTGGCGACAAGCATCGAAAGCCAATGAGCTTCGACATAGGGCCATGAATTCGACATAATTCTGCTTCGCCGTCGCCCCAACCTTGGGAACAAAGACTAATACGGTATCCACAGCCATCAACTCCGCTCACGGATGCGGGTTTGCTGGTACTCCGCTAATACGTCTTTGGCCTCTCGGCCGGTGCTCCGTAGAATCACCTGCATAACGGCGACGATGGTCCGGTCCTCAGTCACGGCAAGCGTCTTGTTGCTATTGCCTAAGTATCTTTCGCGTTCCCTTAGTAAGTGCTCAAGGATGACCTCATGTGGCGCCTCCTTAAAAGGACGGAATGACACACAGGTATAGCAGGCAATGGGCGCATTAAATTTGCAGAATCCGAATTTGCCGCAGCGGGCAATCGGCTCGAAGGTCCCGGTGATTTCCGGGCTTCTTATCGCCTCGCCGGCATCCTGGTCACTGGTGCTAATGAGTACCCCTGCAAACGCTTGTGCCGTGGTGGCGAGACGCATCGAAAGCGCTTTGTTGTATCGCGCATGGAACTTGCCCGTCACAGCCGTGTATTGCTTCACAGAGCCAAGCGTCGTGTGGTCAAGGGCTTCTGCGATGACCGCCTGGGAATGCCCTTCCTCTGCCATCGCAGTCCCCTTGGTGTAGCGGAAGCGATACCCATTGAGTTGCATCGATTCTCCGGTCCGTTCGGAAATGCAACCAATACTGCCGCCCAAGTAGGAGATGTACTTTGACATCGTGGCAGCATTACGATGGTATTGAAGGCCTTCCAGAAACCCCTCATCTCGGATTTCTCTAAGTCCAAACAATGGCGCTTCCCTTGAGTCTTGCAGAAGCCCGGCATAATCAGCTTCAATTTCCTTGGCTAGCTTCCACAAGAACGCACCGAAGTCATCGCTTAATAGTCGGTTTTTGAAGCTAGACCGGATGACTTCTCTTCGCTTTACGGACGGCATTGATATGTAATATTCATATCCGCCTGCTTTCCGGTTGCGCTGAATTACATCTTTGGTTTTCAAAAGTGATAGTTGAGAAGGGCGACAACCAAGCGTTCTCAGCAAGAACAAAAGGGCGTAATTGCCATCGTCGATATTGCCATTTGCATACCCGTCATTAAGCTTTGTGTCAAATTCGTCCCGCTCCATGACCGACAGGGGTCCAGTAAGCGGGCATAGCGTCTCAACCGGACTTCCGTTGATTACTTTGTCTCCACGAGTTTTTTCTAGGACCTTGGCAACCTCTGGCGTGCTGCCGAGATAACCCAGATTCGACCACTTAAGGAGTATCGGGGAAAGCGCCCGCCATGCTCTTGGGTTTCTGGCATTGCAGATAACCCTCATGTCCAGAACCTCTTTGGTTGTTATCTTTTCGAGGTAATACCTAGTTCCATCCGTTTCCGCGTAATCGCAGAGGTCGCTAATCGTATCAACGAATGCGCGGTGGTACAGACTACAAGTTGAGGCAGCAAAATTCTCCAAGGTCCATAGCAATGCTTGCTTGAAACCGAGAAGGACGTCTGGCCCAAGAGCATTCTGTAATTCATCGAAGCGAAAGAGCACCCGCCCGCCAATGCCTCGTAATTCCCATGTATCCGCTCTTGGTTCAAAGTCATAACCGTCCAAGGTTCTCGCCTTCTCAGGGAGAGCTAGACGACTATCTCCGGAACGTTCGTGGTATTTCGTGGTCGTCATATCTCACTCCGTAGTATTTGCCTTGAACAGTTTCTTTTGTTCTTCGACGCTAATCTGGTTCACCTTGTCGGAAATAGCCTTCTTCGCATACTTCAACGGCATAGCCGACTTAGCGGACCAGCCGTTGTGTCTGCGCAGCATGTCCATCTTTTGTTCATCGGTCTTATTGGTCTTCTCGATGAGCTCCCACAACTTTTCGCTATGGGTGTATCTCAGCTTGTGCGCGGTCAATCGTGCTGGAAGCGATGGTTGTTTCTTTCGAATCTCCCGGAATATATTTCCCAGTGTGTGCTCGGACATTGGGCTCCCGTTTTCCGTGGTGAAGACAAACGGATGCTTTCTTTTTCCGGCAGGGATGGCTCCTCGGGTCTCCCGAATGTAGGCATCCAGGTCGTTGAGCAATTGGGGACATAAGGGCAAATCTCTCGCCAACGTTTTTGCCTGGGGTTGATACGTACGCGGGTCTTCGTGGTCGTCTGGCGTTTTTGTGACAGATAGATATTGATGAGCTTTGTTTAACTCTCGAGTTTTCAACTTCAGCAGTTCACCACCACGGACCCCGAGAGCCCTCAATGTGCGTATCACTAAGTAATTCCGCTTCCGAACGAATGCGCTAACCCAAGGATTTTCAGCCGAGTCAGGATGAACAATCGACTCCAGCGCCTCCCATTCATCATCTGACAAGCCCTCGGGCGCCTTATCGTCTTGGCTCAACCGCGGTGCTAGCGCGCCCAACGTTGTACAGTTGATAGCAGCCGTACGCTGCAAGGATTCACGGATGGCATTGGGCAAGCTGAGTCGGCCTGAATATTCCGAGGCGAGATACTCGACATACTTCTTCGTGTAGTTGAGGCGTATGCGAATGTAATCTGAACTGACTTGGCTCAGCATCTTTGATTTCACTCGGACCGATTGCCGAGCTTTCTCTAAGCTCACTACTTTGGCCGATGTGGGCTTTTCGCGGACCGTGGGGGGCTGGCAGGCAATCTCGAAATCAGAAGCTCGCAGTCGGTACAAGTACGCCAGCCGTTCAATGTCTTGAGGCTCCAAGATGATGCCCCTAGTCCTAATTCGCTGCGTTAGGCAGTATTCGACCTGATGTGTGCCCGGTGGTGGTTCGGTCGGGATGCCCGCCGCTGCCAACTCAACTTTTAGCTGAGGGGTCTTTGACTCCAACCAGCAATAGAAAAGCTGGAGGACGCTGCATATCTGCTCAACGGTATTGACGGCAACCGAGGACCGGAGGTGCTTGAGCGTGAAGCGCAGCGGTTCGACAAGCGGTACTCCGGTGCGCTTGTCGATAATAACTGGCAACCGCTCCCGCCACTTCCGTCCCCAACCCTCCTGGTTGAGAACGATGTTCTTAACTGCGTACTGCTCCATTGTTTACACCGCATGGTCAGTCGTACATTAGAAAAATATACACCACCTCTGCGGTTACACGCAAACGCCATTCGCACTAGCTAGATGCTAGTAAATACGAGGGAAGATAGCCGTTAGTTTACGTTTTAGTGAACGGAGCAGGATTCCAGGCCGAGGATGGACATATTGTCGGTATTCATCACGCCGTGCATGAAGCCGACCGCCATCCAGTGCGCCATCAGTTCGCCGGTGCGGCGGGAAACGTCGCGCAGCAGGGCGTCGCAGGGATTCTCGGCAGCGCGGCATTCGGGGCGGAAGGTGTCGATGACGTAATCGGCCAGTTGTTGCAGTTCGAGCGGCTTATCCCGCGACGCCCAGTGCTCGAAGGAGCCGAAACGGACGAAGCCGGGGGCAACGCGGGTGACGACGGCGGCACTTTCGATTGCTTCGCGGCGTACCGGATAATCGGCGCCGATGACGCAGAGCGCC
>Ga0207952_1000779_pt1 | contig 19163 bp, 16 predicted proteins | sample SubbioR12Aug_8Ca_FD_184831 | JGI IMG/M metagenome (GOLD analysis project Ga0207952, IMG submission 184831) | Serpentinite rock and fluid subsurface biosphere microbial communities from McLaughlin Reserve, California, USA - CR12Aug_8Ca (SPAdes) | ecosystem: Environmental > Terrestrial > Deep...
TTTGGGCGTAAGGGCGCATTTGGGTAATTGCATCCTGTGCACGGCGTAGTTTAGCCGCACTCACCATTTTCATTGCCTTGGTAATTTGCTGAGTACTTTGAACACTTTTGATTCGGTTCCTAACCTCTTTTAATTGACCTGCCATTTGTAAGGTTTAAATTTTAAATCTAACGGGTTGCAAAAGTAGCTGAAAAGGCTATAAATTCCAATAAGTTTAATGGATTATTTAAAGGGGCAAACGCAATCCAATGCCATTTCCGCTTGCATGAATTTGAAGTTTAGACAATTGCCCCTCTAATATTTTGCCATTCCTTCGGTGGTTTCCGTACTGAACTAAGTCAAATACGAGTAAAAATGCCCCCTGAAGTAACAAGCTATTGCCATAACCGGTGGTTTTGAGGTTATTAAGCCTATTCCCATTTTCCTTTAATAAAAAGCCTGTTGCTATATATGCCAAATCTAAACCACTGTTGAGTAACAAAATTCTTTCTAATTTTTGTTGGGCCAATTGGTTTTGGGGGAAGGTATATTTTTGGGTGAGCTCTTTTCTTAGCTGAATCAAACCCCAACTGGCAATTCCAAGATTTAAAATATTCCAGTAGGCGTTCATTTTAAAAAAGTATTCTCCAGAACCAGTGGCATTGGTGGCAGAAATACTGCCTTGTATTATATTGACTCCTGCCCAAGCTGCCAGAATGGTCATATTAGATTTGTTTTTATTGTATCTGTCTGCAGCAATAGAATCATTAATCAATATGAGGCTGTCTAATTGGCTAAGAGGAAGACTGTCTTGAATAAGTGGTTGAGTCTGGTATGGCTTTGTTTCATTCAATTCTTGGCTTTGTGCAGCCGCTGTATTGAATGCCATTAATATGCTTAAAAAAACCGTTGATAGAATAGTTAATTGCTTCATTTGCTTCTAAAATCAAAACCTTACCTTTGGCGGCTCTCATTCAGGGTGCCAAATTGACTAAAATAAAATTGTTGCACGCTGTTTGACTGTTAAATTTTTTCATATCAGAGTATTAAAAATATGTTGAAGTTCATTTCTAAGTTATTCGGGGGTAGTAAAAGTGAGAAAGATGTACAGCAGTTGATGCCAATCATCCAAAAAACCAATCAGTTTTTTCAACAATATCAGTCATTAACTAATGATGAGTTGCGAAATAAAACGGTTGAATTTAAAGCTAGAATTCAAGATCATTTAAAAGGGATTGATGCTGAAATTGCTGCAGAGAAAGCCGCTGCTGAAGCATTACCCGAAATGGACATTCATGGCCGAGATACCATCTATAAAAATATAGATAAACTAAGAAAAGACCGCGATAAAAAAATTGAAGAAGCTTTGGCAATGATTCAGCCAGAAGCGTTCGCAGTTATTAAAGAAGCTGCTAGAAGATTCAAAGAAAACGAAACCTTGGTTTCTACTGCAACAGCTCTAGATAGAGACCTAAGTGTTAAAAAAGAATATGTAACCATTCAAGGCAACGAATCTATTTTTAATAATACTTGGACTGCTGCAGGGGGTAAAGTAACCTGGAATATGGTGCATTACGATGTTCAGTTAATTGGAGGTTCGGTATTGCATCAAGGCAAAATTGCTGAAATGGCTACTGGAGAAGGTAAAACCTTGGTGTCTACTCTACCAGCGTATTTAAATGCATTAGCAGGTGAAGGGGTACATATTGTTACCGTGAATGATTACTTGGCCAAACGCGATAGTGAGTGGAATGGTACTTTATTTGAATGGTTGGGTTTAACAGTAGATTGTATAGACAAACACGAACCCAATAGTGAGTCTAGAAGAAAAGCTTATTTGGCAGATATTACCTATGGTACCAATAATGAATTTGGTTTTGACTATTTAAGAGATAATATGGTGCATAGCCCTGAAGAAATGGTTCAGCGTAAGCACCATTTTGCCATGGTAGATGAAGTGGATTCCGTTTTAATTGATGATGCTAGAACGCCCTTAATTATTTCTGGACCAATTGGATACCAAACGGGGGAACAGCAATTCTTTGCATTAAAACCAAGAATTGAAAAATTAGTTGAAGCACAAAAAAGAGCAACCCAACAGTTTTTAACTGAAGCAAAGAAAAAAATTGCTGAAGGAAATGATGATCCAAAAGATGGTGGATTGGCTTTGTTCCGTGCACACCGTGGTCTTCCTAAAAATAGTGCGTTAATTAAGTTCTTAAGTGAGCCTGGTAATAGGGTTAAATTACAAAAAGCCGAAAACCATTATTTAGCTGATCAACAGCGTGAAATGCCTAAGGCAGATGAAGAACTGTATTTTTATATTGATGAGAAAAATAATTCAGTTGAATTAACCGACAAGGGTATTCAATTAATTACTGGTCAAGGAGAAGATCCTCATTTTTTTGTATTACCCGACATTAGCTTAGGACTTGCAGCCATAGACAATGATGCAAGTTTACCTGCCGATCAAAAATTATTTAAGAAAGAGTCTTTAATTAATGAGTATTCTGTTAAAGCAGATCGTATACACACAGTACAGCAATTATTAAAAGCATATACCTTATTTGATAAGGATGTTGAGTATGTGGTGATGGACGGAGCTGTTAAAATTGTAGATGAACAAACAGGCCGTATCCTAGATGGAAGAAGGTATTCTGATGGCTTACACCAAGCAATTGAGGCGAAGGAAAATGTGAAAATTGAGGCGGCTACTCAAACTTATGCAACCGTAACTTTACAGAACTATTTTAGAATGTACCACAAATTAGGTGGTATGACGGGAACTGCAGAAACAGAAGCTGCAGAATTATGGGACATCTATAAATTAGATGTGGTTAGCATTCCTACCAATGTGCCTGCAATTAGAAAAGACGAAGAAGATAAAATCTTCAAAACCAAAAGAGAGAAGTTTGGTGCAGTGATAGACGAGATCGTTTTATTGCGCGAAGCAGGAAGGCCAGTATTAGTAGGTACAACTTCTGTTGAAGTAAGTGAATTATTGAGTAGAATGCTTAGGCAAAAGCAGATTCCGCACAATGTATTGAATGCAAAACAGCACTCTCGTGAAGCACAAATTGTTGCTGAAGCAGGTTTAGCTGGTGCAGTTACCATTGCTACCAATATGGCTGGTCGTGGTACCGATATTAAATTAGGGCCTGGCGTAAAAGATGCGGGCGGATTAGCCATTCTTGGTACAGAAAGACACGAGTCTAGAAGGGTTGATCGTCAGTTAAGAGGTCGTGCTGGTCGTCAAGGTGATCCTGGTTCTTCTTTGTTTTTTGTTTCTTTAGAAGACGACTTAATGCGCATGTTTGGTAGTGAACGTATTGCCAAAGTGATGGATTTTGCTGGTTACAAAGAAGGGGAAGTGATTCAAGCTGGTATGATTACCAAGTCTATTGAAAGAGCACAACGCAAAGTAGAAGAAAATAATTTCGGAATCAGAAAGCGTTTGTTAGAGTATGATGATGTAATGAATAAGCAGCGTACTGTAATTTATAGTAAGCGTAACCATGCTTTATTTGGAGAGCGATTAGCACTAGACTTAGACAACGCAATGTATGCGGTTGCAGAAGGGTTAGTCGTATCTTTTAAAGAGCAAAATGAATACGATCAATTTAAACTCGCTGCAATTGTAAATTTCGGAATTGACACTTCAATAACACTTGAAGAATTTAATAAAACCAACGCCAATCAATTGGCAGAGAAATTATACAATGAAGCTATTGCACAATATGAAAAAAGAAAGCAGGACATGATGGTTCAGTCTGTTCCTGTATTCAAGAATATTAAATTGCAACAAGGTTCTCATATTGACAATGTAATTGTTCCATTTACCGATGGCAAACGCCAAGTTCAGGCTTTGGCCAATATGGAAAAAACCTTACAAACAAATGGCGCTGAATTATTGCACTCTTTAGAAAGAACGGTAACCTTAGCATTTATAGACAATGCTTGGAAAGAACATTTGCGTTCCATGGACGATTTAAAACAAAGTGTACAAACCGCTACTTATGAACAGAAAGATCCATTGGTAATTTATAAAATGGAAGCTTTTGAATTGTTTAGAAAAATGGACGGTGAAGTAAACAGAGAAATTGTTCAATTCTTATGTCATGCAGGAATTCCGTTGGCTGAGGGTGATGAACTACAAGAAGGTCGTCAAGAAAAAACCGATATGAGTAAGTTGAGTGCCAATAAAGACCAGGTAGATGCTGCTGGTCAAGAATATGGTGCAAACGAAAATGATTATTACGATCCAACTCCTGTAAAACAAGAGCCTGTTAAAGTAGGCCCTAAAATTGGAAGGAACGATCCATGTCCATGTGGAAGCGGCAAGAAATTTAAATCTTGTCACGGTAAGGATGCATAAGAACAGCGTAGTTTAATTTTTTATATTGACCATTTTGCAAATAAAAACCCGATGAAATTTCATCGGGTTTTTTATACTCAAATAAACATTTTGATTGTATTGGAAGGATCAATTTATAGCCGGAACGCTACGCCAAAATCCATACAGAAAGATTTTATTTGTGAAGTAGTATTGCTGGCATTGGTCCAAGTATATTTTCTGGTACCGATATTAAACTTAAACTTTACTTTATTGTCTTCGTCATCAAAGTCTACAAGCGATACCCCCCATCCAAAAAATTGAGGCGAACGTGTTACATCGGCATAACCCTCTTCTTTCAGTTTTACACCAGGTGAAATTCCACCTTCTACATATAATCCACTAATTGCCCAGGTTCCCCCAATGATAAATAGATTGGTAAATCCTGCATTCTTGAATACTTCCTTTTGATCGTCCGGATCAAATCCATTTCTAAAAGCAAATGGATAAATCCTTGCTCCAATGGGTTTTTGCGTCATGGTTACATTTGTTAGAAAAGTAGTTTGGTTTCTGAAATTCTGAGGCTCTAATCCTGCAATTGCGGCCACTTTTACAAACATTTTATCCGTATATCCAAGGTTTAAAAAATTGTATTCTAAGGTTAACCTTGGTTGTATCCCTTTTGATTCATAAAATTGTCCAAATACTTCAGTTGCCTTAGGACTGGCAATTCCAATATATACACCTAATCTAGGTTTCATGCCTTTTTGTGCAGACGCTGAAAATAAAGCGGTAATAAAGCAGAGGGTTAATAAGTACTTATTCATGATCATTTATTTTATGCGAATGAACCGCTTTTTAACAGCTGCAACAATACCGTAGTTACGGTATTTGTTATCTTTGTCTAAATTGAGTTTATGCAATTAGCTTCATATATAGATCATACCATTTTAAAGCCAACCACTTTAGTGTCTGATGTGGCCCAAATTTGTAAAGAAGCAGCGGAATATGGGTTTGCAGCGGTTTGTGTTCCCCCCAACTTTGTAAAAAAAGCCAAAGAATTTTTACTGGGTACAAATGTTAAAGTGGCAACGGTTATTGGCTTTCCTTTTGGTTATTCTGCCGTTGAAGCCAAACTAGCAGAAATTGTTTTAGCCATGGTAGATGGGGTAGATGAATTGGATGTGGTAGCCAATATAAGTGCAATAAAAAATAAGGACTGGGTGTATTTGGCCAATGAGTTAAATCATATCATGCCTGTGGTAAAGTCTAAAAATAAAACCATCAAAATCATCATTGAAAGTGGCATTTTAACCAACGATGAAATCATTAAATGTTGTGAATTATACGGAGTTGCTGGAATTGACTATTTAAAAACTTCTACTGGATATGCCGAAAAAGGTGCTACTGTAGAAGCTGTGAAGTTGTTTAGATTACATTTACCAGATGCGGTTCAAATTAAAGCTTCAGGCGGAATCAGAAACTATGCTTTTGCAGCTGAATTAGTTGCAGCAGGTGCAACTAGATTGGGTTGTAGTGCTAGTTTGGCTATTGTAAATGGAGAACCTAATGCTTCTAACGAAACGTATTAACCTTATATTTACCCCATGAAAACGGCTTTGTTTTTATTATTTATTGGTCTATCGGTTTTTTCAAGCGTTTTTGCTTGTTCAAGCGATACTGTAATTATTGTAAAAGATGCTCGCTTAGATATTTTAGTTGCAAAGCAAAATCAAATTAATAAGCGAACTGCCATGATGACTAGTGCAGGATTATACAAAGGGTATCGCTTACAAGTTATCAGCACTGCTAAAAGAGATGATGCCAATAAAATGAAAACAGATTTGATGAATCGTTTTCCTGATCAAAAATCTTACACGCTTTTTCAATCTCCCAACTTTAAAGTTAGAATGGGCAACTTCCTAAAAAAAGAAGACGCAGAGAAATATAGAAACCAAATAAGTAAATTTTTTCCTAAAGGAATTTATATAGTAGAAGATACTATTGAATATACTCCTCCAGAGGAAGAACAAGAATAGTTAAGCAATTCGCATGTTAAAAGAAAAAATTAAAGCACTCGCTCATACTATTGCACCCGAACTGATTGGCATCAGACATCATTTGCATGCAAACCCAGAATTGAGTTACCAAGAATTTAAAACAGCTGCTTTTGTTCAAGAACAGTTAACCCAAATTGGAATTGAATTTGAAGTAAAAGCTACCACAGGTATTTTGGCAACTATTAAAGGGAACAATCCAACCTCGCGTATTATTGCTTTGCGTGCTGATATGGATGCACTGCCTATTCAAGAAGAGAATAACGTGCCTTATCAATCTCAAAATGAAGGAGTGATGCATGCTTGTGGTCATGATGTGCATACAACTGTATTATTAGGGGCAGCTCGCATTTTAAATGAATTGTGTGCTGAGTGGGAAGGCACTATAAAACTTTTATTCCAACCAGGCGAAGAAAGAAATCCTGGAGGGGCGAGCTATATGATTAAGGATGGAGTATTAGAAAATCCAAGACCAGATGGTATTGTAGCATTGCACGTTCATCCAGGTTTGGATGTGGGGAAACTCAGTTTCAGAAAAGGACGTGTAATGGCAAGTGCCGATGAAATTTATATTACTATTAGAAGTAAAGGAGGGCATGCAGCTGCACCACATTTAACTGCAGATACAGTTTTAATTGCTTCTCATTTGATTGTGAGTTTGCAACAAATCATTTCAAGAAACAATAGCCCTATTTCTCCATCAGTTTTATCTATTTGTTCCATACAAGGTGGAAATACCACCAACGTAATTCCTAGTGAAGTAAAATTGATGGGAACTTTTAGGGCAATGGACGAAACTTGGCGTTATAAAGCACATGAGTTGATTAGAAAGCAAGCAATTGGTTTAGTAGAGAGTATGGGTGCAGAAATTGATTTGCATATTGATATTGGTTATCCTACTGTAGATAACGACCCTGAGTTTACAGAAGCAGCTTGGCAATTAGCCAACGATTTTATGGGCAAGCAGCATGTTGAAGAAACTGAATTGAGAATGGGGGCGGAAGATTTTGGTTATTATACACAAGTGATACCTGGATGTTTTTTTAGATTGGGTGTTCGCAATGAAGCAAAAGGAATCATTCATCAAGTACATACCCCTAAATTTGACATTGATGAATCAGCCATTGAAATAGGCGCTGGCATGATGGCTTTTTTGGGAATTAGTTTAACAAAATAGTTTATAACGAATCATATTTATGTCTGATAATAAGCAATCCAAATTACGTAGAGAGCAAGCATTGGAATATCATTCAAGTGGTAGACCTGGTAAGATTGAAGTAATACCTACCAAAGAAGCTAAAACGCAAAGAGATCTTTCATTAGCATATAGCCCTGGTGTTGCAGAGCCTTGTAAAGAAATAAAGGAAAATCCCGAAAACATTTATAAGTACACAGCTAAAGGAAATTTGGTGGGTGTAATTACCAATGGTACTGCGGTGCTTGGTTTAGGTGATATTGGTCCTGAAGCAAGTAAGCCAGTTATGGAAGGGAAAGCGGTATTGTTTAAAATATTCGCAGACATTGATGTTTTTGATATTGAAATCAACGAAAAAGATCCTGAAAAATTTGTTCAGATTGTTAAGTCTTTAGAACCCACTTTTGGTGGAATAAATTTGGAGGATATTAAGGCTCCTGAGTGTTTTTATATAGAGCAACAATTAAAAGAGCAAATGAACATTCCAGTGATGCACGATGATCAGCATGGAACTGCTATCATCAGCAGTGCTGCTATGTTGAATGCATTGGAATTGCAAAAGAAACGAATTGATAAAGTTCGTTTTGTTATCAATGGAGCAGGTGCTGCTGCTATGGCTTGTATCAACTTGTATGTTGCATTAGGCGCTCGTCATGAAAATTTTATTGTATTTGATAAAGATGGGGTATTACATCAAGATCGAACCGACTTGGGTAAAGGCCGTGAAAAATTCGCGGTAAAAAAATCGGATTGGACTTTGGCAAAAGCGATGAAAGATGCCGATGTGTTTTTAGGTTTAAGTGTTGGCAATGTGGTAACACAAGAGATGGTCAAATCCATGGCGAAAAATCCCATTGTTTTTGCTATGGCAAATCCTGATCCAGAAATTACATATGAGGATGCTGTTGCGGTGAGGAAAGACATCATCATGGCTACAGGCAGATCCGATTATCCTAACCAAGTAAACAATGTATTGGGTTTCCCATATATTTTTAGAGGTGCATTAGATGTAAGAGCAACCCAAATTAATGAAGCCATGAAATTGGCTGCTGTACGTGCGCTTGCTGAATTGGCCAAAACGGCAGTGCCAGACATTGTAAACTTGGCGTATAACCAAAGCAATATGAGTTTTGGTCCATTGTATATTATTCCAAAACCATTAGACCCTCGTTTATTAAGTACCATTGCGCCTGCTGTTGCAAAAGCGGCAATAGAAAGTGGAGTTGCACAAAAAACAATCACCAATTGGGATGGCTATGTGTTGGAATTAAATAAGCGATTAGGGTTAGATAATCAGTTGTTTAGAGTAGTAAGTAATAAAGCAAGGAGAGACCCTAAACGCTTGGTATTTGCTGAAGCAGATAATTTAAAAATATTAAAAGCTGCAACCATCATTTACGATGAGGGAATTGCTTATCCAATATTACTAGGTGATCCGGAAAAAATCAATCGAATTGCCGACGAAAATAGTATTGACTTATCTGATATCCCTATTGTAGATCCAAGAAGTGATGCAATGGAATCGAAAAGAGAATTCTATGGGGAATTGTTCTTTAAAAAACGTCAACGAAAGGGCTTTAATCATCACGAGAGCATGAAAGTGATGAAAGATCGAAATCATTTTGGTTGTATGATGGTAGAAACCGGAGACGCTGATGCAATGTTATCGGGCCTTACTAAAAACTATGCAGAAGCAATCAGACCCGCATTGCAAATAATTGGAACAGAAGAAGGGGTTAAAAAAATTGCAGGTATGTATTTGTTGTTGACCAAAAAGGGGCCTTTATTTCTGGCAGATACAACAGTCAATTTTCATCCCACTGCAGAAGAGTTAGCAGATATTACTCAAATGGTAGCCAAGGAAGTTAGAAGCTTTAACTTAACCCCAAGAGTGGCCATGTTAAGCTATAGTAATTTCGGTAGTAGCGACTCTGCAGAAGCAAGACTAGTGGCTGATGCTACCAGAATATTAAAACAAAGAGATCCTAATTTAATTGTTGATGGTGAAATGCAAGGAAGTCTTGCCTTCAATAAAGAAATACTAAGAGACAATTATCCATTCAGTGATTTAGTAGAACAAGAAGTAAATGTGTTGATGTTCCCTAATTTAACTGCAGGTAATGTTGCGTATAATTTATTAAAAGAAGTGGGAGGTGCCGATGCTATTGGTCCAATATTATTAGGACTTAAAAAACCAGTACATGTATTGCAGCTTGGAAGCAGTGTACGAAATATTATCAATATGGCATTGGTTGCAGTTGTTGATGCTCAAATGAAAACCAGGGTAGATACCGCTGAGGAAGTGCAAAGAAGTTCATGGTGGAAAAGCAGAAGAAAAAACAAGAAAACGACTAACTGATTATAACCCTATCTTTATTCTATGAATTTTTTCACTCATTTAGGTAAGTTCTTATTAATGCTGAAAGGCATGTTTTCTAAGCCAGAGAACTTCAAGATGTATTGGAAAGAATTCATGCATCAATGTGTAGAAATTGGAATGGGCGCATTGCCTATTGTCATTATTATTTCTTTGTTCCTAGGTGCAGTTACAACTATTCAAACTGCCTACCAATTAGTAAGCCCATTAGTTCCACAAAGTACCATTGCACAAATTGTAAGAGACAGTATGATACTAGAGCTTTCTCCTACTGTTGTAAGTATTGTATTAGCAGGTGTTGTTGGAAGTAAAATTGCCAGTGAATTGGGAAATATGCGAGTGAGTGAACAAATTGATGCTTTAGAAATCATGGGAATTAATACCAAAGCCTATTTGTTATTTCCCAAAATTTTGGGTGCATTAGTAGTTGTTCCTTGTTTAATTGTGATTTCTGCAGTATTGGGTATATGGGGTGGTAGAACTGCTGGTGAATTGGCGGGTATTTTAGCCAACGATACATTTGATATTGGTTTAAGGCAAAACCTGAATTTTTTTAACATCAACTTTGCTCTATACAAGGCCTACACTTTTGCTTTTATCATTAGCAGTGTTCCAGCCTATTATGGTTATTATGTTAAAGGAGGCGCCTTAGAAATTGGTCGGGCTAGTACCAGTGCCGTGGTAGTGAGTTGTATCTTGATTTTATTAGCAGATTATTTATTAGCAGCACTCTTGCTGTAAACTGAATATTGGTTAAATTGAGAGATGAATTCTCAGTTCACCGCTTTCAAAAAAATCATCACTAGCCCTATCCGGTTTGCTTTTTTTAAATTAGTAAAACTTCCTGCTGCATTTATTGCGGGCTTAAAAGTGGGTTATATTGATGAAGCAAAAACCGTGATTTTAGTAAAACATGGTTGGATCAATCAGAACCCGTTTAAGTCTATGTATTTTGCCGTTCAAGCGATGGCTGCGGAAATGAGTACAGGATTATTTCCCGTAGGGCAAACCTATAAAAGAAGTCCAGCTGTAAGTATGTTGGTGGTTGGATTGGAGGCAAAGTTTGTAAAGAAAGCTACAGGGTTAATTGCATTTACTTGTACTGATGGCTTAAGGGTTGCTGAAGCTATTGAATCTGCTATTCAAAGTAAAGAAGGAAAAACAATCGTTTGCAAATCTATTGGTACCAATGTCAATGGCGAAGTTGTTGCGGAATTTAATATCACGTGGAGTTTTAAATCAAAATAATTATGAAAATTTCTTTTCATGGCGCCGCTAGAACCGTTACAGGGTCTAAACATTTACTTACTTTAAAGAGCGGTAAAAAAGTATTATTGGATTGTGGGTTATTTCAGGGAATGGGAAAAAATACCGAAGAACTGAATGCGAAATTTGGTTTTGATCCAACTGAAATTAGTTATTTGATATTATCGCATGCGCATATAGATCATTCTGGATTAATACCTAAGTTAGTTAAAGAAGGATTTAAAGGGACCATTTACGCAACGCCTGCCACCAAGGCTTTGGCAGAAATTTTGTTAGAAGATTCTGCTATTATACAAAGAGATGATACCAAGTTTATCAATAAGCGAAGAGCAAAAAAAGGATTGCCACCTTTTGAGCCATTATATGATTTAGAAGATGCTGCTGTTGCTTTATCCTTATTTAAATTTATTGATTACAATCATTGGACTAAGATTGATGAGGAAGTCTCCGTATGTTTTACAGACGCAGGTCATATCATTGGTTCCGCAGCAGTTCATTTAAGAGTGATTGAGGATGGAAAAACAAATAAAATTACTTTTAGTGGAGATGTTGGAAGATACAATGATGCAATATTACGTTCACCAGAAACATTTGATCAAGCCGACTATATTATCTTAGAAAGTACATACGGAAATAAATTACATGATGAAGTTTTTGGTATTACCGATACTATTTTAAAATGGATGATGCATACCTGTGTGGAGAAAAAGGGTAAATTAATTATACCAGCATTCAGCGTAGGAAGAACACAAGAAATATTGTATGCACTCAATCAGTTGGAAGTAGAAAATCGTTTACCTAATATTCCTGTATATGTAGACAGCCCATTAAGTAGAGAAGCAACTGAATTGTTGAAAGAATTTCCTGAGAATTATAATAAAAGGGTTAAGAAAATAATGGAGCACGATCACGATCCTTTTGATTTTAAAACACTGAAGTTTATTAAAACGGTAGACGAAAGCAAGCAATTAAATGACAATGATGCCCCTTGTGTAATTATATCTGCAAGTGGAATGGCAGACGCTGGAAGGGTGAAGCACCATATAATGAATAATATCGAAAAAGAAAGGACGACCATATTAATGGTTGGATATTGTGATCCATACAGTTTAGGAGGAAGGTTAACTGCTGGTCAAAAAGAAGTAAAAATTTTTGGTGAATTGTATCAAGTGAAAGCCGACATTGGGGTTATGCGAAGCATGAGTGCGCATGGTGATTATGAAGATCTCTGCCAGTTTCTTTCAGGCCAAAATCCAGAATTGGTAAGAAAATTATTTTTGGTCCACGGTGAGCACGATGTCCAAATTGATTTTGCTGCTCGATTAAGAAGAAAACATTACAAAGAAGTAATTATTCCACAAATGCATGAAACCCATTTATTAGATTAAAAACTTAACTTCATACTGAAATTTTTTGCCATGATAACATTGAATATTAACAACACCCCCTACCAGGTAGATGCTAGTGCAGATATGCCCTTATTGTGGGCGATCAGAGATATGGTAGGATTAACAGGAACCAAATTTGGATGTGGTATGGCACAGTGCGGTGCCTGTACTGTGCATGTAGATGGAAAGCCAGTACGATCCTGTAGTTTTCCTGTTGCGGCTGCGGTAGGAAAGAAGATTACGACCATTGAAGGAATGAAAGATAAAATAACTGAAGCGATTCAACATGCTTGGGTAGAACTACAAGTGCCTCAATGTGGGTATTGTCAATCTGGACAAATCATGAGTGCAACTGCTTTACTAAAAGCTAAGCCCAACCCAACTGATGCTGATATTGATGCAGCCATGCAAGGCAATCTTTGTAGATGTGGCACTTATCAACGCATACGTAGTGCCATACATCGCGCTGCAGAAATGATTAAGTAATTCAAAAAAAATTAAGCAATGAATCAGCAAAATAGTCAAATAAATCGCAGAAATTTTTTACGCCTTACCAGTTTAACTGGGGCAGGCTTGGTAATGGGTTTGGGCGTTAAAGCAGACGGGTTATCTGTTATAGAAAATTTAGGAACTTCAACCGCTTCTTTTGAATTGTCGCCATTGGTGATGATTGATCAAACAGGGTTGGTAACCATTTTTAATACCAAACCAGAAATTGGCCAAGGTACTTACCAATCCATTCCTGCTTTAATTGCAGAAGAGTTGGAAGTGGCGATGGATAAAATAGTTATTAAGCAAACTGGTGGAGAAAAAAAGTATGGTCCAGCACAGTTTGTAGGGGGCAGTTCTTCTGTAAGAACCAATTACACCAACTTGCGCAAAGTAGGAGCAGCTGCTAAAGAAATGCTGATCAAAGCTGCTAGTGCTACTTGGAATGTTCCAGTATCGGAATGTTATGCAGAAAGTGCTACAGTAATACATCGTCCTACTGGTAAAAAATTAGGATATGGAGAATTGGCTGAAACTGCTTCTAAATTAGAAGCACCTAAAAATCCAACTTTAAAGGATTCAAAAGATTTTAAAATATTAGGTAAGTCTGCTCCAAGGCCTGACATACCAATGAAAGTGAATGGTACAGCAAAATTTGGAATTGATGCGAGTGTGCCTGGAATGGTGTATGCTTCTATTGAGCGCTGTAAAGTATTTGGAAGTAAACTGGTAAGTTTTGATGCAACCGCTGCTAAAAAAGTAAAAGGAGTTATTGCAGTGGAAACTTGTGAAAGAATTCATGGGATTTATAAGTCAGAAGGAGTAGCAGTTATAGCGGAAAATTATTGGGCGGCTGTACAAGGAAGAAAAGCTTTAATAGTTAAATGGGATCATCAAGGCAACGATACGTTTAATTCAAAAGATTATGAACAAAGTTTAAGAGAGGCTGCCAAAAAAGAAGGGGCTGTAGAACATCAGCAAGGAAATTTTGATAAAGCATTTGCTGAAGCACCCACTCAACTAACTGCTTTTTACGAAACGCCTGTTGTTTCTCACTCTCCTATAGAACCAATGAACTGTTTAGCGAGCTGGCAAGAAGGGAATAAGTTAGAAATCTGGACTTCTACTCAAGTGCCTGGTAGTGTGATGAATGATTTCTCTAGAATTTACGGAGTTAAGCAAGAAGATTTAAAATTGAATGTCTTATTTAATGGAGGTGGCTTTGGAAGAAGATTGTACCCAGATTATATTCATGAAGCGGTTCAGTTAAGTAAGAAAGTAGGCAAGCCTGTAAAATCCATTTGGAGTAGAGAAGATGATACCCAGCAAGGACCATTTAGACCATTGACTTTTTCTGCAATGAAAGGGGCTTTAGATGCAAATGGCAAAGCCATTGCATTTCAACATAAAGTAATTTCTCCTACATTAGATATGAAGAAGGATTACGATATTACTAAGGCGGATGGTACCATGACTGAAGGTATTAGCGAACAGAAATATGAAATAGAACATATGAAAAATTTGTATGTTCATCATTATGTTCATGTTCCATTGGCTGCTTGGAGAGCAGTAACAAGTACCACATTGGCTTTCTCGCATGAATGTTTCTTAGATGAAATGGCCGTTGCTGCAAAAAAAGATCCGATGGCATTTCGATTAGAAATGCTCACCAAAGAGTCTGATACCAAACAGATTTTAAATAAGTTAAAAGAAGTTTCTAATTGGGATAAAAAATTACCAGCTGGTTGGGGACGAGGTGTGGCGCAGTATGAATTTTTTGCAGGTCAAGCTGGCTTTGTAATTGAAGTATCTAAAAAAGGAACAGGTATTAAAATTGAAAAAGTATATGCAGTTATTGATTTGGGCACTGTTGTAAATCCAGACAATACCAAAGCACAAGTGGAAGGAGCTGCAGTAATGGCTTTAACCGCTGCTATCAAAGGCGGAATTACTTTTGATAAAGGTGCCACTGTTCAATCTAATTTCCATAATAATCCATTGGTTCGCATCAACGAAATGCCAAAAGTAGAAGTACATATTTTGGCCAATGGCGGAAGCAAAATTAAAGGGGTAGGAGAGCCTGGTTTACCACCATTTGCACCAGCATTGTGTAATGCTATTTTTGCAGCAACTGGTAAGCGAATTAGAAGACTACCTTTTGACATCAATAAAATTGTTTAAGTATGAAGAGAGGATTGATTTTAGGTGGATTATTATTTTCGGTATATGCAGCTGTGGCTTTTATTCAACCAGCAAATCTGGCTAAAAGCATTGCCAATGGAAAAACAGTATATACCAATAATTGTATGAACTGTCATATGGAAGATGGAAAGGGTTTAGCAGGAGCTTTTCCTCCAATAGCCAAATCGGATTATTTAAAACGATCGCCTAAAGATTTGATATCTGTTATATTGAAAGGACAATCAGGAGAAATAAAAGTAAATGGGGTGGTGTATAATGGAATGATGCCTGCGCAAGATTATTTATCTGATGAAGAAATTGCAGATGTGTTGAATTATGTCAATAATAGCTGGGGCAATAAAAATTTAAAACCGATTCTTCCTTCACAAGTAAAGCAACTGAGACCTTAAGCCATTCGTTCATGAAAGAATTAGGTGATATTGTTAAAGCTTATGAGCGAGCAAAACTCTCGGGGCTTAAAATGGCTTTAGCTACAGTAGTAAGTGTAGATGGATCTTCTTATAGAAGGCCTGGTGCAAGAATGTTGGTTACAGAGGATGGACAATTTACTGGAGCAATCAGTGGAGGGTGTTTAGAAGGTGATGCCCTCAGAAAAGCTGCATTGGCAATTTCTCAAGGAAAAAAGAAATTGGTAGTATATGATACTACCGATGAAGATGATGCAAAATTAGGGGTGCAATTAGGCTGTAATGGTATTGTTAGAATTCTATTTGAACCCATTGACAAGAGCAATGATTTACTCATTGAATCTTTTAAAAAAATAATTGATTCTCGTAAGCCATCTATATTAGTTACAGGATATCATCCAGATCATGGTATTCATTGGGGAACATTGTTAACACAAGCTATTCAAGAAAAACACATCAAACAATTATCACCCATTTTGGATAATGTTTTGGCAAATAAAAAATCGGAGCATTTAATCATTGCAACCGATGAAGGAAATCAGGCACTATTTGTAGAATATATAATCCCAGCCATTTCATTGATTATAGTAGGTGCTGGCAATGATATTATGCCTTTGGAAAATATGGCAAGATTAATTGGGTGGAGCACAACTGTTGTGGATGGTAGACCTACCCATGCTAATTCACTCCGCTTTGGTCAATCTAATAAAATTGTAGTGGGGAAACCTGCAGAAGCTATGCAGCAATTGTTGTTTGACGATAGAACTGCGGTTGTATTAATGACCCATAACTACAATTACGATTTTGCGATGTTATCGGAGTTGGCAAATGCACATGTTCCATATATTGGTTTATTGGGACCTGCTGCAAAACGAGAGCGGTTATTCAATGATTTATCGGAGGTTGGTATACATTTTACAGATGTACAGTTAAAAAATATCTATGGTCCAACTGGCTTAGATTTAGGTGCAGAAACTTCATCAGAAATTGCTTTATCTGTTTGCTCAGAAATCATGGCGGTAATTGAAGGCAAACAACCACAACATTTAAGATTGAAAACCACGCCTATACATGCTTCCATATGAAATGGGGAGTTATGATATTGGCTGCAGGGGAAGCTACTAGAATGGGGAAAGCAAAAATGCTTTTGCCCTTTAAAAAAACAACCATATTATCGCATCTAATTGAGGAAATCACATTGGTTGAGCCCAATATTATTCAGTTGGTTACCGGCCATTATCATGATTTAATTCAAGCTCAAATAAGCACCAATAAGGTTGCCATCATTCAAAACCCTGATTACTCATTAGGTATGAGCAGTTCTATACAAGTGGGCCTTAACGCTATGATAAAAGCCTGCCCAGACCTAGACTTTTTGGTTATTGTAGTGTCTGATCAACCCTATTTAAATAAATCAATTTTGCTCCGCTTATTAACTAAACAGCAACAAACAGCAAAAGGGATTATCGCTTCTTCTTATAATGGTATAAAAGGTACACCTGTATTATTGAGTTCAGCCTATTTTCTCCATTTGTACAATTTAACAGGAGATAAGGGTGCACGTGTTATATTGCAACAATTTCCAGACGATATCGCAACCATTGAATTTGAAAATGGGGCTTTAGACATTGATACTCCGGAAGATTACGAGCTGCTTTGTAAAAAAATAAATGAAGAAGATGTTGATTGATCAATACAATAGGGTTCATGATTATTTACGAATTTCTTTAACAGATAATTGCAATTTGCGCTGCTTCTATTGTATGCCAGAAGAAGATTATGCTTTTATGCCTAATAAGCAATTAATGCAAAAGGAGGAGATTGTTTCCATTGCTACTTTATTTGTGCAGCAGGGGGTAAAAAAGATACGATTAACTGGCGGTGAACCATTGGTTAGAAAAGACGCCGCTGAAATTATTCAAGCCTTGGGTAAACTAGGAGTAGAGTTGACCATTACCACCAATGCAACTCGCATACATTTGTTTATTGATGATTTAAAAAATGCTGGCGTAAAGTCTATTAATATTAGTTTAGATACATTGAAGCAAGAAAAGTTTCAGTTATTAACAAGACGAGATCAATTCAATATCGTGAAAGACAATATTGATTTATTATTGAAAAACGACTTTAGGGTTAAAGTGAATATGGTAGTGGTGAAGGGTATGAATGAAATGGAAATATTAGATTTTATAGAGTGGACTAAATACATTCCCATTCAAATTAGACTGATTGAATTTATGCCCTTTGATGGGAATAAATGGAACAGCGATAAGTTGGTAACCTTACAAGAAATGTTGGAATTAATTGGTGGAAAGTATACCATTGCTGCTGCGGAAAACGAACCCAACGACACAAGTAAGCGATACCAAATACAAGGTCATCAAGGCAGCTTTGCAATAATAAGCACCATGAGTGCCCCTTTTTGTAGTACTTGTAATAGAATTAGATTAACGGCTGATGGTAAAATCAAAAACTGTTTATTTTCTTCTTCTGAAACAGATTTACTCACACCATTTAGAGAGGGTTTAGATATACTTCCATTCATTCAACAATCAATTTCAAGCAAACACAAAGAATTGGGTGGTCAGTTTTCAAAAGAATTTGAAAAAATAGATACGAATGAATTGCATAATAGAAGTATGATTGCAATTGGCGGTTAAATAATTACTATGATAACTGTAAATGAAGCAAAGCAATTGGTATATACTCAAGCAAAGCCCTTGGGTAAAATTTGGGTGCCATTAGTGGATGCTGCTGGAATGGTTGCTGCAGAAGATATACAGAGCCCTATAGCGATGCCTTCGTTTACACAATCTTCTATGGATGGTTATGCCATTCAACTGAAAAACATCGATGCTGTTTTGCCCATTCAAGATGAATTGCCTGCAGGCTCATCCAAACAATTGCAATTAAAGGAAGGCCATTGTATAAAAGTATTTACCGGTGGCCCAGTGCCATTTGGTGCAGATTGTATTATACAAAAAGAATGGGTGAACAATTTGGGTGAAACCATTCAAATTGTAGAAAAAACAAATGAGCTGGGATTGAACATTCGAGAAATGGGTTCCTCGGTTGAAAAAGGCGATTGGGTAATTGCAAAAGGCACCTGTTTACATCCTTACCAACTAGCTATGTTGGCTAGTTTAGGTATATCGGAAGTCTTGGTTTATAGAGCACCTTCTACTACTTTAATTATAACAGGTAATGAGTTGGTTAAACCTGGCGAATCATTAGCTTTTGGACAAGTGTATGAATCCAATTCTATTGGTCTTGTATCTGCGTTAAAAACTACTGGAATAAAAAATGTATCAATCCTATATGTGAAAGATGATTTAGCTGAAACAGCTACTGCAATTAAGAATGCATTGAATCAATCGGATTTGGTATTACTCACTGGTGGAGTAAGTGTTGGAGATTATGATTTTGTAGCAAAAGCTGCGGCACAAGAAAAAGTGGATATGCTATTTCAT
>Ga0207952_1000780_pt1 | contig 19129 bp, 14 predicted proteins | sample SubbioR12Aug_8Ca_FD_184831 | JGI IMG/M metagenome (GOLD analysis project Ga0207952, IMG submission 184831) | Serpentinite rock and fluid subsurface biosphere microbial communities from McLaughlin Reserve, California, USA - CR12Aug_8Ca (SPAdes) | ecosystem: Environmental > Terrestrial > Deep...
CAAAGAATTTCACGATATGTGCGGAGAACATTATCGTTTTCAAAGACAGACTATATGCACTATGGAGTAACAAAGTTGTTTATCATTAATTACAACAATGAAATGTCAACTCGTATTTGACACTACCAAATTGCACATCTCCAATTTCATTTTGCAAACCTACAAATGCTTTTTGCGGCTTGGAAATATAATGTTGGGAGTCCCAAAGGCAAATCTCGGCTCTCCAAAACACGATTGGGGTTCTGCAAAATGGAATTGCAGCTCCCCAAAATCAAATTGTAGCCCTCCAATTTCAAATTGTGGGGAAGATTCCGTTTTTGGGCTCTGCAATTTGGAAATGCGACTCTACAATTTCGTTTTGGAGGTCTGCAATTCGGAATTGCGGTTCTCCAATTTGCGCCCGGAATTCTGCAATAGACGATTTCCTTCCCGCAAAACCATTTTGCAGAGGCGCAATTCACTTTTGGAGAACTGCAACAACTCACTGCACATCTGCAACCTATGACTGAAAATCTCTATCCCTGCACTCCATTCCCGCAACACTCGAATGGAAAACTCCAATACTTCACCGTACTTCTGCAAGAACTCATGGAAAAACCCCAGCAATTTATTGCACTTCTGCAATGGCTTTCTGCAGGTTCGCAGCCCATCTTTGAAATTCTGTATCTACATTTCGTAACACCGAAGTTACTCGTTGCGGAATTCCAGTTCATTATTGGAACTCCTTAATCGGGAAATGCGGGATTCAAAAAAAATGCAGTAGTTCTTCATTCATAAACTGCATTTCTTAAAAATACGTTTACATCTTTGCAATGTGCTTTTGGGCTTCTGCAATTTACGAATGGTTTGTTACTACAGAACGTTGGAAACTTCCAAATTATTTCTTTATCTCACAGTTCAAGCGATGCAATGTTTGTTATGGAAGGTAAAACAAATGAACAACATTCCTCTCTCTTTTTTTCATATCTTTTCCCCGCAATTTTATGAAACAGAAAAACAAATTACCTAAGGATACAACGGTCGTGGTGGCAATGAGCGGCGGCGTGGATTCGTCGGTTGCGGCAGCGTTGCTCGCAGAACAGGGATACAATCTCATCGGCATTACAATTAAAACCTATCGTTATGAAGATGTTGGCGGCAATATCGGCAATGATTCCAGTTGCTGTTCGCTCGATGGAATTAACGATGCGCGCGGTATAGCGGCTCAATTCGGGTTTCCGCATTACGTTCTCGATTTTTCTGAAATCTTCGGTCGTACCGTAATTGATACATTTGCTGATGAGTACCTGAGCGGAAGAACGCCGAATCCCTGTGTGTTGTGCAATCGCGAAATTAAATGGGCGGAACTCATTCGGAAAGCAGAAGCGTTGGGGGCGGATTATATTGCCACAGGACATTATGCACGTGTTCGTTATGATGAAACACGCGGACGTTATATTGTTTCGCGGGGATATGATACATCGAAAGACCAATCGTATGCGTTGTGGGGACTTACGCAACATTCGCTTTCACGCACACTGTTTCCGCTGTCCGAATTACCGAAGCCAAAAGTCCGCGAACTTGCAGAAAAGTTTAAGTTAAAGACTGCGAAGAAGGGGGAGAGTTACGAAATTTGTTTTATCCCCGACAATAATTACGAACGATTTTTGAAAGAGCGAATACCGACGTTGGAGAAAGAAGTTTCCGGCGGTCAGGTTCTGTTTGAGGGAAATGTTGTCGGCGAACATCACGGATTTCCGTTTTACACGATTGGACAGCGAAAAGGGCTTGAAATTGCGGTGGGAGAAAAAATTTATGTTACCGGGATTGATGCCAAAACTAACACGGTTACGATGGGGCGCGTGGAAGAATTGCTCCATCGAAAACTCATCGCATCAAAAGTAAATCTCATCGCGTACGAAAATCTTTATGAACCGAAGCGGGTGCGCGCCAAAATTCGCTACATTGATAAACCGGTGTTTGCCAATGCTTTCATTGATGCCGAAGGAAAATTGCACGTTGAGTTTGAGGAGCCGAAACGGGCAATTACCCCGGGACAATCGGTGGTGTTGTACGAAGAGAACGATATCGTCGGTGGCGGCGTGATTGACGAGGTATTCGACTGACTCGATGAATTCTCAACCGGCACTTTACCTTTGCGGCGAGGAAGATTTAGTTAACGAATGGAGCGCATTTTTTCACGGGAAAGGAATTGATGTTTTTGTTCATCTTAATGAGGCAGAAACATTTTATTCTCAAAGCGGGAATGATAATTTTTTTCCGCTTGAATTGACGCTATCCGATAATCAAAAAAAGAGAATAAATCTTGAAGCGCTTCGTTCATCGTTTCCCACTTCACCCATTCTATCCAATTCGATAACGGTAACCGCACTCGAACAACTATCGTGGCTTGATTCAACAACACAACTTCTTGGCATCGCCGCTCTTCCGACGTTTATTCAACGGGAACTCCTCGAACTTTCCGCACCGAAAAGTTTTTCTTCAGAAAATTGGGAACGTGTGCAAATGTTTTTTTTACACATTGGGAAACAGTTTTCCGTCGTTCAGGATAGAATCGGAATGGTTTTGCCACGCATTTTGTGTCAATTGGTGAATGAATCGTTTTTTGCGTTGCAGGAAGAAATCGCCGAGCCGTCAGCAATTGATACCGCGATGAAACTTGGGACAAATTACCCGATGGGACCGATTGAGTGGGGAGGAAAAATCGGGTTTGAAAATGTTGTTGCCGTTCTTGATGCCTTGCATACAGAATTGGGAGATGACCGGTATAGAATTTCGCCACTGTTGAAACAGTTTGCGATGGAAAAAAGCGTAGAGCATATAGCATAGAGTGAACATACAAATGACCAATAACAAATTACGAATTACGAATTACGATTTACGAATGAATGCATAATAGTATTGAGGGAACCGATCGAGTGGATGAAGTAATACACAACGAAAACTTTCGATGCGGCTACGTTGCAATTCTTGGCAAACCGAATGTTGGGAAATCAACCTTACTCAATGCCCTCCTCGACCAGAAAATTTCCATCGTTACGCCGAAGCCGCAAACCACGCGGCATAAAATTTTGGGCATATCGAACGGCGATGATTATCAAGTTCTCTTTCTTGATACGCCGGGACTTCTCCATCCGAAATATAAACTGCACGAAAAGATGATGGATGCGGCGCGCTCCTCGCTTGATGATGCGGATGTTGTTTTCGTAATGCTCGACTGTACAGAATTTTCTCCGGAGAATCTGGAGCGCGATGTAGTTTTTGAATTTGTGAAGAGTGTTGCAAAGCCAAAATTCTGCGTGTTCAACAAAATAGACGCTGTGGATAAACAACAAATTCTTTTTTGGATTGCTCTGCTTTCGGAGAAATATTCCTTTCAGGAGTTTATTCCTATTTCTGCGCTTCAAAAAATCGGAACGGCAGATTTACTCAAGACGACCATTTCCTACCTGCCGCATCAACATCCGTTTTTTCCCACCGACGAAATCAGCGACCAGAACGAGCGATTTTTTGTGAGTGAAATAATCCGCGAGAAAGTGTTTGAATTATGCAGGGAAGAAATTCCTTATTCGGTTGCAGTAAACATCACGGAATTTATAGAAGGAAACGGGCGGGATATTATTCGCGCAGAAATCGTTGTAGAAAAACAATCGCAGAAAGGAATCGTTATCGGAAAAGGGGGCACGATGCTGAAGGAAATCGGCAGTCGCGCCCGGAAGGACGTAAACGAGTTTCTCGGAAGAAAAATGCATCTGGAATTATTCGTGAAAGTACGCGACCAATGGAGGAAAAGCGAATCGTTCTTAAAAGAGTATGGATATTCGTAATGGCAATGAACATTTTTTTTACAGTGTGTGGGATTGAGTTAATGGTTAGTGGCTTTTAAGTATGGGCATCTCTAAAAACTCTCTACGAGTCATAGACAAAAATGAATTTAAACGCAAAGGACACAAAGCAGGCACAGAGGTCGCAAAGTATTGAGTGTATTGCTCTTGGTGTTCTTTGTGAAAATACTTTGTGTTCTCTGTGTTTAAAAAATATAGTTTTTAAAGATGCCCTTATGGTTTATTAGTTAGGAGTTTTAGTTGATGATGTGTGATACTTTTCAATTGCACTTTTACAAGGTAAACGAACAAACAATAACCATTAACCGCTTAACCATAACTAATAACTAAAAACCACTAACTTACGAAACGTAATACGCGATAGAATAAATTTTAACAATAAAAATCAAATCAATGGATATTAAAAATCAAACAATACTCGTCTTAGGTGGATGGGGATTAGTAGGAACTGCCGTCTGCCGCCGCATTCTTGCAGAACAACCGAAGAAACTAATTGTTACCTCGTTGAAAAAAGAAGAAGCGGAAGATGCCGTTGCGCAACTTCGGAAAGAATATCCGCACCTCCCCAAAAATATGTTTATCGGGTGGTGGGGGAATATATTTGTCCGTCACGAATTGAAAGATGTCCCCCGCGAAGAAATTCTCTCGAACGCAGACTTTCGAAAAAAACTCCTCGGAGATACGCTCAATGAAATGACAAGCGAAGTTTTAGAGCAATCCACAGCATATCAATTGCTGAAAAAATTTAAGCCCAATGTCGTCGTTGATTGTATCAATTCTGCAACGGCAATTGCGTATCAGGATATTTTTCAGAGTTCGCGGGATGTTCTCCAAACATTGGAAAAAAACGGGAATGACCTTTCCGCGATAAAAGAAGTAGTAGAAAAACTTCTCTGCACGCAATACACACCGCAACTTATTCGCCACGTTCAACTGTTGTATCGCACGATGCAATTGATGGAAACAAAAATGTACATCAAGGTTGGAACGAGCGGTACCGGTGGAATGGGACTTAACATTCCGTACACACACAGCGAAGAACGTCCCTCGCGGGTGTTGCTTTCAAAATCCTCAATTGCCGGAGCGCATACGATGTTGCTGTTTTTAATGGGACGCACTCCCGATGCGCCGATTACGAAAGAAATAAAGCCGACCGCCGCAATTGCATGGAAACGTATCGGATACGGTGAAATAAAAAAGCGGGGAAAAACAATTTCACTGTTTGATTGTCCCGTAAGCAAAGCAATACAATTAACAAGTACGCTGAAAATTCGCGATGAACAAAAAGGCATTCCGTTAAATGCACAATTGAAATCGGTTTTTATTGATACAGGAGAAAACGGATTATTCTCGCGCGGTGAGTTTGAAGCAATTTCTACGCCGGGACAGATGGAATTTGTAACTCCCGAAGAAATCGCCGAATCATTAGTTGTAGAAATTACCGGAGGCAATACAGGGCACGATATTGTGAATGCACTTGATAACGCAGTGATGGACCCAACATATCGAGCCGGGTATTTACGCGAAGACGCATTAAAGCAACTCGAATCGCTGGAAAAGAAATTCGGTGTGGAGAGCGTTGCATTCGAAATTCTCGGACCTCCGCGTTTATCCAAATTATTGTTTGAAGCATATTTACTGAAACGGAGTTTTATTTCGATGGCAGCGGTAACAAAAGCAGGAGTAAAAACGCTTTCTCAAAAACTTGTTGCCGATATTACCAAAAATGCAAAACTGCGCGCGCAAATGATTTCCGTAGGAATTCCTATTCTTCTTCCCGACGGGAAAACATTACTGCGCGGAAGAGAAATAAAAATTCCCGCGTTTCTGGGAGAGAATGAATTGAAAGTTTCGCCGGAAAAAATAAACACGTGGGCGAAAGACGGTTGGGTGGATTTACGTGTGCAGAATATGGAACTGTGGAAATCGCGAATAAAAATTATTACAAATTCTGCCGAACAAATCCCACTCGATGAAACAGGGTCGCGTCATTTTCGGAAAAAAAGTTACTGGAACAATTTCACTACCATTGAACAGGGAAAACTTGCCGCGTGGATTTTTTCCGAAGAAGAACAGGGAATGAGAGGGAAAGCGTAAAAGTAATTAGCAAATTGTAATTTGAGTATAAGTATATGAGCGAAAAATTGGTTTGTCCAATCTGTAAACAAAAAGAAGCAAAACTTATTATTGAGCAAGACTTCGGTATGCTTAAAAATTTCGATTGTCAAGTTTGTGGAAATTATATAGCAAAGGACAGCATAATAAATAGCATAATTAATGATAAATTAGAAGGGCGAGATGATTTATACATTCTTTCTGGTGTAATAAAACATGCTACTTTCAATGGTAAGAAATTAGAATTAGACACAGACAACATTGATGCTTTAATTAAAAATGCAAATACTCCTAAAGATATTTTTGAGAGTATTGATAGAATACTGATTTATTTTGCTCAAAATACTCACGATTATTCTTCATCAGTTACAATTAATCCAAGTTATGATTATCCACTTATATATTCTCATAGTGAAAGCGATTTTGTTGCAGTATTAAACCATTGTCGTGCAAGAGGTTATCTCAACGGGCATGTCTTGCAAGGATTACAATATATTACTTTGACTCTGAAGGGATGGGAAAGAGTTGAAGAACTAAAAAAGCAAGGTTTCATAAATCCAAAACTTGTATTTATGGCGATGAAATTTGGAGACGATTTTCAGGACAAAATATATAACATCTTTGAGGAAGCAGTGGAAAAAACTGGTTTTACATTACAACGTTTAACCCCCAAAGCTGGATTAATTGATAATAGACTGAGGGTGGAAATACGAAATTGTAGATTTTTATTATCTGATGTTACAAATGAAAACCACGGAGCATATTGGGAAGCGGGGTATGCCGAGGGCTTGGGTAAACAAGTAATTTATCTTTGTAGAAAAAAAGATTTTGATGAAGATAAAATGCACTTCGATACTAATCATCATACTACAATTATCTGGGATGAAAACAATATTCAAGATGCGGTTGAGAAATTGAAGGCAACAATACGCGCAACGTTTCCATCGGAAGCAACAATGAAGGATGAAGAATAGAATTTGTGATTATTGAATGAGCTCGCAACAATCTTCTCGATTTCTCTTCGTTGATTTGTTTCGTGGGTTTGCTGTTTTCGTTATGATGGAAACGCACGTGGTAAATGCAATACTCCTCCCGCATCTTAAGCAAGAAATATTTTATAAATCACTTACGATTTTATTCAATGGATTGGTTGCTCCTTCGTTTTTATTCTGCGCGGGTTTTGCTTTAGCAATTTCGTTAGAAAGGAAACGGGAACAATTTCTTTCCTTCAGCCCAACATTGTGGAAATATGTTCAACGACTGCTGTTCATTCTCGGCGTTGCGTATTTTTTACATCTGCCGACTTTTGGATTTTCACAATTACTTTCCCTCACCGACGAGCAGCGGCTCATTTCTTTTTTTCAATCGGATATATTACACGTCATTGCATTGACGTTAATCCTTCTTACTGTTCTTGCTGTTACAGTGAGAAATAAAAAAATATTTTACGGAGTAATTTCCGCTTTAACCATTGCAGTCATTTTTTTAAGCCCGATAATTCGCGAACTTGATTACTCACAATCGGGAATGTGGTGGCGTCCGTATATGACGTTGAAATTCAAATCGCAGTTTCCTTTGTTTCCGTGGTCAGCGTTTCTGATGTGCGGCACTATTGTCGGTTACTTTTTTTTACGAGCAAAAGAGAACGGAACTGAAAATCGGTTTATCAGGAATCTAATTTTTTTTGCCTTGGGAGTGATTCTTGTTTCACTCGTTATAGAATTTTTACCATTCAGTGTTTATCCGAACCGTAATTATTGGAATGCGAGCCCGGAATTCTTTTTTGTACGACTCGGAATTGTTTTACTGTATTGTGTCTCCTGGTGGTATGTCGAACAGCGAATGGTTCCTTCTCACCTTCAAGGTATTATTTCCGGAAAACTAAATTCAAAAGCATTCACATCAATATTTACAACTCTCGGACAAGAGTCGTTCTTGGTGTATGTCCTTCATCTTTACGTTGTGTACGGTTCGTTTTTCAGCGGTTGGAGTTTTGTTAGTTTTTTTGGTTCAACACAGAATTTTATTTCCTGTTGTCTCATCACACTTTTATTAACGGCAGTTATGTATATTATGGCTGTCGTTTGGCATTCATTGAAGTTTCGTTATTCAAAAATAGCCAGAATAACTCAATATGCACTTGTTACTATAATTACACTCTTTTTTATTACACAATAATAGAATATCGCTATTCTTTGTTGAGGATAAAGATAGGCACAAAAGGGAATTTTTCCTTCTTTATCCTTAGCCGTTTTTTTCGTTTTCACAATAGCGCTTTTATTCTTCACCTATACCTCTATTATGAAAGATAATTCCCGGATACTTTTTAGTATTCTCTTATTCTTTGTCTCCTCCACCGTAACGTTCTCTCAATATAATTTTTATTTTGGGGATATTCACTCCCACACGTGGTATTCAGATGGAAATCAAGACCAAGATACGCTCACGTACTCTACACCAGTTGCACGTGCGATTACCTATGGACGTGATAATGCGGGAAACTTTGATTTTCTTGGCGTGAGTGACCATAATCACCGCGAAGGGGGTCTTTTGATGAATCTCTCTCGTTGGAATGCAGGATTTGATGAAACAGATTCCATAAACCAAGATGGGGTGTTCGTTGGTATGTATGGTCAAGAGTGGGGGACGATAAGCACGGGAGGTCACGCTTTGATTTACGGTACAGATAAACTCTACGGTTGGGAGGCAGGAGTGTATGATGTGTACGTTGCTAAAGGAAATTATGATATGTTATTTGACTCGGTAAAAAGATATGGGGGATTTATTTATCTTGCACACCCGGATCAGTCAGATTTTGATGGGATATTTACCGGTTCATATAATGCTTCCTGGGATAGTGTTGTTTCAGGTGTTGCTTTGAAAAACGGTCCTTCCACATCTACAAATACAACAGAAACAAACCCTGCATCGGGTGATTACTCTGCTCGTTATCACGATTTATTAAAATTAGGATACCACGTAGCCCCGTGCGCAAATCAGGATAATCACAATACAACATTCGGCAGAGTAAACCAACAGCGAACAGTAGTACTTGCTCCTTCCCTTACCCGAACAAACGTTCTTGATGCTTTGCGTAATCGTCGCACGTACGCTACAGAAGACCATAACCTTCAAATACAATTTGAAGTGGGAACACATCGAATGGGAGAAATTTTTACACACTCAGGCGCAATCAATTTCCGTGTGAAAATAAATGACAGCGATGTTGAACAAGTAAGTACGATTCAATTGCGGTACGGGGTTCCCGGTTCCGGTTCTGCACCCACAACACTAACTTCAGCGACCAATCGCGATTCACTCATTTATACTTACAATCAAGCGCTGAATTCAACGTATTATTTCTATGTGTATGTTCAACAAGCGGATGGGAATGAAGCATGGAGCGCACCGATGTGGATTACTTCATCGAATGTTTCTGTTCCCAATGCCGTTACTCTTGTTTCACCATCAGACGCAATCAATAATCTATCCACGTCGTTGCAAGTAAAGTGGAATAGTTCCTCTTCTGCAACATCGTACCGGCTTCAACTTGGAACGGATTCCACTTTTGTTTCAGGAATGGTTCTCGATGACTCTACCATAGTTGATACCTTTAAGAATGTGAGCAATCTTTCTTACGGTACGAAATACTATTGGCGTGTTCGAGCAAAAAATATTGCCGGTTCGAGTACGTATTCATCTGGATGGAGATTTTCGGTGATAAACGTCATTCAAAGTTCCTCAAGCACAAACGGGACTATTTCTCCTTCGGGTAATGTTACCGTTTCCTTTGGTGGTAATCAATCCTTTACGATGAATCCTTCAACCGGTTATCATATTGATAGTCTTATTATTGATGGAAGTCCCATTACGCCGGTCTCTAATTATTCGTTCACCAATGTTACGACAAACAAAACTATCCGTTCTACTTTCAGTATTAATCAATATATAATTGTAGCCACATCCGTGGGGAATGGCAGCATCTCTCCGAATGACACCGCCATCGTTGATTACGGAAATAACTATACTTTTACATTCTCGCCGGGAAGCGGTTATTTTGTTGATAGCGTGCGAGTTGACGGAACTTACATCGGCGCACCTTCCAATTATACCTTTACCAACGTCAATGTGGCGCATACGTTATACGTAAAATTCAGACGTTTGAATACTCCGCCGATTGCGCAATCACAATCCCTATCTACAAATGAAGATATTCCTAAATCTTTTACTGTCGCCGCGACTGATAATGAGAATGATGTTTTGAGTTACGCAATCGTTGATTCTGCAAAGCGGGGAACAATTACCGGTACGCTTCCCAACATAATTTTTTCTCCTTCACAGAATTATTTCGGAAGTGATAGTTTAAGGTTTTCAGTTTATGATGGCGAATATCGCGATAGTGAGAAAGTATTTATTACGATAAACTCTGTCAATGATGCGCCGATTGCTTCTGACCAAAATTTTTCTGTGAATGAAGATATTACGTTATCAGGAACGCTCACGGCAACTGATGTTGATAACCCGACATTGACGTACACGATTATTTCTCAAGGAAGTAAAGGAACAATCACGATTACGAACGCAACAACAGGTGCATTTTCTTACGTTCCGAACAGTAATATCAACGGAACGGATAGTTTAACATTTCGGGTAACGGATGGTCAATTGCATGATACAGCAAAAGTGAAAATTTCAATCCTCTCCATCAATGATGCTCCCGTTACGCGAGATACAAGTATTTCTACAAATGAGGATATCCAAAAATCATTATCATTTACTGCAAGCGATGTGGATGGACAAACTATTTCTTACTCGATAGTTCGCAGTCCATTGCACGGAACAATTTCCTCCGAAGGAGGGAATGTTTATATTTACCAACCTCATAGTAATTTCTTCGGTCGCGATACACTTTCTTATCGTGCGTTTGATGGTACCTTATCCGATACTGGTTTTATTTTCATCAATATTGTTGCTGTCAATGATAGACCGATTGCAGTTTCCTTTTCTGATTCTATTCTGAGAAATTCTCCAATGTGGATTACCTTGTTAGGAACCGATGTTGAAAATTCAATTCTTTCATATTCGATTTCAACTGCTCCTCAACACGGTTCTTTGGATTCATTAGATACTGAAAATTGGAAAGTGTTGTACCTTCCTTCTGCAAATTATACCGGAAAAGATTCGTTTGGTATCGTCGCATCCGACGGGGAATTGACGAGTACTCAGGCGTTCATTTCAATCACAATATTCTCGGTGTATGATTCAACGAAGTACAGAACCTTTACACAAACCGAGTGGGCTGTGAAGTCCGTTAAACTTCCGAAAAAAGGAATAAGACCAATGCCGACAGCGGGAAACGTTCTTGATACAGTTTTTACGAAAGCGTTCCCGAAGTTAAAAGATAAATCGAATCCGAAATTTCCCGGGGGAATGGTCTTGGGAATTATGCGAACCGATAGCGTTAAACATTATGGCTGGATTCGATTAATTGGGAAAGGAAAAGATGCGCAAAAATTTCTTCCGCATTCTGCACCGGCACGCGGACTTGATAACATTGCAGGAAAGAAATTCGTGAAAGAACTTAAGAACCCAAAAGTTGATAAATTTAATAATATACTCGCCGGTGAATTACTTGCCCTGAAAGCGAATATCGCAGCAAGTGCATTTGAAATTAATCCGGAAGGAATTGGTTCACTAATTTTTAAGGATGCGGCTGAACCGGATAATATTCTCAACGAAAAAACATTGAGTGAAATAGTTCTGTTCGTGGATACTACTTTGACGTACTACAAACAATACTATGGAGTTGCAACAACCGCTCCGGAAATGTATAATGAAATTACACAAACATTGCAGAGGATTAATTCCGCTTTTTCAGGACCCATAGATACGTTTAGCGTAAGTCCCTTAAAACTGAAAGCGGTTACTGCCTTAGGCGAATACAGTTTCCTTTATCGTTCTTCAAAAGAAAATATTCATCAACATAATCTTTCGCGTTTTGAAGAAAAGATTGATGACTATGCTTTATTACAAAATTATCCTAACCCGTTCAACCCATCCACTCGCTTTCGATTTGTGATTCCGGATGTTGGATTGGTTACGTTGAAAATTTATAATATTCTCGGAAAGGAAATATCAACGCTAATCAGCAATCAGGAACTTGAATCCGGAGAACATGAAATAGGATTTAGCGCGAACGGAATTCCGAGCGGAGTTTATTTTTACACGTTGAACGTGCAATCGGAAACGAACTCATTCCACCAAACGAAAAAATTCCTTTTGATGAAATAATCGTTCTTCTAAAAAGTTCAATGCCGATTTCTACAATTGGAATCGGCATTTTTGTTATTGAAATGAAAACAAAATAGTGAGGAAAAAATTCTTTGAGGGACTTGCATAGTTTAGTATATTTTGTCCGCAAAAATTTTAATATGCTGATGTAGCTCAGTTGGTTAGAGCACCAGATTGTGGATCTGGGGGTCACCGGTTCAAATCCAGTCATCAGTACTTTCAAATGTCGGTTGTCGTCTCTACGTGAGTTCGAGACCGACATTTTTTTATTTTACATTGAACATTGAGTATTGAACATTTTACATTCAATATTTTCAGAATTGATGAATGTAAAATGTAGAATGTAGAATGTAGAATGTAGAATGTAGAATTTCCAATTGTTTATGTCAACCGAAAACCAAAACATCATCGAACCCCGCACCGTAAAAGGAATGCGTGATTATCTTCCTGAAACAGTCATTGCGCGAAGAAAAATTATTGAAACCGTGCGAACTGTTTTCGAGCGTTACGGATTTGTTCCGCTCGATACTCCTGCATTGGAATATGTGGAAACACTTGTTGGTCACGGCGATACATCGAAAAATATTTTTCGTTCCAAAAGTCCGGAAGAAGAAGACATTGCGTTGCGATTTGATTTAACGGTTCCGCTTGCTCGCGTTGTTTCGCAGTATGAACATCTGCCAAAACCGTTTCGCCGCTATCAGGTTGCAAATGTGTGGCGAGCGGATAAACCTGATCCCGGAAGATTTCGAGAGTTCATTCAATTCGATTTGGATACGGTTGGTTCTTCTTCGATGAGTGCGGATACGGAAATTCTTTGCGGAATGTATGATGTGTTCGTTGCGCTGGGAATTAAAAATTTTCTCATACGTTTCAGCAGCCGAAAACTTCTCGATGCGTTGTTATTGTTTGCAGAAATTCCGAACGAACTTTCTAAAAATGTTTTCCGCATTCTCGATAAACTTGATAAAATTTCTTTCAATGAAGTCGCACTTGAATTAACTGTTGGAAGAACAGATATTTCCGGTGATAAAATAAAAGGACTCGGTTTAAAGAACGAGCAAGTAAATAAAATAAAACAGTTTCTCGATTTGCCGAAAGCAACGAGATTAGATTCTCTCGCGAATGTTGAACAACTTTTTGCGAGCGCCATTCCATCTGCAAACGATGGAATTTCCGAACTCAAAGAAATTTGCAACTATCTCAATGCACTCAACATTCCAGAAGAAAAAATTCAAATTGATTTTTCACTTGCGAGAGGACTTGATTACTACACTGGACCGGTGTTTGAAGCAATACTTTTGGATGCCCCGGAATTTGGTTCAGTCTTTGGCGGAGGAAGATACGATGGATTGGTGCAGAGATTTCTCGGGAAAAATATTCCGGCAGTTGGCGCATCAACGGGAATTGATAGACTTCTTGCCGCATTGGAAAAATTGCAACTCATCGAATCAACTCCATCAACTGCGCAAGTAATTGTAACCGTGATGGAACGAAATCGAATGAGCGACTATATGCAACTCACGCGCGAACTTCGTGAAAACGGAATCAACACAGAATTATATCTCGGCGAAGAAAAAGGATTGGGAAAGCAATTGCAATACGCAAACAAACAGCAAATTCCACTTGCAGTCATTATCGGCTCAAACGAATTTGAAAAGGACGAAGTTACCATCAAAGATTTACGGGCCGGAAAAAATGTTGATGCATCAAATCGCGAAGAGTATATGAAAGCAACAAAGCAAGCGCAAATCACTTTTCCAAAAACTGAACTAATCAATACTATTTACAAAATGTTATCATAACCACTTAGGCACTAAGTTCACTAAGAAACACTTAGTGAAACTTTGTGTTCTTAGTGCCTTCGTGGTAAAATTCTGTTCAATAAATTTATGAAAGAACTCGAACTCACCGGATCATCACTCACCATCGAAAATGTATTTTCTGTTGCGCGAGATTTCCAAGAAGTTCAACTTTCATCTTCTGCAAAAAAGAAAATGCTCGCTTCACGAAAATGGATTGAAGATGCAGTGAAACAAAATAAAAATGTGTACGGCGTTACAACCGGGTTCGGCGCATTTCAAAATGTTCATTTACAACAACATCAAGTTGAAGAACTGCAACGCAATCTTGTGTTAAGTCATTGCGCGGGAGTTGGTGAACCTTTTCCCGATGATGTTGTCCGTGCAATGATGTTGTTACGCGCAAACGCTCTCGCTGCGGGTTATTCCGGTGTTCGCGTAGAAGTTGTGGAAACGCTTCTCGCAATGTTGAATAAACAAGTTCATCCCGTTGTTCCGTCGAAAGGTTCGGTCGGTTCAAGCGGAGATTTGGCGCCGCTTTCTCACATCGCTGCTGTATTGATTGGCGAAGGTTGGGCTGCTGTTGGTGAAGATGGAGAAATTGTAACGGGTAAGGAAGCGCTTGAGCAAGCAAAAATAAAACCGCTCACACTTCAAGCGAAAGAAGGATTGGCATTGTTGAATGGAACGCAGGCAATGCTCGCTGTCGGAACTCTTGCGCTTGGCGATGCGGAAAATCTTTTCAAGATGGCAAACGTTTCCGCATCGTTATCGTTGGAGGCGTTGAAAGGGAAAATCGCGCCTTTTCAAAACAATGTCCAGCAACTTCGCCCGTATATTGGACAGCAATTGGTTGCGAATGTTATTCGGGAATTTACCAACGGAAGTTCACTCATAGATTGTATTGATGATGATACGAAAGATAAAATTCAAGATTCGTATTCGCTGCGATGTATTCCGCAAGTACACGGAGCAACGTTTGATGCGCTTTCGTACGTTCATTCCATCATTGAAATTGAACTCAATTCCGTTACCGATAATCCGCATATTTTTGTTGAAGAGAATGAAGCAGTGAGCGCGGGAAATTTTCACGGACAACCGATTGCGCTTGCAATGGATTTTCTGAAACTCGCAATTGCAGAGTTGGGAAATATTTCCGAGCGGCGCATTGCAAAACTTCTTGATAAAAATCATAATAACGGTTTGCCCGCATTTCTGTGCGTTGATGGCGGCGTTCAATCGGGATTGATGATTGCGCAATACACAGCAGCTTCACTTGTTTCAGAAAATAAAGTTCTCATTCATCCCGCAAGCGGCGATTCGATTCCGACTTCTGCAAATCAAGAAGACCATAATTCGATGGGAACAATTGCCGCACGACATTGTGCTGAAGTTGTTTCCAACGTTGAATATATTATTGCAATTGAAATTCTCTGTGCATTGCAAGCAATAGATTTTCGATTGAAACAAAATCCTAAATTAAAATTAGGAGAAGGAACAAAAAATTTTCACGCGATGGTTCGTGATGGACTTGGAATTCCTTTTGTTGATACAGACAGAGATATTTCTTTCGATATTGAAACATTGAAAGAAATGGTTCACACAATTGAACGAGAATTTTTATCTATCATTGACGATGAGAACAAATAAAATCGTATTGTCTTTCCCGCGAATGCGGGAATCCATTTTCAATAAAACAATAGATTCCGTATCAAGTACGGAATGAAAAAATAGTATGAACGTTTACTTATCCGGCGGAATGGAATATGCCAATAACGACGGCGGCGATTGGCGAGAAGAGTTGCAAACATTTCTTGAAAAAGAATTGCACCACGAAGTTTTTAATCCCACACAAAAAAGCAGAGAACTCTTTGCAACGAAATACAAGAATGTAGATTTTCGCAAACTGAAATTTGAAAACATTGAACGTTACACGGAAATTGTGTGTGAACTTGTAGAAATTGACTCTGAGGAAATTGTAAAGCGGAGCGATTACGTTATTTGCTATTGGGATGAAAGCGCAGCAAAAGGTGCGGGAACAAAAGGTGAACTCACACTCGCAAAATATTTTGGAAAACCGGTATATCTTGTTACAGAATTTCCATTACAAGATATTCCCGGTTGGGTGTTGGGATGTTGCACGAAAATATTTAGAAGTTGGGGAGAGGTGAAAGGATTTTTGATAAATGAAATTAAGTGATGATGTTAGCAGGAAAATAGAAATGGAAAATACAAAGATTGCTTTATTTAAGGGGAAACAAATTCGTAAAACACTTTATAATAATGAGTGGTGGTTTTCCGTTGTAGATGTGGTCGAAGCCCTTACCGATAGCGCTAATCCGAGGGACTACTGGTTCAAAATGAAAACCAGGGTGAAAGGCGAGGATGGAGTTGAGTTGTCGACATTTTGTCGACAACTGAAATTAGAATCTGCTGATGGGAAAAAATACGAAACTGATTGCGCAGATACCGAAAGTATCTTCCGTATTATTCAATCAATTCCGTCTCCCAAAGCAGAACCATTTAAGCGGTGGTTAGCAAAAGTTGGCTTCGAGCGAGTTCAGGAAATCGAAAACCCGGAATTGGCAACGAAGCGCACAAGAATGTTATACAAACTGAAAGGGTATCCTGATGATTGGATAGAAAAACGTATGCGGGGAATCGCCATCCGCGAAGAATTAACCGACGAATGGCAAAAGCGCGGAGCGGAAGAGCAAAAGGATTATGAAATTCTTACCGCTGAAATATCAAAAGCAACGTTTGGCGTTACTCCATCGGAATATAAAAAACTGAAAGGATTGAAACGGGAAAACCTTCGCGACCACATGGGAGATTTTGAATTGATTTTTACTATGCTTGGCGAAAGAGCAACAACCGAAATACACCGCACGGAAGATTCCCGCGGAGTTCCTAAATTACAAGAAGATGCAAACGTTGGCGGAAATATTGCCGGCAATGCAAGAAAAGAATTGGAAAGAAAGTTAGGTAAATCCGTTGTCTCAAAAGATAATTACTTGGAAAAATCGAAGCGGAGTAAACGATTGAAAAGTAAATAACTATGCATAAACTGCAAGCACAACAAAAAGTGAACTCATCGTTGGGTGTTGGGATGTTGCACGAAAATATTTAGAAGTTGGGGAGAGGTGAAAGTAAGTTTGAAATAATTAAAATGAATTTACAAGTTTAGTCTTTTTCTTCTTCAAGTAATTTCATTATTTCACTATAACCAAAAAGATCAGGTTGTTTAATTAAAGCATTTTGGATATCCGATTTCGCTTCTTTCATTGAACCGTAACTTACTTTTTGTAACAATAATTCCAAAATACCCACATCTGTTACGCTTTTCCTTTCTTCTCTGTAATATTTACGAAGTTCAATTCCCTTTTTATATTGATTAATACCCTGTTCAAAATCACCATTACAAAGAAAGGATAAACCGAGTTTAAAATACAAGAAGATAGTCTTATCATTTAGATATATTGCTTGTTGAAAACATTCTATTGCTTGTTCATATTTTGAAAGACGGTAATATAAACTTCCTAAACTTGTCAATGTTTGACTATCATTTGGATTCTTATTGATAGCCATCAAATAATACTCTATTGCTTTTTCAAAAATACCTTTATTTTCATAGCACATTCCTAAATAAAAAATAGCAAATTTATCATCAGGGTTTATTTCTAATACTTTGAATAAATACTCAATTGCTTTATCTGGCTTATTTTTCATTATTAAAAGTGCAAGATAGACATATGCAAAAGTAAAATCAGATTTAATTGAAATAATTTTCTCTAAACATTCAATTGCTTTATCTTCTTTTAGTTGTAATTCATAAATAATGGATAAATACATATAACTTAAAATATCTTCTGGATCAATTTCTATAACTTTTTCACAACATGGAATTGCATTATCGAAATTGCCAGTCTTAATAAAGATCGAACTTAATAAATTATATGCAATTACATATTTTGGATCAATACTTATCACTTTAAGAAAATGCTCGACTGCTTTTTCAATTTGGTCAATATCCATATAAGATAAACCTAACCCAAGCAGTGCATTTATATTGTTCGGTTTTATTTCCAATGCTTCTGAAAAGCTCTCAATTGCTTTTTGGTATTTATTGTAAGTTAAATAAGAATGTCCGAAATCTATCAACATCTCTGCGCGTTGCTCTTCGAGTATTTGTATTTCTGTTTTTGTTTCTTCAATAAGTTCTTTATAAGAAATTTCTATCAATTCTTTTTGTCGTTCGTCTGTTATACCGACTGTTTCCTTATAAATATCAAGCATTTTCTTTTTCCCCTCTCCTAAATCCATATCGCGAACCGCTTCCTTAAACATTTTTATAAATAATACTTCATTGTCACTATTTTTTTTCTTTCTTAAGAGTAATTCATCAATGTCAAAGTATATTTTCAATGTCTCTTTATAATTATTTGTTTCTTTCAGATCACCAGTTAAGTATGATAAATATGTAGCAGTGCTGCTCGATTTTACATTTACATCATTTAGAAAGTAGAATTGATTGTCTTGATAAAGTAAAAAGGGACTTAAGGGAAAAAGAGGAACATTGTTCTCATTAGCGATGTACAGACATTCAGTGTGTTTGTAGTTGTTAATATCTGTTTGAAAATGTCCAATCTTTAATTCTTCAGGTCCCATCAGTTTTGAAATTGATTGAATAACTTTATTTTCTGGAGTAATTTTCGTTTCTGTAATAAATGTAAGGGGGAATTCCTTCATCCATTTCATGTAAATAATAAAACTTTCAAGCGCCGTTTGTAATAATGGATTAAATAGAATGGAGTGTTCTTTTGTAATACTTCCATGTCCTTTTGTTTTATTTCGGAATGTCACCATTTCGTTCACAAAATTTTCAACGGAAATGGTTGTGCTGTTACTCTGTTTACCGGAGTGAAATTCTTTTATTTTATTATATGCATCACTACTGTCCCGTTAAAAAGTCGAATAAAATCAACTGGTTCGTGGAGTTACCAATCTCCTTAACGGATTCTTTTTTGTCAAGTAGTTGATTTATATAGGTTTTATTGAAAAGGTTCATGCTCAAAA
>Ga0207952_1000781_pt1 | contig 19123 bp, 19 predicted proteins | sample SubbioR12Aug_8Ca_FD_184831 | JGI IMG/M metagenome (GOLD analysis project Ga0207952, IMG submission 184831) | Serpentinite rock and fluid subsurface biosphere microbial communities from McLaughlin Reserve, California, USA - CR12Aug_8Ca (SPAdes) | ecosystem: Environmental > Terrestrial > Deep...
GGAGGAATCCCCGTTTGCGGACATCGCAGCCGGCGCCGCGCGAGTTGCGGCTGCGGGCGGGAAGGTTGCTGTCGGCAGCGGTGGCACGGTGCAGGGAATCGCGCTGCACTGGAACCTGTGGTTGCTCGCCAAAGGCGGCATGCCCAACCACGATATCCTTCGCGCCGCCACGCTGAACGGAGCGGACGCGATTGGCGCAGGTGCGGAACTCGGCTCCCTGGAGGTCGGCAAGCTGGCCGACCTGCAGGTGCTCGACCGCAATCCGCTCACGGACATCCGCTTCTCGACGTCGTTGCGGTACGTGATGAAAAACGGACGACTCTACGACGCCAACACGCTCGACCAGGTCGCCCCAACCGCGACGAAACTCACCGCCCCATGGTGGGCCGCCATCGATTCCATCGGGGGAACGCGCTGATGCATCTCTCCACTGCACGTCTCGCGGCAGCCGCCATGGTGTCTGGCGTTGCCCTGCTGGCCAGCGCCACGTATGCGACGGCCCAGCAGCAGCGGACGCGCGACTACACCGTGACCGCCGGATCTGTGCCCCGCGACCCGACCAACACATTGCCGCTCACCACCACCCGCATCGCGCGATTCACGACCGATGAGGGCACGTGGATGTCGTTCTCCGTGTCCCCGGATGGGCGCACGATTCTGTTTGACTTGCTCGGCGACCTCTACACGCTGCCGATTGCCGGCGGAAAGGCCTCTCGCCTCATGGGCGGCAATGCCATGGACGTGCAGGCTCGCTATTCCCCTGATGGGCGCCGCATTGTGTTCGTGTCGGACCGGTCGGGGAGCGATCAGGTGTGGGTGGCAAACGCTGATGGATCGAATCCCGTGCGGATTACCAAGTTCACCGCCGGCGCCGTGTCGTACCCTGTGTGGGTGGACAACGAGTACGTGTTCGCACGGCAAAACCTCTTCCACGTCGCCGGTGGCGATGGCGTCGATCTTCCGGTGGCTGCGGGTGCGACAAGCTTTTCGCCCGATGGAAACCGCGCGTACGTCTCCGGTCGTGGCGGACAGATCACGATGTACGATCGGAAGACGGGACGTAGCCACGTCGCTGTGAGTTCGCCAACCGGGGCCATGCAGGGAACCGTGAGTCCGGACGGCAAGAAGCTGGCGTACTTCACGCGCTTCGACGCGCGCACCTCGCTGATGCTGCGCGATATTGAAAGCGGCGATGAAAAGGTGCTGCGCCACGATGTGCAGCACGACGCGAGCCTCAGGTCGGCAGGCTATGGCCAGATGCCGAATCCCGCCTGGCTCCCCGATGGGTCCGCAATCCTCACCACCTGGGCGGGCAAGATCTGGCGTGTGGACGCCGCGTCGGGCAAGTCGACCAACATCCCGTTCACAGCCGACGTCGAGCAGTACATGGGGCCGCTTTCGCTCTCGCAATACCCGATCACCGACACGTTCCTGGCGCGGCAGATCCGCGATGCGACGCCATCTCCAGATGTCACGCGCCTCGCGTTCACGGCGTTGGAGAAGCTGTACATCACGACCCTGGCCGGCGGAAATCCGCGCCGCGTAACAAGCGTCCACAACACGGTGGAGCATTCTCCCGCGTGGTCGCCAGACGGACGCACGCTGGTGTTCGCCACCTGGACGGATGAGCGCGGCGGCGACCTGTTCCGCGTGAATGCTGACGGATCGGGACTGCGAAAGCTCAGCAGCACGTCGGCGTTCTATGCGCGCCCGGTGTTCTCGCGGGATGGACGTCGCATCGTGTTTGCGACCGGACCGTGGGTGCCGCGGCGCAACTTCGTGGACAACCTGAGCGGCGCGCTCGACGACGGGCCCCTCACACTGTCCTGGATGGATGCGGACGGTGGCCCGGTGCACGAGATCACCGGGATTGGCTCCGTGTCGCAGATCGCGGAAGGGCCCATTGCACATTTCGGCCCCGACACGAGTCGTGTGTTGTTCGCGACAAATGCGGGGCTGCAGTCCGTGCGTTGGGATGGAACTGATCGGAAGCCCGTGTACACGGGCGATCCGCTGATTCTCTCACCGACAGGCACACACGGGTTTGCACTCAACGGAGCAACGCACCGGTTGTACGTCTTCCCGACGCCCGAGGTTGGGCGTCCGGTTGCGCTGGCAGCGCGCACGGACACGTCCAGCGTGCCGTCGCAGGTGGCTATTGAGGTCGGAGGCGAGTTTCCCGGCTGGAGCGCTGATGGCCGGTATGTGCACTTCTCACTCGGCCGCTCGTTCTTCCTATACGATGTCGCCGAGGCGATGCGCGCACGCACCGACTCAATGCAACGCGCGTGGCCCAAGCGCCTCGCGGGCGACACGCTGCCCGTGCCAGGCGCTGACACGTTGCCCATGCGCCCGGCGTACACACCGCGGCGGTTCGACATCAAGGTGTCTGTCGAAGGGTACAAGCCCAAGGGTGTGATGGTGCTGCGTGGCGCGCGCATCATCAGCATGAAGGGCAATGAGGTGATCGAGAAGGGCGATATCGTCGTCACCGACCATCGGATCACGGCGGTCGGTCCGTCCGGTCGCGTGGCGATTCCGGCGGGAGCGCGCGTGTTCGACGTTTCGGGGAAGACGATTCTTCCCGGATGGGTGGACGTACATGCCCACACCTGGCCCTCGCGCAGCGTGCACAAGACAGCGGTGCCGGCCTTCCACGCGAACCTCGCCTTCGGTGTGACCACGATGCGCGATCCGCAAACGAGCACCAGTGACATCCTGACCTACGGCGACCGTCTGCGCTCGGGGGACCTGCTGGGGCCGCGCTTCTTCGGCACTGGTCAGGGAATCTTCAGCGGCGATCAGGTGCTCACCCTACAGCGCGCGCGCGAGGTGGTGAAGCGATACGCGGAGTTCTACGAAACGCAGACCGTGAAGCAGTATCTCGCCGGCAACCGGCGCACACGGCAACTCATCGTGATGGCGACGAAGGAGTTTGGGATCACGCCCACCACAGAGGGTGCCGGCGACTTCAAGATGAGCATCTCCGAAATGCTCGACGGGTATCCCGGTCACGAGCACGCCTACGAGATCTATCCGCTCTACCGGGATGTGGCACTGCTCTCTGCGGCAAGCGAGATCACCTACACGCCCACGCTGCTGGTTGCCTACGGCGGGCCCGAGAACAAGCACTACCTCATCGCGCGCGAGAACGGCTACGAGAACGAACGCCTGAAGCGATTCACCTTCCAGCCCGATCTGGCGCGTCGCACACGCACGGCGGTGTGGGTGCCGGAGGATGAATTCACGTTCAAGGGTGTTACCGAAGCTGCGGCGCGCATTGTGGCCGCAGGTGGCAAGGTTGGCGTGGGGGCACACCACGAAGCGCAGGGCATTGGCACGCCCTGGGACTTACGGCTGTTGGCGACGGGCGGCATGCCGCTGCACGACGTGCTCAGGGTGGGTACGATCTTTGGCGCCGTGTCGATCGGTCTCGACAAGGACCTCGGGTCCATCGAGGTCGGCAAGCTCGCCGACCTGATCGTGCTCGACGCGAATCCGCTCGCGGATATCAAGAACATCGAGCGGATCAAGTACGTGGTGCTGAATGGCCGGATGTTTGAGTCCGCGACGCTCGACGAAGTGTGGCCTCAGGCAAAGACGCTGCCCGCGCCGTGGTGGACGGAGTGGTTGCCACCAGCCAGTACGGCTGCCGACCAGCGCCCGTCCCAACTGGCTCCGCGTAAGCGCCTGCCGTAGCTTCACGTCTATCTTTAACGGATGCGGTGTGCCGCCAGTCTGGCGGCACACCGGTCCTCAGCCGTCCTGACCAATGTCCATGATTCGCCGCGTCCTTGTCCTCGGTGCGCTCGTTGTCGCTCCGCTCGCCGCGCAGCAAAAGTCCACGTTTCCCACGCCGGATCCTGTGATCCAGCGGATCTTCCGGGTCGGCATGGACAGCTCCTGGGTACCGAAGCTCTCCCAGGTGCTCTTCGATTCCATCGGCCCGCGCCTCACGGCGAGCCCGGGCTACACGGCCGCCGGTGACTGGGTCATGAAGAGCTACAAGGAATGGGGAATCGACGGCAAGCGGCACACCTACGGCACCTGGCGGGGTTGGCGGCGCGGTACGTCGCATATCGATCTGATGCAGCCGCGCGTGCGGTCGCTCGAAGGCCAGATGCTTGCGTGGAGCCCCGGCACGCCGGGCGGACGCCCGGTCACCGCAGAGGTCATCATCCTGCCGAAGTTTGCCGACTCCACCGAGTTCGTGAAATGGCTGCCGAGCGCACGTGGCAAGATTGTTGCGCTCTCACCGGCCTGGCCCACCTGCCGCTCAGCAGAAGAGTGGAATCGGTTCGCGACGCCGGAGTCGCGCGCACGCATTGATACCGCCGTTGCCCTGATGAACCGCGACTACGCTGTGGGTGAGCAAGGCTACCGCGGCACCGGCTACGGCATGGCGCTCGGCACTGGCACGCTCGGTGTGCGCCTCGAGAAGGCGGGCGTGGCAGGCATGCTGACGTCGCGGCTCAAGCTCTCAGGATTCAGCAACCCATTCCCGGCTGCAGGCGGCCGCGGGGGTGGTGCTGGTGGCGGACGTGGCGGCGCAGGCGGTCGCGGCGGCCCGGGCGCTGGACCGGTCGGCAACAGCGCGCGCGGCGGCGGCATGGCGCAGGCGCTGCAGCAGGAGATGGCGGGACGCGGCACCTTCGGCTCCAGTGGCCCGTTCAGCACAGTGGAAGTCTTTGAGACGTACAACACCGTGGCCCCCGCGGTCACGCTGAGCTGCGAGGACTACAGCCTCGTCTATCGTCTCGCGCAGAACAATCAGAAGCCGATGGTCAAGCTCGAGCTCGACGGCCAGCTCCTCGGCGAACGTCCGGCCTTCAACGTCATCGGTACCATCACCGGCGCGGAGAAGCCGAACGAGTATGTGATGCTCTCGGCCCACTTCGATTCGTGGGATGGCGGCTCAGGCGCCACGGACAACGGCACCGGCACACTGATGGCGATGGAAGCGATGCGCATTCTCAAGACGGCGTATCCGCGCCCCAAGCGCACGATCATGGTTGGCCACTGGAACTCGGAAGAGCAGGGGCTCAACGGCTCACGCGCCTTCACCGAAGATCATCCGGAAGTGATGAAGGGATTGCAGGCGCTCTTCAATCAGGACAACGGCACGGGCCGCGTGCAGTCGCTCTCGGCGAGTGGCCTGACCAACATGGGTCGCCACCTCAAGAGCTGGTGGGAGAAGCTCCCCGGCTTCTATACCGACTCGATGAGCTACAACGCCGTGTCGTGGGGCTTCAATGACGTACCCGTGGGCAATCCGGGCGGCACCGACGGCGCTGTGTTCGCCTGTTACGGCACACCGAGTTTTGGTATGGGCGCGGTGGGCTGGAACTATGGCGGATACACCTGGCACACGAACCGCGACACGTTCGACAAGGTCATCATGGACGACCTCAAGCACAACGCGACGCTGGCCGCGCTGATGATCTACATGGCGAGCGAGGATCCGGAGTTCATTTCGCGCGAGAAGTCGCCCGGCCAGTGGCCGGCGAACTGGCCAGAGAACTGCGGCAAGGCACCGCGCGAGACCCGAGCGCGTTAGCCAACGGCACGTTCACCCCACCGACTTCCGTTGACCGACCTCAAGGCACGACTCCAGAAGCTGCTTGATGCCGAATACACCCTTGAGCGCGAGCTCGGGGGTGGCGGCATGTCGCGCGTCTTTGTTGCCACGGAGCGAAAGCTCGGGCGTCGCGTCGTCATCAAGGTGCTGTCGCCAGAGCTGGCGGCAACGCTCAGTACCGGACGGTTTGAGCGCGAGATCCAGCTTGCTGCTTCGTTGCAGCAGGCGAACATCGTGCCGCTTCTCTCGGCGGGTGAAGTCGAGGGGATGCCGTACTACACGATGCCGTTCGTGGAGGGTGAGTCGTTGCGCGCCCGTCTCACGCGCGGGCCGCTGCAGGAACGCGAGGCGCTGAGTGTGCTCCGGGATGTGGCACGCGCGCTGGTGTACGCCCATGAGCGCAACATCGTCCATCGCGACATCAAGCCCGACAACGTCCTCCTGTCGGGTGAGGCGGCCGTTGTCACCGACTTTGGCATTGCCAAGGCCATCAGCGCCGCTCGCACGCAGGCGGGCCCCCAGGCCACCGGCATCACGGTGGTCGGCACATCAATCGGAACGCCGTCCTACATGGCGCCCGAGCAGGCGGCTGGCGATCCGGCCACCGATCATCGCGCCGACATCTACGCGTTTGGGTGCATGGCGTTCGAGCTACTGGTCGGTCGGCCACCCTTTGTGGAATCCGCGCCGCACAAACTCCTCGCCGCCCACCTGAGCCAACCGGCGCCGCGGTTGAACTCGGTGTTGTCGCAGGCATCGGTGGCAGTCGACGCGCTGGTGGCATCGTGCCTCAGCAAACAGCCTGGCGATCGGCCACAAACGGCGCGCGAACTCCTCGCGCAACTCGAGGCTGCAGTCAGTGGCACGTCGTCGGGCGCCGGCCACGCCGCGCTGCACCGACAGACGTCGCTGCCGAAGGCCGTTGGCATCTGGGGCGCGTCGTTCGCGGCCACCTGGATTCTCGCGCGCGCGGCGGTCGTGGGAATCGGCCTGCCCGAATGGACCGTGCCGCTCGCGCTTGTCGTTGCAGGACTCGGCCTCCCGATGGTGCTCGCGACCTGGTACGTGCAGCAGACGGCGCGCAAGGCATTGCTCACCACGCCGATGCACACGCCAGGCGGCACGCAGGTGCACACGACAATGGCAACGATGGCCCTCAAGGCGGCGCCGTTGATGTCGTGGAAGCGCACCTGGCGTGGTGGCATGCTCGCCGGCGGGGGCGTGGCGATTGCGATTACGGCCGTGATGATCCTCCGGCAGTTCGGCATCGGCCCCGCGGCATCGCTGCTGAACGCGGGGACGGTCGGCAAAGATTCGCGCGTGCTTGTGGCCCAGTTCACTTCGTCCGCAAGCGACACCTCGCTGGGCAGCGTGGTGGCCGCAGCGATGCGCACATCGCTCTCGCAGTCCAAGGCGATTCAGCTCGTGGGCGCAGGCGATGTCGCGGCCGGCCTGGTGCGGATGAAGATGGACGCGGCCACGACACTCGACGACAAGACGGCGCAGATGTTGGCGCTGCGTGACGGAATCCCGCTCATTGTGACCGGCGCGGTCTCGCCGGTGGGCGCGGGCTACATGATCACGGCGAACCTCGTGCGCGCCGATTCCGGCGTGGCGCTGTTCACGGTGCAGCAAGGTGCAAGCGGGGCGGGCGATATCCTCCAGGCGGTGGACAAGGTCGCGCGCGGCATGAGGTCGCGCATCGGCGAGTCGCTCAAGTCCATCGCGCGCGCACCATCGCTGGAGCGCGCGACGACCACGTCGCTCGAGGCGCTGCGCGAATACTCGGAAGCGCTCATTGCCGGCGACCTGCGCGGCGATTGGATCAAGGGCATTGCACGGCTGCGCGCTGCGCTAAAGGCAGACTCGACGTTCGCCATGGCCTGGCGCAAACTCGCAGTCTACGAGTTCAACAATGGAGCTCCACGATCCGTCATCGCCGCTGCGAACTCTGCCGCGTATCGGTTCCGCGAACGACTGCCCGAACTCGAGCGCGCCGACGTCGAGGTGTACTACCACCGCGAACGCAGCACGCGCCGGGGCCTGGAGTTGTACCGCGAGAATCCCAACCTCAGCCAGAACAACCGCGCCATCTCGCACAACGCCTTCGGCGAGTACGCCGTGGCGGAATCGGTGCTCGTTGCCGAGATCGCCAAGCAGGAGGCCCTCGGCAAGAAGCCGATCGTCCAGCTGTACACCAACCTGATCGTATCGCAGCTGGGCACCGGACGTGTTGACGCCGCACGCGAGACAATGGAAACGGTCCGCCGTGAATTCCCGGGGTCGTTCAGTCATCTGCGGATGGAACGCTGGATGGCATCCGAGGTCAGCACGGACTCGGTCGCGAAGGCTGCGGCCGAGCATGCGCGGCGCTCACCAATTGCCGCGAATCGCGCCGAGGCCGCACGGATTGTTGCCAACACCGCAGTCGCCCGCGGCCAGCTTCGGGCCGAGCAGCTCAGTCGCACGGCCTCGCTCGTGGAGGACTCGGCGAAATACTACGCCGATCCGGTATCCAACGCAGCCCTGGACATTGTTGCGAGTAGCGCGCTGCGCCGGACCGAGGCCGTTGGGCTCCGACGCTTGGATTCTCTCGCCTCAGCGGCGGGCACAAGCAAGCAGCCGGTGATGGACCGCCCCGATCTGGCGATCGCGATTGCGTACGCGCAGCTCGGCCAACCCGCGAAGGCCCGCACAATTCTTTCGGATTTTGAACGGGCTTCGACGTCTGACGATCGGTTGATTCGGTGGGCCGATCTGCAGGTGGCCCGGGGAGAAATCGCCCTGGCCGAAGGGCGCACCGCTGAGGCGATCGCGGCGTTCCGCTCGGCGACATTCTCGGACAGCGGCCAGGTCGAACCGATTGGATGGGGGGGCACGCACCTTCGTCTTGCTCGCGCATTCGACAAGGCGAATCAACCCGACAGTGCACTGGCACGGTACGAGGAATTCCAGACACCCCTCGTACGTGCCGCTGCTGCCGCGTTCACGCCAACGGCGCTGCCCATCGCCACGCGCCGCCGAGGTGAGCTCTACGAAGCCAAGGGCGACATCGCCAACGCGATCAAGAGCTACGAGGAGTTTGTGACGCTCTGGAAAGACGCTGACGCCGATCTGCAGCCACAAGTCGCCGAGATCAAGGCGCGCATTGCGAAACTCCGTACTGCCGAGGCAAGAAAACGATAGTTTCGGACTGAGGCGCAACATACGGCCTCACAGGACTGAACAACGCTGAGAGGGTCCATGGAACGCCGCGAATTTCTCGTCGCATCCGCCGCCACTGCGGCCACCGTCGCACTGCCCAAGGATGCTGGCGCCGAGCAGCCTGCCATCCCGCAATACGCCGGCCGCAAGATCCTCATCGCCGGCGGCGGATTCAATACCGCGTATATCCGGCTGATGGCGCAGCTCACGGGCAAGCTCCGCCCGCGTATCTGCTACCTCCCCACCGCGAGCGCCGACAGTCCAAGCGGCACGATCACCTTCTTCCGCAACTGTTCGCCGCTCAACGTTGAGCCGTTCTCGCAGAACTCGTTCATCGAGTCCCTCTCGCAGAAGCAGGGCTGGGACGAAGTGCTCCTCTCGATGGACGGCATTGTCGTCTCCGGCGGAAACACACTCAACCAGCAGGCCATTTGGAAGGCGCAGGGCATCGACGTCGTGCTGAAGGAAGCCTGGGATCGCGGCATCGTCCTCGGCGGCGCCAGCGCCGGTTCGCTGTGCTGGTTCGAGGAAGGCACCACCGACTCCCGCCCCAAGGCGCTCTCCATCGTGAAGTGCCTCGGTTTCATCAAGGGCAGCCATTCGCCGCATTACGACGCGGAGGCGGGACGGCGACCGCTGTACCACAAGCTTATCGGCAGCGGCGAGATGAAGCCCGGCTACGCCTGCGACAACGATGCCGGCATCTACTTCGAGGAGACCGAGCCCAAGCGGTTCGTCTCCGCGCGCGATGGGGCGAAGGTCTACTACGTGAGTGCGGCGGGTGGTGCCGTGACCGAGCGCGCATTCGACGTCGAGCGGATCAGCTAGCGCCCCGTTCGGGTGGATGGGTCTCGGCCGTATCGATTGCATCATCGGACAAGAACTAGAACATCCAACAAGTGAATCAACCCAATTGGGAAGATTGATTTGGTGAATGTTCTTGTTCTTGCTTGATGATCGTTCCCTTTGGCCGAGACCTAGGCCGAGCTAGCGCCGGCGAAAGAGCCTTGCCGCCCAGACGCCGCCGAGGAATCCGCCAAGGTGCGCTTGCCAGCTGACTCCCGGCTGCCCGGGTAGTACGCCGAACACCAGGCTGCCCCAGAGGCCAGTCACCAGTACGCTGAGCAGGATGCTGCCGAGACTCCGTGCGTACCATCCGGCGAGCATCAGAAAGCCGAGATAGCCGAAGATCACGCCGCTCGCGCCGACGTGAACTGAGCCCGGAGCGCCGAGCAACCACGCCACGCCGCCGGCACCGAGCATCGCGAGCAGGGTCACCGGCAGGAAGTGCCGTCGGTCGCGGAGCAGCACGAGCCAGCCCAGAATGACAAACGGCAGTGTATTCGAGACCAGGTGCTCGACACTGCCGTGAATGAAAGGGGCGAAGAGGATGCCCCGCAGTCCGGTGATCGTCCGCGGCACCACGCCGTACTGAAAAAGCGCGCCGTCTGCGATGGCGTTGGCGCCCAGCGTTGCCCAGAACGCGGCCACGCCGCCGCCAAGGGTGGCGGCCTGCGTCTTCAGTGTTGAGACGGCGACTTTCGCGTCGGATCGTGTGATGATCGCCATTAGCGCTTGGCCTGGTCGGCGTTCCACCGCGCGACCGATTCTGCGAGCGCTGGCGACGCGCCCGGCACTCCGGCGAGCGCGGCAAGTTCGGATGGCTCGACAGCGCCGCCTCCGCGGACGAGAAATCGGGAACGCACAACCGCGCTGGCGATAACGTCCCCGCGCCGAATGAAATGCTGCTGGAGGAGCATTGCCTTCTCGTCCCAGCCCAGCACCGTTGTGGTGATGACAAACTTGTCCATCAGCTGCAGCGACTTCCGGAACTGAATCGTCTCGGCGACCACCACCGGGTACCAGCGTTTCGCCGCGAGTTTGCCCATGAGCCCCGCGCGGTACATCAGGTCCACTCGCGCGACGTCCATCATGGAGAGATAGACGCCGTTATTCACGTGCATGAGCACGTCCAAGTCGGTGGGGAGTACGCGAAAGGGTGTCTCGCAGGGCCCGAATGGCGCCACAGGCGTGCGCCAGCGGTGCGCGAGCCAGGTCCAGAAGAGCCGGAAGAGCAGGTTCATGGTGGAATCCTATCACCCGTACGTCGCAACAGCCGCGCTAGTTTTCAGTCCGATGCCCCCGCGAAAGCCCGCTCGCAAACCCGCTCGTACGCGCCCGTTCACGATTCGGAAGTCGCCAATGCAGGGCAAGGGGGCGTTCGCGACCCGGGCCATTCCAGCGGGCGTCCGCCTGTGCGAATACGGGGGCGAACGCCTCACGCCGAAGGAAGCCGATGCGCGGTATCCGGAGACCGAGGGTGCGCGCCACCACACCTTTCTCTTCGCCATCGATGATGACGTCGTGATCGATGCCGCCGTAGACGACTACGTTGCGAAGTGGATCAATCATTCGTGCGATCCCAACTGCGATGCTGTCATTGATGACGGCAGGATCTGGATTGATACCATCCGCCCGATCCAACCCGGCGATGAACTCGCGTATGATTATGCGTACGTGCTCCCCACGCGCCACACCCTGAAGGCCAGGCAGCAGTTCCCCTGTCACTGCGGCGCAAGGAAATGCAGGGGCACCATCCTGGCCCAGAAGCGCCGTTAGGTCCGCCCCCTGTCCTCCCCCCACGTCCCGCCGTTCCCCGCCGTTCCCCGAGACCATCTATCCATGCACAAACCCATCCACGCCCCCAACCTCCCAAAACCCGTCGGCCCCTATTCCCCCGGCATGGGCTTTGAGCGTCTCGTCTTCGTCAGCGGCCAGGGCGGTGTGGATCCCGCCACTGGCAAACTCGCCGCTGATGTGCCCGCGCAGACCGCGCAGTGCCTCGCCAACATCCAGACTATCCTCCATGCCGCCGGCTCGGATCTCAAGTACGCGCTGCGCTGCGGCGTCTTCCTGATGGATATGAAAGAGTTCGGCCAGATGAACGAGGTCTATGCCAGGACCTTCGGCGACCATCGCCCTGCGCGCACCACGATTCAGGCCGCCGGTCTCCCGGGCGACGGTATGCGCGTGGAGATCGACTGCGTGGCGTACCTGCCGTAGTCGCGGCCCCACACACAAAACGGCCCCGGAATCCCGGGGCCGTTTGCGTTGTGCAGCAGGCGTGAACTCAGCCCCCTGACTTTACCTTCATCATGCTGAATGGCAGTGACATCGACTGGCCATTGAAACTGACATCAATTTGCCCATTCATTGCGTCGGGCTTCACGGTGAAGCTGTACCAAAGTTCAAGGGCCGTACCACCCATATCGGCAGTGCCGACGAACGTCAGCTTGTCGCCCTCAAGCTTGAAGTCGCGAAGCACAATCTCGCCCTGCTGGCTCGACATCATCCCCGAGTAGCCGGTGCTGTCCTTCTTGATGATGGCGGCCATGGTCTGGGCGCCGCCCGGCGTTTCGAGCGAACCCTCCCAGCGGCCTTCGATCGCGACGGGCGCAGCCTTCTTGGTGGTGTCCGACTGCGCCGCGAGCGGCGCGGCAACGAGCAGCAGGGCAGTGGCGATCAGGGCGGAACGGCGCATGCAAACCTCAGGGAAGTTTGGGGGAGCAATCCGGCCTTCGCCGGACCCTGTAATCTGTACCATTTTCGCGCTCCGCGCAGCGGGTCATACGCGGTCGGGTCCGGTCATGCCGCCACGGAAGCGCCAAGGGCCTGCTTCACCTGCGGCGCCACCTTTGTCCCGAAGAGTTCGATCGCCCGCAGCATCTGCGGGTGGGGCACCGTGCCCACACTGAACTGGATGCCAAACCGTTGGTGGCCAAAGAGTTCGTGCTCGTAGAGGATCTTTTCGGCCACCTGGTTTACATCCCCGATGAGCAGCGCACCGATAGGCGAGCGGCCGTGATCGAACTGGGCCTTGGTCGGCGGCGGCCAGCCACGCTCGCGCCCGATCTTTCCCATCTGCTCCATGTACTGCGGAAAGGCGATCGCCACGGCATCTGCCTCAGCGTCAGCGAGGAATCCGTGTGAGTTGATACTCACCGGCATCTTTGCGAGATCCTGTCCGTACTTCGTGGCCGTCTCGCGATAGAGCTCTACCAATGGCACGAACCGACGCGGTTCGCCGCCGATGATCGCGATCGCCAAAGGCAACCCGAGCATCGCCGCGCGAACCACCGACTGTGGCGTGCCGCCCACCGCGATCCAGACCGGCAGAGGTTCCTGCACGGGTCGAGGGAACACCGGCTGGTCCTTGAGCGCTGCGCGGTGCTTGCCGCTCCACGTCACGCGCTCGTTGGCCCGCAACTCCAGAAGGAGCTCCAGTTTCTCGCTGAAGAGCGTGTCGTAATCATTGAGGTCGTAGCCAAACAGCGGAAATGACTCAATGAAGCTCCCGCGCCCCGCCATGATCTCGGCGCGGCCGTTGCTGATGAGGTCGAGCGTCGCGAACTCCTGAAACACGCGCACTGGGTCGTCTGAGCTGAGCACGCTCACCGCGCTCGTCAGTCGAATGCGCTTCGTCCTCGCGGCGATGGCGGCCAGCACCACAGCGGGAGTCGATACGAGATAGTCCGGGCGATGATGTTCACCCACGCCAAACAGGTCGAGCCCAACCTCGTCGGCGAGCACGGCCTCCTCAAGCAGGTTGGCCATCCGCTGCTCCGGAGAAATCAATTCGCGCGTTACCGCGTTGGGAGTGCGCTCAACGAACGTGTACAGTCCGAATTCCACTGGTCCTTCCTATGCCGTGCGAATACGAACCGGGGTGTCCCACGGATCGCGCGTCACGATGGAGTTGTTTCCCTCGCGCAGCGCGGCATGGCCAGCTGAATCGAGGTGTGTTGCAACGGCCGCCACATCCGCGGCCGACGGAACGACAATGGTCCATTCCAGCAGGCGCGCGTCATCGTCATTTGGGTTGCGCGCGCCCGATCCTGCCCAGGTGTTTGTGCCGAGGTGGTGGTGATAGCCGCCGGCGCCGAGAAAAAGCGCGCCCGGGTAGTTCCACACCATGCGGTCGAATCCAAGCGCTTCCGAATAGAACGCGCTCGCCTTGGCGATCTCGCCGACGTGCAGGTGCACGTGTCCCATCACAGTGCCGGCAGGCATTCCAGTCCATCCGGCACCGGCTTCGGCGAGTAGGTTCTCGATGTCCACCGGATCGGTGCCCATCACAAGCTGCCCGTCGATCGCCCGCCACGTGTCGCGCGGTCGATCGGCGTACACTTCGATCCCGAGTCCGTCAGGATCGTGGAGATAGAACGCTTCGCTGACCACGTGATCGCCGGCGCCGAGCTGCACACCGAGTCCGTTGGCGTGGCGCACAAACGCGGCGAGTGCGGCGCGTGTAGGCAGCAGGATCGCGAAGTGAAAGAGCCCGAGTCGGCGATCAGTTCCGCCAGGGCGGGCGCCTTTCTTCCCCACCAGTTCGATCAGCGGCTCTTCCGTCGCCTGCGGCGCCAACGAAGCGCCGTTCGGAGTGCGCGCCGTGACCGTCAGTCCAAGGACAGACTGATAGAACGCGAGCGACCGATCGAGATCGGCCACTTGCAGCCGCACGCCGCCGAGCCGAGTTGCATCGGGCAGGCGATAGCCCTTGGGTGGTTGGCCGTATGGAGTGGTGATCATTGGCTGCCTCGTGCCAGCTGGAGGAGCCTGATGAGGCTCTTGAGTTGCGTGGTGGTCAGGTGTCCGAGCCGGCGGCGATGCGTTGCCGCGACCACGGGGTCGAGTCGGGCGAGGAGCTTCGCGCCGACAGGCGTGAGCCGGGTAGTCACGTGACGCTTGTCCTGCGAGTCGCGCGCGCGGGTGACATACCCCGCTGCCTCGAGCCGGTCGATGAGCCGCGTGACGTCGGGCATCCTGGTGATCATCCGGCAGATCACGTCGTTCCGGCACAGCCCATTCTCGCCCGCGCCGCGGAGTATGCGGAGCACGTTGTACTGCGTGGCCGTGATGCCGTACGGCTCGAAGACCTCGTCGATGGCGTCCAACATCGCGGCACTGGCCCGCAAGATCATCACGGCGGCTTCCTCGTGAAGCCCGCCGGACGCTCGTGAGGCTGAAATACGCACCGAAACCGTCATGGCAGGAATATATGTGTTACAACACACAAATACTAGCCCTGCGGCGCCGTCCCCCCAGGTCCGCCTACGTCCCGTGGTTCCCCGTTCTACTGACTACGGCGCGAAGATCGTCCGCACCAGCCAACTGAACAGCACGAGCGGAATCGGCAGTAGCGTCAGCCCCACCGAAAACACGAACCCGTACCTGAGCAGCGCCGGCCCGGCCCAATCGGCGTGGCGACCGAGCCACCGGCGCAGCGTGAGGTCCACGACCCAGCCAAGTGTGTAACCGAGGTTTGCCGCTACGCCATATACGATCGGGATGATGATGAACGCCTCCGGCGGCGGTCCGGCACCGCCGCCGAAGAGCGCAACCACGGCCGTCGTGATGGCACCCGCGCCGCCCACCACCGTGTTGTAGAGAAACCGCCGCGACTCCCACCAGCCCACCACCTGCCAGGGACTCGTCGGCTTGTGCAGCGGCGTGAAGAACGCTCGCTCAAGCGCCGTCGGCTCACGCGGCTCGGCTACGTCTTCGAGGTCATCCGACTCCGGTGCGATCCGCTCGAGTTCATCCATTCCCTAACGCTGCTCAATAGCGGACGCGCGCACAATCCACTCTACGCCTGGGTTAGGGAGCCGCCCGCCTGAAGGTGAGCGGATACGACACGCCGTCGCCGGTGTACGTGCCGGCGAGTTCCGTCTGCGCCGCATTCAACCGACCGACGAACGTAGCGCCAATCATCCGAAAAGTCAGCGTGAGCTCGGCGCCTTTCACCGTGATCCCGGCTTCAACCTCGACGCCCGCGCGCTGCGTCAGCTTCAACACCCCTCGCGAGGCCCCGTCTGCGGCAGTGACGAGCGACAGGGCGAGCGGCACCTGCGCTGCGCCCACTTCGAGCGCGCCGGTCCAGTTGCCGACATACTCGGTTGGCACCGCAGCGTTGCGGAGTGGAGGCTCGAGTTGCGCCGCACCCGTGCGCGCGGCGTCGAGTGGAATCGAGTGGCCGCCTTCGGTGGTGTTATACACACCCGCGAGCGTCTTCAGATCCTCGGCGACATCAACCACAAACGTGCCGCCGCCGGTACCCGCCCGCAGTGTGAACTTGAGCGAGCGACCGGACTGCGAAACGTCCACGAGGGGGAGCCAGCGGATGTTCGTGCCTGCTCGAGTAAACGTCACCACCAACTTGCCCGCCGCATCCTTGGAAATGTCGAGTGCCATGTCCACGGGCTGGTCGGGTACACGAATCACGCCTTCCCAACGGCCCGTCACGTCCTGAGCGAGCGCCGCGGTCGTCATCACCGCAGCTGTGACCGCAGCGCAGCCGGCGGCCTTCCAAATAGTCGTGATCATCAGATCTCCTGGGTCGACGCCACCACCACACGCGTCTTGGAAAGCATCTCGAACGCGCGTTGGTGGCGGTCGGTGAACAACGCGAAGAAGGCGTCTATGGCGTAGATCGACAGCAGGAAGGGGAGCTGGCGCACCAGCGACTGCCCGAAGGTGATGCGACGGCCGGACTCCTGGACCACATGCAGTCCGCGCATCCACTTGCCGAGCGTCCGCGATGTGCTGAACTCGGCGAACACCGTGTAGAGACAGAGCCCCACGCCGCTGCAGGCAAACGTAAAGGCACAAAAAACGATCCAGTTGAATCCCGGACCCGGGATCTTCGACACGCCGAGATAGACCAGTGGCATGACGATCAGCAGCACCGGACCGAAGTCGATCAGCTTCGCCAGGAACCGTTCCCAAGTTGGCACGGCGATCATGGGGATTGCCGCGAGATACTCATCTGCCAGCCGCGACGGCTTTCCGAGTTGTGCGAGCACGTCGAGCAACTGTTCACCGCGCGCCAAACGCTCATCGATGTTCGCGCGCAACTCGCGAGCGATCTGGTCGCGGTTTGGCGTGGCCTGCGGCATCAGGTCCAGCACGGCGTGGATGTACTGGTCAACCGTCATCGTCCCTCCCGCTCCAAGCGGAGCAGTGTGGTCATCGCGTTCGCAAACGTCGTCCACTCGTGCGTGAGCCGCGCGAGTTCCGTCCGGCCTGCCTCGGTGAGCTGGTAGTACTTGCGGGGCACCCCGCGTTCCGGCGTCTCCCAGCGCACCGTCACCAACTGCGCGCGCTCCAGCCGATAGAGCACGGGGTACAGCGTCCCGTCCGTCACCTCGAGCGCCCCATTGGTCTCGGCAGTCAGCTTCGACACGATTTCGTAGCCGTACGCCTCACCCCGTGCAAGCAGATGAAGCACGATCAGCTCGAGCGAGCCACGCTTCAGCTCGCGCTCGATGCTGCGTCGGTCGCCACCTTCGGCTTCCGGGGTCATGGCTCAGGGTTGGCACGCATATCTTGTCACGCAAGATATACGGTCGCAGCCAGTATTGGTTTCACAACCCGCTAAGGTGATGCTGCACAACGCTTTAGTGGATTCTACAGGGTGCTGAAGGTGATCTTCACGGTGACTGTGTCACCATCGCCCTTCGCTCCGCGGACCTTCTTCGGCACGGCGAGCAGCGTGCGCCTGGACTTGCTGTCCCACCAAACGCTGGTGTCCCAGGTCATGCCATCAACCGTGGCGCGCACCGGTGTGCGGCCCCAGCCGTGCGTCACGGGCGGAGCGTACTTTCTGGGCACCGGGGCGAAATGCCAGCCACCAGGGCCAGCGTAGCGGAACAGCTTTGACTTGAAGGTGCCGCCGTACGCGTGAACCACGCTGTTACGCTTCAGCGCCCGCGTCGAGGAATTCCACCGCGCCGGTTTCGAGCGAATAATGCGCGCCGACAATCATCACGCCTTCGTCGCGAATGTGTTGCTCGATGATCTCGGAGCCATGCTGCAGGTGTGCCACCGACGCGCGGATGTTCGCGCGCACGGCGGCTTGGGCCAGCGCGTCCGGATCGTTGCGCAGCGGCGTTTCGAGGAGACTGGCGACGCTCGGGCGAATCCGGTCAACGATCGCCCGCAGGCCGCGTGACTGCGCCGCGGTCGTCTTCTGAAAGTTCGTCAACTGTTCGATCGTCGCCTGGATGGCGCCACACTGCGAGTGGCCGAGCACCACCACGAGTCGGGTGTCGAACGCCGCGACCGCGAACTCAACGCTGCCGACCTGCGACGGCGCCACGATGTTGCCTGCGACGCGAATCACGAACAGGTCGCCCAGACCTTGGTCGAACACCAGCTCGGCAGGGACCCGGGAGTCTGAGCAGCCCAGGATGATCGCGAAGGGCTGCTGTCCGCCGGCCAACTCGGCGCGTCGGTCGTACGAGTTGCGCGAACTCGGGTTCGCAGCGTTCGCCACGAACCGTTTGTTCCCGTCCTTGAGGCGGGCGAGGGCATCGCGGGCAGGAATCATAGACAAGAAAAATAGCTCCACTCCCCGGTATTCGGGCGTGGCAGGTTCGCATTTGTACAAGCGTGAGTATGCCCCTGGGGTATATGATTGAGTCCGCTCATGCGACACACCATGGCGTCGGGGGTTCGACGCGGCCATCAACGAGATTCGATCCATGGCACCCGGAACACGTCAGCTTCACGAATTCTGCTGGATCAACATCCTTTCGCCTGAACCGGCCGCAGCGAGGGATTTCTTCGCCAAGGTGCTTGGCTGGACCTACGGTGAGATTCTCGGCATGGGCTACTCCATTAAGCTCGACGGGCGCGACGTGGGCGGACTCTTCGATGCGAAGGGCCCTGACGGTTCGCCGATGCCACCGATGATCGGCGTCATGGTGAAAGTCGCGAGTGCCGATGCCGCCAGCGCGCGTGCGAACGAACTCGGCGGCAAGGGCGAACCGGCCTTCGACGTGGGACCGCAGGGGCGAATGGCCGTGTTGCACGATCCTACCGGCGCGAACATTGACGTCTGGGAAGGGAAGGGCAGTCAGGGCACCGATGCGGACATCATGCTACCGGGCGCCCCGAGCTGGTTTGAGTTGCTCACCGACGCGCCCGACTCGGCTTTTCCGTTCTACGAAAAGCTCTTTGGCTGGAAGTGTGAGAAGATGCCGATGAAGGACATCGAGTACTCCACGTTCAGCCTCGGCGGGCCGCAGCCGATTGCCGGCATGATGACAATGACCGCAGAGATGAAGGCGATGATGAAGCCCGAGTGGGGCGTGTACTTCAATGTCACCGATCCTGACGCGACGGTGAAACTCGTGGAGTCGCTGGGCGGGTCGGTCACGGTCCCCGCCATGGATGTTGAAGGCGTCGGGCGAATGGCCGGCGTGGTTTCCCCACACGGTGTTCGGTTTTACGTCATCCGCTACGCTGAAATGTGAGTGGACCAAGGCCGGCGTGCCGCCG
>Ga0207952_1000782_pt1 | contig 19110 bp, 15 predicted proteins | sample SubbioR12Aug_8Ca_FD_184831 | JGI IMG/M metagenome (GOLD analysis project Ga0207952, IMG submission 184831) | Serpentinite rock and fluid subsurface biosphere microbial communities from McLaughlin Reserve, California, USA - CR12Aug_8Ca (SPAdes) | ecosystem: Environmental > Terrestrial > Deep...
CCTTTTCCGATTGCCAATCCCATTTTACCAGTATTTACTACAAAAATTACACGATCTTGTTTTTCATCTTCGACACAATCACGAGCAGTTGCACCTGTAACATTTTGAAAGAGTGACATCATTCGCATTTGATCTGTTGTAAGTTTAATTGATTGTGTCATTAGAATTCCTGTTTAACTCCGAACAAAATTTGTCTCATTTAAACTTAGATTAGAGATGAAATGATTATTCATTGTTTCCCTCAGTTTCTGTATCTTTAAGAATTGATTTAACGTTTGCATCAGTTATTGATGTAAATGATATTGTTGATATTCGGAATTGTAAGCCGCATAGTCTTCCTAATGCAACTGAAGTTCCCTGAAAGTTAACTAAAGGTATTTTTTCTTTTTTCGCATCTGATTCAATTTTTGCAAACATCTCTTTTTTTACAGATTGAGACAGGACAATTAATTTGGAATCTTTCATAGAGTTTAATACTTGTTTAGTGCCAATTGTTAATGTATTTTCTTTATGGGCATCTTTTAGTGTCTTTTCTAGTATCTTACTCATGTGTTATCCTTATTCACAATCGTCTTAACTGGGCTTTATAGGTTTATTGAAATTTTACATATAAAAAAACTAGAAAACACTCTTAATTTTGAAATCCAAAGAGTGAACCTAATGAAGAAAATACCAAAGATATTTCTTCAAAAATATTAGTTGGATTTTTTGTTTGGGTTTTTAAGTTATGTTCCATTGGTGATTTTTCAGTAATAATATCTTTTGAAGATACAGTATTAGATGGAATATCTGTATTTTTAGAAGCATATTCAGTAAATATTACTTTATTCCCCAATGAGGATTCTTGTAAAACCAATTGAAGATTTTTCCTTGCAGTATCATAACTTGGATTTTTTTCAAGTGCTTTATTGTAAAGAGAGATTGATTCATCATATTTTTTCATATTTGCAAGTGCATTTGCTTTATTGTTAATTGCAGGAATAAAATCAGGATCGATATTGAGAGCTGCATCATAATATGAAATAGACTCTAAAGTACGACCAATTTTTCCAAGGACAGATCCCTTACTAGTGATAATTTCAACATTGTTTGGATCTTTGGATAAAGAGTCATTAAAAAAACTCAACGACTGATCAAATTTGCAAAGTCGATACAATGCAGGTCCCATTCCATCAATGTATGAAATGGTATCAACTAATCTACTATGATCACAATCCAAATTAATTTGATTTAGTAGTTTTCCTAGCTCTATATCTTCAACAGATAGATTATCATATTTTTTTATCTGGGGTTGATAATCTACTGAATTGATATTTTTTTCTGGTGTTTTTATTTCTGGTGTTTTTATTTCTGGTGTTTTTATTTCTGGTGTTTTTATTTCTGGTGTTTTTATTTCTGGTGTTTTTATTTCTGGTGTTTTTATTTCTGGTGTTTTTATTTCTGGTTCTATTACAGCATCTAGTTTTTTAGAAAATTCAAAGTTTATTGTTTTTTCACTTTCACCATAATGTGCTTTTACTTGATAAGTTCCATCGACTTTAAAATTAACACCAGACTTTACAAGAAACTTTGTAGAAAATTTCAAGTCAGAATTAATTTCTCCAAAATAAAATCCAATTGGTGTACCGTATGGATCATGAATTCCAATCAATACTGTTGGAGAATCAATTGTATTAACAGACCCTGTTATTGTGATAAAGTTTTGATCATAGTATTGATTCTTGTCAGTGTTTATAGAAATAATTTCAGGTGTTATAGATTCTGGAATTATTATTTCAGGCTCAGAAATATTACCTATAATTGTAAAAAATTCATTTTGGACTATCTTACCATAATTTAGTTTTACAGTGTATTGTCCTGATTTATCATAAAACGGAGAATCTAATGAAAAAAATTTAGAGAATGTACCATTGGAATCAATAATCAAATTATTTGCAGATAAAATATCTCCATCAGGATCAAAAAGACTCATTGCTATTATTGGCATCTTATAATTTGAGACTTGTCCTGTAATCAGCATATTATCACCAGTATGGTACTCGGTTTTATCAAAGTCTAGCAAAATTGGATCGGCAAATATTGAAGGTATTGTAAGTGGAAATAATACAATTAACACTAATAATAATCCAATTTTATATCCAAACACACGGCTAAAATCGTAATTTTGTATTTATTGATTAAGTAGAAATCATACTATTACTTAATTAACAAAAACTGATGTTGATAATGACGGAGATAGTGGAGCTGCGTTAGTCAACGAGTTCCATGTGTATGTCTCAATGGAATAGTTTCCGGTTTGTTGTGGAGTCCATGATTGTGAAATGTCTAAATTTTGATTTGCGGATATTTCTCCTTGTATCCAAGATAAAGATACTACAAAATTGTTCTCGTCTTTTACTTGAAAGAGATAAACAAATTTTTGTTTATAATTTTGTTGATTTATTATTTTTCCAACAATCTGTATTTGATCATTAGCTGAGACTGTAGATATTTGATTTCCCATACTATCTGAAAAGATAATTGGTAGACTTTGTAATGCCAAAGAAGAAGTACCAATTATTGCAGATGTTTCAACTCCAAAATTATCAGATATGGAATAAGGTTTTGGAAGGGTATAATCATCATATTTTGCAAAAATTGTATCTCCAGGTAATGCATAAAGTCTATTCCCACTCGAGGATAGATTTTGGGTAAATGATATTGTTGAAGAAAATATGCCTGAACTCTCAGATGTCTCTACTGCACTTACTTCTATGCCTGATACGTCAGAATTTGAAGAAATTTTTATCGGGATATGATCTAGTGATTCAGGATTGAGATTAAGATCAGGATCAATTACATGTACTGTTGCAGTTTGATCAGATAGATAATTTTCTTTAGAGAATTGAATTGAACTAATATTCCACTGGATTGGAACAGATTTAGTCAATACAACTCCATTTGCAAATTCAAATGTTATGGTTAATGCAGAGTCTCTATCAGATTCTAAAAATCCACTTGTAGGCCCATTTCCTATAGTTCTAGGAGTTGTATCAGAATCACCATCACCATCTGCATCATGAGAAAATCCTGTAAGAATTATTTCGGCGGTAAACTTTCCAGAATTCACATCGGTTTCAGTAAATTTGTATGGAGATAGTGAATGGCCTCTTGTAGAAATTTTGATGGGATGATCATCATCGCCTATTGAATCAATCAAGTATCTATCTGTGTTCCAGCTTGGTGCATGAATAGTCATTTGGACTTTATCAGTCCAAGTGTATACTGTTTTGTCAGTAAAGATAGGAGCATATGGATTGTTATAGTCAGGTATTTGTTCAGCATATACAGGTAGTAGAAAAAATAAAAAAACCATAGAAAACAATAGAAGCATAATGAAATATTGATTGAATTTGATATTTAAGAATGAATAATATTTTTCATTTAAGATTCTTCATCAGGTAAAGATACTGCCAAAATGTTATCTCCACGTAAAAGTATCTTTCCAAGTTTTACAGTTTTTCCATCAGAGATGTCTTCAGCGTCTTCTAATGTCAAATTCATATGAACATCAAAGTCTTGTAAATTTCCTCTAACAGATTTGTTGTTTCTTAATCGCAATAAAATTACTTTATCTTTGTTATTGCTCATTAGATTAGAAATTTCATCGCCCATTTTAATCACTATTTGTTATTGTCCTCATTTCTTCTTACTTACTTGCATGTAAAGATCTACGGTTCCACTTCCAATTGGAATCATGCTACCAACAATTACGTTTTCAGTAATACCTTTGAGTTGTTCAACTTCACCAGCTAATGCAGCATGTGCAATTGTTGGAACTGTAATTTCAAATGCAGCTCTTGCAAGAACACTATCTTTAGTACCGGCAATTCCGTGTCTACCAATTTGTTGCATGTAACCTCGTGAGCACATTAAATCAGATACTAACATGATATACCTATTATCAACTTCTAGACCCTGATCTTCAAGAGTGTTTTTCAGCTCATTTATCAAAGCATTTCTAGATGCTTCAATTCCTAATGTACCTGCAATTTCAAACACATTGTTTGTTCTAACGTTTTTCTTATCGATTCCTTGAACTTCAAGTACTTTGGCAATGTTCGAACCAGTTGTTTGAATTACCCATTCATCGTCTTTTTGAACTAGAGTTACACGTTCAATGTCTGGAACTCCTTTTACAGTGGTGTTGAGTACTTTGTTTCTAATTGCAATAACAGTTGGAGCATCAGATTCATCAACTAGTTTTAGAGTGATTAGATCTCCAGTTGTTTCTATTTTGAATTTTTTGTTTGATTGTAATGCTGCCTCTACTTCACTAACAGTACATCCTCTTTCTTTGAGTCTGTTTGCACTAAGAACTAATTTGATTTGGGATGTATAATCAGTTTCACTGTCAGAGATTAATGCACTTACTTTAGTTTGCAAGACATTTCTTGCTATATCGATTGCTTTTTCTCTTGATTTTTTTGATTCATTATCAAGATAAATATCCATAGTTGGTGTGACAGGTTTCTTTCTTGCATCAACAAGTTCAATTAATCTTGGAAGACCTAAAGTTACGTTTCTTTCTGCAATTCCTGCAAAGTGGAATGTTCTTAGAGTCATCTGAGTACCAGGTTCACCGATTGACTGTGCAGTGATAATTCCTACTGCTTGTCCTGGTTCAACTTTGGCTTTGTTGTATAGTGATAGACCTTTCTTACAAACAATTTCTGCACCCTCCTTACTTAATTTTGAATCAAGTAATCCTTCAGATACAAGTTCTTTTAATCGAGGATTGAATGTCTTTGTGTATTTCTTTGTTAATTCTATGATTTCTTCTTTAGTTGCTTTCTTTCCAGAATCAACAATGATTTGGGATTCGATTAATCTATTAACATTGAATGCCTCACCGTGGTCACTTTTTGCAACATCTATTCCATCTTCGCCATAAAGGAATTGAATGATGTGACCATGTGGATCTCTTACAGTTCCATCGTATTCTAATCTAATATGCTCTAATGCGTTGATAAGTCTACGCTGCATGTATCCACTTTGTTGTGTTCTAACTGCAGTATCTACAAGACCTTCTCTACCTCCCATTGCATGGAAGAAGAATTCAAGTGCTGAAAGTCCTTCTCTGTAATTTGATTTAACAAAACCGTGTGCATCAGGATTTTTATCATGTTCTTGATAGTGTGGTAATGCACGATTATTGTAACCAGCATGTAATCTACTTCCTCTTCTTGATTGTTGTCCTAATGCACCTGCCATCTGACCGATGTTAAGTGCTGAACCTCTTGCACCAGTGGTAGCCATAATTCTTCCAGCATTACTTTGATCAAGTGATTGATCTGCAGTCATACCAGCTTTGTCTCTTGCTTTTCCCAATTCATTTACAATGTATGCCTCTAGTGCTTCTTCAGGTCTCATTCCTCTAGTAAGCTTTAGAGTTCCTTTTTCATATTGAGAAGTAAGATCAGATATGATACCATATGTTTCTTGAATATCATCGAGAATCTGTTGTTTCTCTTTTTCAGGTACTTCAAGGTCAGCGTAACCATAACTAAATCCATAATGAGTAATGTACTGTTTTACCATAATTAGAATAGAATTCAAAAAGTTCTTTGCCTTTGTGTTACCATAGTCTTTTGCAATTCTATGCAACACACTTTCTGGTTCTTCTGCACCGATTGAAGATTTATCAATTACGCCGCTAAGTAATTCACCGTTTTTAATTACAACGTCTTTTTGTGCGCCTTTGGTTCCTTTTGACCATTTTGATGTAATGACATAGTTGAAATCTTTTGGTAAGAATAATGAGAATAATTGTTTACCAGTATACATCAAACCGTCTTTAGTTTTTGTTGCAGGTTTTGGAAGTTTATCTGTATATCCACCAAGCATGGCATAATTGTAAAATTCTTGTGGAGTCAAAATAGTATCATCTTTAGTTAAAAGATAAGCGCCCGTGACAAAGTCTCTTAGAGCTCCAATAATTGGACCACCGTATCTTGGTGAAATTAATTGATCTTGAACTCTCATTAAGAGAATTGCTTCTGCTCTTGCCTCTTCACTTTGAGGAACGTGAAGGTTCATCTCGTCACCATCAAAATCTGCGTTGTATGGAGGACAAACAGATGGATGTAATCTGAAAGTTTTTCCTGGTAATACTCTCACATAGTGAGCCATAATGGACATTTGGTGAAGGGATGGCTGTCTGTTAAACAAAACAATATCACCATTAGCAAGATGTCTTTCTACAAGATATCCAATTTCTAATGTTTCAGCTATTGTAGAACGATCTTCAACAAAATCTAATCTAATTTTAACACCATCTGGTCTTACGATATAGTTAACTCCAGGGAATTTGTTTGGTCCATTAATTACAAGTGTTCTCATTCTTTCAATATTCCATTCAGTTACAATTTCAGGAATTGTTAGTTTCATTGCAACTTGTTCAGGAACTCCTACTTCAGACAAGTCCAAGTTAGGATCAGGTGAAATTACAGTTCTACTAGAGAAATCTACTCTCTTTCCAGAAAGTGAACCTCTGAATCTTCCTTCTTTTCCTTTTAATCTTTGAGTTAATGTTTTGAGTGGACGTCCGGAACGATGATGGGCTTGTGGAATACCAGATACTTCATTATCAAAATATGTAGTCGTATGATATTGTAACAAGTCTACTAAATCTTGAACAATTAAAGGTGGTGTTCCTGCTTCTTTACTTTCTTTTAGTCTTTGATTAACTCTGATAATATCTACCATCTTGTGTGTTAGGTCATCTTCAGAACGAATTCCGGTTTCAAGAATAATTGATGGTCTTACAGTTACTGGTGGAACAGGTAGTGCTTGTAAAATAAACCATTCCGGTCTTGCAGTCACAGGATCATAGGATAATAAGTTAAGATCATCATCAATAATTTGAGTAAATCTTTCTCTAATTGTAATTGGTAACAATCTGTGTTCACCAATCTCTGTTTTTTCAACAAAGATAGTAGGTTTTGTAAAGATTAACTCATATTGTGTTTTACCACAATGAGGACATTCCTTTGCTTTTTTTGCTTTTTCAATAATTTGTTCAGGAATACGTTTTTCAGAAATTACAGTATAGGCAGCATGTTTTTCTTTGATTTTTCTAAACTCTTCTAGATCTTCTTGTGGGACCTTAAGTCTTGCACAAGAACGACAAGTTGATTGTAATAACTTGTAAATATTATCAATAAATGCAATATGTAAAACAGGTTCTGCAAGTTCAATATGACCAAAGTGACCAGGACATCTAGCGGCAGTATTTCCACATGTTAGACATTTTTGTCCTGGTTCAAGTGTACCTAGTCTACCATCCATGAGACCTCCTTGTACAGGCATTCCATCTTCATCATATGTTTCAGGAGCTGTAATTTCTGCTACAGAATATTTTCTGATTTCAGTTGGAGACCAAACTGAAAATCTAATTGCATCAATTGTTTTGATTGCTTGAATCGACATTATACCTTCTCCTTAATGAGTAATCTTGGGGCCACATTCAAACTTTGCATTTCTTGTAACAATAGTTTGAATGCATATGCAACAGAGACTGATGAAACTTTAGCTTTATCACCGCAAACTCTACAGATGTATTTTCTTTGTTTAACATCATGATATGCAACTAATCCACATCTCTCACATACAAAAATATCAGATTTATCAGATTCGTCCAGTAATCTATCTTTAAGAATCATTGATGCACCATATGCAATTAAGCAATCTCTTTCCATCTCACCAAATCTCAAACCACCACCTCTTGCTCTTCCTTCAGTTGGTTGTTTAGTTAACATCTGAACTTGTCCACGTGCTCTTGCATGAATCTTATCAGCAACCATGTGGTGTAATTTTTGATAATATACTACTCCAATGAAGACATCGACTGGAAATGATTTACCAGTTCTTCCATCATACATTGTTTCTTTACCAGAATATTTGAATCCAGCAGCATCCATTACAGGTTTAACTTCATCCATTTTTTCGCCTACAAAGGCAGAGCCATCAAATTGACTACCTCTTAATGCTGCCGCCTTACCACAAATCGATTCCATGAACATTCCTACAGTCATTCTTGATGGGAATGCGTGTGGGTTAATCAAAACGTCTGGCGAAATTCCATCAGCAGTATATGGCAAGTCTTCAGCTTTTGCTAAAATTCCCAAGACACCTTTTTGTCCATGTCTTGATGCAAATTTGTCACCAATTTCAGGAATTCTCATATCCCTAACTCTAATTTTGTACATCTTTCCGCCTTCGTTTGATTGTGTCATTACAACAGTATCAACTACTCCGGTTTCAGATGGTCTGACACCAATTGAAGTATCTCTTCTGTAAGGTCCAGATGATTCAAATTCTCTATATTCTTCCATGAATCTTGGTGGACTTGTTTTTCCAATCAAAATATCTCCACCATGAACTGGAGATTCAGATGCAACTACTCCATCTTCTTCTAATAATCGATAAGCTTTTTCACCTTTGTAACCACGAATGTTGTCTTCAGCGTTTGGAATTTCAAAAGCATCGCGCATTCCACCTGGATATTGTTTTGCTTCTGCATCATAAATTCTAAAGAAGAATGTTCTTCCAAGACCTCTGTCAACTGATGATCTACTTAGCACAATTGCGTCTTCAATATTATAACCGTCAAATGGTAATACTGCCACAACACAGTTTTGTCCAGCTGGTCTATCTTCTAATCCTAACAATTTCATTGCTTTAGTATTAACAATTGGTGTTTGCGGATACAACATTAAGTGTTGTCTGACATAAGTACTGGTGTTCATCATTGGAGTTGAAAATCCTAAACTTTGTTTTGCCATTGCGGATTCATATGTATTTCTTGGAGATTGGTTATGTTCTGGATATGGAATTATAGAAGCACCTGCACCAAGAATTGCTGGTGGAAATACTTCCAGATGAGTATGTTTCTTTGAATCTTTTTCATCTAAGGTGATATAGCAATTTTCTTCTTCATTTGCATCAATCATTTCTAAGACTCCCATACGTAACAAGTCAGTCCATGAAAGAAGTTTCTTTGAGACTTTATCCAATAGATCTTGTGTGAGTAATGGTTTGTTATCTTTGATAATTATCAATGGACGTAAAACACGTCCTGCATTGCAATTTACATAAAGTCGTTTTGTAGAACCTTCAATGGCAGATTGATGAAATGATATTCCAACATGTGGATGAATTTTTGAATTTCTTCTTAATTCTCTTAGTGATTCTGCGAGTTCAGCACCATCTTTGTAATAGCCAATTAATCTACCATCAACAAATATTCTAGCTCCATCTTTTTTCACATCCTCTTTTGCATCAAAGAAATGAATTGTTCCAAGATCATATAATTTCTCAACAATTTCTTCAGATGGAACATTTACAGAAATAATTCCAGAAAGTGCCAAGTTCTTTACCAGACCACAGTTGGAACCTTCAGGAGTTTCACTAGGACATATTCTTCCAAAGTGAGTAGCGTGTAAATCTCTTGCCTCAAAGTTTGGTTGAGTTCTACTAAGTGGAGATTGAATTCTTCTAAGATGACTAATAGTTGAAAGGTAGTTTGTTCTATCTAGTAATTGAGTTACACCAACACGCCCTCGGCCCCAGTTTCCGGTTGCAATTGCATTGTTTAATTTATCAGTAATAATACCTGGACGAATTGCTGCAGCTACTGCGTTAATACCTCTTTTTTGACCAGACCTTTCTAATTGATATTTCATGTCTCGAACCAAATTTCTAAATGCAGTTCTAAATAGATCAGCTAACATTTGTCCTGCAAATTTGATTACTTTATTTCCATAGTGATCTTTGTCATCTGGTGAGATCCATCCAAGTTTAAGTTCTAATAATTTACATGCAGCTTCACCAAGAAATTGTGCCTTTTCTTTTCTATTCTCAGGATGTTTACCTAAGTGTGGTAATAATCCCCAATCTAAAAGAGTCTCTGCTCGTTTGATTTGGAATTCTTCTAACATTCCAGGAGCAATTCTTTTACTGATGTAAACAATTGCATCTTTTGCTGTTGGAACATCACCTGCTTTTTCAAATGATCCTTCCAATTCATTTTGAATTTCATCAACAAGTGAGACAGCAGCTGCAATCTCTCTATCAGATTCTAATCCAAGTGCCCTAGTTAATGTAACAACAGGAATGTCAACAGGAGAACCTGGAATTCTAGCTACAATCAATCCATCGTTTTTCATTACCAATTCTAGTTTTGCACGATAACCAACAATTGAAGAATAAACTTTAGCTTTGAAAACTGTATTTCCACCGACACTTTCTCTATCAACAATTATTTTGTTGTAGGAAAGATCTTCTAATCCCACAATAACTCTTTCAGAACCATTGATGATAAAATAGCCACCAGGATCATTTGGATCCTCACCATGTTCAACTAATTTTTGTGTTGAAAAATTATGTAAAATACAAGCGTTGGATTTTGCCATTACAGGTACATCACCAATATGGACAAATCTAGATTCTAAGATTTTTCCATCTTCAACAACACTTGCTTCCATCATTACAGGTGCAGAGTATGAAACATTTCTTAGTCTAGCTTCTGCTGGAGTGATATGAGTGATAGAACCGTCAAGCTCCATCATTCTTGGTTGTTGTAGTTTGACTTTACCTAGTTGTATTTTGTAGGGATATTCAGCATTTTCAATTTCAATTTGCCCTACTTCGTTGATAATACTTTGAAGACCTCTTTCTAAAAATTCATCAAATGAGTTGAGATGTTGACGTGCAATACCTTCACGTTTCAATATATCTTGAATTATCGGCCAACGCTTAACTGAAGGATCTGCCATTTAAACTTCCACCACGTATCTGTAGTAAAGGCTCTCACCAGCAGTTGGGCTTTTTCTTGTGATTTTTATCATATCACCTGGTTTTACACCTAGTCCCAATATTGCAGGATCGTTTACAAAAATTAATGGTAATTCTGTTGGTTTACAATTATATTTTTTTAGAACATCTTCAGCTTCTTGTTTTGAAATAATTTCATGTTTTGGCACATAAATATGGTCAGGCACTAAAACCTGATTTTTCTTAGTTGCCATCTACAAAACCTCCATGACGAACATTAAATGTAACAGCAAACAATACACACAAACTGAAAAAAAGTCACGCTCAGGTTAATATATATCTAATCTGAAATTCGGCGAAAATCAGTCTTTTTTCTTTTTAGTCAATAATATTTTTCACAACCTTAAATAGGATAAATTCGAGCGTAAAATTGATGAATACTCATCTATCGGTGTTAGCCTTATCTGCAATTATTATTGCAAGTATTGGAATAGCACCAGCATTTGGACAAATAGTAAATCCAATCTCTGTTACTACAGATAAAACATCATACGAAGATGGTGATACAGTCTTAGTAACTGGAGAAGTAAGAGAACTTCTTGCTGGAACTCCTATTAGTCTCATAGTAACTGCACCCAACGGAAATAGAGTAATACTAGATCAATTGGATGTGGGTTTAGACAAAAAATATAGTACTGAATTTGTTGTCGGTGGACCACTAATGAGATCAGGAGGAACATACACAATTGAAGTAACTTATGGAAGCCAAACTCGTACAGCTGAAACCACATTCTCATTTGCAGGTTCATCAGATGGTGGACCAAAAGAAACCAAAATGGCAGTAGAAGGTACTGAATTTATGGTCAGTTACAAGATAACTGGTGGTAAACTAATCAGCATCACTCCAGATGTAGAAGCAAACTCCTTGATAATTGCAATAACTGCAAGTCAAGATGGTTCACTTGTCATTACATTGCCTAGAGCTTTGATTGATGCAAAGATGGGTGATCAAGATGATACATTCTTTGTCTTAGTAGACGGAGAAGAAGTAGACTTTGAGGAAACAACAACTTCTACAGATAGAACATTGACAATTCTATTCCCAGCAGGTGCTGAGGAAATCGAGATAATTGGTACTACCGTAGTCCCAGAATTTGGTACAATAGCAGTTATGATTCTAGCAGTAGCAATTATATCAATAATTGCAGTATCTGCAAAGTCAAAACTAAGCATTATGCCAAGATACTAAATTCATCTTTTTTTCTCTTTTTAAGATCTTGTGATCGACCCTAAAAATAATACAGAATCATTTTTAAAAATGTATATAAATACCAAGTAACCGTTTTCAATTTAGAATGAATTTTAAAAGTTCAGCAACATCAATGACATTAATCGTAATGATTTTGTCAATAATTTCAATAACTTCAATTCAACAAGATGTATTTGCTCAAACCACAGGAATGTCAATTTCTGCTATAGCATCAGAAGGTTCTGACACAATATCAATTAACGGACATACAAAATCATCTGTTACAGATATTACATTTACAGTAATTTCTCCTAGTCTAAATGTAGTCAGCATTGGTCAATTAACACCTGACAAAAATGGTGATTTTGCTACAGAATTTAAAGTTCCAATGTGGAAGGAAAATGGATTCTATACAATAAAAGCTGAACAAAGTCCACATGGAAGTTCATTGTATAAAATGTCACTTCGTGTAGAAGTCATAAACGGTATGACATCAGAAACAAATGTTAGTCAATCTACTTTAGAAAAAGGATTTGTGGAACCAACCCCAACAGTAAGAAAAACACTGGTGATTAAAGAAGCAAATTCGATGGCAGGATCTAACACAATCAAAATTAGTGGCATTACAGATAGCGCTAATTCAATTACATTGAAAGTAATAGCACCAAATGGAAATGTGATTGTCGTTGATCAATTTGCTCCAAATCTAAATGCAAATGGTCACTTTACTAAAGAGATCATAACAGGAGGCGCATTATGGAAACAAGATGGCAATTATACTATTGTAGCTCAACAAGGCAATGATAAATCTTCAATTGAAGTAGGAATAGAAAATGGTCTTGTAATCCCAGAATTTGGTGCGATCGCAGTGATGATCCTAGCAGTAGCAATTATATCAATAATTGCAGTATCTGCAAAGTCAAAACTAAGCATTATGCCAAGATACTAAATTTACAACTTTTTTCATTTTTTAAATATACATAAATAGAGACAAATTCATTTTGCAAATAAGATGAACAACCGTACGTCGTTCGCGCTATTAGCCGTTTTGACTGCAGTCGGTACTTTAACCATATCATCAGCATATGCTCAAGCATGTGTAGGTTGTTACGAACCTGATGCTGGAAGAAAAGCAGCACAACAAATGTTGTTGATGGATATGCCTGTGTCTGTTTGGACAGATAATACAGATTATTCACATGGTGATAAAATTACAGTACACGGTAAAGTAGCAAATGTTTCTGGAATGCCAATAACAGTTACTGTTGTGAATCCATTAAATTCTGTCGTTACAATTGCTCAGATAAATCCTGAAAATGACGGTAGTTTTAAAACGATTCTCAACACAGATGGTGAATTATGGAAACACGATGGTACATATACCATTAAAGTCAACTATGGAAGTGCTTCAAAAAGCAACAAAGTACTTGTTGAGTTAAGTGGTGCAACTTCAGGTAGCTCAAACAATTGTGCCTCTTCAGAGATTTATCTAAAAGGCAATTATTGTGTACCATACACCATTACTGGTGGAGTGGTAACAGGTGCAAGCATCAATTCTAACGATAATGCAATTATTATTAGAATTAACGCAAGTGAAGATGGAACACTCACATTAAACCCAGACAAATCAATTCTTGATGGTATCTTCATGGTACTTGTAGATGGAGAAGAATGGGATGATGTAGAAATCAGTGGCAATCAAGTCACAGTCAACTTCTTAGCAGGTGCTCAAAAAATTGAAGTCATAGGTACCTTTGTAATCCCAGAATTTGGAACAATTGCAGTGATGATCCTAGCAGTAGCAATTATATCAATAATTGCAGTATCTGCAAAGTCAAAACTAAGCATTATGCCAAGATACTAAATTCACAACTTTTTTCATTTTTTCATTTTTGGATAGTAAAGGAAATATACAATCGTACAACAGTAATTTTTGTGAAAACTAAAATTATTTTTATATTTTTAATTTTAGGAATGATTATCACACTACCAGTTTTTGCTCAGTCCTTAATCACAATAAAAACAAATTCTAATTCATATAAAGAAGGAGACACAGTAGTAATTTCAGGTAACGTAAGTACCATCATAGTAGGCACCCCTATTACATTACAAATTTTCAGTCAAGGTAATTTAGTAGATGTTGCACAATTCAATGTAGCAGAAGACGGAAGTTATTCATATACAATCATTGCCGAGGGTCCATATTGGGTTAAATCTGGAGAATATACTGTAAGAGCGTCGTTTGGTGAAGGTAATGTTGCAGAAACTCAATTCAATTTTTCGCCAAAATCAGACGTAATAGCAACTGACATATTTGAAGTTGATGCTGGCAGTTATGGCACATTTGATGTGAATTATTCTATAAATGGAGGTATTGTAAAAAATATGCTCATAGACAAAGATATTTTTGCACTAATAGTAATAATAGAATCTGAAAATGATGGATCTATTACTTTAGAAATGCCAAGAGATGTATTTGATGCAAAAAAACAAGATCAAACAGATGACACATTCATAATTATAATAGATGGTATAGAAGTGCCATATCAAGAGACTGTAACTAATACAAACTCAAGAATAATTACAATTAATTTTGAAGAAGGTGATTCAGATATCGAAATAATAGGTACTACAATAATTCCAGAATTTGGCACAATTGCAGTTATGATTCTAGCAATAGGAATCATAACAACAATAATGGTTACAAAAAACAAATTTCAGATTCCTATTTAGGGTTTAATCAAAAAGAGTATTTTTCTTTAAATGGCGAAACAGAACGTAACTCAGTAGTTACTTTTTTCAAGATACTTACTGTTTCATGTATTTGTTGTTCGTTGTTATACACACCCAAAGAAAGTCTTAAGGAACCAGTAATTTGTTCATGTGAAAAACCCATTGCTTGTAAAACATGAGATGCTTTTTGAGTGTGAACTGAACATGCAGAACCAGTAGATGCGGCTATACCATATTCATCTAGTTTTATAATCAAGTCTTCACCTGCAACACCAAGAAAGGTAAAATGGGCATTATTTGGTAAACGATTTTCAATGTCACCATTAAGTGTAACATATGGAATTTCTTTGATGATTTTTGCAATAAGGATATCACGAAGTTTTTTCATGTAGGAGATATTCTCAGTGAGATGAAGTTTAGCAAGTTCACATGCCATTCCAAATCCTACAATATTTGCCACGTTTTCGGTTCCTGAACGTAAGCCATGCTCTTGACCTCCGCCTAAAATCATGGAATCTATATCAATTCCATGTCGAATGTATAATGCACCCACACCTTTAGGCCCATTAATTTTATGAGATGAGATAGAAAGCAAATCTATACCTAGTTGTTTTACATCGATGGGTGTTTTTCCTACAGCCTGTACAGCGTCAGTATGAAATAGAATTTTTTGTTCATTACACAGTTGAGCAATTTTTGCAATTGGTTCAATTGTCCCCATTTCATTATTGGCAAACATTATTGAAACAAGACATACATCATCTGAAAGAGAATTTTTTAGGACGTCTAGATCTATAACACCATGATTATCAACAGGCAAATAAAGAACATCAAATCCATTTTTTACTAATTTTTTACATGGTTCTAATATTGCATCATGTTCAATTGAAGAAGTAATTATTTTAGAAGAAGGTTTTTTTGATGCAATTCCCCAAAGGACCATATTATTAGATTCGGTCCCACCGGAGGTAAAGAAAATTTCTGATGGGTCGGCATTAATCAAGGATGCAATTTGTTTTCTAGCTTTTTCTATAGCTTTATGTGCTAATCTACCATAACGATGTATTGATGAAGGATTACCATATTGTTCTTTAAGATATGGCAACATTGCATCTAAAACATCTTCATGAATTTGTGTGGATGCTGCATTGTCAAGATATATCAATCTGCAATCACATTAATTTTTCCAGGTCTATATCCATCAGGGTCTACTTTAACGGATTGAAATCCTATCAATGTTAATTTTTTAGTAATTTCTTCCAAAGCATCACCTTGAAGAAGAGATATTTCATCTTTTTCCACTTCAATTTTTGCAATGCCATTTAGATCTCGTACTCGAACTTGTCTTACATTTGTAATTTGTTTAACAAACGTTTCACCTAATTCAATTCTAGTTAATTTTTCATTTGTTACTCTCTGGCCCCAAGGAATTCTGGAGGCTAGACAAGAATTTGATGGTTTATCATATACGGACAACCCTACAAGTTTTGCAGTTAGTCGAATTTCATTTTTGGTAAAATTGGTTTCTACTAAAGGACTTCTAATGCCATTGTTTTTTAATGCTTCAATTCCTGGACGATATTCTCCTAAATCATCTAAGTTAGTTCCATCAACAATTAATTCAACACCATGTTTTTTTGCAAGATTAACCAAATGATCACCTAATTCTAATCTACAATGAAAACAACGATCAGATGAATTCTTTACAAATTCTTCATTTTGTAGTTCATCGTAATCTAAAAGAATTTGTTGAATTCCAATTTCTGAACAAATTTGTTTGGCGGTTTCTAGTTCTTCTTTTGACAAGGTTTTGTAGTCTGCAGTAACTGCAATTGCAGATACACCTAATTTTTGAAATGCAGCATAGGCAACAAGTGCGCTATCTACACCACCAGAAAGAGCTATCATTACATTTTTCTTTGTTCCAAACCAATCAATGAGATTATCAAGTTTAGTCATAATTAACATCTAATTTCATAATCTCTTTTCTAATCAATGATTCTGTTTCCTTAATTGACTTGTTTAGGGTATTTGAGATCAATTTTAAATCATCAAATTCAATTTTAAAATCATTTTTTCCTTTAAAAGATGAAACCTTGTATTTTACTAAAAATTCATTATTATCAAAAATTAGTTTGATATTATGGATTTTTCTTGGCACAATAAAACGATCTGAAGTACTTACACGAATTCCCAAAGTCCCAGTTTCAATTACTAAAAGTTCCATAATTTCATGAAGTGATGTATCATCGCATATTACAGATATGAGATTTGTTGGTCTTCCTTTTTTAGTAATACCATTGTAAATGGAAACATCTCTAGCACCTTTATTCATAATTTTTTCAATTAAATTTCCCATGATTTCACCAGAAACATCGTCAACATTAGTTTCTAGAATTTTGACTGAATCCAATTGAAAATTATTTTTTTGAATGCCTTTTACGATTTTTAAAACATTAGAAAATTCATCGAATTCCTTTTTTCCTGCACCATATCCAACAGAGATTATTTCCATTGAAGGATAGAAATCCATTGATGTTTTTGCTAAATGTACAAGTATACTAGCACCTGTAGGAGTAGTTAATTCATCTTTTACTTGGCTACCATGAATAGATAATTTAGAATTTTTTAAGATTTGAAGAATTGCACTTGCAGGATTTGACATGGTTCCATGAGAAAAGGTCACAGTTCCCCCACCTACAGCAATTGGCATACAAATAATGTCTTCATTAAACAATGCTAAATCATCCATAGCTATTGCAGTTCCAACAATATCTATCAAGGTATCAATACTGGATGCTTCGTGAAAATGAACTGACTCAAAAGGAAGCCCATGAATTTTAGATTCAGATGAAATTAATGTATCAATACATGATTCTACAAAGAATTTTGCTTTGTTAGAAAGACCAATCTCATTTGCAGAATCTAGAATTGCTTTTTTAATTTCAGTACCTTTTCTTTCATGAACATGTTCATCAATTTCTAAATATAGTGATGTAGATTCAATTCCATGTTTATCTATTTTTTTAAAATCAATTTGTTTGATGGTTGAATTTGAAAGAAATTTTTCAGATTGCTTAAGCCCATTGATGATTTTGGTTTTATTTGCACCTAAATCCACTAAAGAACATAGAATCATATCTCCAGATATGCCTGCAATTTGAGGATCAATAACAATCACCATAGATTAAAAATTATCAAAAATGCATATAAATTCTGTCTAAATAGATAAAAAATTTCATTAGATTTAATTATTGAAAATTTTCAGCTTCTTTTATGATTACAATAATAGGTTCAGGAAAAGTTGGTGGAGATGCAGCACTATTTTCAGCATTAAAGCGATTAGATGATCAAATACTCTTACTTGATGTGGCAGAGGGATTACCACAAGGTGAAGCAATGGATATCAATCACATGTTATCAGAACAGGGAATAGATGTAGAAGTTAAGGGTTCAAACAATTTTGAAGATATGAAAGGTTCTAAGATAGTAGTAGTCGTAGCAGGTTCTGGAAGAAAACCAGGAATGACAAGAATGGATTTATTAAAAATTAATGCAACCATTGTAAAAAGTGTTGTAGAAAATATCAAAAAATATGCAAACGACTCTATGATAATTCCTGTTACAAATCCACTTGATCCAATGGCATACATTACTTACAAGGTATCAGGATTTGATAGAAGCAGAGTTTTTGGAATGGGTGGAATGTTAGATTTATCCAGATTCAGACAATTTATTCATGAAGCTACTGGACATTCACGTGATTCCATTAGAGCACTTGTAATTGGAGAACATGGTGAAAACATGTTACCATTGCCAAGATTCTCATCAGTGTCTGGAATTCCACTTTCTTCATTTCTACCAAAACAAAAATTAGATGAACTTGTACAAAATACGAAACAGGTTGCAGCTAAGGTTATTGAGTTAAAAGGTGCAACAGTACATGCACCTGGAAATGCAATTTCTGCAATGATTGAAGCTGTTGTTAGAGATAGAAAGCAAGTGATACCAGTTGCAACATATCTAGATGGAGAGTATGGTCATTCAGATGTCACAATTGGGGTTCCTGCAGTAATTGGAAAGAAAGGTGTTGAAAAAATAATTGAACTTGACCTAAATGCTGAAGAAAAACAATCATTTGATATAGGGATACAAAATGTTAAAAGTGCAATTTCAGGCATACAGATCTAAGCATTTTTTTATTCAAACATAGATGAAATATTATTGGAAATTCATGAAATTTTAAAATCATTGGAAAAAGGAAAAATTTCATTAGATAAAGCAAAAAAACTATTATCACTATATTCAATTGA
>Ga0207952_1000783_pt1 | contig 19064 bp, 12 predicted proteins | sample SubbioR12Aug_8Ca_FD_184831 | JGI IMG/M metagenome (GOLD analysis project Ga0207952, IMG submission 184831) | Serpentinite rock and fluid subsurface biosphere microbial communities from McLaughlin Reserve, California, USA - CR12Aug_8Ca (SPAdes) | ecosystem: Environmental > Terrestrial > Deep...
AGTGGCGGGTTGATATTTTTCGACCCGATTGCAAAACTTTGCCTGCTGATGACTCTTATGAGTAAATACACAAAGCCAGATAAGTATCGCCAGGATTTTTTCGTCAGAGATGTCAATCACATGGATTTCTGCCTGCGCAGGAATGACGGTAGTGAATATATCCACATAAGCAGGCAGCATCGTTTATGTCGGCTTAATCCGCATAACTGCGGTTGGCAGAACGTCGTCACAGATGCTGCAGATTGACCATCAGGGTTTATTGAATATGGCAACCGTCCGTGAAACTGCTGGCGCAATCATGGATTCATGGCTGCCCGTGATCACTTCATGTTTGCATACTGAATACTTGGCGACCGTTTTGCAAAACTCTGCATTGACCGGAATTGCGGGCGTGTTGGAAGACTCAGTAAACACATACAAAGGTACTTTGACCGAGCCAGCATAGCGATACGGGTCACGGATTTTTTGCTCATCCGCCAGATCAACATTAAACGGGGCAATGTTCTTGTAATGCGCCAGCCATAAGGGTAAACGGGCAAAACCACTATAGGCAGCAACTGCCTTGTACGGTGATGGCATTTGTGAAGTCAACATGGCCAGACTGCCGCCTACGCTATGGCCTGCCAGATAGATTCTCTGTGCATCGATTTGTGGCAAAGAGGCGAGGTATTTGCCAGCGGCGATGGCATCATCGACCTCACCACCGAACATCTCAAAATTTCCTTCGCCACCGTTTTCACCACGCAGGCGTGGCATCAAAAGGACGTAGCCAGCGGTGACAAAACCCTGAGCAGCGATCCAGTCGTCCGCTGAAAATGAGAAACCACCATGCAAAAAAACGATTGCCGGCATTTTTTTGTCATTGTCAGGCAGGGCAGACACCCACGCCTTCAAATGCAATTGACCAGAAACGTAGTCTATCTCTTTGACACCGGCTGGCAATTTCTCTTTTACGAAATCTTGCGGTGCCTTGACTTTCTTTGTGATCTGGCTGGCATAGGCAGCCCTTGCCGCCTGCAAGTCTTGCGCATGCGCACTAAAGACGCCCGCAGTCAGGGATAACAGCAGCAGGGCTTTAGGAAAAAGTGGCGTCTTGATTTTCATTTTTATACCAGCATAAGAGGAATGGAGTCAGGATATTAAGGCATTCAGGCACTTATGGATACGGGCAGGCAATGCAGGGGATTCGCAGGCATATGCACACAAGTGAGTTCTCTTGCTACATCGCAGTATGGGTTGGTGGACATCACAAGTATTGCAACTGGATGCAAGCAGCATGAAGTGACACAGTGCTCACCACGCCTGGGGCCAGACTATTCAGGTATGATTTGCAATTTTTCACGGGATAAATGGCAATCGATGACAGCGGCAATTGCATATTCCCTCTGGCAAACTGTCACACGGTCAAACTATCATTTGCTGAATTTATCCTTATGACTTCACCAATATGAACTCAACAAAATCAATGAAATCTTTTTTCGCTATCTGCCTTTTTTCGCTGGCAACTTCCAACGCATGCCTGGCAGCTAGTGGCAATATCATGGACGAACTCATGGCTGAAGCCAGTTTACAGTCGTATCACAAGAACTACGCAGGGGCCTTAAGAGTGAATGATCTGGCGATCAAGATGGTGGAAGAAAACAAGAGTACTTATTTCTCCTATTTAGGCTCTGTCTATCAGCACCGATTTTATATATTTGAGTATTTGAAACAATATGATGAAGCCTATAACATGGCGCTCAAAACGAAAGACATTTTTAGCACAGATCCTGCGAAAGATGGATCAAGTTACGCCATGTTACTGCGAGACATTGCCGAAATGCTCATGAAGCAAGGTAAACATGCCGCAGCAGAAAAGTTTGCATTCGAAGCCGTAGAGCACCTTGAGTCCAAAGGACCTAAGGGTGAACTCCTCATGCCTGACCTTTACAGGGTATTAAGCCGTGTATATGTCAACTTGCAAAAGTTAGAGCAGGCAGTGCTTGTACTGAAAAAAGCAGTCGATTTTTCAGACCCAAATAATAAAGAAGGATTAGGGCAAAAATCAGCATCTTTAGCGGAGTTGAGTAAAGTATATCGAGCTTTGGGTCAGACAGACTTGGCAGAACTTGCCGGCAAAAAGAGTAATGAGATCAAACCGCCAATGGGTTATTTCTCTGTCGTCAGTGCGCCAAGGCCTAAAAATTACTCACCCGCCACTCTTGATGGAAAGTCCTGCACTCTCCCCAAATACCCTGAAGAAGCCTTACAGAAGCAGTTAAGTGGTACGGCAAAATTCCGTTTCCTGATTGATGAAAACGGGGGCATAGCAGCAAAATACATATCCTTCAGCAGTGGCTCTGTTCTTTTGGATACTGCAAGCTTGCAGGCATTCTCCAGATGTAAATTTTCTCCGGAAATGCAAGATGGCAAAGTAACGCGCTCCTGGTACTCTGGCCAGTTCGTCTGGAATTTGCCGAACTAAAGAACCTCTGATCTAGCGCGTCAAGAGGCCATGCAAGCGATTGAATTCGCTCATGCTATTAGCACCGGTTGCAGGGCGCTTTGTAATATGCCCTACTTTACTGATGCGCATACCTCCTGCACCATGTTCAAATGCATGGGTGTGAATACGATGGATTCCTGCCTGCGCAGGAATGACGATAGTGAGGATATTCACATAGACAGATGCCACGGTTTATAGTGGTTTAGTGAAACTGTAGCCTGCAGGGCGCGCCATGCTCACTGCATCGTCAACCCCGGCCCTGCCCATACTCACGTATAAGATCATCAATATGCTTTGGCCTGCTCAACACAAAACCCTGTATCAGCGTATCGCCAAACTGTCGCAGGAAAGCCAGTTGATTATCCGTCTCCACGCCTTCTGCAATCACGTTCAGATGCAGGTTGCGGCCCAGTTCTATGATGGTGCGGACGATGGCGCGGTCTTCGCTTTGCTGGGGCAGGCCCATGATGAAAGAGCGGTCTATTTTCATCGATGAAATGGGCAGGTTTTTCAAGTGGGCGAGTGAAGAATAGCCCATGCCAAAATCATCAAGGCTGATGCCAAAGCCCAGACGGCGCAAGATACGCATGATGGGAATGACGTGGTCAGGCTGATGCATGAGCATACTCTCTGTCAGCTCAAGGCAGAGGTGATGGGGTTTGATGCCTGACTGTTCAACGATGGCGCGCAATTCATCCGGTAAGCTGCTGGAGGTGAATTCAGAGGCAGCCATATTGACATGCACTTTCAAATTCTCAAAGCCTGAACGATGCAGGCGCGCCAGGTCATGGCAGGCACGGTGCACGACCCAGTTGCCTATCTGTATGATGAGGCGGCTTTCTTCAGCAATAGGGATGAAGACATCAGGTCGCACGATGTCACCATTGGCGCGACGCCAGCGTATCAGGGCTTCTATCGCATGGATCTGGCCATTGCCTGCAAAGATCGGCTGGTATTCGAGGTAGAGGCCGTTATCGGCAATAGCCTGGTGCAACTCGGTTTCCATGGTCAGACGCTGCGCCAGGTCTGACTGTTGCACGGCCAGCGTGTAAGACGTGCTGCTGGCAAAATAGCTGACGGCATTGCGACCACTTTTCTTGATGCGGTACATGGCGGTATCGGCACCGCGCAATAGCTCAGGGCCGGTAAGGCCATTGTCGGGATAGATGCTGATGCCTATGCTGGCCGAGACGGTAATTTCATGGCCATTGAACATGAACGGCAATTGCGCTGCATGCAGCACTTGCTTGACGAGACTATCAAGCTGTTCATTGAAAGGCGTGGCCGAACCATCAGGCTGGTAGAGGATGGCGAACTCGTCACCACCCAGCCGCCCTACCAGTTTCCCAGGGATGGACAGCGCCTGCACGCGTTGCGAAAACCCACGCAAGACGACATTGCCAGCCTCATGACCAAAGGCATCATTGACGGGTTTAAAACGGTCAAGGTCGATAAAGATGAGGCCAAACACCGTGCCATTGGCAGCACTGCGTTTGCAGGTGCTGTCGAGTATCTGGTAAAAATGGCTGCGGTTGGCAAGCTCGGTCAGGCCATCGATTTGCGCCAGCAGGCGTATGGTTTCTTGCTGTTCCAGCCTTTGTGCTGTCTGCGCGATGAGTGCGCCTATGGTGGCCGACAGGGTCGGCAATTGTGCTTCTGTCTGCCGTGTCAGGCGGCTATAAAATTCCAGCACACCGGGGCAATGACGGTAACCTTCATCGGTAATATAGGCGACCGGGAAGATATAACCAGAACGCAATTCACATTGCATGGCGCTGTTCTTGCGCATGAAATCATCATTTTCGCCCATGCTTTCTACCCAGCGCGGCTCACCCTGTTGCCACACCTGCCCGACCAGACCGGTGCCAGGGCGCACCTGCATGCTCTGACTGTCTTGCGTAAACAAGGCCAGCTTTTCTTGTTGCCCATGCCAGAAATTCTGTAGCGTCAGCTTGCGCTCACCCAGGCCATCTGCTTCTACCGTCCAGTAGGCACCCCAGTCCCAGCCCAGGTTTTCGCATACCAGTTGTATCACCTTGGTGACAGCAACATCAATTGAATCTGCACCGACAAACAGCCGGGTAGTTTCAAAACTAAGACGCTCGCGCATGGCAGCATGTCTGGCTGCCGTGATATCCGTCAGTATGCCTTCAAAGAGGGGCGATGCCATGGTGTGCAGTACGGACTTCAAACGCAGCCAGCGCAAACCACTGCCTTCATTGAAGATGCGGAACTCATGCTCCATCTGCACTGGCCTGGCATGTGCATTGCGCAGCATGGCATTGGCCTGCAACATATCATCCACCAGCACTTTGGCAAACCCGCTTTCCAGCGCCGCATGCCAGCCAGGAGCCACCCCAAGCATGGTGGCGGCAGCCACGGACAATACCATTTCATCACTATCGGGGTGATACCACCAGCGACCAAATGCAGCCGCCTGCTCAAGCAGATCGATACTGCAGGCTTGCGCGAGCACAGCCTGCAAGGCCGCAGTCGCGCCGGGGTGTAGGTGTTCTGGCAAAAGCATCGCCAGGGAGGCAGGTTCATGCATGGCGTGAAACACTTCCATAAATGCAAGGTGATCATTTACAGGCAGCAATTTTTGTTCCACTAAAACTTGCCGGAGATGTTGATATTTAGTGCGTCAAAGCTTGCCTATATCATCATGAGAAGTAAGCTTTAGCGAAATCACACTTATTAAATCACGCATATTTAAGTGCGTACGGATGATTATGCACCACGAACGTGCTTGAACGAAGATGCAGCATGTGCATAACAGTATCAAAAGAACCCTGAAATGCGTACAAGCTATCTGCTATCATTTTAAATGAGCAATAAAACAAACTATATTTGCAAGAAAAAAGTGACCAGATGAGCAACATATAACAAAAATTGGTGTTGCTCCTGTTATTTCTTATTGAAGCCTCCCATTGAATTTTTTATCAGCATGCCCTACAAGCACCATGCCCGCATTTTTCGTAGCGTCGTTTCAGTGCATCAATTCCATGAATAAAATCCTGTCACTAAGCCTCTCTGTTTTCCTACTGTTCTGTCGCTCTGAAAACGTGCAAGCACAACATCTGGCACAGCTAACGCAGACTGAAAATGCACCGACGAAATATCCTTCAGACTCATACAAAGAGCTTTATGAGCGCATAATGGAATCAGAGGCCTGGCTCAAATTCCTTGATGTCCTCGACAAGAAATATCTTGGGACGGTAGACAAAACAAAGCTTTCCACATTCTGCAGGCTGGCACTAGAATCTGTTAGTCCCCGCACAGATAAAGAAGCAAGCGATGTATGCTTTAAGACAGCAATCAGCTATCTACTGCCATTAGCAGAATTTATTCCAGCTGAAAAACTTGCTGCCCTCAAGAAAAAGCTTATTTTTTTTGGTCTGGGGTTGGAACTGGGAATTCAAGATGAGTATCTGAAAGTCGTCTCTACGATTGAGTCTGGTGCGGCACACCGTGGGGGCGTCATGGCAGGGGACGTGATCTTAGCTCTTGATGGAGTCTCGACAAAGTCACAATCTCTGGACAGTCTGGCCAGTCGCATGCGAAGCACATCGGCTTCATACACCAATTTAATGATTGCCCGCCAGGGTATTGATCAAGTACTCAATTTTGATATTCTTCGTGAAGAAATTCAAATTATAAGTTGTCGAGGGCGTCTGCTAACTCCAGACACTGGCTACCTTAGAGCGAATCAGTTCGTTGATGAAACGCGTTACCAGGCATTGATGGCGATCAGAAAAATGGAGAAAGAAAATCAGGGTCCATTGCGCAATCTGATTCTGGACTTGCGCGGCAATCCCGGCGGCATACTCCCTGCCATCGCTGGCATGGCTGAGCTTTTTATTCCAGCGAATAAAATAGTGTTGATCACCAAAGACAAACGGGGGGGAAAGCATGAATATCGCGCAAATGCCGAAGGATTTAGCACAAAATCCGTGTCCAAGTTTGATCCCGACGTAAAAAGTGAACTCAAGCAAATGCGCTTGATCATCTTGATGAACAAACTCTCAGGTGGCGGCAGCGAAGCTTTGATAGCTGCCATGCGCGAACACAGACCAGTTACACTCATGGGTGAAACAACATCTGGATCAAACAAAGTGACAGAATTTATCGAGCTCGGCAATGGTAGCGCACTTAAGATAGCGTCTGCGACGCTCTATGCGCCAAACGAAGTAAGCCTGCCAGGAGATGGAATTGTTCCTGATATGATGGTAGCTTCTCCTGGTCTTTCAAAAGCCGATTACGGCAACTCAAAGAACGACCCAGTTCTGCAGGCAGCATTACTGTCAATTCAAGAGAGTCGCAAAGATCAAGTTACAAAAAAATTGGATTAAGTATTTCCAATTTGTGCGAGCCTTAATCACAGTCCATGCAAAAACTTGAACCGCATATTTATGCTTGCGTATTTGCTTCCGCCTCTGGCCAAAGCCGTGGAAAAAGATAGCGAAACAGATCCAAAGGCGCTGCCAGTTCAACCGGGCCTTTGGGGGTTGGTGAAGTGATCGCCCCCAGTTTGAATAAATCTGCAAGAACACGGTCAGCGGTACGATCTGCCAAGCCCATCATGTTTTTAAATTTGCTTCTTTCCAGAGATTTGACACTACCCAAATAGGCCAATGGCGCAGCAGCTTCCAGCTTCAAATACCTGGTTTCATTACGTGTTGACTCAGCTGCCAGCATTTGAGCAAGGCGATCTTCAAAACCTGCGATATCAAGCAAGTTACTCATAAAAGAAATTTGATCCAGGCAAACTTTCATAAAAAATTCGATAAACGCGACCAGACCCTTTTCTGTCAAATTGCCTCTACCGTCCAGATCACCCTGACGCACCCGGTCAGCACTGATGAGGTGCTCATAATAACTTTCTTGCTGGCGCGCTAGACCACGCATGGGCGACCATAGACCTTGCGTCAAACCCAGTGCATTCAACCCGGCATGCGTGTGCAAACGTGCAGTGCGGCCGTTGCCGTCTAAAAAGGGATGTATCCAGGCCAGCCTGTGATGTGCCGCGAGCAAGGCAATGACCGCAGTTTCACCCGCCCGCGCATTTTGGTAAGCCTCATGCCATTTTTTCATGAACAAGTGCACGGTCACCGGATCTGGGGGAATATGCTGCCCAACAATGACACCAACTTCACGCCATATCCCTGGCAACACCACTTGCCTGACAGCATCTTCATTGAACTGAATCAGGTCTTCAGGCAGGAGTTGTGCATGCAAATGACGATGGATGGCTTGCGTTACATCCGCTTGAAAAAAAATAGAAGCATCAAAGTCTGGGTAAGTTGCTTCTGCCCAGCGCTCGGTTTCTATATGGGCAACGGCAATACGTTGCTTGCGTGCTTCATCTGGCTGACTGGAAAAATCCTTGTTCATAGCCCTTTCTATCAACAAGGGTTCTGTATGCTGCCCTTCTATCTTATTGGTATAAAAAGAGTTCATGGGCCTCAACGTTTCCCGCAGCAAAGCACGCAAATGTGGCATGCCCTGTGCAGCAAGATCTTTGGCCTTGTTAATGAGATCAGCCGCCAGTGGCCGTAAATCATTTAATTTTGATTCCTCTGGAAGCATGGGCTGCATCTGGTGAGGATTGTTGTAATGATATTTACTCATGCTGTCTCCAACTTATCTCTTCCACAAAAACATTAAAACCACTTAAAAAATGGCGCATTTAATGGCGAATCATTTAGAACAAAATAATTACAATAAATTACTTTAAAAACAATAGCTTATGATTATCATGGCGAATTATTTGGCGGATGATTTGGCGAACATAGCAAGTACTATAACTCATTTCTTCATGTGCAATAGCTTAGTGGTACACTTTGTGTACCACTAAGCTATTGCACAGCAAGGGCTGCAGCACTGCGCCCATGCAAAATACCAAGAAAAAAGCCAGAGCACCCGCCCTGGCTTCTCTCCTACTTCTATCATCCTAACTTGCAGACGACAGGCAAACCAGACTACAGCACACCCATCATCCACATTCAGCACAGCCTACACAAACGAAGCCTCTTCCACATTGCAAGCTGCATTACGCACATAGACAGCACTCGCAAACGCCCTGCCTTGTGACAAGGAACGCAAGTCGTTCGAGTGGCCGAACAGCTTGGTCAAAGGCATATCGGCCACCACTTCAACACGGCCTTTGTTTTCTGTGATGCCCATCACGCGGCCAGTACCGCTTATATAGCGACGATCAGACTGACCGTGTCAAACTGCCCGCGCCAGACTGCGTGTAGCGTTAGGTTCATCCACGCGCACGGCTTGCAGATGGCCTCTGCGCACTTGAATTATCAGGCAGCCTTATACTGCAATTGCTTTCTGCCTGAGTTGCCAAATCCTGCCCTGGCAGGCTTATTCAAACTTGCGCGCTGAATGTTGACTGGCCTTGCGCGAGCAGATGCCAGGCCAGCTTCATTGAGTTTGAAGACGCTGAGCGCCTGTTGCAAGTTCTTGCTTTCTTCAGCCAGGCTGTTGGCGGACGCAGCTGCCTCCTCCACCATGGCTGCATTTTGCTGGGTCAGTTCATCCATCTGGGTAATTGCCTGGTTCATTTGCTCAACGCCGTCGCTCTGCTCCTGGCTGGCGTTGCTGATCTCATGAATGATGCTGGTCACGTTCTGCACTGATATCACCAGTTGTGACATGGTCCTGGCTGCTTCCTCGACGAGCTTGTTGCCTGTGCCGACCTTGCTCATGGAATCACCGATGAGTGTCTTGATCTCTTTGGCGGCCGAAGCAGAACGCTGGGCCAGATTACGCACTTCACTGGCCACAACTGCAAAACCGCGCCCCTGCTCACCTGCCCGTGCTGCTTCCACAGCAGCATTCAAAGCCAGGATATTGGTCTGGAATGCAATGCCATCGATGAGGCTGATTATGTTTTCTATACTCTTGGCCGAGTTACTGATCTCATACATGGTAGTGCCGACCTTGTTGACCATATCACCGCCCTGCTGCGCCACCTTCGATGCTGCCTCTGCCAACTGCCTGGCTTGCGCCGCACTCTCGGAATTTTGCTTGATGGTAGACGCAAACTCTTCCATGCTGGCGGCAGTCTCTTCCAGACTGGAGGCCTGTGACTCGGTGCGGTTGGACAATTCAAGATTGCCATCGGCGATTTCCCTGCTGCCGTGGGTGATGGAATTGACATTGGTACGCACATCGCCAATGATGGAAACAAGATTGATATTCATCTGCCGCATGGCTTGCATCAACTGCCCCATTTCGCTGTCATCACCTTTGGGGACCGGCGTCGTCAGGTCACCACCAGCCATGGTCCTGGCTGCCAGGATGGCTTGTTGCAACGGCTGGATGTAGGCACGGTGAATAGAAAAGGTATTCCACGCAATCAAGGCGCTTGCCAGGCACAAGGCTGCCAGGTCAACCATCTGCACCCCAGTGCGCATGAATTGCGCCACACTGCCAGCCACGATGACGGCAAAGATAGCCAGCATGCCCAGCAACAGCCTGGTGCTGCCAGACAATTCCAGAGCACGTTGAATACGTCCGGACAAGCCTGTGCTGATCAATTGCCCATGGCGTAATTTCATACTGCCGGACTTGTCCTCACGCATGCGCTGGTAAAGTTTTTCAGCATCTGCAATCTCGGCGCGGCTGGGCTTGGTCCTGACCGACATATAACCCACCACCTGGTTTTTCTCGATGACGGGTGTGACGTTTGCCCGCACCCAATAGTGGTCGCCATTTTTGCAACGGTTCTTGACCATGCCATCCCACTGCCGCCCTTCTTTGACGGAACCCCACAGGTCTGCAAAGGCCTGCACCGGCATATCTGGATGGCGCACAAGATTATGCGGCGAACCTATCAGCTCATGCTCTTCAAAGCCGCTAATTTCGATAAAGGTGGGATTGCAATACAGGATATTGCCCTGAAGATCAGTTTTAGAAACGATGGATTGACCATCCTTGACTTCAACTTCCTTGCCGCTGACTGGTTGATTGTTGCGCATGAGAGTAAACCTCTTCAAAAAATTTCAAAGACATGGAAATATCAAGGCAGGAAATATTCCGACCTCAAACTGATTCAAATTCAAATGCGATTTACATCAGGAACTATCAGCAACAATGTCTAATTCTTTGTCCAGTAACAGCGTATCGAGATTAATCAGGATTAACATGCGCTCATCTTGCAAGCCAAGACCAGTGACATAGTCGGCACTGATATCGGTGTTGAAATTGGGCGCTGGTTTGATTTGTTCAGGGGTGAGTGTAGTCACATCAGAGACGCCATCAACGACGATACCCACCATGCGGTTTGATGCATGCAAAATGATGACGACGGTTGTATCATCATAGCTTGCCTTACCCAGCTTGAGGCGGATACGCATGTCGAAAATAGGGATGATGACGCCACGCAAATTGACAACGCCTTTGAGATAGTCTGGGGCGCCGGCAATAGTGCTGACAGGCTCGTAGCCACGTAGTTCCTGCACTTTCTGAATATCAACACCATACTCTTCGCCACCCAGGCGAAAGGCGAGAAACTCGCAAGGTATATCGGAAGTATTGTGTGCCTGGGTGACAATAGGTGCTGACATGTTGTGCTCCAAATCCGCTGCTATCACCGTTCACGAAAGATCGTGCCCGATTAAAATTCCACACACCGTTCTGGTGCTGTGGACGCATTGTTGAATCTTTACAAAATCGGCGGATTTGGGCCGGAAACCTGATGCAATTCAGCAAAACATCATTCGCTGAATACGTCTCTGAATATTGCGTTGAATATAGCGTTCATTACCGCGCCATAAACATACTGCATCGCATAACCAGATTCTTGCTCAGGCAAACAGATGGGGAGAAGGTCTGTATGCACTCGTCAATAAACTTTGCTTAAACACATTATGGAGGGTTTAATTATCTGTGTATTGATTTAGAGCAATATTCAAGATTATGTTATGACGGCGCACAAGACAATGAGACAGCGTATAACGATTTGCACTATTTACTCTAATTGAACCGATTTATTATCACTATATAAAAACTAATTAAATTTACAAGATATTTTAACAATGATTATCAAATAGCCAAAAAAAAGCCAGGGCCTTAGCCCCGGCTTTTTACAATTAGATGACGGACAAAGCGGAATGCAGCCCACCCATCACCTCTTACTACGATAAGACCTTACATAAACGACGCCTCAGCCACATCACAAGCGGCGTGACGCGCATACACCGCACTGGCAAATGCCCTGCCCTGCGACAAGGAACGCAAGTCATTCGTGTGACCGAACAACCTGGTCAAAGGCACATCGGCCACCACTTCAACACGGCCTGTGTTTTCTGTGATGCCCAAGACGCGGCCACTGCGTTTTTGCAAGTCGCCGATAACGTCGCCAGTGTTAATGGCGGGAGCATCAACAGTCACTTTCATGACGGGTTCAAGCAAGACTGGTTTGGCCTTGCGCAAGCCTGCCAGCACCGCTTCTTTGGCGGCGATGATGAAAGCCATTTCGTTACTGTCAACGGCATGGAAATCACCATCCAGCAAAGTGACTTTGACGCCTGTCACTTTTTGCCCCAGCGGGCCTTGTTGCATGGCCTGCTGCACGCCTTTTTCAACAGCCGGGAAAAACGCCGTTGGTATCACGCCACCCTTGACGACATTGGCAAAGGCAAACTCACCTTCATCCAGCAGCTCAAGCCGCACGACCACGCGGGCATACATGCCTTTGCCGCCGTTTTGCTTGTCCAGCTTGCCTTCTGCTTCGACCATAGACAGGCCCATGGTTTCCTTGTAGGCCACATGAGGCGCACCAACACGTATGTCCACCGCAGCTTCGCGGCGGGCACGTTCCAGCACCACATCCAGATGCAATTCACCCATGCCCCACAAAATGGTCTCGCCAGTCTCGACATTGTTTTCCAGACGCAAAGAAGGATCTTCACGACGGAACTTGTCGAGTGCTGCCAACATCTTTGCACGGTCAGTGCCACTGCCTGGTTCAACTGCCAGTGCCACCACGGGCTCACCCGCATGGATGGTTTCCAGCGTCCACGGTTGCGCCTTGCTGGACAGAGTTTGCCCTGTCAGCGCGTCTTTCAGATTGGCGATGGCGATGATACTGCCCGCACCAGACTGCGTGGTACTGGTACGTTCATCCGCATGCACGACATACAAACGGCCTATGCGCACAGAACTATCCAGACTGGCATTCCAGATGGTTTCACCTTCATGCAGGCTGCCACCATAAATGCGTACAAACGCCAGCGAGCCATGTTCATCATGCGTGACTTTGAACACCAGTGCGGCCAGAGGGTCAGCATCGCCAGTTGCTACGGTCACGCTTTCACCGTTCAATGTAGCAACGGGCGCAGCGCGGTCGTCAGGCGCAGGCAGCCAGTCGATAACGGCATCGAGCAGCGGTTCTATGCCTGCGTTTTTATACGCAGAACCGGCCAGCATGGGCGTGGCTTTTCTGGCCAGCGTCAGGGTACGCAAACCTTGCAGGATTTCTGCATGGGTCAGCGTGTCGTTCGCCAGATAGGCATCCGTCAATGCGTCACTGGCTTCTGCCGCGACCGATGCCGCATAGGCATACGCCGCCTGTGCTTGCGCCTGCAATTCTGCGGGCAAAGCCAGCACTGTCATATTGCCTTTGACATCCCATTGCAGCAGACGCTGTTGCAAGACATCGATGACGCCACCAAACTCATCGGCTGCACCGACGGGTATCGCCAGCGGCACAGGACGCGCGCCCAGGTGCTTGCGCACTTGTTCAGTCACGCGGGCAAAGTCAGCACCGGTCTGGTCCATCTTGTTGACGAAGATGATCATGGGCACACCATGCTTCTCAGCCTGGTGCCAGACCGTTTCGGTCTGCGGCTGCACGCCAGCCACGCCGGACAAGACAGTGATGGCACCATCCAGCACGCGCAGCGAACGTTCAACTTCAATCGCAAAGTCGATGTGGCCGGGTGTATCAATCAGCGTGAATTCATGGCCGTTCCAGACGCAGCGGGTCGCCGCTGCACCAATAGTGATGCCGCGTTCTTTTTCCAGTGCCATGGTGTCCATGGTGGCATTGCCTTCATGGACTTCGCCAGTGCGGTGGATTTCGCCGGTTTTAAACAGGATGCGTTCAGACAGCGTGGTCTTGCCAGCGTCTATGTGCGCGATGATGCCAAAGTTGCGCCAGTTGTTACGGGCAGAGTGAGCAGATGCCTTGTTGGAAGCGGCACGGGGGACAGTGTTCGTCATGATGGGTCTTTCTACATAGCGAGCGGTCGTGGTTGTCTAGGGTGACAGCGCCGCGGGGCCATGCGACCACCCTTGTTTCAGTGGACCCGCGCGCGTTCTACATCTGCTGACTTCATGTTATATGGCTCCTCAATGAGAGTGTTTGCTACTGCGTACGATTAAAAGTGCTTACTAAAGTGGTGCTGAGTTTTTGGATATCAAGGACAAAAACAGAGCGCCGAAAACAAAGTACCGGAAAACAAAAAAGGCCCTTGTGGGCCTTTGTTTTTTTCTGATCCTATCTGATCAGAGTTTCAACGGGCACACATCAGCGGCCCCGGGATGTCGTCTGACATGCCGGGAGGGCGGAGGTAAAAAAGAGTATGCTCAGTGTTTTCATCTTTATAGAATAATCCTGTTTTGCGGGCTTGTCAAATGGGGTCGCAAAAATTGCAGGCACTGTGTAAAACTCGCAATGCTTATGATTTCCGCACATTAATCTACTATCGATTGCATATTTATTAGATGAAATGCATAATTCAACGATCAAATGCATTGAAACAGAGGGTATTTAATGAGCAACAATACTATAGACACTGCCATGGCCAAGCGCATGGTTGATGCCGCCGCCATACAGGGCGCGTCCATCATCGGTCAGCCAGGTGGCTGGGGTGTGATGCTGAAATTCGGCGTTACAGAAAAACCGCTGGGCGCACAAAGAACTGACCAGCCTCGCGTGTGGCGTTCACTTGACCGCTGCATGGATTATCTGAAAACCGAACTGCATATCACCCGCGTCGATTTGCTCGACGCCAGCAAACACAGCGATGTATCAGATAAATCCAGCGTTCGGAAAGACACCTCAGAGCGCATGCGCCAGGCACACGCAGCCGCCGCTTACGACAAGTGGTTTCGCGAGCAGGTGCAAGCTTCACTGGATGACCCTGCCCCCGGCGTTGCAAACGAAGATGTCAAACAAAATTTTGCCGCCAAGCGCGCAGCATTGAAGCAGCTTGTCGTGAGTAACAAAGCTTGAAACTAATCTGGAAACCACTCGCGCTGGCAGATCGCGAACGTATCGTGGACTACATCGCAGTAGACAAACCACAAGCTGCGATTGATCTTGATGAAGCCTTTGAACGAACAGCAGATCAGCTTTTGCTCAACCCGCGCATGTACAAACCTGGCCGTGTCAAAAAAACCCGTGAAGCAGTTGTTCATCCCAACTACATCATCGTTTATTCGATTGATAGAAGTACCATTAACATACTCAGGGTCTTGCATAGTGCGCAAGCGTGGCCTTGAATTGCAAATTCAAGGCCACTTAAAAATCCGTCATTGAATTCGCATTGCACTTAAACCTTCCGTGATATAGATGCGCATCATTTGACTTTCTCTTATCAGCATTTCAGTCCTTGTAGAGACGATTAGTGCAACGTAATCGCACACATGCCACGCCTCATATAACGAAAGGTCATGGCAAGTCCCATGGCCGTCACTTATTCATCTCAGCGTGGGTGAGATGCATGCTTGATGAGGTCACATAAAGCCCCATGACTATCACGTAGCATAGAGAGTTGCTGCCAACCATGCGTACGATTACGTTGCACTAATCGTATCTACGTTCTAATAAAGAGGAAATACATGCATCTGCAAGCTGCTTCATAGGCCGGACACCTACAGTTTCGCCTTGAAGCCCCAGCCGATAATAATCTTCTATCGAACTGATATACACTGTCTATCGTCACCAGATACTGCAAATTGTGAGCTTAAGAAATCAGCGCCTAAAGTGAGTGCGAGCGAAATTAAGTCAATATTTAAAAATCTCATCGAATCAGTTAAGTGGGAGGAAATTGTGTTTAATCTAGACGTTCCAATTATCTCAGCGAATGATGCACCGTTAATTTTGGCGCAGCAAAATAGTTCCGATATTATTACAACTAGTCAGAATGAGCCTTTTGAAATTGCCAAATCCGTTAATGGTAAGGCAACAATATTTACATTCTGTCGTGATATGTTCAATCATGCTACTGGCATCCCCCAAAAGGATAGGGAGGTAGATAGTATCTCTGCTACAAATTTTTTCTCGCCTTCGACCCCTGATATCGTCAAAATGCTTGGAGCAAGAAAAGGCGACTTAATTGAAGTGTCTATTTTAGAGAAGCCAAAGCATGGTAATTTATACCCAATGCGAGTTAATAGGCAAGTTTGGGGATACCTCTCTGAAGATGGCTATGCTGGACACGATAGAGTCGTTTTTACTGTCGCATATAACGATAAAAAATTGAAGGTCGTTGTCAATTTGCTTGTGACTAATGTTACAGGAGAAGAATATCAGTATTGTGCAAATGAAAAATTTAGTCCTATTAGCCAGTATCAGCAATTATTACCTTGGAGCGCAAATTTATTACTTGACTTGCCAAATTCTTGGCAAACCCGGTCGTCTATCGATAGACTTATCACAAGCGCGTAGGGTGCGTTATAACGCACCGCTTTTGATGCTCTCATGTGTGTGTTCAGAAATTTAGAAACTGTGCGCTTCAACGCACCCTGCGCCACTGCGATACCCCCCTACCTCACCCCATACACCGCCGACACCCGTGTCCCCACCACCAGTAAAAAATGCGTGACCGCACAGGCACTCAATATCCACGCCAGCGGCAAGTCGCCCACCAGTGCGCCTGACAACACCAAACTCACGGGCATCAGCAATTTGAATAGCGAACCGGTGAGGCCGGATATGCGACCTATGTAACGGCTGTCAGTACTCTCCTGGCGATAGCCCCAGACGCAGACATTGCCGATGACGGTGCAAAAGCTGTTGATGGCCAGCGCCAGCAGCAACAAGGGAATGCTGTTGCCCCAGGCAAGCAAGAGCATTGAGCAAGCCTCGACACCCAGTTCCAGTGCCAGCAGGCGGCCCAGGCCAAAGTGTTGGCGCAGGCGGCTGGCAACCAGGCCACCGATGACGCCACCTGTGCCTGCCACGCCATACATGAGGCCGACTTCGGCTGCGCTCAGTTGCAACTGGTCACGCGCGCGGAACAGGAAAAGCACATCCACCACACCCGCGCTGCCATTGATGATGACCACCAGCCAGGCCAGGTGCCAAAGCGGTTTGTTGGCGACCAGCACGCGCCATCCATCGCGCCATTCATTCCAGTAGTTGTCGGCATCCGGCTTGCGCACGGGCAGTTGCAAATCCCTGAGCAACCAGGCGGCCAGCAACATGGCCAGCATGGGCAGCCACAGGCCCAGGTCCATGCGTATGGAGATCACGGCACCAGCCAGTGCCGGGCCAAGGATGCTGAACACCTGGCTTAACACCGTCAATTGCCCGGTGGCGGGCAACAGCAATTGTTCTGGCAGCATTTCCTTGAGCATGCCCATGCGGCAGATCGCATACAGGTAATGCAGGGTCATCAGCAGGAAGGCGGTGATAAAGAAAAAGGACAAAGCCCTCGCACCATTCTCCAGCAACACCGCCTGCATGCCGGTCAGTACGACGATACCGACAATGGCAAAGCGTGCCCAGCGGCCACGGTCTATGCGGTCTACCCAGACGCCGATGAACATCGCCAGCAGCAGGTTGGGCAGCAATTCAACCGCGCGCATGCCCGTCATGACCCCGGCTGATTGCGTCAACTGGTAGAGTATCAGCGGCATGGCGAGCTGGTAAATTTGCGTGCCAAGTGAAAAGCTGATGGTCGATGCATACAGGCGGCGAAAGCTGGCGTGTTGCCAAAGCGAAGAAGTAGACATGGAAACTTAACAGTGAGCGAAATAAAACAATACCGCTAGCGTATATCAAAGGAGGAAACACAAAAACGGATAGAATCTGATATTTCTTTCCCCCTTTATTAATACGTAAAGATGCGCCTGCTTGATCACTTCCAGCGCCTGGCCGAATGGTATCCCGGCGCCCATGCGCCAGACCTGGCCCAGATCGCTGCGGCCCTGTGCTGTAGCGAGCGCAATGCGCGCACGCTGCTCAAGCGCATGCAGGAGCAAGGCTGGATAGACTGGCAGCCAGGTAACGGGCGCGGTCACCGCTCACGCCTGAGCTTGTTGCAAGACCATGAGAGCCTGCGCCTGCAAAGACTGCATCACCTGCTGGCCGACGGCAAACTCGAAGCCGCCTTCGATGGCTTGCCCAGTGCGGGGCGTGAGCGCCTCAGGCAATCGCTGCCCGGCTATCTGGGCAGTGGCCGTGCTGGCACTTTGCGCATGCCCTTCTATCGCCCCTTGCATGCGCTGGATGCCATCCACATCAACCGCCGCACCGAGCAGCACATCATCATGCAGATATGCGCTGGTCTGACGGAATATGATCGCGCCAGTGAACAGATCATCCCGGCGCTGGCGCATCGATGGGATGCCAGCGCCGATGGCAGCAGTTGGGAATTTATCCTGCGGCCCGGCCTCCAATTCCACGATGGCCGCCCTGTGCGGGCCGAGGATGTGGTTTATTCCCTGCAACGTGCGCGCGATACAGACGGCCCCTATCGCGCCATGTTTGCCCACCTGGCCAGCATCAGTGGTACTGAGCGCAGCGTCAGGCTGCAACTCAACAAGCCCGATCATTTGCTGCTGCACCTGCTGGCGCACCACGCCGCCGTAATCATGCCAGTGGATGATGACAAACGCGCAGATTTCGCCAGCCTGCCTATGGGTGCCGGGCCTTTTCGCCTGATACGCAATAATGAACACCGGGCGACGCTGGCGGCCTTTGATGGCTATTTTCGCGAACGCGCCCTGCTGGATGAAATTGATTTATGGGTCGTACCACATGGCAGCCCCTTGCCTGAAGTTGACCTGCACCTGGCGCATGCCTCGCCTGATCAAGTACCTGCACCTGATGATAGCTGGTCGCGAATACGCGCGCTGGAACAAGGCTGTGACCTGGTCATGCTGAACCCGGCCCGCGCAGAATTTGCCACGCCTGCTGCCCGCCTTTCAGTTGGTGCCTGGCTGCGCCCCGCGGCGGCTGAACTGGCCGCGAAAGAAACCCGCCCCATGGCTTTTGGCATGCTGCCGCAGTGGAATCATTTACCTGAAAAAACGACGATAACAGCACCCACCTTGCCAGAACATCTGGACATAGTGACCTATGAGCTGGACAGCCATATAGCCCTGACCCATTGCGTCGCGGGCAGGCTGCGCGAGGCGGGAGCCGCCGTCACTATCCACATCCTGCCCTTTCCCGAATTTGGCCCCTACGGCTGGCGGGATTGGGCGGACGTGGTGATTGCCGGTGATGTGCTCGACAATGACATGGAATTTGGCCTGTATAGCTGGCTGGCCGGAGAATCGCTGGTCAAGCAGATGACGGACAAAACAGCGCGCAACTGGCTGGCGC